>ENA-ORXM01005090-ORXM01005090.1-marine-metagenome-genome-assembly--contig:-NODE-5090-length-10790-cov-3.937553_pt1 | contig 10790 bp, 8 predicted proteins | sample MGYA00237867_ERZ511480 | MGnify/ENA primary metagenome ERZ511480 (study PRJEB26309, sample SAMN06266103) | marine metagenome | isolation source: Algal blade | place: United Kingdom:Sidmouth, United... | reverse complement strand
TTTTTTTTTCTTATAGCCATGATAGTCTGACTCTATTCTGGAATCTCGTATATGGATATGCGCTTCATACTCAAGCATCTTTTTCTTTCGACTTTTTGAATCCTGATAGTATTTCTGCCATGGTATCTTTTCTGAGATATCTCAGCACTCGCAACTCTGTTTTGATACTCACCCGAAGTTTCAACCTACACTGCAAATACCTGTATCAGTTTTTCTCAAAATGTCGAAGGGGAGCATCGATTTCAGGGTACTTTTGGAGGACCTATTCGATTCTCTGTTTTCCTTACTATGGTAGGAAGTCTCTTTGCTGGATGGATTCTCTCAAGTAAAAGATTTTCAAAAGAGCAAAGCATGATGCTCCTTGGGGGATTTGGCTTTATGATACTTATATCTATATTCTTTTCATACTCTAAAACATCTAAACCTGCTCCTAGAATTTTACCTGTTTTTATTGCTGAAACTAAATCTTTTGTAACAACACTTTTTCCTCTGGCTGTATTTATTAACCAAAATGATTTTTTAAATTTATTAATAAATTCTTTATTTACCATATTGAGCGTTAATTGTGTTTGCGGTGTGTGCAAACTCAAAACATCAACTTTTTCTTGTAATTCTTTTAGGTTTACTTGTTTTGCGTTTTTGTCGCTAACATTAGTTTTTATATCATAACACAATACTTCAACATCAAAACCACGTAGTTTTTTTGCGAAGGCTTTTCCCATGTTTCCGTAGCCTATAAGACCAACTATTTTTCCGTCTAGTTCAATACCGCGATTGCTTTCCCTTAACCATTTACCTTGTCGCACCTCTCTATCTGCTTTGTTGAGTTTGTTAAAAAGTGATAGTAACATGCCTAAGCTATGTTCACCAACTGCATTTCTATTCCCTTCGGGTGCTGAAATTAAATATACGCCTTTTTGTTCAGCATAATTACAATCTATATTTTCTAGTCCTGCGCCAACTCTGCCTATAAATTTGAGGTTTTTTGCGGCATCTAGAAATGGTTTATCTATGGTGAATCTGCTTCTTATAATAATACCATCGTACTTGTGGATTGTGGCTTCTACAATTGCTTTTGATGATTTGTAATCTTCATGATTTGTGAAACCTAAATCGGTTAGTTGATTAATTAGAAGTTCGTGGTTGGTATCTAGGTGGAGTATTTTCATATTGTAAAATTACAAAGTTTTTATTCTTTTTTATTTTTTCGAAGCAGAAGTGTTTTAATTTTATTTTAAAATACCCTTAAAGCCACTTTGAGGAACTATTGATTAGGCAAATCTTCATGGAATCTTGGGTTAAAATTTTTTAAGCGGATTGTGCGTTAGGAATTGAACGGCATGTTTGAAATCCCCGACTTTTTTGGAGGGATTGAGTGGTGAAAGCCCGACCCTTTTCGGGTAACGCCCAAATAAAAATTATACTAAATACCCAAAATCATTTTTGCTATCCAGAAATAGAGTAAAATTCCTAAAATATCGTTACTTGTTGTAATAAATGGTCCTGTTGCAATGGCAGGGTCTATGCCACGTGAATTTAAAAATAGCGGAACAAAAGTACCAATAAGTCCTGCTACGATAATGACTGCTACGAGTGATACTGAAATGGCTAAGGCGGTGAAAAATTCGCCTTTAAAAATCCATATGAATAGAAATAGAAAGAGGGCTAATATAAAGCCGTTGAGGGCGGCGAGTAACATTTCTTTTATCAATCTACTATTTACACTTCCGCGCACATCATCATTAGCGAGACCTTGCACTATGATGGCGCTAGACTGTACCCCAACGTTGCCTGCCATAGCTGCAATTAGTGGTGTGAAAAAGAATAACACTTTTGCTTTTCCTGTAAATAAGCCTTCAAAACCTTCCATAATTAAAAATGCGCCTATACCACCAACAAGACCTAAAAACAGCCATGGTAATCGCGCTCTTGTAAGTTCTAAAATGGTATCATCTGCCTCAACATCGCCAGTAATACCTGCTGCCATTTGGTAATCTTTATCGGCTTCTTCTTTTAATACATCAACAATATCATCAATGGTAATTCTGCCTAAAAGTATCTGGTTGTCATCAACTACAGGAATAGCCTCTAAATCGTATTTTGCCATAACTTTTGCAACATCTTCTACATCATCATTTACATTTACATAATCTACATTTACCTTTACTAGATCTGAAATTTTACGTTCGCTTTTTGCAACGATTAAATCTTTTAAGGAGAGGCGACCAATCAATTCTTCTTCCTTATTGACGACGTAAATAGAGTGTACACGGGTTACCTCTTTGGCTTGACCGCGAATTCTGCGCATGCAACCAGCAACCGTCCAAGTTTCATAGACCTTAACCAGCTCTTTTGCCATGAGCCCACCTGCGGTATCTTCATCATAGGCTAAAAGTTCTGTGATTTCTGCTTTGTGTTCTTCGTCTTCTATTTGGGCGATTACAGCTTGCTGACGTTCTTCTGATAATTCTGCAATGATATCTGCCGCATCATCGGTATCCAACTCCTCAACTTCTTCGGCAATTTCTTTGGCAGAAAGGTTTTTTAAGACTTTTTCTCGATTGTCCTCGTCAAGTTCCATGAGGATGTCTGAAGTGGTTTCAGAATCCAAAAGTTTTATGACATACATCGCTTCTTCTAGATTGAGTTCATCTAAAATTTCGGCGATATCTGCATAGTGGAATTCTTCCAGTAGCTTTTGAAGTTCCTTATCTTTCTGTGTTTCGATAAGTAACTCTACTTGCTCTAAAAGCGCATCTGTTAGCTCAAATTGTATGTTTTCTTTTTCTTCTTCCAATTTGTTTTGACTTCGCTTTGTCTCATACTAAATGTATTAAGACTTGTCCTTTTCAATTAGCTGCGTTAATTCAATAAACTCTTGAACTTGCAATTGTTCTGGACGCTTGCCAAAGATAACATTTGCTTTTAGATTATCAGATAAATTGAATGTTTTTAAACTGTTACGAAGTGTTTTTCTGCGTTGCTGAAAAGCTGCTTTAACCACTTTGAAAAAGAATTTAGCATCGCATGGCAATGAGTAATCTGCTTTTCTTGTAAGTCTTAAAACACCAGAATCTACTTTTGGTGGCGGATTAAAAACGTTTGGAGGGACTGTGAATAAATATTCGGCTTCATAAAATGCTTGAGTTAAAACGGAAAGTATGCCGTAAACTTTACTGCCTTCTTTTGAGCAAATACGTTGTGCCACTTCCTTTTGAAACATTCCGGAGAATTCGGGAATTTGATCTCGCATTTCTAAAGTTTTAAACACGATTTGGGTTGAAATATTATATGGAAAATTGCCTATAATGGCGAATGGCTCGTGATTAAAAATGTGGTTTAAATCGTATTTTAAAAAATCTTTTTCAATAATTCTTGGCGCTAAGTTTAAGTAATTGGCTTGAAGGTATTCTACCGATTCAGTATCAATTTCAATAACGTAAGTTTTATAATCTTTTTTAAGTAAATACTTAGTTAGCATACCTGTACCGGGTCCAATTTCTAAAATAGCTTTATAGGTTTTTAAAATAAGCGTATCCGCTATTTTTTCAGCTATTGACTCATCATTTAGAAAGTGTTGCCCTAAATATTTTTTTGCTTTTACTTGATGATGATTGGGTTTGTATGCCACGAATTCAGGAATATTTTATGATAAATACGAAGATAGTAATTTTGCTCGCAAAGGCGCTAGATCGTAAAGTTTTGTTTTTATATCCCTTAGGTTTTGAAACCTTGCATGAAAAAGTTATTTAAAATTTACCGTATACTCATCTACAATTTCAAGCTCTGTTCTAAAAGCCAACATTTTGTCTGCAAATTTTTTTATGCCTTCATTTCGAAGCTTTTCTGCATCTTCTTTATAATAAGTATCTAGAGCTTCTCGAGAATAGGAACGGTATTGAACGGAATAGGTAACGCCACCCATATCTTCTTCCACTAAAACTCTAGACAATGTGGCTTTTTCAAATTTTCCTGTAGCTAAAACTTTTGGAATGTGTTCTTTTATCCAAATTAACCATTCGTCGTGAATAGATGCTTCAATGTTTGCAGTTACGTTGTATATAATCATTATTTAATTCTTGTTTTGTTGAAACGCCTAATTTATAGCGTCGCCACGTAAGGTTCTATATCGCTTTCTTGCATCTACAAAATAAATACTATCTGCATGATTAAAAATAATTTGTTCATATAAAGCTTTTGCTTTCTCAGGAAGGTTTAATTTATTCTGATAAATTTCTGCTAAATTAAATAAAGCATCATCAATTAAAATGCCATCTTTATAATTACCAATAATGGTTTGATAGTTTATTAAGGCTTTTTCAAACTGAGATTTTAATTTGAATAGTTGCGCTTGTTTGTATAACGCCTGAGGAATAATAGGTTCCGTTTTATGTTCTTCTAGAATTTGATTTAACAAAATAATAGCTTCATCATTTCTGTTTTGAAATGCTAATAAATCTGCTTTTGCATAACGTTTTAATGCGGTTTGAAGTGAATCTTCATACTTGTTATCTGAAATTAAAAGCTTTAAATCGAGTGCATCATTTGCTATTAGTTGAGATGTCGAAGCTTTTAAAATTTTAAGTTGAGATTCTGCCCATTTAAAATCGCCTTTGTAATAGCTAGCTTTAGCAACTTTAAAACGTGCCTCTTGTGAAATTGTACTGTTTTTGAGGTTGCGTTGAATCTGAGTATAATATATTAAGGCTTTATTAAATTTTTCCTGTAAGATTAGTATATCGCCTAGTTCTAGCTTTATTTGTGCTTTTTCAGTTTTTGCTAAAGGTAATTTTAAACTATTTTCTAAAAAGTTTGTAGCCTCTTTCGTTTCATTTAAATAAAAGGCTAAAAAGTGAGCGTATGCAATTTGTAATTCTAAACTTTCAGATGGATTTTTAAAAGTTTCTAAAACCTTTATATATCTGCTTTTTATATCATTATAATCAGATTTTAAACTTTCCTTGATATCAATTTGAAGCAGATGTTTATAGGCTTGAAGTTTTGTTTTAGCATCTGGAGCGGTTTCTATAATGTATTTAAAAATATCCTGGGCTATTTCATTTTCGCTTTCGTTTGAAGCTGTTAAGGCAATCTCTACAATACGGCTTAAATTTTCTGGTTGTCTCTTATAAATCGCTTTTTCTTGGATAAATGCTTTTTTAAAATCTTTTTGTTGAATAAATAACCAACTTAATAAGTCATTCCAAAGTATATTTGGTTCGTGTTGATTTCTTTTCAAAAGTAATTTACGAAACAACATGTTATTTTCATTATCACCATCATCAGTAATAAAATCATTTATAGCACGTTTTACATCTCTTACCATTATTGGTTTTGATTCTGCAAAATTAATATAACTATTAAACATTTTCTCAATGTTTCCTTGCTCTCCATAAATTTTAGCAAGTTGTACATTAAAATTAAAATCAGGGTTTAGAATTGTTGCTTTTTCGTAAACTATTACTGCTTCTTCTAAAAGAGAATGATTTTGAAAACTTCTAGCTATTCCAAACACATGACTTGCTTTTTCATCTATAATTGCAATTGCTTTTTGATAGTTTTCCTTTGCTTTTGGTAAGTCATTTTTAAGTTGGTAATTATAACCCAACTCCACAAGAAAAGCAGGGTATTTAATGCGTTTCATTAATTTTAATAAAAATTCCTCAGCTTCATCATATTGCTCTAACTGCTGCTGTGTACTTATAATCTGATTGATATAATTAATATTTGAAGATGATTTTGCATACAGTTTTTTATATTCAATTAATGCTTTTTCATATTCGCCTTTTTGGAAATAATCTTTAGCAAGCATAGCATTTTGTGAGTATAAAACACTAGAAATTAATAAGAAAAAAAATAAAATATATCGCATATGGTAAATATAATAAATGTAGAGTGTTGATGTTACACTAACTTAGACTTTTTAATTAGAGAAATTTTTATAATACTCAGGATTAGTTTAACTCATTTTAAAATAAACTAAACTAAAAGTGCCCGATAAAATCGGGCACTTACCAACCAAAAACAATTTTCTATTAACTACTTGTTAATTAAACACTCGATTGGGGACAGTCTTTAATACCAATTACAATTTAAAATAAGCATTATAAAACGTTTTTTATAAGTTATAATGAGATGAACGTTTTTTTTAAATAAATATTTTAAATAAAATAAGGCACCTTTATTTTTATACTAATTAAATCACTTTTTGCCTTAATTAAGAAAATTGCAAATAAATTATTTGTTATTATATTACATTATGATTTTTATAATAAAAAACCCCAATATTTGCTAGCAATGATTACTTATTATATCTGGATTTAAAAAATTTAAAATCTTATTATAAAAACTTCGGTTATGAAATAATACCCATTACAATTTCATAATTATTTAGTTAATTGAGTTTAATTAAGCGAACTTGAAAAATATTTGTTAAAAAGTCGGAATAATCAATAAATAATCGTTAAACAGCGTAATTAATTTACTTTTAGTCGATAAAAATAAAATAATGTAAGTTTTTACTTTAGTTTATTATTTTGAAACCAGTGTAAGATTGAAGCACTTCTGGAATAAGAATTCCGTCTTCAGTTTGGTAGTTTTCTAAAATTCCTGCCAATACTCTTGGTAATGCTAGAGCACTTCCGTTAAGTGTATGTGCCAACTCATTTTTACCATCGCTATTTTTAAATCGGAGTTTTAAACGATTTGCTTGAAACGTTTCAAAATTAGACACAGAAGAAATTTCTAACCATCTATCTTGAGCTGTAGAAAACACCTCAAAATCGTATGTTAATGCTGCAGTAAAAGAGGTGTCGCCTCCACATAAACGCAAAATTCTATATGGTAATTTAAGGTCTTTTAAAATGTTTTTAATGTGGTTTACCATCCCATCAAAAGCATCATAAGATTTGCTAGGGTGCTCCACACGAATAATTTCAACTTTGTCAAATTGATGTAATCTATTCAAGCCTCTTACATGCGCGCCATAACTTCCGGCTTCACGACGAAAACAAGGCGTATAGCCCGTAATACGTTGTGGCAATTCGCTTTCACTTAAAACCACATCTCTAAAAATATTGGTTCCGGGTACTTCTGCTGTTGGTATTAAATATAAATTATCTTCGGTTACATGATACATTTGCCCTTCCTTGTCTGGCAATTGTCCTGTCCCGAAAGCAGAAGCCTCGTTTACCATAAGCGGTAATTGATATTCTGTATAACCTGCAGCTACGTTTTTATCTAAAAAATAAGCAATTAATGCACGTTGTAATCTGGCGCCTTTACCTTTATAAACAGGAAATCCAGCACCTGTAATTTTGTTACCTAATTCAAAATCTATAATATCATATTTCTTCGCTAATTCCCAATGTGGTAAAGCTTTATCATGTAGTTGTGGAATATCACCTTCTTTATAAATTTCTTCGTTATCTAATTCTGAATTTCCGCGAGCCACAGAATCATGCGGTACATTTGGTATTTTATAAAGTAACTCGTTTAATGCTTCAACCTTATTATTTAAAGCATCTGAAAGTTCTTTTGAAGCGTCTTTTAATTGACTTGTTTTTTCTTTTAAAAGATTTGCTTTTTGAACTTCTCCTGATTTGTATAAGTTTCCTATTTCTTTTGATAAAATATTAGATTCAGCCAAACTATTATCTAATTCTGTTTGAAGACGCTTTCTATCTTCATCAAAATTGATAACATCATTAATCATTTGTGTAGCATCGATATTTCGTTTTGCTAATCGCTCAATAACTAATATTTTGTTTTCTCTAATAAAAGGAAGTTGTAACATGGCTTGAAAATTTAAGCGACAAATTTAAGGAATAGAATATATAATCAATCTTCTTTTAAAGGTAAAATCCAATTGTTATGCTTAAAAACATGCCACTCAACATTGGCTATATCAATATCTGGATTGATTAACGTTTTATAAGGTTTTCCATTAACGCTAATTTTAGCGTTTATATAAACCGCAACATGTTCTCCTTTCCTTTTATAATCTTGCTTCAAATGTTGGGCAAATTGCCACATTACATCTGGCTTTGCACTTGCAGATCTAATTTGTTTTTTGGATAAATAACTGGTTAAATTGATGTTGCTTCGCACTCCAGTATCTTTATTTTCAACCACGTATGATGTTTGTCCGCTTTTTGAACGGAGCATCATGCGCCATGAGAGCCTATGTCCTTCTTCCGTCCAAAGCACATCATCTTTAATAAAATGATGTCTTAATGGTAAACCAATTTGAATTATAAAATAAATTGTAAAAACTAAAATTAACGGCGTTTTTAATTTTGGAATAATAATTTCATCCGAATTATAAAATGGTTTTTTGTTTAAAAACAACTTCTGAATCTTTTTAGCAGGAAAAAAGAACAAAGTAAAAGCTAAAGATAAATATGGAAATATACCTATTTGAAATACGAATGAATTAAATAAATGAAAGAAAACTGAAATAATAAAGGCATATTTTCGTGTAGGTTTAAATAATAGTAAAGGCACAATTAAACCATCAAATAAAATGCCTCCATAGGCTAAAATATAATGTACCCATTTTTGTTGAAGCAAGTCGCCAACAAAAAAGTAATCTTTTTTCCCTTTCATTAGTATTTCCATAACTGAAGCATCTAACCAATCTGGGTATAGCTTGTTTATTGAAGCATAGGTGTATACAATAAACAACTGAAGGATAATGACCCAGCGACACCATTGTGGCATGGAATAATGTTTAATTTTTGGGTTTAATTTAACATCAACTGAAGCAAATTTATTTGCAGGCAGAAAAACCATAATACTACTTAAAAGCATTAACAAATAATAATGATTATTATATGATGATTTTTGCATTAAATAAGTCGCAGACCACATAACTGTAAAGACCAACATACTAAATCGGTACTTATAACCAACCATAATGAGCAATCCGAAAACGCCCATAATAGCATAGTAAAAGTACATGCCATTTCCAGATAATGGTTGTAAAAACTCAAAACCTATAAAATTGAAAGTGAATTCTGGTTCTACGAGAGTGCGTTTTATCCAACCTGTAAAAATAGCACCAACAGTTTCTAAAAAACAAAGTAAACCAAAAATAATTCTAAAAACTATCAAGGCTGAATTGTCAATATGTTTAAAGAGCCAATTATTCAGCATTTTGGTTTGAAATATAGTGTAATGCGGTTTTTTTATCTTTTGCTAATTGAATTTTCAAAGCTTCAACCGACTCAAATTTTTCTTCTTCCCGAATACGAAGAAGTAAATTTATTTTAATCATTTCACCATAAATATCTTCTTCAAAATCAAAAAAGTGAACTTCAATAGTTTGTTTGCTTCCGTTTACTGTAGGGTTCATACCTATATTCATCATGCCATAAATTTTAGCATCATTAATTATTGAACTTATAATATATGAACCTTGTTTGGGAATAATTTTATAATCTTCTTTAATATCAATATTAGCCGTTGGGAATCCTAATTGTTTTCCTAAGCCTTTACCTCTTGTAACGTTTCCAGTAAGCATAAAATGATAGCCTAAAAAGGTGTTGGCTTTATGTATCTCGCCATCATTAATTGCTTTTCTTATTTTTGTTGAACTTACCGCAACATCATCAATATCTTGAGCTGATATTTCTTCAACTTCAAAATTATAATTTTCTCCAAAGGTTTTTAAATTATTAATATCTGCATTTCTATTTCTACCGAATCTGTGGTCGTAACCTATAATTACTTTTTTAGCGTTTAGTTTATCTACTAATATATCTTTAACAAAATCTTCAGCCGAAAGCCTTGAAAAATCGTGTGTAAATTTTTTAATAAGTAAGTAATCTAATCCTAATGCGTCTAAAATATCGCGACGTTCATCAATCGTGTTTATTAATTTTATATTAGAATCCTTTTGAAGTACCATTCGCGGATGCGGAAAAAAAGTAAGAATTACAGATTTTAATCCAGCTAGTTTTCCAGTATTAACTAATCGGTTTATTATTTTTTGATGACCAATATGTACGCCATCAAAAGTGCCAATGGTTACTACGGTTGCTTCATTAGCTTTGTAAGATTCTATGTTTTTTACTTTACTCATTTAAAGGTTCAAGATATTAAAATGAACTAAAAAGATAGATTTATTATATTTGGTAAAATTAATTGCCCCTTAAATCCTATTTATGAAAACAAAACTACATTATGTTTTAACAATTGCAATGCTTTTAAGTTTATTTTCAAGTTATGCCCAAAATTCTTCATGGACAGAAGTTAAAACTATAAAAAATTCTCAAAATTTATTGGATCTAAATTTGGATAATAATGAAATCAGTTTATTTAAACTTGATTTAATTTCTTTAAAAAAGCAAATTGCCTCTTCTCCATTAAGAGGTTTAGTAAAAAAAACAAATTCTAAAATAGTTAATATTCCAGCATTAAGCGGAAAACTAGAAGGTTTTATACTTTATGAAGCACCCGTTTTTTCTCCAGAACTTGCAGCAAAATATCCAAACATAAAATCGTATGTAGGTATTAGCACTGAAAATCCAACCACAAGGTTACGGATGAGTGTTTCTCCTCAAGGCGTTCAAACCATGATATCTTATGTTGGTAAACCAACGGTTTTTATGCAACCTATTAAAAAGAAATCTGATACATATGTGTTGTATGAAAAAAAGTCTAAAAACAAATCGAAAAATCGTTTTCAATGTAAAACTATTGATGAGGTAAAAAAAAACACCAATACTTCAAGTAAATTATCAAAAGTAAATGAAGGTGATGCAAATAATCAAACCTTACAAAAATTT
>ENA-ORXM01005089-ORXM01005089.1-marine-metagenome-genome-assembly--contig:-NODE-5089-length-10791-cov-8.145324_pt1 | contig 10791 bp, 4 predicted proteins | sample MGYA00237867_ERZ511480 | MGnify/ENA primary metagenome ERZ511480 (study PRJEB26309, sample SAMN06266103) | marine metagenome | isolation source: Algal blade | place: United Kingdom:Sidmouth, United... | reverse complement strand
GTACGGATTTGGAGGGTCGCCCACAAGTGCGGATTGAGCGATATGAACGGGCTGATGCCAATACGTCTTGGGAAAATATCATTCCTCGTGTGTGGTATGCGGTGCGTTCGGAAACGGAGGCAGAAAGAATTGAGGAGAATTTGCGCTTTTTGAAACTGATATTTCCTGTCCAAAATGATAGAAAATGGGCTGGAAATGCCTATATTGATACCAATGATGAGCGTTGGGCGTATCTGGATGATTGGCAATATACCTATACAGAGGTCGGTGTTGCACAAACCATCAATGGGCAGAGTTTTGACAAAACAGCTACGGTCATCCAAAATGATTATTGTAATTTGCAACAGCGGTTGTATGGGAAAGAAATTTATGCGGAAGGGGTTGGTTTAGTCTATAAAGAATTGATGAACTTGCAACTTGAAGCCACTTCTTTGCCTCCTAAAGACACAGACCCTTGGCCCGAAAGAGCCAATGTTGGCGAACATATCGTTTGGCAGGTTATTAGTTTTGAGTGACTGGTGACGAGGGGCGAGTGATGATTATGTATCCCTAAAATGTTTTGACCTTTTTGAATAGACCATCTTATGAAAAATCTTTATCCTACTTTTCTACTTTTTCTGCTTTCTCTATGTTTCGGAAATTTGTATGGGCAAAATAATGCCCCTATTGCCAACCATGATACCTATGCGATTGATTGGGAAGAAACGCTTTCGGCAGATTTAACTGACAATGATTTTGATGCAGATGACAACAATATTTTCATCACAGAAATCATTGACTTTGACGATGCGACAGGCTCACTCACAGTCGTTGATGAGGAAACGGTAGCCTATATTCCTACAATGGGTTTTCAAGGACAAAGCGTTTTTGAGTACGTAATTTGCGATGATGGCGAACCGTCTTTGTGCGATACAGCGACGGTCATCATCAATGTCGAAAATTTACCTGCGCCTATTAGTGAGTATAAATATTGGATAATGCTTTCGGATAAAGATGGCACTGCATTTAATGCAGACAATCCCTCTGCTTTTTTATCAGACAAAGCGATTGAGCGAAGAACAAAACAAAATATTGAAATCACAACACAAGATTTGCCTATAAATGCAGACTATGTATCGCAAATCAAAAACCTTGATGAAAAAATAAGTGTACTGCATACGTCCAAGTGGTTCAATGCCGTAACGATTTCTTTTGAGGATTCAACCACAGCGATTTTAGAGGATTTGATTGCGTTGGATTTTATAACCGATACCCTTTTATTGGCGAATGAATTAACGGGTAAAACAGCACAAAATAAATTTGAGTCAGAAGAAGATGGCATTGCCGTCACTTCATTTGATGAAGCGCATTATGGGGCGACTTTCCACCAAACGGATATGCTCAATGGAACGTCTTTACACAACAATGGCTATACAGGAGAGGGCATCATTATTTGTGTTTTGGACAATGGATTTAGAGGGATTGACACCTTAGAAGCGTATCAACATATGTTTAATGAAGGGCGATTTTTAGGCGGTTGGGATGTCGTCAATTTAGACGATGATGTTTTTGGAAGTGGCTCTCATGGAACTCGTGTTTTATCGACAATGGCTGCATTTCTACCAGATGTGTTTGTGGGAACAGCTCCAGATGCTTCTTACTTTTTAGCGATTACAGAAGCACCTGCCGAACAGCGTATTGAAGAAATCAATTGGATTGTTGCGGCTGAATTTGCAGACAGTTTAGGCGCAGATATTTTGACGACTTCTTTGGGTTATTCTAATTTTGATGGAACTGTTTTTGATTATACCTATGAAGATATGAATGGCGATAATACCTTTATTACTCGTGGGGCGGATATTGCAGCGAGCAAAGGCATGTTGGTCATCAATAGTGCAGGAAACGCAGGAAATGACGATTGGCTATACATCACTGCTCCTGGCGATGGAGATAGCGTTTTGACCGTTGGCGCAGTTTTGGCAGACTCCACTTTAGCCGATTTTAGTTCACATGGGCCTTCCTTTGATGGTCGCATCAAACCCGATGTGATGGCACAAGGCGATTCTACTGCCTTGATTTTTTCGTCGGGCGATATTATTTATCAGAACGGAACTTCTTTTTCTGCACCGATTATTGCGGGCATGTCAGCGTGTTTGTGGCAAAGCAATCCCGATGCTACCGCTATAGAAATTCGAGAAGCGACGATTGAAAGTGCGTCTCAATATGCCACGCCCGATTCTCTTTTTGGTTATGGCATTCCCAATTACGAGATAGCGCACCTGCTTATCAATGACAATACCGCCTTAGTTCACAACCCTTTAGAAGTCATGGCATTTCCCAATCCTTTTTACAATGACTTAGAGGTCTTTTTCTGGTCAGAGCATTCAGGAGATTTGCAATTGCAGTTGGTTGATGTCAATGGGCGCACACTTTTGACAAGCACAGAAATCGTCAAAGAAGGCAAAATGAACCGTTTTCACATCGACGCCTTAGCCAATTATCCCAAAGGCATTTATTTACTTCGTTTGACGATAGCCAACGAACAGCATGTATTGAAATTATCTAAGTTAGAGGAATAATTTTTTTTGGAGAGAACGGTTTGTCTTTCATCGTGACGGAAAGGCCTGCTGTCCGCTTATGGATGGCATCTCCAAGATGCCTTCCATTTTTTCACGTACTGTGCCGTATTGAAGGCATTTCCAAAATGCCTTTCATTTCCAAAGCTCACGGAGACGGCAGCCAACGCAAAAATCCAACCGCTACCATCAGGTCTATTTTGCATGGTCTCAACACCAATGTACTTACCCAAAATACCACTACCTTTGACTATCCAAAAACATCACAAACATTATATATTTAAAAATACATAATATCATTTTAAATTTAAATTTTGTAGATTAAAAAAAAAATGTAAATTTGTGAAATGGTTATAATCTGTTGAGATCTTCTACATACAACTTACCTACATACAAATAACAGTCAATATTTTATAACACTTACCTTACCCTACTAAAGTATTTTTCATTAAATGCTGAACTCCCTATTTATACTAAAATATTTTTTGTAACAAATGTTAATAATACAGTTGATTTTATAAAAATATTTAGACTTTGAGCAATATTTTGTGCCTCAATAAAGTATGCTATTTGCAGAAACCAACTAACCAGTTTTCTTCAAATACAAAGGTCTAAATATATTCAAATCCCTTCCTTATTATTTTCTTTAATACATTTTTTTGTAAACCTATGAAATTTTGAATTTCATTTTATGGCGGAGCTATACCACAAAACGAAGTTTTAGAAAAACAACATTTTAGTAATGAAAAAAGAATAACCTATCGTTTTTGACGTCGATATTTTCCGATATATTTCGTTGAAAAGCCTCGTTGTAGCCCTGCTATGCCTACGTTTTTAGCCTTATTTATCAAAAAATCTTTTTGCCTAAAATCGATATTTTATTTTTTATCCATTACTTAATAACATTATAAAAACTAATTAATTATGAATTTCAATCAATTACAAATACCCTTGAGTGGTATTCCCTTATCATTAAAAAAAACAAGCTCTTTGTTTTTTTTAATGATCCTATTTTTACTAAATTTTAATCAAACACAGGCAAACAACGAATCATCCACAAACTGTAGTATTGTACTCAATACCAATAATATACAATGCCATAACAATGGTACATACAGTTTTACCATCAATGTATCTGGCGTAGATGGTTCTTGGAATGGAACTATTGGCGGACAAAACTATTATGGTAATGGTAATGGTGACAAAGTTGTTGGACCATTTTCTTACAATAGTGGTAGTACCATTTCTGGATGGATTACACAAGATAATGACCCAAATTGTTTTGCGGATATTGTCTATACACCAAATTGTCAAAACAACAATAATAACAACACTTGTGATGGACAAATCACTGGTTTCCAAATCAATCATAGTGGAAATTTAAGCAACGTTAATAATGGAATGGCTACTTGTAGTTCTGATTACTCGCAAGATATTCGCATCAGAGCCAATGTCAGTGGTTCTCACCAAAGCCTTAAATTCAATATTACTGGACCTGGTGTCAGTGTGAACAATACAGAAAATCAAGTAACCTACGATTCTAACCAATTCTGGACGAATCCTGGTACGTACACCATCAATGCTAAATTATACAGTGAAGACGGCGCAAATGGAACACTTTGTGATGAAAGAACGATGACTTTCATTGTAGAAGATTGTTCTGCGCCTACACCTGACTGTACTGGAGAAATCACTGGTTTCAAGATTGTTCATAGTGGTAATGCTGCTAATGTTCCTAACAATAATACGGTATGTAACACTGATTACTCGCAAGATATTCGTATCAGAGCGACAGTTAGTGGTTCTCATCAAAGTGTTCGTTTCCACGTTTCTGGACCTGGTGTCAATGAAACAAATACAGACAATGGAACCGCTTACCAATCTAACAATTTCTGGACGAATCCTGGTACGTACACGATCAACGCTAAATTATATAGTGAAGACGGCGCTAATGGAATGCTTTGCGATGAAAGAACACTTACTTTAGTTGTCAATGACTGTTCTGCTCCAACGCCTACATGCGATATCGCAGTTAATACGAGTAATTTACAATGCCACAATAATGGTACATACAGTTTTACCATCAATGTATCAGGTTCAAATGGTTCTTGGAATGGAACAATTGGTGGACAAAATTATTACGGTAATGGTAACGGCAGTAAAGTTGTTGGACCATTTCCTTATAATAATGGTAGTAATGTTTCTGGATGGATTTCAGAAGATGGTAATTCAAACTGTTTTGTGGATATTGTCTATACTCCAAATTGCCAAAACAACACTACTTGTGATGGACAAATCACTGGTTTCCAAATTAACCACAATGGCATGTTAAGTAACGTAAATAATGGTATGTCTTTCTGTGGTTCTGATTTTTACCAAGACATCCGTATCAGAGCCAATGTTAGTGGTTCTCATCAAAGTCTTATTTTTAACATCACGGGACCTGGTGTCAATGTCAATAACACTGAAAACTTAGTGACTTACGATTCTCACCAATTCTGGGTAAATCCTGGTACATACACGATCAATGCAAAACTGTATAGTCAAGATGGTGGAAATGGTAACCTTTGTGATGAAAGAACGGTTACTTTTGTGGTAGAAGATTGCGCTGTTCCACCGCCTACTTGTGATGGACAAATCACTGGATTCAAGATTGTTCACAATGGCAATGTTTCAAATGTTCCAAATAACAATACAGTATGTAATACAGACTACTCTCAAGATATTCGCATTAGAGCAACGGTTAGTGGTTCTCACCAAAGTGTACAATTCCACGTTTCTGGACCTGGTGTCAATGAAAATAATACCGACAATGGAACAGCTTACCAATCAAACAACTTCTGGACAAATCCTGGCACCTACAACATCACTGCAAAATTATATAGTCAAGATGGTGCAAATGGTATTCTTTGTGATGAAAAAACACTTACTTTAGTTGTTACAGACTGTTCTACACCGCCACCGCCACCTCCAGCAACTTGTGATGGACAAATTACTGGTTTCCAAATCAACCATGCAGGTATGCTAAACAATGTAAATAATGGTATGTCTTTTTGTGGTTCTGATTTTTACCAAGACATTCGCATTAGAGCCAATGTTAGTGGTTCTCATCAAAGTCTTAAATTCAATATTACAGGCCCTAATGTTAATATTAGTAATGTTGAAAACTTACTTACTTATGATTCTCAGCAATTCTGGACAAATCCTGGTACTTACAATATCAATGCTAAATTATATAGTCAAGATGGTGCAACTGGAAATGTTTGTGATGAAAAAACAATTACTTTTGTTGTAGAAGATTGTGCTGCTCCACCTCCTACTTGTACTGGACAAATTACTGGATTTAAGATTGTTCACAGTGGTAATGCGGCAGATGTTCCTAACAACAATACAGTATGTAACACAGATTATTCTCAGGATATTCGTATTAGAGCGACTGTTAGTGGTTCTCACCAAAGTGTAAGATTCCACGTTTCTGGACCTGGTACCAATGAGACAAATACGGACAATACTACAAATTATCAATCTAAAAACTTCTGGACAGATCCTGGCACCTATACAATCACCGCTAAATTATATAGTGAGGATGGCGCAAACGGAACGCTTTGTGATGAAAAAACACTTACTTTAGTCGTAAATGACTGTCAATCTTCTTGTGGAAGCATTACTGACTTCAAAATATTCCATGATGGCAATGTTATGAATATTCCTAGTAATAATACTGTTTGTGAATCTGATTTTTCTAAAGATATTAGAATTAGAGCGATTGCTGAAGGAAATCATCAAAGTCTTCGTTTCCATATTTCTGGACCTGGTGTCAATGTAAGTAATATCGAAAACTTGGTTACCTATGATTCTAAGTACTTCTGGGCAAATCCTGGTACTTATACTATCAATGCAAAATTATACAGCGATGATGGTGCAAACGGTACACTTTGTGACGAAGAAACTATTACATTGATTGTATCAGGCAACTGTTCTAATATGTCTTATGGTGGAACAAATGTACGAAGTCGAGTATACCTTCAAGGTGCTGAAGACCAAACTTCATCAGGTACAATGTTGATGAGAGACAATTTGAGACAAGATGGTATTGTTCCTACTTATGAGCCTTACGGTTTATTAGGTTTTGACCATGTTGGAGCTGAAACAACAACAATGGCAGTATTGAGTCAGCAAGGACAAGATGCGATTGTTGATTGGGTATTGATTGAGGTAAGAGATCCAAACAACCCAAGCCAAGTATTGGCTACTCGTTCAGCTTTGGTACAAAGAGATGGTGATGTTGTTGATGTAGATGGAACGTCTTCTGTATTTTTTGAAGACTTAGAAAGTGGAAACTATCACATTGCCATTCGTCATAGAAATCACTTAGGGGTGATGACTGCTCAAACTGTTTCATTATCCGAAAGCAATAGCCAAATAGTTGATTTCACAAGTCCACAAACAGCGACTTATGGAACACATGCACAAACACAAATGGGCGGTAATATGGCTCTTTGGGCAGGTAATTCAGATATGAATAATTCTATTATTTTTCAGGGAAATAACAATGACAATGCTGGACCTTTCTTTGAAATATTAACAGCAGAAGAAAATCCAGAAACACAAATTAATTACATTCTTGCAGGATACTATCAAGGAGATGTGACAATGGATTGTTTTACTGTTTATCAAGGAAATAATAATGATCTTAATCGTATTTTCTTTAATACAGTTGCGCATCCAGCAAATGTAAATTATCTTTCTAATTTTGTGATAATGCAACAATTACCATAAAAATTCATAATTAGTTCTTTTATATTGCCCACTTTTTCTAACCAAAGAGTGGGCTTTTTTTATGGATTTTTCACTTTTAAATTCAAAGTCACAACAAGCTCTAAACCGTTCGCTCCTAATCAAATCAATAAATGCAGTAAATGATAGTTTTTTTTTAGCGAGTGATTAACTACACAATTTCAATTTTTCTTCGACTTCTGAACGATACAACTGATCGGGAATTTCGTTCCAAATGTAGCCTCTTCTATAGCCTTTTCTAATGAGGCGCAAGGATTCTTTGAAGCTTTTACAGGCGGATTCTTTTTCGTTTTTGTCCAATAAAACAATGCCTTTTTGATAATGGGCTTCAGGGCCATTTGGATACAATGCTAAAAATGATTCATAGTTTTCTAAGGCTTTATCCAATGCGCCCATTTCGTAATACGTCAAGCCTCGATGAAGATAAACGTAGACGTCTAATTTTTCAAAAAGTTCTTCTTTGATGTAGGTATTAAATGCTTCAATCGCTCCACCCAAATCACCCAATTCTTTTTTGGCAATGCCTTTGAGCATCATCACGCTCATCGCAAAAGCATAACTTGGTCCGTCTGATAAAGCATCATACGTTTCAAAATCTTTAATAGCTCCTGCGTAATCTTGGAGGTAGTGCATTTTTGCCCACGCCCTATAGCCTAAAGCATAGTCATAACCTAACTCCACAGATTTGTCCAATGCTTTAAATGCTTTTTTATAATTTCCTTGCAACAAATTAATAGGAGCTTTTTGTTGAAAGGCTCTACCATAAGGCTTTAACAAAGTGGCACTATCCATCAAGGCATTGCCTTTTTCAAAATCACCTAAATACGCAAATTGTCGTCCTGCATTTAGCAACTTATCAAATTCTTTACTCAAATCTTCGTCTGTATAAATCACGGGTAAATCGGTATTGTACTGCACAAAACTCACCCCTCTTTTGGCGGATTGAAACGCAATCGCCAAAATCGCATATACTGAAAACAGTAAGATGATTTTTTTGAGAATACCCATTTTTTGAAATTCTAAATTCTAAAATTGCTAAACAGTCAATCAGTCTCCACAAAACAACTCAAACGACTTAAACGAAAACTAAGGAAGTATCGCCTTCAAACGTCCATTTTCTATTTTATACGTAAAAAACTTGCGTCCGTCTATGTGTTCGCCTTCCTCATTTTTGCCGATCTTCCAATCTGTGAGTGATTTTGTAAGTAAAAATAAGCGTTTTATCAGTTGTTTGTCAAATTTTATGGTGTTAAAATTTAAGTCTGTTTGTTCGATTTCAAAATTGCCAAGTTGTCCTGCACAATTAATGACAAAACGAATCATAATGTAGCCGCTTTCTGTTCCAAATTGTTGATTTTTTAAGGCATTAAAAACGAAATCTTTTACCGCTTTTTTTTCGCCTTTATAGCTAATATTGACGCCATAATATGCTCCTACGCTTTGGGAACAAACATAAAAGGCACTGTCTGAAACCTCAAATAAATCAGTGGCTTCATAGGTTATTTCTCGCATTTTTTTACCCTTTGCTGTCAGCACTGTGTAGCTGTGTTTGTCTAAATCTGTAACGTATTGCAAAGGCGCATAGAGGCTATCGCAAGTATCCCAATAACCTGCCTCCACAATCAAGGGATACTCTTTGAAACGTTCTATTTTTCCGCACCGCATTTCGATTTCTTGCCCTAATTGCAATTGGTCGTACCAATAAGTTCGTTGAATCCAGATTTTATCGTCCTTAAAACGATGGATTTCTTCGGTGTACAAATCTTTTTTTTGGCTTTTTCGGCTCTTTTGTTCTTTTTTTCGCCAAGCATATTGTTCTAAAAAATCCAGATTTTTCTCCTTTCGTGTCGTATCTATTTTGTCAAAAACGATGACTGTTTCCCGTTCCAAAACGATTTGGTTTTTCGTGAAATTTTGTACGACATATTCCATCGTATCAATGAGCAATACATCGCCACTCAACAACCACTCAAAATCTTTTTGTTCTCTTCGCTTCCATTCCGTCATCAAGCTATCATTGGAAAAAAACCAGATTATTGGCAAAGGAAATTCATAGAGTTCGTGCTGATAATTTCCGAGCCAAAGCCCTTCTAGTTTGAGGGTGGTATCGGGTGGTTTACATGACCAAATGCTCCATAAGAACGCACAAATCGTTATGTACAATATCTTTCTCACACTTTTAATTTCTTTTTTGGAGAGAATGGTTTGTTGCTTCGTTGTGGTGCATGGGCCCGCTGTCCGTTCTTATGGTGGCTTGCCTGTCACAGACACACGGCCGTGTGTCTCAACGCTCCTCGCCACCATACCACTACCATCGGGTCTATGTTGGATTGTCTGAACGTTTTTTCTGCTGTTTTTCTCTTCTGTTCCAAAACTCTTTACAATATTACTATACTTTTAGTTAATCAACTAATTAATTAGTTTTAAAAATAGTTAAATTTTTCTTTTTTGTTTATTGAGTTCCCTCTATAGCAACCCTAATTCGGTTCAGGAATTTTAACGCAAAGAAGCGCAAAGCTCGACAGAAACCAATTTCTCTGCAACTTTCCATGAAAAACATTTTTTCTATTTTCAAATAGGATTTCTATATATGATGTATTTACAACCGATAGTGGTTCAGGCTGTTTAAAATAGACCTGATAGTAGCGTTATAGCTTACATTAGTGCCGTAGTTCTTGGTGCTGTAGTTCTTGGTTCGGTTCTTCTGTGATTTGTGGTTCTTTTTGTAAGCTATAGTAGCGTATAGCAGGAGCATGTGTGGCGACGTAGGACTTTACCGTTGTCTCCTAAAAAAAATATACAAAAAAAGCCCCTGTATCTCGAAAGATACAGGGGCTTAGTATTGAACTAAATACTTGATTTAGTTCTACTCTTTCACTATTCGGGTAATTGCTTCTGTATTACCGTCTGTCATTTGAACGAAATATGCTCCCGCAGCATAAGCACTAACATCTAATGTTATTGTGTTTAAGCCGATGGTTGCTTCCGTTGTTTGTGTTTCGATTGTGCGACCTGTTACATCGTAAACTTTGATAACAATCTCTCCATTCACTACTGTTTGGAATGATAAATTAACGAAGTCTGTTGTTGGAACTGGTACTGCATTCACGATTTCAAAGTTAGCATCTCTTGATAATGCAATTACATCAGAAACGATTGTTGTAACACCTTCTACGTCTGTTTCTAATAAACGGTAGTAAGTGACACCAGTTGTTACTTCTGTATCTAAGTAGCTGTAGTCTTGGTTTACATTGCTGTTTCCTGCTGCATCTACTTTAGAAACCTCTGTAAAGTTTACGCCATCTAAAGATTTCTCTAAAGTGAAGTAATCAGCGTCGATTTCACTTGCAGTTGTCCAAGAAAGTAAGTTATTGTCTCCTTGAACCTGTCCGTCAAATCTCAATAATTCGATGGCTGTAACGGTACAAGAAACGACTGA
>ENA-ORXM01005088-ORXM01005088.1-marine-metagenome-genome-assembly--contig:-NODE-5088-length-10793-cov-4.141564_pt1 | contig 10793 bp, 13 predicted proteins | sample MGYA00237867_ERZ511480 | MGnify/ENA primary metagenome ERZ511480 (study PRJEB26309, sample SAMN06266103) | marine metagenome | isolation source: Algal blade | place: United Kingdom:Sidmouth, United... | reverse complement strand
GATTTTATACAAAATTCAAATAACGTAATAATCCAATAACTGAGTAACTCAAACAATGAAAAAAGCACGCTATAACATTAATATCAAAAACTTCCTCCCCCATCGGGAGCCGATGTTGCTAGCAACCGTTACGCCCTATTTAGATGAAGACTCGGTAGTAACCCATTTTGAAATCCATAGTGATTGTATTTTTTTAGATCCAAAAGGAAGACTTTCGGAAACCGGGCTTATCGAAAACGCCGCACAAGCAAGTACCGCAATTGTAGGCCAAAGCTATTTTGACGATGAAGACCTAGAGGGTGCCGGAAATTCCGTTGTTGGCTATATCAGTGCCATTAAGAAAGCCGAAGTTCATGAACTACCCAAGGTAAACGAACTTTTGGTGACCAAGGCAAAGCTAGTTTCAAGATACGACACGGGTACTATGACCATTTGTACCGTTACATCCTCTACTTTTAGAAATGACGATTTAATCGTAGATTGTACCTTTAATTTTCTAATCCACGAAGTTAATTGAAAAAAGTTATTGGGTTACTGGGTTATTAAGTTATTTGATCTCGGAGGATAACTTAATGACACAATAACGTAGTAACCCGATAACTCGACCCATGAAAAAAAAAGAAGTCCCACAAGACAAGAGCAAACTTGAAACGGCCAACATCAAAGATATGGTCTATGCCGTGAACGAAAGTGGCGAGTATGTTACCGAGCTGAGTACTGGATGGACACCTAAAACAATTGCGCTTGACAATGCTATTCGCGAAATCGAAGAACGCACAGAGGCCGCAAAGAAACGGGTGCAGAAAAACAAATCTAGCCCCATAGAATATTACATGGAGCTTCACAAAATGGATATTCCGATTTTAGCGAGTTATGTAGATTTCTGGCAATGGCGCGTAAAACGACATTTTAAGCCTTCCGTATTTCTTAAGCTGAGCGCCAAAACCCTTCAAAAATATGCCGATGTTTTCGAGATTTCTATTGAGCAGCTAAAACATATCGATGAGTGAAACACTAAAAATAGATTTCTCGCACAAACAATCCGCGCATTGTGAAAACGGAGTCGTTTCCAACCTAATGCGGCACAACGGCTTTGAGGTCAGCGAACCTATGGTTTTTGGTATCGGGTCAGGTCTTCTGTTCAGTTATCTTCCGTTTTTAAAGGTCAATTACGCCCCGGTATTTACCTATCGGGTAATGCCAGGACTTGTTTTTAACCGATTCGCCAAACGCGTCGGGATCAAGGTAAAACGCGAGAAATTCCGCAACCCGAAATCCGCCAAGGCACGTTTGGATGAAAATCTTAAAAATAACAATCCCGTTGGCCTACAGGTAGGCGTTTATAATCTTGTCTATTTTCCCGATGAATACCGATTTCATTTCAATGCCCATAACATGGTAGTTTATGGAAAAAAGGATAATGAATACCTGATCAGCGATCCCGTGATGGAGGATGTCACTACTTTGACCGAAAAGCAGTTGGAGAAAGTACGTTTCGCCAAAGGTGCCTTTGCACCGAAAGGGCATATGTACTATCCCATTTCGTTCCCAAAAAAACTGGAATTGGAAAAAGGTATCATAAAAGGTATCAAACAGACTTGTAGAGATATGACGGCACCAGTTCCTATCGTTGGGGTAAAGGCGATGCGATGGGTAGCGAAGAACATACGTAAATGGCCTAAAAAACTAGGTGCTAAAAAAGCGAACCATTACTTGGGGCAGATTGTACGTATGCAGGAGGAAATCGGCACCGGCGGTGGCGGCTTCCGGTATATCTATGCCGCTTTTTTACAGGAAGCAAGTAAGGTTCTCAACAATGAGAAACTTGCAAATCTTTCCAAGGAAATGACCGAGATAGGCGACGCTTGGCGTGATTTTGCCCTAGATGCCTCTCGTATCTACAAAAACCGTAGTGGTGACAGTGATGGATATAATAAAGTTGCCGATCAGTTGCTGGCCATTGCCAATCGGGAAGAAATTTTTTTTAAAGAGTTAAAGAAAGCGGTCTAAAAATGTAATTTTGGGGATTATAATCCCTAAAAATACGTATATTTGGGGATTATAATCCCTGATTATCATGATTAAGCGCATTCTGTCGCATAAAATCGTTCAAAAACTAGGCAAAGGAAAAGCTATTTTTGTAGTCGGACCAAGACAAGTTGGCAAGACAACATTGATCAATTCCATTCTAGAGAACAAAGAACATCTGTTTTTGGATGGTGACGACCCTACCACAAGAAACCTACTTACCGACCCCAGCACCCAACAGCTCAAAAACATTATTGCCAATCATAAAACCGTCTTCATCGATGAGGCGCAACGAATCAGCAACATAGGTATTACCTTAAAGCTCATCACCGACCAGTTTAAAGAAGTCCAATTACTGGTTAGTGGCTCATCTGCTTTCGAACTGAACAACCAAACCAACGAACCACTTACAGGTAGAAAATGGGAGTACCAAATGCTACCCATTTCATGGGACGAGCTCGAGACTTCTATCGGTTACGTAACAGCAGCACAGCAGCTCGAACTACGAATTTTATACGGCATGTACCCCGATACCATCAACCATATTGGCGAGGAAGCCGAGGTTTTAAAACAGCTGACCAACAGTTATCTCTACAAAGATCTTTTAGCATTCGATGGGATCCGAAAACCGGAAATTCTTGAAAAGTTACTCCGCGCACTGGCACTACAGCTTGGTAATGAAGTCAGTTATAATGAGCTGGCGCAACTATTGGGCATCGACAAAAAAACCGTTAGCAACTATATCGAAATTCTCGAAAAAGGATATGTAATATTTAAACTACCCAGTTTTAGCCGTAACCTACGAAACGAAATAAAGACCAACCAAAAAATCTATTTTTATGATACAGGGGTCAGAAACGCAATTATCGGTAATTTTAATCCTTTGGAAGTTAGAACGGATAAAGGTGCCCTTTGGGAAAATTTTCTAGTAGCCGAACGGCTGAAAACCTTAAATTATGAAAAACCATTGACCAATGCATACTTTTGGCGAACCACCAGACAACAGGAAATCGATTATGTTGAAGAAAACGCCGGAAAAATCAAAGGATTTGAATTTAAATGGAATCCGAAGGCCAAATCTAAAAAACATAAATCGTTTATGAAAGCCTACGATACGGACATTAATATAGTACATCGTGAAAATTTCAGGGATTTTTTAAAACTATAAAAAAGAAAGTCCCCTGAGGGGGATTTAGGGGGCTCATGATCCAAATCAATCAACTTTCCAAAAAGTATAAAACTGCCGAAGCTTATTCGGTACACAAACTAGACCTTACCATCAAGAAAGGTGAAATCTTCGGACTACTTGGGCCGAACGGAGCGGGAAAAACAACCCTGATTTCCATGTTGAGTTCGCTTTTAAAACCTACCTCCGGTTCGTTCAGTATTGACGGACTTAATTTCAAAGAGCACAAAAAACAATTAAAGCAACTTATTGGTATCGTTCCACAAGAATATGCCCTTTACCCTTCTTTAACAGCATACGAAAACCTTTATTATTTTGGTAGCATGTACGGGCTACGTGGAAACGCCCTAAAAGAAAACATCGACGAATATCTTGAAATACTTGGGCTTTCTCAGTTTGCCCACAAAAAAATCGCCAACTTTTCCGGAGGTATGAAACGACGTGTCAACCTGATGGCAAGTATTCTCCATAAACCAAAAGTTTTGTTTTTGGACGAACCAACGGTCGGGGTCGACGTACAATCGAAAAATGCTATAATCGCTTATTTAAAGCAATTAAATAAAGACGGAACCACCATTCTCTATACCTCGCACCACCTGAACGAAGCCGAACATTTTTGTACGCGTGTCGCCATCATCGATTTGGGTACTATCGTTTGCAAGGGTCAACCTGCGGAACTTATCGCACAACAAGAAGATGCCAAAAACCTCGAAGAAGTCTTCCTGAAACAAACCGGAAAAGCCCTTCGCGACTATGCATAAACTCTGGGCATCGACATATAAAGAATTTTTGCTTTTGACACGTGATTTAGGTGGGCTCGCCATCCTATTCTTAATGCCCCTATTGTTGGTAATTACCATAACCGTAGTTCAGAACGATACGTTCAAGATCTTGAAGGAAACCAAAATTTCTATTCTACTGGTAGATTATGACCAAGGCGAAGTTTCTTCAACTATTCAGAAAAATCTAAACCAATCTCAATTTTTTGAAGTGATTCCTAGTTCAAATGAGCAGGAAGCGCAATATTTGGTACAGACCGGTAAATACCAGTTGGCAATCGTTATTCCCAAAAATCTATCTACCGATCTGAATCTTAAAGTTTCGGAAAACGTAGAGGGTATTCTCGATAAATTTGGAATGGAAGAAGAGAACATTCCTTTGGTCAAGTCAAAACTAGAACCCAAAGAGGTCAAACTTTACTTTGATCCCGCTACGCAATTTTCCTTTCGTAATTCCATTAAAAGCGGTATCGACCAGATGGTCTCTAAAATTGAAACACAAACAATCTATAAAGCCTTTCAAGAAGAACTTACAGACGACCCTTCCGAAGAAATTTTCGATACGGAGAGTATTATCACATTTAAAGAAATTGTGCCTTCGGAAGATGAAAATGGCATCATTCCTAACGCTACCCAGCACAATATTCCCGCTTGGACACTCTTTGCCATTTTCTTCATCATTTTGCCACTCTCTATAAACATGGTCAAAGAAAAAAACCAGGGAACTTTTGTTCGTTTGCGAACAAATCCGGTCTCCTATGCCACAGTTTTGGGCGGAAAAACTGTTGTGTTTTTGAGTGTAGCCCTTTTGCAGTTCGCTTTGATGTTGTTTGTTGGAGTTTATTTATTCCCGATGTTGGGTCTCCCGAAATTGGATGTTACTGGTAAATTACCCCTACTCTTTTTCGTCGCTTTTTTTGCCGGATTAGCCGCGGTTGGCCTCGGACTCCTGTTGGGAACTATTACCAAAACACAAGAACAATCCGCCCCTTTTGGGGCTACTTTTGTAGTCATTCTAGCTGCTTTGGGTGGGGTCTGGGTACCTGTATTCGCCATGCCCAAGTTCATGCAGGCACTTTCTCAGATATCGCCCATGAACTGGGGACTCAATGCCTTCTATGATGTCTTCTTGCGAAATGTCGGTCTTAAAGAACTGTTACCCGAAATCACTTTGTTATTTTTGTTCTTTCTAATAACTACGATAGTTTCTATTGTGTACAATGAACGGAAGAATGCGGTCTAAATCTGAAAATGAAATTAGTTATTTAAGCGATGTCAGGGTACGATTTGCAGAATGTGATCCTTTGGGTATAGTGTGGCATGGTAACTATATCCAGTTTTTTGAAGATGGTCGCGAGGCTTTTGGCCGCCATCACGGCATTTCGTATTTAGACCAAAAGGCCAATAATTTTTCAACGCCCATCGTATCTTCCAAATGCGAGCATAAATTACCGCTACGGTATGGCGATGTCGCTACCGTAAAAACAACATACATCGATTCATCAGCTGCCAAAATGGTTTTCAAATATGAGATTCTAAATCCTGATGGACAAGTTGTATGCAAAGGCGAAACTGTTCAGGTTTTTGTAGAACTTCATGGGGAACTCTCTCTGGTAATCCCAGATTTTTTTGTGAAATGGAAGAAAAAAATGGGCCTTTTGGATGGATAAAGTCTTCCTTTCACATAACAATATCATTTCATCGTTAGGCTTTGACAGCGAGACGGTGGTAGAAAAGATTTCAAAAGAAGTTTCCGGGCTGCGATTGGTCGATGACCCGAAAATAATGTCTAGGCCTTTCTATACGTCCATGATTCCTCAAGATGATCTGCAAAAAGCCTCCTCCGAACTGCGAACCATCCAACAACATACCCGTTTGGAGCAAATGCTACTCGTTTCATTACACAAGACCATTGACGCTTCAGAAGTCAAATTGACCGATAGGGTCGGTCTCATTATCTCCACCACCAAAGGCAACATTGATGTATTGGAAGAAAACAGTGCCTTTTCAGAGGAACGTGCCTATTTGGGAGCACTTAGCGACCAGCTAAAAACACATTTCGGCTTCAAGACCGAACCCGTAGTACTTTCCAACGCCTGTGTTTCTGGTGTATTGGCTATAGCAGTTGCCAAAAGATTGATTCGGCAAGATAGATTCGATCATGTTTTTGTAGTGGCCGGTGATTTGGTCACCAAGTTTATCATATCGGGTTTCAATTCTTTTCAAGCTTTGAGCGAAGAACCTTGCCGCCCCTATTCAAAGAACCGTTCGGGTATTAATATCGGGGAAGTCGCGGCCAGTATTTTGGTGACAAAAGATGACAATTTATTGGTCGAGGAAGCTGTCGAAATTCTTGGGGAAGCTTCCTGCAACGATGCCAATCATATTTCAGGCCCTTCTAGAACCGGAGAAGGTCTTTACAGAAGCATTAAGGCTGCCCTGAAAGAGGCTAAGATACCCGCCAGCGATATCGACTATATTTCCGCCCACGGTACGGCTACCCTGTTCAACGATGAAATGGAAGCTATTGCATTTAACCGAGTTGGCCTAGGCCAAACGCCCCTGAACAGCCTAAAAGGTTATTTCGGCCATACCCTTGGCGCATCGGGACTTCTAGAGACCATTATTGGCATGCATTCACTCCACCAAAACACCTTGTTCGCTTCTAAGGGCTTTCAAGAATTGGGCGTTTCAGAGCCGTTGAACATTATTGAAAAAACAACGTCCAAGGAAATCAAGACTTTTTTAAAGACGGCTTCGGGGTTTGGGGGTAGCAATACTGCGGCCATCTTCCGAAAAGCAGCGGTTTGATTATTTGAACAAATCAGAATGCGACCCGATCCGAACCAACTTAATAACCTTTGGCGATTCAATTTGAATCCAGATAATCAACAGATCAGGTTTAATATGGCACTCCCAATCGTCTTTATAATTCCCTTTCAACCTGTGGGGCCTCATGCTTTTAGATATTCCCTTTACGCCCCTTTGCTCCAAAATTTTTAGAACGGCTACCGTAAGTTCAAAATCCTTTTTATTGCTTTTGATTTTTTTTAAATCCTTTTTGAACTTGGTAGTGAAGTCTAAGTAATACATGAAAACTATAATTTTTCAAGCCATTCGTCAAGGTCTTCGATTCGTTCCAAATTCTTTCCATTTTTGGCTTCTTCAAGTGCCTTTTTTGTTTCCTCGTTTGGAATGTTACCTACATCCTTATAAAGTAATCCTTCGATATAATTATTAAGACTCCTGCGTTGCGATTTTGCCTTTTCCTTTACCAATTCGAGCAGTTCTTCGTCAAAACGGAAGGCAGTCTGTACTTTTGATGTTTTCATGATATTATTGATTTTCTTGATATAAAAATACAAAATAACAATATGTTATACAAATACTATGATTCTGTTATTTAAGCTTTTGTAAAATGAGCTGGAATCGATTTATACAGCCATTCATGCCGAATAGCTACCTATTTCGTTTCCTAATTAAGCCTGATTTCCTAAATTTGCCCGCCGAAAGAATTGAAAGCAATATGTCTAAAAAACCCATGAAAGCTATCAAAGCGCTAGAAGAAGCACAGAAAATCGCTTTTGCGCCTTTTGTTTTCCAGACGACCGTTTCACTGCGGAAATTGGGCGTTTTCGATTACCTTTTCGAGAACGGACACGATGGTGGAAATACCCTTGAAACGCTTTCAAAGGCACTCAATATTAGCGAATACGGTCTTAGCGTTCTTTTGGAAATTGCGGAAAGTGCAGACATCGTCGATAAAAATGAAGATGGAAAATACGAACTTTCGAAAATCGGCTACTTTCTGAACTACAACAAGATGACAGCAGCGAACCTGAACTTTACGCAGGACGTTTGTTATCAGGGACTTTTTCATCTCCACGAAGCCATCGAAACCGGCAAACCTGCGGGACTTAAAGAATTAGGGCCATGGCCGACGGTTTACGAAGGGCTTTCGCAGTTACCGTCAAAAATTCAGCAATCTTGGTTTGCATTCGACCACTTCTATTCCGATGAGATTTTTGGAGAGGCGTTACCCCTTGTTTTTCGTAGCAAGCCCAAGACACTTTTCGATATTGGCGGAAACACCGGTAAGTTCGCCATACTATGTGCCAAATACGACCCTGATGTAGCCATAAAGATTTACGACCTTCCGGGGCAATTGGCAAAGGCACTTGCCAACGCAGAAGAAAACGGACTTAAAGATCGTATTTCAGGTCAAGAAATCGATTGGCTTTCTGAAAACCCGCAAATTCAGAAGGGAGCAGATATTATTTGGATGAGCCAGTTCTTGGACTGTTTTTCGAAAGAAGAAATCTTAAAAATTCTCACTATCTGCGTACAATCGATGGATGCCAACACTGAACTAATCATTATAGAAACCTATACCGATCGTCAAAAATTTGACAACGCCCGCTTTACACTAGAGGCTACATCTTTATACTTTACCGCGTTGGCCAACGGAAACAGCAAAATGTACAAGGCGACCGAATTTCAAGAATTGGTAGAAAAAGCAGGAATGACCGTCAAAGAAGATATTCCCGTAGGGGAATTTCATACGATGTTCGTTTGTAAAAAAGGACGCTAGACTATGGATATTTGATTAAAATAGATAAACTCATAAACCAATAAACTCATAAATTTTTTTGATCGAACCATTCCACATAAAGAACTACTGCCATATTAAAAAAGGTGCAATCTCTTTGAACGGAAAAGTTGTTTATGAAAATACTTCCACTGATTTTGCTTCCTTTATAAAATCCGCTTATACCCATTTTGAAACTGATTATTCAAAATTCTTTAAGATGGATAATCTGAGTAAACTGGCCTTTATGGCCGCAGAAATGGTATTACCTGCAATATCATCGGAAGAAGAAAGAAATAGGGCCGTCGTGCTTTCCAATAGAGCTTCTAGTCTAGACACGGATCGCAAGTATCAGAAATCTATCGCCGATGAAAGTAATTTTTATCCTAGTCCCGCCATTTTTGTATACACTTTGCCCAATATTTGTATCGGCGAAATTAGCATCAGGCATAAACTGCATTCAGAAAATAGTTTTTTTATCTTTGAAGCGTTCAATGCTGAGTATTTAGAGGATTACGCAGACAATTTATTACAGACGGAAAAAGCGGAAGATGTACTCTGCGGATGGGTAGATGTTGACAAAGACGAATACGAAGCTTTTTTATATATAGTAGCTGAAACAGGCGACCATCCGCACACAAAAGAAGAAATAACCAGATTATATTTGACCCAATGAGCGAGTTGAAACAAGAATTGAAAGAGAAAATCATAGAGCAGTTGAACTTGGAAGACGTTGCCATAGAAGAAATCAAGGATACCGATCCGCTTTTTGGAGAAGGGCTTGGCTTAGATTCCATCGATGCCCTTGAACTGATTGTAATGCTCGACAAGGATTATGGCATTAAATTGGCCGACCCAAAAGAGGGAAAAAAAATATTCGAATCAGTGGAAACGATGGCAGCTTACATCGCGGCGAACAGGAGTAGATAGATTAATAATAAACGTATTGTGTTCCTTCCCCTTTACAGGGGAAGATGGCATCTATCCGCCGAAGGCGGAGAAGATGGCGGAAGGGGTAGAGCCCAAGCCTAGCGGATATAGGAGTAAAATAGCTGCCTAAGACCTAGGTTCGGGCTTTCTACCCGCCCCGTCTCCCAATCCCAACGAAAAAGTCGAGATTGGAATCCACCCCGCCCTATCAAGGGCGGGGAACAAAAAACCTAATATATTCCCTGAATAAAACAATGAGCAAAGGCGTAGCAATCACGGGAATGGGCATCATTTCAGCCATTGGTAACAATGTAGCGGAAAATTATACCTCGCTGATAACAGGTAAAAAAGGCATTTCGAAGATTACGCAGATCGAGACGATTCATAAAGATGAAATCATGGTTGGCGAGATTGCTGACATCAATCCCGTTTTGGAAAAAAGACTTGGCTTTGCTGAAAATCAAGTTTCCCGCACCGTTTTAATTGGCTGTATCGCCGCCCAAGAAGCCATAGATAGCGCAAGCATTTCCGACATCAATAATGCCCGAACCGGATTGATATCTGGCACCACGGTCGGCGGCATGGACAAATCGGAACAGTACTTCTACGATTATCTTGAAAAACCCGAAGTGCGACAACATATTACAGGATTGCATGCGGGAGATTCCACCAAAAAGATAGCCCAATATTTAGGATTAGAAGAAAGTTTCGTAACAACCATCAGCACGGCCTGTTCGTCGGCGGCGAATGCCATTATGATGGGTGCCCGGATGATAAAATCGGGGCAATTGGATCGTGTTATTGTTGGAGGAACCGACAGTCTTTCAAAATTTACCATCAACGGTTTTAAGACCTTATTAATTCTTTCCGACACCTATAGCGCACCCTTCGATGATGAACGCAAAGGTTTAAATTTAGGCGAAGCTGCGGCCTATCTTGTTCTGGAATCGGAAGCCATGGTAAAAAAAGACAACAAAACAGTGTTGGGTTACGTAAAAGGCTACGGAAATGCTAACGACGCCTATCACCAAACCGCCTCATCAGAGCATGGTGACGGTGCGGTACTTGCCATGGAAAAAGCCTTAAAAGTTGCCGGAATGTCAGCTACCGACATCGATTATGTAAATGCGCACGGTACGGCCACCCCGAACAACGATCTATCTGAAGGTCGCGCCTTGATTCGTTTGTTCAATGGAAAAGTGCCCGAGTTCAGCTCTACAAAAGCCTTTACCGGTCACACCTTAGCAGCAGCGGGAGGCATAGAGGCCGTTTATTCGGTATT
>ENA-ORXM01005087-ORXM01005087.1-marine-metagenome-genome-assembly--contig:-NODE-5087-length-10794-cov-4.267146_pt1 | contig 10794 bp, 5 predicted proteins | sample MGYA00237867_ERZ511480 | MGnify/ENA primary metagenome ERZ511480 (study PRJEB26309, sample SAMN06266103) | marine metagenome | isolation source: Algal blade | place: United Kingdom:Sidmouth, United... | reverse complement strand
GTTCCAACAATGGCAAAAACGAATGAACCGGCATTATCGAAATTAAAAAAATGGGCTAACCGAGTTATTTCTCGCTAAGCTTAAATTTCGACTCGAACCAAGCATACTTTGTTGTTCAATAATTAGAATATTTGATTTAGAGATCACTCATGAAACCTGCATTTTCAGTTTTGTTTTTTACCGTTACCTCCGGCATCGGTTACGGCCTTTTGATGTGGTTAGTTTTAATGCAGCTTATCGCCGGCGAAATTGGCGATATAAGGCATTTTTTCATTACAGGCTTTATTGGCCTAAGTTTAGCCACATTAGGATTACTTTCTTCGACGCTACATTTAGCTAATCCGAAAAATGCTTGGCGTGCTTTTAGTCGGTTTAGAACGTCATGGTTATCGCGTGAAGGCGTGTTTTCATTGGTCTATTACCCCGTCATATTAGCCTATGCTTTTTGGGTGTATTTGAATGACGGAGCCTTGACAATATTGGCTAAGACGCTCGGCGTGGCATCACTTTTGGTGGCGCTGCTGATTGTTGTTTGTACCGGTATGATTTACGCAAGTCTGAAGCCTATTCGTCAATGGCATAACCCGTTAGTAACGCCATTGTATTTATTATTCAGTTTTATGAGTGGTGCGTTAGCGTATTCACTCGTAAGTTTTTCACTAACAGGGTCCGTTTGAAAGAGGCGAAATGTATGCTGCGCCGATGTGATGGATTTGGAACTACCAACAAGAATATCAACGTCAACCTGTGACGTATCCGAGCTCCTCGCTTTATGAATTGAAATGACCGGTATTACGATTTCTTGCAGGCTCGCGCCGCCGTGCACAAACCTCGACCCTGAACCCGATTTACGAAGACGATTAATTGATTTCGGTAGCTGAATTTGCATGTCCCCTTCAAGGCCCAATTCACACGCTTCAAATGTTTTTAAACCGGCCTTTTCTTTCAACCCGCGCCCTAAAACAAACCTGCGATCAGTGTATAGTATCTCTTCGCCCTCAGCCCCTTCAGATAGAAAATCACTATCCCCTGTTTTGCGGTTTTGAAAAATGAACCCGTGATCTGCCGTCACAAACATATAGCTGACATTTGCGGCAGCTAGTTTTTTGATGATATCAACAAGTTCAGATACCGCTGTTTCGCACGCTTCAAAAAGCTTGTGCTCGGTGTCTCGTTTGTCACCTACACTATCGATGACATTGTGATATATATACAGACAGTCGAGTTTTTTAATATGGGCCCGAGCTGTATCTCGATCCATATCCATGAAGTCTTTCGCGCGAAGAGCTCCGTATTTATCGTCCGCACGCTGTAGAATTTTGTGACGACCGTCTATTCCGGCTGCGCGCCCAGTATCGGTTTCAACATGAGCGGAAGAGTTTTCTAAAATCTGCAGCGAGGTTTGCGGCAAGAGAGCAGCCATACCGAGCTGTGTATAGGAAGGCAGAACGGAAACGGCTGGCTGTATATCTGCGTCATACCGATCCACCCCCCGAAGGAGCGGCACTAATTCTTGCCCGACCTCATACCGGAGCGCATCGGAGATAATAACTACAGTGCGCGCTTTTTTTAGTGACGGTTTGACTTTACTTGTGAAAAAATTGCGCTGGTAAAGGTGGCTCCCGCCCTTCCATACGTCGCTCTGGTCAATATGTTTTTGCCAATTGTCATTTAGAGGAAGCAAATACCCGTTCTCATACTTTCCTTCGATTTCATCCTGCAGTTCCCGAAAAATGCTTTTGAATTTATCGGAAATGCTCGACATGAATTTTCGATATAGGAAGTCCAGTTTCCACCACTCAGTAGCATAACGCTCGATACCTTCATCAAAACTGTGTGAGGTTTTTTGTACTGTTTCAGCGAGCACAAGGAACTCAGCCCCATAACAGAGCCCATCATAAGCCTTCTGAAACTCTTCAGCGTACCAAGGGCTATATCGCCGTGCATCTCGAAAACTCTTCACACGTTCTGGACTCATCCGGCGTGCCTGCAATTCCCGCGTTAAGGCTTGCAACACATAAATATCGACAATTCGGAATGTCTCAATGCCTTTAAGGTCGTCCGGGTTTAACCCTGACAGAGCGCTCTCAATATTCAAATCTATTTCATACTGCTTGGATAGAGATTTGAAGGCTGGTACGTATTTTGGTTCCTTTCGCCACCTGTCAAAAAACAGGCAAATCTCTGGCGACAGCTTTGCGTGTTGATCTTTGTTCATCGCATATGCCAACCGGTCACTGAATAGTTGTAACGCAAAATCCTTCGGGGATGGATCGGCAGTTCGATATCCGTAATAATCGGCCGTTTCCGCCCACAAGAAATCTGTTAAACTTGCACGTTCAATTTTCTGGTACCGCTCGTCTCGGTCTTCAGAGACGTCCTGCAATAGACGTTCGAGGACACTGTCAATACGGGGTTCACTAACCCCCATACAAATGGCAAGCATGTGCTTACGGAGATCTTCACGGTTCTTTTCCTGAGACAATCTAGACTTTAGCTCGTCGCGGCGACTCTCAGCGTTAAAGAACCCAGAATGCCTTTCGATGAGCGGGCGATCCGAACCTAGCAATCCTATATCGGCGATCCATAAAGCTGTCTGATCCGCCGCGAATTCGTCATGAGACAGCATAACATCCAGCAACCAATTGTCTTCGTCGTCTGGCCGGACACCGGATCTGTAAACCAGAAAATATTGCTCCGGCTCTTGCCGCATCATCCGATGTTTCAGGCCAAAACCCGGCCCGCTCCATTCCACCTTTGCGATGCCTTCAAGGTCTACTGAATGGAATTGGCCTCGAAGGTCATCATTTTCATCAATCCAGAAGACAATTCGGTGTCGATCAAACCGCTTTCGCAAGTTTTTATGGATAATCTCAATATCCATTACAGCCCCGGTATTTTTTTCAAGGCTGGTGCAAAGCGTGGATAGTTGACTTTAACCCCATCATCCAGATCCAAAGGCAAGCGCTTACCCGCGAGCGGGTAAAGAACATCCCGTTCCCAGTCTTGCAACTCTCTTTGCGTAGCTCGTATATTGTCGATTTCTTTGGTCGCAGTCTTGATCTCTAGGGCTGACGCCGAACTATCATTCATTATTCGATTTAGGTCGCCTAAATGACCTTCGAGCTTTGACTGGAAAGGTCTTAGGTAGTCTTCCAGGACTTGTGAGAATAGTTCAGGCCGGTACCGATGCATGTAAAACAGAACGTTGAAGCTACCTTTGGGGCTAGATATCATCCAATAAATCGGACGCTTTTTATATCGACGAACATGATAGGCATAAAAGTCTTTCAGGAACCATGGACGGATTTTCTTACCAATAGAGGCTTCAATATATGCGAGGTTTTCAGCATAATTTTCGGCCCCGAAAGTCGTACGTAAAAACACTTTAAATCTCTCGACAATATCATCGGAAAACCAATTGCCGTCTAAGACTGGAATTATATTGTCGTCGTCAGGTTCGAAACTTGGATTGGGTACACGTCTCATATATTCTTTGATTGTCTCGCCTTGATTGGCGAGAATTAATCCAGGTGCTTCTAGACTGTAGCGTCCTAACATGCAGCCAACCGCGTAGTGTAGAAATTCCCGCATCGTGTCAGTACGAAGTTTATTGTCCAATTCTTCTACTGTGTTACTTCGACCATATCGATAAGCTGGATTGCAAGTCAGTGTAATCTCTGACAGTGGCACACTTGAATTAAGTTCATTTTGCAGACTATAGGCTTCAATGAATATCTGATTATTTTCTTCTTCTAGCTTTTGCATTCTTTTAGTTGTTTCCCGCCAGTGGGCATTAATACTTTCATAGGTGTCTTCCAAATTTTGAGCTCGGTATTCCTGCTCAAGTAATGGTAGCGTAGTAAACTCCCGAGAGTTTTCGTATGCGTCCCAATCACTTTTTCCATACGCGATAGCCGACTTCACGGTCGAAACTACAAGTGGGTTACATATAGGCAACAGCTGTACTGATCCTACAAGAAAATGGAGGGTCGGGTTTAATAAGTTCATCATATATAGAGCGACTTTAGACGCGAGGAAGCCCACACCAAAGTGCAAGTCTGAATCGTGTATGTAAACAGGGCCCTCTACATTAAAGGAACGGCCAGGTTGAGAGTAGCGAACGCTAAAAGTCCCACTACTTGTGTGTGACCAAGTCGCCGCTTCCTTCATTTGGTATTTCATATTTTTTTTTTGAAATTTGGGGTCTATTTTTGCTTCATGGCCCGACTGATGCCAAGCAAGTACATAATCTTGGTTTCCGTACCACCTTCTAAATGCCCCACCTTTATTGTGTGGCACCCAAGCACTGGGTTCATGAATTTCGTGAAATCCCTCAGACTGATCAAAAACTGTGTTGGAATTCACCTCATGCCAAAATCTGAGGTATTTATCATTATTACTAGTTTGAATGCCTGATGCAGCGATTCCACTTTCGCTAATTGGCATATATTTATTGAATGCTTCTCGCACCTTATCGCTAGACCAGAACGCAAACGGAGAGCCTGGAATAGCCTTCAACTCATGCTGATTGAAGCTGAAGCGCCCATAACCCCTATCCTGAAAAATATTTTCTATCTTTAAGTTTGATCGAACATCAACATGATTTTCAAACAATTTTCTAAAGACTGTCCTTTGCGTCAAACTTGCTCTTTTTTTGCAAACGACAATCGCGACTGATCCAAAGTCAGAACCAAATACACCACGTCCAAAGTAAACTAAAGATTCTATCTGACAGTTAGCAATAAGCCAGTCTCGCAATTTAGAATTACTTTTATTGAACATCCATGCCGGTAAGTTAATAACAGACCAAAAGCCTTTTGCTAAAACCAGTTCTGAAGCTCGCTCCATAAACGCTGTCATCGCGTCAGACTTTGAGCGGGGAAAAGATCGACTTAACCATCTCTTCAAACCGGGGTTCATCCCACTAACGTTCATGTAAGGGGGGTTAGCTACCACTACATTGTACTTGGGGGATAAATATTCTGCCATCTTCAGAACTTCTTTAACTCCTTCATGAGTGCTCTGTAGGAATAAATTGCTATCCAATACTTTTGACTCCATCAAACGAGTCACTTCGGATGTATTTTGAAGTGCAGGTACAATAAGAGAGCCATAATTTTTAGCGCTTTTAAATTGAGTTAAAGTTTGGCGTAACTCAGCCGTAAAAAGATCGGTCCCGACCTCCGTCATATACTCTTCAAGTTCACTTTCCTTGAAATCGACATTCTTCAGAACGCAAATGTTGGGTAGAATACCAGCATCCAAAAACCCTCTTTGTTTGTCTCTCGCTTTCATAACCAAAGCAAACGCAGCAAGTCCTCCTGCGCGTTCATCGATTTCAATCCCGAATAAGTTGTTAGCCAAAATGTTTGATGGGATATCGGCTAAATCGTAGCCGCTTTCTTCATAGATCGAATAGAGAAGATCAAAGGCATAGGTTAATATATGACCGGAACCGCAGGCAGGGTCGCATATTTTAATATCTTGCGGAGATGCTATATGTAGATAATCAGCCCCGACTTCTTCAGGAGTAATATAGTGCTCCATCTGATGTATCAGACCAGATTCAGGGTTGTTAAGCATCCACAGACGCCCAAGTGAATTCTCAACCAGATAACGAACAATCCAGTTCGGTGTGAAAAGCTGCGTTGCTGCGGGGATATTCTCCGGGGTGATCTTGGTGTTTTTCTTAAGACCCGCAAACACCTCATCCTTTTTCTCAGAAATGTAGAACTGATATAACCAGCCAATCACTTCAACATCCTCGCAAACTTCTTCCGTCATGACATCGCGCATTTGGCTCAGGATTGAATGGTCAGATAAAAGATCATCAGGCAGCAAAAGCTCAGTCCAATCCGCAATGGATTCAAACATAAACGACATAGTTTGACCAAAGTGATTGCAAGCCCCCAAAAACAGTTTGCGATAGGCTACCCCTTCAGGATCTGTTGCATTTGTCTGTCCGGCTAATAATGACAGAATTTCTGCTTTGTTTAAATCCGAGGCGAACCCCGGATCAATACTACCCGTTTTCGCCTCTGCCAGAATCTCCGGTTGTGATTGGTTAGGAGCAGGAGACACAATGCCGATATCCGTATAGCGATTGGCATCCATGTAGCGAAGAGCGGTCATCCGGTTAAACCACAAATAGGCAACCCGCTCTATCAAGGCTTCACGAGACGTTTTCGATATCTCTGATTTAATCGTTTCAATGTCATTTGCGCGATCACGTAGTTCGACAGCATCACTTCCCAATACATAATCCAAACGAGAGCCAACCTGGGCAATCAGATCCGTACGCGCTTGCGAGGCAAACTTCTTCAATCCTAACGTATCCATTATGGGCGCACCTGCTTGCCGTCCTTGATGGCTTTCATGAGCGCGCTTTCCAATCCTTCAAGATAGGATTTGACGTCTTGCTCGCTTCGCAACACCTGCCCAGTATTGGATAAGAGTTCGCGTAAATTGACGATCTCAATCTTAGTAACATCTTCGCCTTTTTGACGAGCAACCTCTTTCGCCAACTCCTTCAACATGCCCGTGTACTCAAAATCGGTAAAAGACTCGGTTACCGAACCAATAGCGGCGACACTGCCAAGATCTTCAAGGCGCGACTTAGCCGTTCCAAACTGATCTATAAACGTTGATTGATCTTTCTCTTCCAATGAAAGGTATGCAGATTGGTTTTGAAATGCCTCTTGCAGTTCCTTCAGCTTTGTTTCTGACGCCAGGTGGGCCTTTTGAATTGCGTCATCCAGGTTTTTTTTGAGCGCCTTTTGCAAACTCTCAATCGCTCGAATGTTCTGGCCCTTGTAAGCCTGCACATCGTTTAATTTTTCGCGCAAACGCTCTAGTCCTGCACGATCAATCGTTTCTAGATCCGCACCATATCTTGAGGCAAAACCTTTAGCCTCTTGATAAATTCTTCCTTTATCACCTTTTACAGCATCCCTAATGGGGCTGATCAGTTCATCTTTCAGATTGAGAAGACGGTCGTTTAGTATCTCAATATTTTGCAGATAATAATCGTGAGGCTTTCCAACATGCTCCGTGAGCTCTGAATTGGCAGAGGTCAATGCTGCAACAAATGGATATTGCTGCTGCATAGCAATGATCGACTCTACATCACTCTTAAGGTGACGCATTTCATCCGCCGTTTCCTCGCCGAGCCCCCTTGGGTCTGATTTACGAGGCGGTTGATCAAACATGTTTTCGAAGAACTTACGGAGTTTTCGAATGCTGGCAGCGTCGTATTCTTGTTGTTTGCGTAAATTAGTCTGCTGCTGCTTTTGTGTATTTTTGAGGGCTTCGACTAAAGCTTTACCTTCAAGCGAATTACTATCCAATGACGCTTCTATTTGCCCTCGCATGCACAGGTTTGCGATCTGAGCGAGCGCAGCTGCCATCGACCAGCCAAATGGCTTTTTACCGTAATGATCAACAATCATTTTGACTGTTGGTCTTTCAGTCGAACTTTCTCGCAGTGTGATGAGACTAAAGACGTCTTTCTCTGCCTCACTAAGAGGTTCCGCATCAGATCCTAAAAGATCATTTTCTCGCTCAATAATATTCGCTAGTTCACGATCAGAATACACTACCCCTTTAAGCATACGAAGGTTTGTATATGTGCGCGTGATGAGTTGCTGAAAGCCTTCTATCATTCTGCTTTTAGCATCGGATCCGCCAACACTAATATCATTCCCGCCTGCCATGAAGTCAGCAGTACCAACCAATCCTCTCACGCGTTCTCTTAACTCGGCCTTCAGGGCGTCTAGTTGATTTCCTTTTTCAGCTAAAATTCTCGCCTTTTGAGGCTGCGCGTCATCGAAGTTTCCACGATTTTGCTTAATGTATTTTTGAGTTTTTAGGTAGCGTGTTAACTCAGGAAATAATTGCTTGTCGCCCTCAGGGTTTAAAATAACTAGGAGTTCATCCTTACCCATATTATTGGAACGCAGGGTGGTTAGATCTCCGGCGCGATCATGAAATGGGCTAATGATATTTATGGAGAGCTCATATTCACGCCCGCCGTGCACACTATCATCAAGTTTCTTTGAATAGTTATATTGTTGGTCACCGGCAACCAATCCGATTTTCCGATCCGCCGATCCGATAATATTGTTAAATACGATATCGAGCAATTCTTTGGCCTGTGAGTCGGGGTCGAGCTCAATTTGCTTTATTTCTTCTTCTACATCTCGCTCTTCATTGGTGAGATATTCATAGTAATCCCCACTGCGGCGAATATAGGTATCTTTCACCAACAGTTGCAAAGCGTTTTCGATATCACTTCGAATACTGTCAGTATCTGCATCGACACTATCATGCATCAGGACGCAGATATTGCGCAGTGTAGGCTTGAACTCTTTGACGTATTTGACCAGATAGAGCGCCTTCAAAACACGCTTCGCTAAGTCGTTAGTAAGTTGTGTTTCAGCTTTCGTAATAGACGTGATAACTTGGGATTTAAGTGTCTTTTTGATCCCTTCGAACATGCTGTCGAAGGTCGCCAATTTTCCAAGCTCCTGATCTGCCATATATCTGGCGACTTGTTGAAAAACAGAAAGTAGTGTTCGCTCCCCTATTGACGCATGACTGCCTTCAAAATGAGAATAGCGAGAGAGCTCTTCAGTTGCCGTTTTGAACAACTCAAATTGGTACGGAATAAATGGATAAGCTCGCACGAAATGATCTTCATCTTCAAAATTACGATAGTTTCTGGATCCGTCGCTAAAGGAAAGTATGGTTCTGAAGTTTGCACCATGTTCTTGATAGAGTTCTTGGAGTTGGGTTTCCGCTACAAGCGTTTTTGCCAATAGACGCCGCTGAATAACATCTGCAGCGTTTTGGCTGGTCAGCTTCAATCGATGTTGAAATCTAGCTTGGATCTTGGAAAAGTCATTGGATTGATTGGCATTCATCTGCCCAACAATGTTGTCCATATCTTCTTGTGACGTAACAACAATCCAGGCTCGGCCAGCACATTTTGTATTGAGGCTTTCCGCAATTGTTTGCAGATTAGTCATCAGCTTAACGTCATCGGCAATAAATTGGCCGACCTCATCAACAAAGAAGTTTAATCGGAAATTTTTATCCTGTGTCTGGATGTAATCGTTTACTTGATTTGCAAAGTCCTCAATCGAGAGAGAATAGTCTTTACTGTAGGTAGCAAGCACATTTGAGCCTGCCTCAGTACCAACGACTTCAGAAAATGCTGCATCTATATGTTTGGTTTCGAAAGAACCGTGCTCCCGGCCTTTTTCCCAGGGTTTTCCTGCCTTCGCTTCAAAGGACTTTTTAAAATCCTCCAACAGTCCCTTTTGATCAAGGTCGCGCTCGAAACTTGCAACATAGCCCTGTTTCCCAAAATATCCGCACATGTCATCAAAGACTTTTGCAAATACATGGAGTAGTTTTTTATTTTTATCTTTTGAGACCACGGTTGCTTTTTGGTCAATATTAAAGAGCATACTTTTGGATGGAATATTTGCGAGTTTTTTGATGTCAGCTTTTAAAATTGCATCATCAACTTTGTCCAAGAATGCATCCATAACCGAGAGACCATTTACTTGCTTGCCCTCAAGCAGGAACGATAACATTTTAAGTAAATGAGACTTACCTGAGCCATAAAACCCAGAAATCCAAGCGCCGTTTGATCCATCTTTATGTGAATACGCTCCCAAGAATTCAGCGAGGCGAGCAGATATTTCATTGGTGATGATATACTCATCAATTTCGTGAGCAAGATGCTTGTCGTCATCTGCTTTGATGACACCTTCGATGTTTCGATGAATGTCTTTTTGGTAAATTTCCGCCAATTTCATGTCTATCTCACACCACTCGTTCTAATATATTAAATGCTCGGTAGTAGTTTTCACTTTTCAATCTTCCAAACAAGCTCAAATAAGACCCCTTGTCCGATTGAACATACGTTCCAGAAAAAAAGAATATGGATGGAAAGCCCTCAGCCACACTCTGAAGGCTATTTAGAAGAGTGTGTAATCTAAAATATGGGTGCATCATTCCAGAGTCTTTCACAAATAGTACGTCAAAATCCTGATTAGCTAACTTAGAGGCAATATGATCTACGAAGTTCAACTCTGGATCAGTGATGTTATTTAAAACTTCACGGAGACTATCTTCCTCGATTGCGCTCTCGTCATCGATAATTCTCTTCAAGAGTTGGTTCTCTTCCAGCATTTCAATCATTAAATCATATAAGCTGAGCGTAAGTATTTTTACTCCCGATTTTTTCAGGCGAACATCTAGACGCTTTATTCGTTCCAGAACCTGTACGCTCTTCATGACAGGGTAAGGCGCTATAAAAAACGGGACTTCGCCAATAATTCCTTCACACTTCCGGAATGACTCCGAAGTACAAATTTTAAACAAGTGATCTTCAAAAAAGTCAGTATCAAATTTAGCGCTATCCATACCGTTGCACCTTCCCAATTGTTTCATCAGGGAATACAGGCAGAAGGTCGGGACGGTCTTCTGCTATCAGATTTACGAAGGTCTGATCTAGCCGGATCGAGTATAAACGATTTCGGTTGGTCATCAGACCCGCTTCACGGAGCATACGAAACATCACTGTCTTTATTTTCTTAGCGGTACTTGAAGTCAATCCGTCCAGCTCTTCATGCCAATCAGCTCTTGAATTAAAAAAACTATCGTAATCTTCTGATGTGAGATGAAAATCGTAAACACTCACTTTCTCTCGAACGACTTCAATCGCAAATTCCGCTGCCAGCCTGTAAGCTGCGCAAACACAATACCATGATGCCAATCGGA
>ENA-ORXM01005086-ORXM01005086.1-marine-metagenome-genome-assembly--contig:-NODE-5086-length-10798-cov-3.836116_pt1 | contig 10798 bp, 5 predicted proteins | sample MGYA00237867_ERZ511480 | MGnify/ENA primary metagenome ERZ511480 (study PRJEB26309, sample SAMN06266103) | marine metagenome | isolation source: Algal blade | place: United Kingdom:Sidmouth, United... | reverse complement strand
ATAATTACCAGCGTGGCAGCTATACTCTTATTCAACGTCACGACATCTCAAATCGCAAAGGCGGAGATTATAGAAGGTATTGCCGCAGTTGTGGGTAAAGACATCATATTGAGAAGCCGTGTCGATGAACGACTCGCGCCAGTACGTGCTCAGATTGCCCAAGCCGGCATGGCAGGCCAACTCGGGGGCGATATCGGCTCTTCAGCACAACTGCGTGCAGCAACAGCTGACGTACTCAAACAACTCGCTGACGAAACACTAATCGCAAGCCAAGCCGATAAGATGGACGTCATTATTTCGGAAAAAGAACTCAACAATGCCATCCAACAGGTTATTAAACGAAATAATATTGATGAAACAACGCTAAAACAAAGCCTCGAGGCCGAAGGAAAGTCGATTGCCGCCTATAAGAAAGATATCCTTCGGCCGCAGCTCGAACGCATGCGCGTTATAAACCTTCAAGTGCGTTCACACGTTAACGTCACCGAAGATGAAGTAAGAGCGCGCTATCAACAATCACTTGCAGAACTCGATGCCGACACAAAATACGACTACATCCGGATTTTGGTCTCGTCATCGAAAGAAAAGAAAAAATCGCAAGTAACATCCGAGCGAGCAAACACCCCACCGCCAGCAATCCTAAGCGGCCAAGCTACAACAGAAAAAATTCTCGCAGATATCGCCAACAGTATTGAGTTCTCAACCATTGCGACACACTACTCTATTGAACCTAACATCGGCGCTACAGGCGGGTTACATAGCGATGTATCGGAGACGGCACTGCCATCTAATTTCTCCGAAACGTTGAAGACGATGGCTATCGACGAAATCAGAGGTCCGTTGCAAACAGCGAATGGTGTGTGGTTTTTAAAACTCGTAAATAAGTCAGAAGGATCGGCACGTCCTTTCGATGAAGTTAAAGATGAAATGACCCAGCAGGTATTTGTAGAAAAGATGGAAGCAGCCACTGAGTCGTGGATGAAAGGCTTAAGAAAACGAGCATTTATCCGATACAACATGTAGAAGACGTCAAAAAATGTCATTTATTATCAGCAATTTACCACCATGTAACCTGTCATGAAGCGGCGTTACATTATGGTCTCAGACCTTCATCTCTTTGATAATGAACATCATGCCGACTTATGGAAAGAGTATAAGGAGTCAAAGTATAACTGCGACGACGATTTTTCGTATACACTGCAAAGTTATGCGGACGAAACGGCCTCGGATTACGAGCTTGTACTGATTTTAAACGGCGACATCATAGACTTCGATCTGATCAGTATCGTACCGACTGATCCGCCTTTTCCCGTATCAAAAGCAGAACGACGCCACGGCCTCAATCCTACCGAAGAAAAATCTCTATGGAAATTAAAAGTTGCCTTGCGAGATCACCCCGTATTTCTTCAGAGTCTGGCCCGCGTACTGCACCGCGGCGGAAAAATCATCTACACTATCGGTAACCACGACCCAGAAATGCATTTCTCCTCGCTACAGGCCTACTTCAAAAAAGAGGTCACGCGTGCCGGGCGCACCTTAGGTATCACCGTTGACGGCGCAAGCATTCACTTTGAGAGTTGGTTTTACTACGTACCCGGTGAAGTCTACGTCTGTCATGGGCAACAGTACGATTATTTCAACGCCTTTAAATACATTCTCGATCCAGTCATCCATGAAATGGATCCGCCTGAAATAGCCGTGCCAATGGGTAACTTGTCAAACCGCTTACTCATGAGCCAGATGGGATTCTTCAGTCCCTTCAACCACAACTTTTTGCTCGGCTTTGGCGCCTACATTAAACATTGGTTTAATCATTATGCCTTTAGTAAAGATCGCTCTCTTATCTTTTCGTGGCTCTTAGGTAGTGTAGCCGTGCTGCGCACCTTATTTAGGAGAAAACGCGTTCAGCAAACGATGAACCCGGAAAGCTATCGTAGTAAACTGATCGCACGGGCCAATAGCGATGGACTGACCCTCGAGCAAATCCAATCACTGGACGGTTTAAAAAGAACCCCAATAGCGGATAAAGTATTTAGCATGCTTCACACCTTCTGGCTCGATCGCTTGCTCGGCATTGTATTGATTCTCAAAGGCACATTAATCCTCTGGTTTTCAAACGCTCCGATTTGGGCAAAGATTATGTTTCCTTTCTTCGTGTTCCCAGTGTTGTTCGCGATCTATGAACGGCTGGTCCAAGGTGAGTCCCTTCATATCGTTGATCGACGCATTCGCGACGATGCACGGCGCATTGCAACGCTATTGCCAGTTCAGGTTGTAGTATTTGGGCATACCCATCGCCCGGAAGTGATTCCCTTGATGTCGGGCGTTAGCTACGCGAATACTGGCACGTGGGCGCCAGTGATGAAAGATGTCGCAGGCGGAACATTGAAGCCTGGCTATCGCAATACTCTCGTCGTAGAATTTGATGATGGGGAGCTAACAAAGCTCAGACTTGAATCTCAGGTTGAGTAGTTGCGATCGCTTAAAAGTTTATACACATCAGCAACTGTCGATTGACTGCAAGGCCTCCAGCAGCAACTGACATTCATTCTCATCGCCAGTAGCGACCACGTCTTCGCACAAATCAGGGCAACATGATTCCAGATCAGCGCAACTGCCATCTGATTGCGCCACCGGAGGCATTCCTGGGTCGTCCGGGTCTGGGTCGTCCGGGTCTGGGTCGTCCGGGTCTGGGTCGTCCGGGTCTGGATCATCCAGATCAGGCTCACTGCCACCGCCGCGAACAGCCTCAATATCATCGATACAATCATTTCCAAACAAGACTGGGTCTCCAGAAAAGTTGTGCGCATCAAGAAAGCTATTTACTCCGGCAGAGCTCTCCAGTTTCCAAAACATAATGCAATCGGTGTTCGTGCAGTGATCTGCGCCATGATCTTCATCTTTATCGTGATGCGCATCCCGTTGCGGTTCTAATGCTTTGTCTACAAGACCTGCAAAATGTCCAAATTCATGGGTCAACGCGAGTAGTTGCGCGCCTTCTTCATTGTCGTACTCGGCTACCAACACATCCATAAATATCGCAATAATGCCTTTTCCATGAATCTGAATACCAAGGGTGCTATCTCGGATATCACCGTCGGCGTCTTCAAACTTTCCTGGAAGCAGCATAATGTGAAGCGTTTTCTTTGAGTCAGTTGGCTCTACGAGTCGCACTTGCTTTGATACATCAACAATATCCCGTGCAGAAAATCGGTCCTCTCGCGAAATGCTAAAGGGAAGCATCTTTTGCTTCGCAAGCGTCTCTAGATCATCGTCTGATAGCTCGTTCCCATCACTATCTTTTTTAGCATCGGCATCACCCACTTGCGTCGGCACGTTCACCGTTAATCCCGAACGTGAAAACACAGCCTCGATATTCTCTTTAAACAGTATCCATGGGTTTTCGCCTAAGCTTCCACTCGATGTCAGCGGGCGTACATTTTCATGAAAGCCAACTTCAACCGTAAACTCATCTATCTCGTCCGATGTGTATATCTGCAGAACAGCGTCTTCATCTTCATCGAGTTCCAAGCCTTCGTCACCGCTACTACCACCGCAAGCCCAACCGGAAAAGATCATGAAACTAACCGCAACAAGCAGCTGCATATGTCTAAAATTGATATAACTCATGTATTTCATTGGCTTCTATGCCCCTAATATAAACGTAAACAAACAACTACGGCTGCAATCGTCAAACAGTCACCTATCTTTGCGACGACTTCACCGTTCACATCTGATTATACTACAAATTCGTAATATAAGCAGTAGAATATATCTGTTTCAAGATGTCGCTAAGGGCTGGAAGGTAGTAACAGCCCATCTATTACGATACGTCAGCGCAAAGGGGCTGTACCTCAGCGGGCTAAACTTTGAGCAGGTGTTAGGCTACCGGTATACGCAAAACCTGTCCGACCTCGACCTTGTCCGGATCATCTAGTTTATCCGAATTCAGTGCGAAAATCTTATTGTATGCCATTTTATCGCCTAGATATTGCTCTGCAATTTTTGACAAAGACTCTCCCGCTGCAACTGTGTGCTTCGGATATGCGGAGGGTACATTTGCATCCACTTCGATATCTGCCACGAGATCGGAGGGCATTGAACCGCCAGCCACAGACTTGATCTCGTCCCAAAGCTGATTTTTTTCTACTTCGCTGTTGACCTTGCCTTTGATCTGAAGCTTACCATTCTCTTCAACGACGTCGCCTCCCGCAACTTTTAGCTTCTGACCCAAATCCAATACAGACGAATATTTTTCTTTAAGAGACATCGTTCTCCTCCTTGTATGCACAAAAAACACCGCACGCCCCATGCGAACGACTTACCTTGTCTATAACACACAATATCAACCGCCCCAATAACATCCGTATCTCTCAAATCTTCTTCATCTAAAACACGTGCAAATCCGGAATGCGATTCCGGATTTTCAAAAATCGTGATAAGATACTAAAATGATTCAGCGAATAGCCGATCCTATATTGCTAAAGTTATTTGATCAGTACCCAGTCGTCACTATTACGGGACCACGGCAGTCAGGGAAAACGGTGTTGTGTAGATCAACCTTTCCCGATCTAAAATACGTCAACCTAGAAGATCGATCCATACGGGAGCAAGCGATCGAAGATCCACGTGGGTTCCTCAAAACGTATCCCGCCCCGGCAGTCATAGATGAAATTCAACGCGCGCCCGATCTACAGGGCGCATCGATTCTAAAATAAGCCACTGAAATAATTCAACAAAAAACAGTCAAAACATAGCGGCTCAAATGGCGCTCAAAGTCACTATACGATTCGATAGCCAGTAAAAAAAGCGGAAAAGTTGCCCCGTGTGATCGAATTTGATCACATAGGTAATGGCTAAACGCAAACCGACCATCGCAACGCAAATCGAGTTGGAAAACGAAACAGATTTTCTTGAATTCATCAGCACGATGTTGGCGGACGCGGGCGTATCTGATCCGCGTCGCGGACAAGGGCTCCGCTATCCGTTTGAGTCGGTGATGACGATCATGGTGCTCGGTATGGTAGCGGGAAATGAGAGCTGTGCGGGCGTGGCAGCCTATGCGGCACACTATGCAGAATGGCTATTAACGTGGCTAGATTTGCCGAAGAAGACGCCGAGTGCTGGGGTACTTCGTTATGTGATGGGTCGACTCGATCAAGACTGTTTAACGCAGATTTTAGATGCGTGGTATGCGCGGGTATCAGCAGCACCATCGGCAACATCGGACGACGCGCCTCAGATTGCAATCGATGGAAAGTCGCTTCGGTCGAGCGTGAATCATATTGAAGGCAAACGCTGTTTGCACGGGGTGAATGTGTATGATGTAGGCCGTGAGATGGTGGTCGGTCATCAAATCGTCGATGCAAAAAAGAACGAGATCACGACGATCCCTGATCAACTCACAGCACTGGATTTAACGAATACAACCGTGACGATGGATGCAATGGGATGTCAGCGCGACTTAGCCCAGCAGATTGTCGAGCAAAAAGGGCACTATCTGCTCACGATCAAAAACAACCAAAAAGGCCTTAGGAATGCGTTAATCGAGCGATTTGAGACAACGCCGATGAGCAAGATGGATACAGCCAAGACCGTAGGAAAAGAACATGGCCGAATCGAAGAGCGCACGATTCATGTCTGTCGTGAGGTGAATGATTGTGCGCATGCGCACAAGTGGGGCAACTTAAGCTTTGTTGCGCGCATTGTACGCAAGCGTAGGACAATGCATAAGGGCGAAGAGAAGATGAGCTGTGAAACTGCCTACGTGATTGGCTCCCATCCTACTGCATCGGCAGACATGATTTTGGCCCAAAACCGCAACCATTGGGGTATTGAAAGCAACGTCCACTACAGTTTGGATACTGCATTCAATGAAGACGCAGCCGCACACTGGGCCAGAAATGGTGCAGCAAATATGGCCACCTTACGTCGCTTTGTATTGAACATCATACGGCTGATGCCCGATCGTCCTGTGGGGATTAAAACAATGCGCCGCGCGGCAGGGTGGTCATCAAAAAGCATGATGAATACACTGCAATCCGCATTGCTGAGCTGTCCCTTTGGCGTCGCGACGCCCGCCGTTTAACGCGGGCCATTTCACCATGTGATTTTACCACGCGACAACGTAACGAGAAATCTTAGGCACCGTTGCGCGTTGAGCTCAAGACGCCTACGATTTGTAGTGTCAGCACCATCTCAACTCTCCTGGTTTGACTAAAAAAGACCTAAAAAAGCAGGCGGCCGACGATACATTCGACAAAATCACCCCTTGGCGCCTAAAGTCACTTGACAAAATTCAACTGGGGTTAGAATCGATGCGCCCTGCGATCCATTGCGGAACCGGAGATAAGCATCTGTAATTATTAACAATCAACCGATAATCCAAGCGCAAATCATCGCGAGAACTGCACTCATAGATGGGGTCAACCGCCCCCGTATACAACAACAGTTAAAGACGTTTGTAAGGATTCGCTGAAAAGTTAAATAATTTCAGCAGAATATGATCAGGCATGGAGGATTCGTCACGTGGACTGCTGCATGACATGCTAATTGGAAATGTCTGCCAGCGCCCAGTCTTGTGACAGCCACCAAAATGCACTGTGTAACGTTATATAGAGCCAAAACAGATGAGATATTTGTCTACCTCGAAGAGGAGAATCCTCCATCCGAATTTCCAATCATTTAGAATCTATCATACTTTTCAAGAATCCTTACAAGCGTCTTGAAGGTCAGTCACTCGTCGCTGGCGGTTGCGGGTGTTTAGCGGCTAGTGTTTTCAAAATGAATGTGAGTAGACATCCGCGCATAAGAGAAAATCTGTGAGTCCCACTTGGCTAACGACAGTCGAATCGCCTTACGGTAGACCGCTCGTGCTTCGTCGTCTGGCATGAGGTATTGTTTGTTGTGAAAACGAACGATCAGATGAAGAAAGGATCCAGGGAGAATTTGACGGGCTAGGCGTGGCATACCTGATGTTTTCGGTTCAAAAACGAAAAAGTGACGTCTAAAGGAGAAAAAGGCAAAAAACTTAGACATTGAGACATTGGGGACGGGCTATTTTGTCTAACTTTTCGAAGGGAAACCCGCAGCATCTGGTTCTAATGCCGATATGCTTCGCTCTGATGCGTTATCGAACGTTTATAGATTACGACAACGGTCCCGCGATGGCGTGAGCTAGCGTATCGCAAAGAGGCGTTTTTTGGATGCGTCTGCAGCTAGATTTGCAACTGCCGGCAAAAAATAGACCAAATGGCCCGTCCCCAAAGTCTAAGGGGTGCGGGTTTCGGTGAAGACGGGGACCTGGTCGAGGACGGATTCTTTTACGTTATAGTAGGTGTGGTTTGACGATACGTCTTGTGCTTCGCAAGAGGTCTGCGAGGCGTCGGCCCACTGGTAGTAGGTTGTGCCGGTAAAAGGCTCGCCGACCAGAACAATGTCCTCGATCGACAAGCTCATACCCCAGTGAGACTTGCAACCGTGTGCTTTGGGTATCGCCAGTACTGATGCGATCGTTGGCGGTGGTGTATCATCTGCCGCTCTAATGAGTTGCTTTGAGCATGCGGCGTCTGAAAAAGATGCGGATGTCGACACGTAGTCTTCGGTGTTTTCTGCTGGCAAACAATAGTACTCGCCTGTTTCTTTGGCCTCATAAAACCGGCACTGATCTGTTTTCAATGGTGCGATATCTGAGTCTGTTTGATTCAGCGCCGAGTCATCTGGCGCGGAATTTTCAGCATCTGAATCTGCAATTGTAAAGAGTGAAGACGGAATCACGTAGGTCGCGGACTCGTCATCAGCCACCACGACAGGCTCAACAATGCCGCCGCGACGCCGCATGCGAATATCCAACTGCTGAAAGGTGCTTGAATCAACAATGTCGCCGCGCTGAAATAGATAGTGATGAAAGCCGAAGATTAAACCTGGCAATGCGCCGAGTTGGTACTCGCTACATTCACCATCGGCATTCTTAACATAAAAGGGAGTAACCGCTGCTTCGAGATTGGAGACCGTATAGAGTTCATCTTGATATCGCGCATAGGTCGGAATGCCGAAAGGATACTGTTCTAAACCATAAAATGTGGCGCCAAGATCGAATTCCTCGCTACTACAATCTTGCGTGAGGAAAAACCTGCCATAGTCATCGCTGCTCGTAAGTGAGTCGATAGGCAGGCAACTGTGCTCGGTATTGTCACCAAACTGATACGATACCATATCGTCTCCATCTATGTTTCCGGCAGTACATTCGCCAAGATCGGGATGATATAAACTTCTCACAAAGGCAGAGCCATCGGTGCCGGTTAACACGACGACACCTAAGTTATCTCCAAACGCTTCTATCGTCGGCACGCCCTCGACAAAGGTCGACAACTCGGGATTTAGTTCGATATCATAGACTGTTTTGCCGATATCATCTGGTTTTAAGCCAGCTACGCAGGCTGTTGGTTCCACGGATTCATCAAGGTGATAGTAGGTGTTGGTCGATGGAGCTGTATCAAAAACAATTGTTTCATAAGTGCTAGCAAGCTTTCCAAAGCTCTGCTCTGGACACGTCTCAAAGATACCCACCTTATCGGTCAGCGCCAGCCCGATGCTCTCTCCTTCACAGTTATCATCCTGGTAGTAATCGGATGCGCCATATATACTATTGAGCAATGATTGTGTTAGATCAGTTGGCAAATTTTTCTCTGCAATTCCGATGTCGGTTGGCTGGAAGGCGTAGGCACTATGTGCTGCAGGCATACATCGATACGAATCGTCTCTTGTCAGCTCGAAGGCACACTCGACTTGAAGCAATGTGTCGTAAAAGCGTTTAAAGATACTACCGGTATCGCTTCCGCCTTTCTTCGCAACGGTGATCGCTTTGAGACGCGACCCACTTTTATAACCTCTACCGGCATAGAAATCGCTACCTATCCGCTCGAACACTGAATCCACTGAAGACGCACTGTCATCATTGTTTTCTCCGGCACCGCCGACATCTTCATCGTCTTCGGTTGCATTGCTCCCCGTAGCCAAATCACGTTCAGGCGCTGGCTCTGCCAACACGAAGTTTGGCACGCAGGCACCTTCTGTACATGTGCTATCGGAGCTACATCCGCCATCACAGGAAGGTAAACAGAGTGACTCCATGGTTTCTACCACACAACCTAAGCCTGTCTTTAGCTTGTCGCTGATACAGATCGATGCTTCTGGTGCGCCATCGCACTCGGCTGGCTGAAGGTTGTCGCATGAGGTCGTACAAATACCGCAGACACAATCGAGCCCACTGCCGCAGGCGTCACTGTTAGTGCACTGCTGCATCCAATGCGTCTCGCCATTTGCCTTGCTCCCATCCGGAGATGAACTGCATGATGACAACGTCAGGCCAGCTAATATCATCACTAAAAATCGAACTGTTTTTTGTATCAGTATTTCATAAGCTGACATAAATATTCCTCACCTTTGCTGAGATCATTGAGCAGTCGTGCAGTAACTTACTCGCGATCAATCTCTTCCTTGAAGACGGGAAACTCCCTTAAGATAGACTTCCCAATGTGATAGTAATCATAGACTTCACGATTAACCAGATGCGATTCGCATGTAGTGCGATCGTAAGACCATTTATAGTACCTGCCCCCGTCAAACGGGCCAGTAATTTCATAAACATCGGACAGTGATCCGAAGAAGGTTGCTTCACAGAAATGAGCATGTGCTGATCGCTTATAGGCAACCACCGGAGCGGCGGTCCCTTCATTCTTTTCGGCGAGACGGTTTTTACAATTCTCATCCGAGTAAATAGCGTAATTATCCTCAAGACTGGTTACGCGTCGAGTTGGAATACAATAGTAGTCACCTGCTTTTTCACCATGATAAAAGGTACACTGGGTGTCTGCGATACCTGGCCATTTCAAATTATACGCAGCTGGCAATCGTGAAGCGCCCATTTGAACCGGTGAAGCCGTGTTTTCGTCTACCATGGCGACAACGTGATCAAAGCCATATGCCGATACTAAGGTTAGGTCGACGACGGGAAATGCTGGCGCAGAGACTTTCTCTCCGCGCTGATACAGATAATCGAAGTTAGCGTAAGCGTGGTACACGTTGTACATGCTGGTTTGTACATCTAACTCACACTCCCCATCTCTTTTTTGATACACATAATCCGAATTTTTCTGCACGCTATCGAGGGCATACAAATCTTCACCGTAGGCAATATGCTGTGGCGGTGAGTGATAAAAATGGATCCCTAAATCGTAACCGCGGCCTTGGCACTGATCAGTTGTAAAATATTTTTCAACAGCGGGACTCGGCACATCTTCAGCGCTGTGGGATCCAAAGAGGTGCTTTGGCCGACATGCAATATTCGATTGAGGCATCGGGCCGTTTAGATCGGTATCAGATTCATAAGAAAATCCCACAGCACATGTGCCGAGCACGGGATCATGGTGGGCGAATGCGTATTCAGATCCATCGTCACCGATGACGACCTCAATAGCCAAAGCGCTCCCAATGCTTTCTATGTTTAAAAGGCCCCGAACAAAGTTTGATGGTGGCACCTCACCCAAAACGCGGTGAAATACCTTATTCTCATCCATTTCTAATACGCCCTGGGTACAGCGCGGCGGATCTGGGCTATCGTCCAAGTAGTACATGTTCGCGGTGGATGGCGTTGTCTCTAGTGAGTACACCGGTAAGCTATTCATATATCCGTACGGCGATATCCCGCAGGACGGCACCTCTTCAGGCGTACGAACCGATACATTAATAGTAGGGCCAACACACTGCGCATTGTCATAGTATCGCGAAACAGGAAAAG
>ENA-ORXM01005085-ORXM01005085.1-marine-metagenome-genome-assembly--contig:-NODE-5085-length-10799-cov-3.937605_pt1 | contig 10799 bp, 10 predicted proteins | sample MGYA00237867_ERZ511480 | MGnify/ENA primary metagenome ERZ511480 (study PRJEB26309, sample SAMN06266103) | marine metagenome | isolation source: Algal blade | place: United Kingdom:Sidmouth, United... | reverse complement strand
ACCGCCTGCGCACAAAAAAACTGATGGTCAAGATTGACGGCCAGCGTTTTCCGCCAGCTTTCGGGTGTCACATCCTGTGTTGCGTGGCGTGTGTCGTTTGCTGCACCGTTGACTAGGATGTCCACCCCGCCAGCCGTTTCACTGATTTTCTGAAACACCGGTTTGATAGCCGCCAGATCGGTCAGGTCGAGCGGCTGATACCGAACATTATCCCCGAGCGTGTCAGCCAATGCGTGCCCCGCCGCGTCATCAATGTCAAAGAACCTAACCTGGGCACCTTGCAGCGCGAAGCCTGCGACCACAGATGCACCGATCCCGGTTGCCCCGCCCGTAACGAAGACGCGCTTACCGGACAGATCGGCATATTTTGCGGGCTGTTGCGTCACAAACGTACACCGCTTTCGGGATCAAACAGGCTGATCTTTTGCATATCAATCTCAAAATCCATGTCTTGGCCGGGATTTGGAGCACTGTCAGGCTCACAAACAATTGTGGCATCCTGACCCGCGATCTGGACCATCAAAATGGTTTCTGCACCCGTCGGTTCATCCATGTCGACATGGACAGGCACGACCACTGACACCCCGCCTTTGCGCTCAGCTCGAAGATCATGGGCGGGGCTGAAATGTTCGGGCCGCACACCAAAGGTGACGGATTGGCCATCCGAAAGCGCGCCGTAGCGATCCGCTGGCATCGGCAGAACAGATCCGTCACCGCCTTCCAGCACAACCCCGAACTGATCGCCTTGCGCCACGATCTTGGCGTCAAAGAAATTCATGTTCGGTGACCCCATGAAGCCGGCCACAAAAACATTTGCGGGCGTTTCGTATATTGCTTTCGGCGTGTCATATTGCTGTAAGACACCTTGGTGCATCACAGCGATCCGCGTCGCGAGGGTCATCGCTTCGATCTGGTCGTGGGTTACATAGACCGTGGTTCGCCCGACGTTTTGGTGTAACTTCTTGATCTCGCTTCGCATTTCAACGCGCAACTTTGCGTCCAAGTTCGACAATGGTTCATCGAACAAGAACAGCTTCGGATCGCGCACCAAGGCACGCCCCATCGCAACCCTTTGGCGTTGACCGCCTGACAGTTGACCGGGTTTTCGATTCAAAAGGGGTTCGATCTGCAACAGGGCTGCAACCCGTGCGACCGTTTCTTTTTGAGTGGCTTTGTCGATGTTGCGACACTCCATCCCGAAGGTCATGTTCTGGCGCACAGTCATCGTCGGATAGAGCGCGTAGGATTGAAACACCATCGCGATGTCACGGTCTTTGGGGGCGGCATTATTCACCACCGCACCCTCGATCGACACTTCGCCCGATGTGACGCTTTCCAATCCCGCTATGATCGACAGGAGCGTTGATTTCCCGCAGCCTGACGGGCCAACAAGTGCGACGAATTCGCCGGACTCCGCTTCAAGATTGATGTCTTTGAGCACTTCGACAGCGCCGTAACTTTTTCGCAGATTCGTAATCTGAAGAGATGACATTGCAATGTGTCCTTATTTCACTGCGCCAGAGGTCAGGCCCCGGACGAAATATTTCCCACCAATGAGGTAGATGAAGAGCGGCGGCAGGGCGGCGAAAATCACCGCTGCGGCCTCGACGTTATAATACCGCTGCCCAGTGCCTGATCCGGAAAACGCGACGATGGCCGAGGTGATAGGTTGGTTTGAACCCGATGTGAGAACGGTGCCGTAGAGGAACTCGTTCCAGATGCCCGTGAACTGCCAGATGACGCAAACAATGAGGATCGGTGGCGATAGCGGTAGAATGATCCGGCGGAAAATGCGCCAGAAACCCGCGCCGTCGATACGCGCGGCTTTGATCAGGTCATCGGGCACGGCGACAAAGTAGTTGCGGCAAAACAACGTGGTAAAGCTGACCCCCTGAACGGTGTGCACCAGCACCAACCCGGCGATGGTGTTTGCCAACCCAAGTTTCCCGAGCACATAAGCCCAAGGCAAAAGCGTCATCTGCGCGGGCAGAAACACGCCCATGGTGATCAGCCCAAAGACCCAAGTGTCGTACTTAAAACGCCATTTCGACAGGGCATAACCGTTGACCACACCAAAAGCGGTCGACAGGATCGTTGCTGGCACCGTCATCAAAAGCGTATTGGTAAAGTAAGGTGAAACACCCTCGCAGGTGCCGCCAAGGCAAAAGCCGCTCCATGCTTCGATCCAGTATTCGGTAGAAAGCATGCCGGGGGCCGAGATAAAGCCTTCGCGTGTGATCTCTTCAAGCGGCCGGAACGTGTTCATCACGATGATAAACAGAGGCGAAAGATACAAGAGCGCGAAGAATATCAAGAGGCCGTAGACGGTTGCTTTTGCGCGAAACTGACGTCCGCGGCTGCCTGTGGCAAGCGGGTCAAACGCTTCGTGTGTTGCTTCAGCCATGTTCCTGGCCCTCCTTTTTTGCACGCCATCCCGACCATAAAACGTAGGGAACCAAGACGAGCGCCAGACCGGCGAGGATCATCACCGCAGCGGCGGCGCCTTGTGCAATCTGGCCGCGCTGAAACATCAAGTCGTAAACCACAATCGCAGGCACCGTCGTCGAGACGCCCGGCCCGCCTTGGGTCAGAGCAACGACAAGGTCATAGGTTTTGATTGCGAACTGCAAAAGCACCACAGTAACAGCCACAAAAATCGGCCAGATTGTTGGCAGAACGACGCGGCGGTAGATGCGTGGCATCGATGCGCCGTCGATTTGTGCGGCTTTGACCAGATCACCATCCACGGAGCGCAATCCGGCAAGGATCAGGGCCATCGCAAAGCCCGAGGCGTGCCATATGCCCGTAAAAACGACGACATAAAGCGCCATGTCTCGATCTGTGATCCAGTCGAACTGTGCACTGAGCCAGCCGACATCGTTAAGCGCTTTCTCGACACCGGTTTGAGGGTGAAAAATCCAGCGCCAGACTGTGCCGGTAACAATGAACGAAATTGCCAGCGGATAGAGAAATATCGTGCGCCACATCGATTCAAATTTGACCCGCTGATCAATCAAGATTGCCAACAAAGTACCCACGAAAAGCGAACCAAGGACGTAGAGCGTGCCGAAAATGAAGAGGTTTTGATATGCGACCGTCCAACGTTTACTTTGCCAGAGCGCCGCGTATTCACCGAACCCGCCATAGGCCATATTGGGAAGAAGCGTGGATTGGGAAACCGATATCCACAAAGTCCAAAGCGAAAAAATGACCACATAAACGGCCGCCGCAAAAAGCGTTGGCAAAAGCACAATTTGCGGGGTCCAGTCCGTCAGTTTGCGGCCCCATGAAGAGCGCGCGGGCGTGGCCTGTTCGGGCATCGGGAAACCTCCATTCTGTTGCAGTTTTGGCCTGCACCCTTGCCATAGGCGTAAAGGTGCAGACCGGTTTCGGGTTGGATCAGTCCTGAAGCTCGACCGCTTCAGCCAGCTGTTCTGCGGCCTCTTCTGGCGTGATTGAATCGTCTGCGACGAACTCGGTAATCACTTCCATCATCGCACCACGATACTTTTGCAGAACCGTCATGTTGTGGGCCATAGAGCGAACCAGTGTTCCCTCTTCGACGGATGCAGTCAGGTCGGCCAGACCTTGCTGCTGACACTGCGTGAAACCACCAACCGAGAGATCAACATCAGTACGCGCAGGAATGGAGCCCTTCGCAACGTTGAATGTCACCTGAAATTCCGGCGACATAATAATGCTCGCTAGAAGTTCTTGGCCCTCAATGTAGTCTGGGTCTGTCTGGTTAAAGAAGACAACAGAATCCGCGTTCAAAATGAACCCGTTTCCGCCCCAGTTTACCGGCGTCTGGCTACAGTTATAGTCGACACCTTCAACAAAGCCGGCCAAATTGGCCGAGGCAACCGTCCAGTCACCCATCATGAAGAATGCAGCTTCACCAGTCATGGTCATGGTCATCGACTGTTCCCAGGAACGCCCGTTGATCCCATCATCCATGTAACCCACCATCCGGCGCAACTGCGCGAATGAGTCGATCATCCCCTGCGAACGCAGCGCTTCGACATCCGCTTCCTGAAAGGCGCGGCGATAGAGATCGGCATCCATGCCGTAGACGACGCTGTCAAACGTCGTTGCATCCGACCAATCCGCGGCACCGTGTGCAAGGCAGGTGTATCCTGCTGCGACGATTGCATCACAAGCAGCATTGAAATCGTCCCAAGTCACAGGGATATCGAGACCAAGCTCGTCAAGAATTGCGGGCGAGCTGTAGAGCCAGTTGACGCGGTGGATGTTCATAGGCGCGGCAACCCAGCTTCCGGCGGGCTTCATCACCGATGTCAGTTCTGGCGCAACAATATCGTCCCAGCCCTCGGCGGCGGCGAGCGCGTCCAGATTGGCCGTAGCACCGATACTGTCCCACTCGGCAATTTCAGGGCCCTTAAGTTGAACGGCAGCTGGTGCGATACCCGCAACAACGTCAGACCGCAGTTTCGCGAGCGTGTTGGACGTGTGACCTGAAATCGCGGTTTGTTCCCAAACACCACCGGCGGCTTCATACATTTCACCAAGCGTTGCGATCGCAGCCGCCTCCGAGCCTTGGGCCCACTGGTGCATCATGTTTGTTCTTGGTTCCGCAACTGCTGTCGTCGCAACCGCGATCATCGCCACTGCGGACGCTCCCATAAGATATGTTCTTGAGTTTTTCATTTGGTTCTCCTCCTCTTTGAACCTGTTGGATAGTATTTGGCGCGAGAACCGCGCCGGTCTAAATCGTTATCCCCCCATCGACATTGATGGTTTGACCGGTAACAAAGCCCGCATCTTGCGACGCAAGCCAAACGCAGGTTCCAGCGATTTCTTCGGGCTGCGCAAAACGGCCCGACGGCTGGCGATCAAGAAACCATTGCCGTGCAGCACTTTCGCTGCCCATTTCTTTCGCCATTTCGGAAATGCGTTCACTCAACGACGGAGTGTCGACAACGCCTGGGCAGATCGCATTTACGCGAATACCGTCAGGCAAATAATCGGCCGCACAGGCCTTCATCAGACCAATGACACCACCTTTAGCCGCCCCATATGCGGCACGTTTCGGATAGCCACGAATGGATGACGCAACCGATGCAATGACAATGACAGAACCACCGTTTTCCTTCATGAGCGGGATGCCGGATTTTAGAACGTAAAAGGCGCTATCAAACGAGATCGACTGCGACTTGCGCCAGTCATCCAGCGAACACTCCTCAATGGACCCGTGGTGGACGTAACCCACCGCATGAACCAACACGTCAATCCGGCCTATGCCAGACAACCATGCGTCAACCGCCTCGGGATCGGTCGCATCAACCTGCGCCGTGCTTGTGGCGCTGAGGTCCTTAAGCAATCCGCTGTTCACATCCGACGCATGCACGTTGGCGCCCTCGCTTGTCATCATTTCCGCGATTGCGCGGCCAATGCCTTGCCCTGCTGCCGTAACGCATACGGTTTTTCCATTAAGCCGCTTTGACGCGGCTGTTATGTTCGGTATCAGGGTCAATATGTGGCCCGCCCGCCGGACAGGTCGAAAACGGCACCTGTCGAATAGGAGCATTCCTCAGAACACATCCAACCGACCATGGATGCGATTTCCTCAACAGTGCCCATGCGGCCCATCGGGATTTTGGCCAGCATGTAGCCGATCTGCTCTTCGGTGACGTCATCCAGCATTTCGGTTTTGATGACCGCTGGGCAGATCACATTCGCTCGAATGTTGGAGGTCGCCAGTTCCTTGCCGAGACTCTTTGTAAGACCGATCACCCCCGCTTTAGACACGGAATAGGCCGATGCATTGGGGTTGCCGTCTTTGCCAGCCATCGAAGCGATGTTTACGATCCGACCATAGTCGCTTTTCTGCATGTAGGGCACGATCGCGCGGCATGTGTGGAAAATGCCGTTGAGGTTGACGTTCATTACTGCATTCCAAGTCTCCAGCGGGTAATCTGTGACCGGCACGTTGACCCCCGCAATACCCGCGGCGTTTACCAGAATTTCTATGCCACCCAGTGTCTCGGAAACGGACGCCGCAGCGGTTTCGACCTGTGCGTAGTCGGACACATCAACCGTGTTGATTGCCACTTGCCCCAGCGGATCCAGTGCGGCCTTGGCGCGCGTAAGCGCATCTGCGTTCACATCCCAAAGCGCGACAGACGCGCCGCTTTCCAAGAACCGTTTGGCAAACGCAAAGCCCATGCCGCGTGCGCCACCTGTGATAACCGCGCGGCGGCCTTTGAGGTCAAGAATATTCATGTGCTCTCCTATCCACCCTTACAGGGCGACAACCGTTTGTTTTTGCTCGCCCAAACCGTCGATCCCAAGGCGCACTTCGTCGCCCTCGTTCAGCCAGACCTGCGGTTTCATTCCGGCACCGACACCTGGCGGCGTGCCTGTGCAGATCAGGTCTCCGGGCTCAAGACGGGTAAATTCGGACATGTAGCTGACTATGGTTTTCACATCGAAAATCATTGTGGCGGTGTTACCGGTCTGCATCCGCGTACCGTTCACATCCAGCCACATGTCGAGCGCCTGAACGTCTGCGAATTCGTCTTTCGTCGCCATGAAGGGACCTGTCGGGCAGAAATTCGGGAAGCTTTTGCCCTTGACCCACTGCCCCGAGCGTTCCATTTGCCACGCGCGTTCGGAAATATCATTGACCAGCACGAAACCCGCAATGTGATCCCACGCTTCGGCCTTGGAGATATTCAGCGCGGGCTTGCCGATAACGATGCCCAGTTCGACCTCCCAGTCGAGTTTGGTCATCTGCGCAGATTTGAGGATGTTGTCGTTTGGCCCGCAATACGTGACGGTCGATTTGTTGAACAAGATCGGCTCGTCGGGCACCGGAAGCCCCGCCTCTTTGGCGTGGTCGGAGTAGTTTAGACCAACACACCAGACATTGAAGGGCTGCGCCATCGGCGGCGCAAGACGTTTGCCTTTGATATCTGCAATAGGCAGGCTCTTGGGATCAGTTGCCGCCAATTGGGCCAACAATTCTGGCGACATCGTGCGCGGGCCAAAATCAGCCACGATTGATGAGGCATCGCGCGCGACGCCATCTGCGTCAATGATACATGGAATCTTTGGACCTGCCTGATCGCCGTAACGAGATAGTTTCATGCTGCTGTTTCCTTGCTGTTTTGCTTGCCCCACCACGTGCCAGCCAAGGGCGCGCCGCCCACGAATGACTGCACCCCAAGGGTATCTTGAATGCGGAGGCACTCGTTCCATTTCACCATCCGCTCCGAGCGGGTGAATGAGCCGACTTTCAGCTGACCACCGCCGAGCCCCGTTGCCAAATGGCTGATAGAGACATCCTCTGTTTCGCCGGACCGCGCCGAAACGATTGCCCCCCAACCGGCCGCACGTGCCTTGCGGAACGTCTCAAAGCTTTCGGTAACTGTGCCGGCCTGATTCACTTTGATCAGGACCGCATTGCAGGCCTCGTCCTTTTGCGCCTGCTCAACGAGGGCGGCATTTGTGACCAAATAGTCATCACCAATGATCTGAACGCGATCCCCGAAACGGCGGGTAAATTCGCGCGTTCCCTCTACATCGCTTTCGGCAAGCGGGTCTTCGATGGAGGCGATTGGATAAGTGTCCAGCCAGCCGCCCAACATGTCGATCATCGCGCTGCTGTCCATTTCACGGTCTTCAAGCGCCAACCGATAACGGCCATCTTTGCAAAATTCCGACGCCGCGATATCGAGTGAAATAACAACGCGCTCGCCCGGCTTTTCGCCCGCCTTTTCAATCGCGCCGACCAAGGTCTCCAGCGCCTCTTCGTTGCTGTCAAAGTTGGGCCACCAGCCGCCTTCGTCCGCGACACCTGCCATTTTCCCTTTGGACGCCATAATGTCGCCCGCGGCAAAATATATCTCGTTGGTGATTTCCATCACCTCGTCAAAACTGTTGGCTCCGGGCACAATGATCATGAAATCCTGGATGTCGACACGTCGACCGGCATGCGCACCGCCGCCAAAAATCTGGATTTCGGGCAAAGGAAGCGACGGGATAAAACCGGTTGTGTCAGACACGTGCCGCCAGAGCGCCTTGTTTGCATCCGCCGCCGCGGCGTGCAGCACGGCAAGTGAAGTGGCGACTGTTGCATTGCCTCCAAGCGTTTCCTTGAGGGCCGAAGGATCAAGCCCAAGAATGGCTCCATCAATACCTGATTGATCCGCCACATCCCTGCCAATGATCGCTTGAGCAATGGGGCCGTTTACGCTGGCCAATGCACGCGAAACCCCTTTGCCGCGAAGCGCTGCGCCGCCGTCACGCAAATCAATCGCCTCGCGCGTTCCTCTGGACGCGCCCGCAGGTGCAATTGCCCTGCCCACCACGCCGTTTGCGAGCGTCACATCCACTTCGACGGTCGGGTGGCCACGCGAGTCCCAAACCCGTCGACCAAATACGCTTTTGATAGCTGTCACGCTGATACTTCCTTCAATTCGGTTTTTACAATTTCGACGAATTCCGAGATTTGGCTGACCGGGTTCTTCAAAAGCGAAGCCGCCAGACTACGGATATGTTCGCGTTCTGCCTCATCGAGGTATTCGACCGGCGACTTTCCATCGACCCGTGCCAGCATCAAGGCAGGCACAAGGCGCGCGACGCGCTCTTCCAACGCTGCTGCATCTTCCCAAGAAATATGCGCGCTATAGGCATCCCAAAACGCGCCCACTGCTGCCAAAAGGTCCGTCCGCAAGGTCGCGACGTGGACTGCTTTCAAAATCAGATGGTTCAGGCAAAAAGCCGGATCAAAACTTGCGTCGCCCATCGTTGCGCATTCGGCGTCCAACAGGATCGGCGCACCGTCGCGGATCAAAATATTCTTCGGGCTGACATCGCCATGCACCAGAACATTGGCGTTCTCGTATAGCCCGTCGGCCATTGCGTTAAGCGTATCAGCCAAGGCAGGATGTGCCTGCGCGGTGAACATCAAATAGGGTTCGATCCGCAATGCCCGAAAGTCATCGCGGTTTTGAAAAGCTGACCTGTCAAATCCCGCCTGCGCAGAGGCCGCATGAATGCGCCCAAGCATATCGCCAACGGCCTGCGCCTCGCCATGCAAAGGGCGCCCATCCAGCATCGCGTTTTTCCACAGATAAACCGCGTCGCCCGCGATAAATTCCATAACGAACCCATGCGCGGTTTCGGATCGGCCATACAGTTTCACGGCACTCTCGGGCGACAGATCAGCCGCCACCGTGAGCCATGCATACTCTGCTGCATTGCGGTGAACCGGCGCCCGCCAATCGGCAGCAACCTTCAATTTCGGCAACGCAAACTTGACGCAATACTGCGCGCCATCCACCACAACTGACGCAATATCAGAGGCAACACCCCCCGTCAGAGCCGTGACGTTTTGGACGTCTCCAGCCTGACCCAAGCCCAGATCAACAATTAGGTTCTGGCACCTGTTTTCAAGAGTATTGGTCATAGCGTTGCGAATCCCAGCAGTATGTTCACGTGAACATCTAGCGCCGCTATGACTTGTGTGTCAAGTTGCAGTTATCTAAATCTGCCACTGTAAGTGCATCCAAGAGGGTATTAAACGTGAGCCGCATCACAATAAAATCCATTGCCAAAGACCTTGGCATCTCTCATATGACCGTTTCTCGGGCTTTGTCGGGCCATCCTAACGTCCTGAAAGAAACCCGCGAAACCATCCAAGCCCGCGCCCGCGAACTTGGTTACGTCAAGAGTGCGGCCGCACTGGCAATGCGGGGTGATGGCCCAAGAATTGTAGGCCTTTTGCTGCCCAACATCGTGAATGAGTTTTACGCACGGTTTGCCAATGCGATGTCGTTGGCCTGTGACGCGGACGCGCTGCAATTGATCATCCACCTGACCAATGATGACTTCGAAACCGAAGAGCTTGCCCTTGCACGCCTCCTTGAGGTCGATGCATCCGCCGTTGTCATGGTGCCGACACCGGGTCAGGCAGACACACCAACTCCGAGCTATGGATCAATGCGCGTCATTGAACTTATCCGCCAGCGCGACACCACTCATCAACACCCCTCAATCATGGTCGAAGATGCTACGGCCATTCGAGACGCAGTTCAGCACCTCGTCAATCAGGGCCACAGTAAGATCGCCTACATCGGAGCAAACCAAGCCCTTTCGAGCGGGCGCTTGCGACTAGAAGCATTCTTGGGCGGCGCCGAAGAAGCAGGCTTGGACTCGGATGCCACGCAGGTGCGTACAGGGCCTCCGTCGTTTCAAATGGCGCAAACACACGCACGCGACATTCTTGAAACAGGCGCATCAACGGCCCTGGTCTGTGGTGGTGTTGAAATATCTAACGGTGCACTAAGCGCGTTCATGAGCCGCCGCAAAGGAACAGCGGTGGACTTCGCCTTTGTCGGCTACGGAGACCCGTCCTTTTACGCTTGGGTCAACGGTGGGGTCACGACGATTCAAGTGCCAGTCCTGCGATTGGCGAAGTCGGCGATTGAGCTGATCAAAATGGCAGACTTCAACGACAGCGTGCCTCGAGTGTCATTTCCGGCCAGGCTCATTCTCCGGTGAAGCGACCCTCTCAATCATTTTTTCGGGGACTTTCGTTGCCGGCGATTTCATAGACCCGACGACACTCCACAATACAGAGATGGCGATCCAATCGAGATGTGGCAAAGTCTGGCGCGTCGATGCCAAGTTCGCAAAGCTTTCTGTTCGCTCTCCATCGTCCGTTAGAAGGTTCGAAACAGGATAGCAGCCGTTGACTGTCTGAAGTCAGCGCCTGTGGGACAGATTTGAGGATTTGAACAAAGGAGGATTTCTAGTTCATCTTATCGATTAGG
>ENA-ORXM01005080-ORXM01005080.1-marine-metagenome-genome-assembly--contig:-NODE-5080-length-10808-cov-3.480850_pt1 | contig 10808 bp, 6 predicted proteins | sample MGYA00237867_ERZ511480 | MGnify/ENA primary metagenome ERZ511480 (study PRJEB26309, sample SAMN06266103) | marine metagenome | isolation source: Algal blade | place: United Kingdom:Sidmouth, United... | reverse complement strand
TTGAGTTTCAAGCGCTCAATTTCTGTCTTGTTCCAAGTACTGAATTTTCCATAGACTTCGGCATCTGAAAAACCCAATATCTTTTGATAGAGTTGTCCAGCATCCATGATACTTGCTCGAGTGTAACGCATATACTTAATGGCAAAAGCACTTAGATTATATTGCAAAGGCAAATCGACCTCTGATAAGCTAATCAAATTTAATAATTTGTCTACAAAGGCTTGATCGACACTAAAAAAAGGATCTCCCCAGTTGGGCACCAAAACAGAATGAGGAATGTAGTCGCTGAAAAATAATTCTACCGCAATTTGATTACTTAACATTGGAATGTACTCTTTTTCTAGAGGAATTTTTGTCGCCAACAAAGCAGTTTTATCTAGTTTGTCATTGACAAAAGCATAGACCATTTTAGATTGTACTTCTAAGGCAGCTTCAAGCTCTTTGGCTTCCAAGAGTTTTTCAAATTCTGTTAGTAATTCAGAAGCATTATTAGGAATAGCCTCGAATTTTTCTTCTGTAGAAATCTTTAACGTAATTTGTGTTTTTCGTTGCTGAGCGAGCAAATATTCAACTTTATCAAACAGGACTTTGTCTGTATTTAAGCGTTTTTGGATTTGAGCATTGGACAATTCTAATAAAAAAGCAAAAGGCGTTCCTTTGATTTGTTTACGAAAGAGATCCCAACGTTCTAGCGTATGATAATTGATAATCGTCGACATATAACCTGCTTGTACAAACAATGCTTTGATGTATTCTGCTCGATCTATTCCAAGCTGTTCGTTTTTGTCACTACTACCTTCCACCGAGCTAGTAGCAAAAATATGTACCCGTTGAATGTTTTGTTTGTATTGCTCCATTAAGCTTTTTATTGTGGCTATTTCAGCGCTATTTAAGCTTGCTTTTCCTTGTGCAAATTGTACTTCTGTTACTTGTTCTTTATAATCTAATTTATTTACCTTAAAGGTAGTATGCCAAACAGGAAGAATTTTGACCAAAGGAATATCGTTTACAGGTACTTCCAAATAACTCGAATTACTACAAGCACAATGATTCCGTATACTAAGTACATTTAATTGATAATTATCGACTAAGCCTTCTGGAAGAACCCCCAAAAAAGCCAAAAATTTATTTTGTTCCCGCATGGGGTTATTGACTAAAAGTTCTTCTCTGTATTTGGGAGGCAAAGGCACGCCTTGATAAGCCCCAACAGCACTTGTTAAATTGGGATTATCACAAGGAAATTGCTTACGTTCTACAATATCAATCGCAAAACCATCATTATCACTAGTCAAAAAATATTGCTGTATGTGTTTTAGATTATGATAGTGTAAGTAAACAGAATCTTTTTTGACAATGATAAAGTTCGCTAGAACCTCTGCTATACCTGCGGTGTTGTGGTAATTATCACAAGAGCTATTGAAAGGCAAAAGCCCGTAATTATTGAGGGTTACTTTAGAAAAAAAGCGTGCTTTTAATCCTGCGAAAACATGGGTTGCATAAATAATAGGCTGTCGATTTTTTGGATCTTTACCAAATCGAAAACGGATGCCTGAATGCTTGTAATCAGCAGTGATAATATTTTTATAATGTGGCGGTGAATTCATCCACGCTTGAAAAAAATCTTCGGCAACAGTAGCATAAGTACTTTCTGAGCTTAAGGGAACTAGAGCAACATTTTCACCTACTAAATTAAAGTTACCTCCAAAATTAGCCACCCGTAAAGAAGGGGTTCTTAGGCTAGTATTATTTTGCTCGTGTGTTAATTTTTTAACGCTGCCTTGATAAGAAGAATGATTGGCAGCAGCTTTGGCTAATGTGGTCTCATTTTCTAAAATGTCTAGCTTTTTTCCTTGGCGATGTGCATTAATTTTTTCCAGAATTAAAGTTTCTAGTAAGGGTGCTGAAAGGCTGCCGATCTCCAAACTAGAACTTGCTGTTTGTGCATTAATTGTAATCGAAAAGAAAATACTTATAATTAGGAAGAAAAACGTAAATCTCATAGGTAGCGATTATTTTTATTTTTAAACAACTTCAACTTATAACGCTACACCAAGCAAATAATTACAAAGAAAAAGCAGTTTAAGTGCTTCTTAAGAGTTTATTTACTCTACACGATGGTTTTTAAAGTTTGGCAGAAACGTAGTTCAGCAAAGCTAATGGGCTTTTTTTTTATTAAACATTAGACGCTAGATCGCTTCGCTATTAGATCTTAGACTCCAACTAAGCTGCAATTGGAGTCTAAGATCTAAAAACGTAGCGACCTGAAAACAGTCAAAAGCTAGCCCCAATTTTAATTTTTACAAAAAACATCGTGTAGAGTAGAGTTTATTTCTTCTTATAGGCAGTGATACGCATCAACCAAGTGAAAATTCCTGGCGTAATTCGATTAAAGAAGACCAAAATAGACAAAATAAAAGGTCGAATGACAATGTTTTTAGGTTTTGCAGCGACTTTTGCAACGATTCTTCCACTATAGGTTTCGGTCATAGTTGGGACTAAGTAGCCCACAATCTTGGGAATCCGTTCTTCGCTAGTTGGATTGTTGGTAAAATACGGACTAGAAACTTTGCCTAAATTAACCAAAGAAACTCGAAAATTACTACCATGTAAATCAGCTTGTAGGGATTTGGCAAAACCTAACATTGCCCATCTTGCTGCCGTGTAGCCTGTTGCAGCAGGAAAAGAAAAATAACAGGCAGCAGAGTTAACAATAACTAAGTGACCATGTCCGCGAGTTTGCATCTTATCGTAAAAAGCTTTGCAAGTAAATGCTGTTGCTAAGTACGGAGAAGCCATTGTAGTTTCATAATGTTCTAGGCTTGCTTCTTTCAAAGATAGCCAATCTCCAGACCCAGCACTATTGATGACAATATCAGGCAAGCCAACCTCTTGGATGATTTGCGCAGCGGCTGTTTTTACAGCTTCTGCATTGGTCAAATCTGTAGAATAATAATGTACTTTCGCTCCTAAGGCTTCTAATTCTTTGTGTGTTGCTTGTAATTTTTCCAAGCCTCTTGCTTGAAGAATAATAACAGCACCTTGTTTTGCCAATTCAATAGCAGCAGCTTTGCCAATTCCACTAGACCCGCCAGTAATTAAAATCAACTTGTTCTGAACATTCATAGTATTTAAATTTGGGATGAAAAGAAGATTATTGCTAGACTTCTTTAGGGCGAATGGTTAAAGAGTCCTCTAATACATTTCCTATAATTAGTAACTGTTCATCAGTCATGGCTTTTAGAATCCCTTTTCCGACGGTTAGAATAGCTTTTTTTCCAATTTTTATGGCGTTCTCAACGGCAATCATTTTAATTCTACCTAAGCCTGCTCGTTTGAGAGATTGAATGAAAAAATAGTCTAAGCCTTCATCCGATAAATCACTGACTACTTGAAATAACTTCAAGGCATATTGACGGCGACTAGTATTGTTTTTTAAATCTGAAAGAATCTCTTGGACACGATTTTCTAAGTCTTCAGAAATTGGAAAGCCTAAGTATTTTTGAGACATGTTTAAACATATTAAAAGTGAACAAATAAAATAGAATTCAAAGCTTTTTTACTGGGGGAATGTTTAATCTATGCGAAGCATAGTTTAATGCTACCATTTAAAAAACAACTCTTTTTGCAAATTTCCAAAAAAAAAGAAGCTTTGTTTGGCTTTGAAAAAAAAATATAATTTTTATGACTGTTTCAAAAAAATGAAAGCAGCTATGTAGCTTTAAAAATCGTTGTTCAAACAATTATAAACGATAAAAAAATGACTAAATGAAAAAGAACTGTATACCCATTATTTTAATTTTTTTCCTGTTTTTCTATTCTTGTTCAAGTATTTTGAAAGCTCAAACACCTACTATACTAGGAGGAGATATTAGTTATCAATGCATTAGCCTAAATACCTATACTGTTCATCTAAATGTTTATACGGATTGTTTAGGAAGTAATTTACCTGATTCTGCTCTTTTAGATTGGTCAGGTTCTTGTCAAGGAACATCTAGTTCTGGAATATTTACTTTGTCTAAAGTAGCTGGTTTCCCAATAGATGTAACTAGTTCTATTTTTGGAGGGGCAAGTACTTGCAATGGAGGTTTAGGGACTAGGGGGGTAGAACAGTATACTTATATGGATACCTTAATTGTTCCAGCAAATTGTCCGTCGATCCACTTAAGTTGGTTGACTTGTTGCCGAAATGATAGTTTGACTTCGATGATAAGTCCTAATACTGCGTCCTTTTATTTGGAAACAACTTTAGCGAACCTTTCAGTAGCGTGTAATTCATCGGTTGTGTTTTTAAATCACCCTGTTGTTGGGGCTTGTACTGGTTTTTCTTCTGTTTATAATCAAGGAGCCATTGATCCAGATGGTGATAGCTTGAACTATGTTTTGATGCCTTGTTTAGAGGACTCTAATCATGTAGTAAACTATTTACCTGGTTTCAGTGGTACAGCGCCATTTGGTGCAGGAACCCCAGTAATTATAGATTCACAAACGGGGCAAATTTATTTTACTGCACCACTAAATCAAACTAGTATGTTTTGTGTGTTAGTAGAAGAAATTAGAGGAGGCGTAGTCATTGGCTCAACCTTGCGAGAAATTGCAATTGTAGGCTTGGATTGCCCAACGAATAATCAACCCATTATAACAGGAATAGATAGTACAAATAGTTATGATACAATGGTTGTAGATGGGCAGCCACTTTGTTTCGAAATACATGGAGAGGATGCTGATTTGAATCAGCAATTATTGATGTCGTGGAACAATGGGATTTCTGGAGCAAGTTTTTCCATTGATACGAACAACAACCCTATTGGAACGTTTTGTTGGACACCTACCGCTCAAGATACAGGACAACATACTTTTTGGGTAGAAGTGAATGACAATGCAGCACCAGTAACAGGCGTTGCGATTGAACAATTTACCATTCAAGTAAATGCAACACTCAATACAAAAAAGCTTTCCACTAATCCGATTCAAAATGCCTTCAAGGTATATCCCAACCCTGCTAAAGGGAGAATTCAATTGCTTTTTGACTCCCCAATGGAAGGCCGCTTTGATTTAAAAATTATAGACACACAAGGGAACGTTGTACAAGAGCAGATTCAAATTAATACCCCAAAAATAGAGCTCGATATTTCTGACTTAGCGGTAGGATTGTATTCTGTGCTTATTCTTCCTAAAGAAGGGCAAGTTTTAGAGCAACGATTGATTGTTCGATAAGTCTTATTGATTTAGTTCTTCTTCAATGCACTTTGATAATACATGACTACATTTAGAAAACCTAACTTTATGTTGATTTGGAGCCTTTTGGTAGGAGAGTAGTAGGCAATATGCTTTTTTTTCTACTACTTTTTTATTGTGATAAAGATAAATACTTTCTGTAGGGCAGTGGCTTATTGTCATGTATGTAGAATCATTAGAACCAACTTGTATATTTAAGCTGTCAGTATCAAGGTTTGAAAATTGTTGGTCTATAAAAAGAGACAGAATAGCATCTCCTTTTACGGTAGAGATAGGTTTTGTTTTCCTTTTATAACGAGGAGGTATAATTTCCGGATATAGTCTTTCTTTTTTTGTGCGCTTTTTTCGAATCCAATAGATGAGTACCCAACGTTTGCCCTCTTTTGCTAACACTGTTCTAGAAGGATAATGAACAAAACTGGCGCTTTCATAAGAAATGATAGTTGAATACTTTTGACGAAGTTTGAGTAAGTCGATGGAGTCTTTTTCGCTTGCCGTTAAATTTTCTTGCCCTCTTAAAATACTAAAACTAAACAGCAGTAGAAGAAGGCTTAGGAGTAATAATTTCATGAAGAGTTAGAATATGGACTAGCTGTAATTTTGTGGAATACCAATTTTGCTCACGAGCTTAGGAAATAAGCACATAGGACTAAATGTGATGTTGTGAATAAGAAGTATGCTATCCAAGATATCCAAGTCTCTGATAGCATACTTATATTTATATACTGACTTTAATTTTTAACAAACTTCTGAATACTTATCATTTTATTTTCATCAAAAATATGAATAAAATAAACACCTTTATGGAGCGCTTCAATATGAATTTGCTCTAGATTAGAGTTTATTTCTTTGCTGAGTAACACTTGCCCAGAGACATTTGTAATTTTTAGAAAATAGGCATTTTTAGGTCGTTCTGTATGAATGTCAATGTGGAGAACATCTTTTGCAGGGTTGGGGTAAATATTTAGATTATTATAATAATGTCCCCAATCATCAATACTAGAAAGTAAGCCACAGGTTATTGTTGAATCTGAATAAACATCGTCTAAAAGAACTTGATCGGTGATGACAGGATGATTGTGTGCAACTCCAGAGAAGTTGTCTCCTTGTCCTTCTGTAAAAACTAAGTTAGGACCATTGATAGCACTTCCCAAATGTAAAAAGTGAATCCTTTTATGTGGAACTTGATTGATCAATATAGTGTCTAAATGACTAACCGTATCTACAATCGTATTGTACTGATTGTTATAAGCATAGGTGAATTCAAAGGTGTCACCAGGTGTTAATAAGTAATCTGCAACTAACATTTCTAAAGAAAAATCAGCTGTCATAAAATGGACACGTTGAGTTATGGTGTCTTCTCTTAAATAACCTTTGCATTGATCGCTAGGGTCTCTATTCCAAAGTTTGTAATATTGATATCCATTCATTATCGTATCACAAGAAAGATGGTACTTAGGATAAACTTGAACGCCCATTCCGATATCATCTGTCAGTTTCCATGTTTTATTGTTCTCTAAGGTTTTAATATAATTTTGAGCCTGACTAGTTGTGATTATAAGTAAACATAAAATGGATAAAAGGTATTTCATACGGATGGAATTTAGGTTGAATTATAGTTTTGATGAAAAAAGAAAGTCCACAATTAGTAGACTTTCTCATATATAAAGGTGTTTCTAGTACCTAAGGTTGTTAATTTCAGAAAAAAGAACTGTAAAAGCAAGTCTAGCAGTATATTTTAACATAGAAGTTGTTTAAAAATGTGCTAATACTCTAAACAATCTTTCTTTTTTACACAACTCTATTTTAGACCATCTCTAAAAGACATTATCAACTTTAAAAGGTTTATTGTTTAATCAACTTAGAACGCCAAACTACATGACCCGATTCATCCTGCAAATCAATCAAATAAACTCCAGTAGGGAAGTTCTTAATATCTAAAGTTGTTTGGGGATTTTGAACAGATTGAACATGGATTAATTTTCCCTCCAAAGTATAAATATTGCATTGCAAAGGGTTTTTATAATCGCTGATAGAGAGTGTTACCCAATTCGTGCTAGGGTTGGGGTGAATAAGAATTGGAGTCTTTATATCTTCGTTTTGAATAGAGAATTTATTGGTCAACCCTAAAATAATAGCCACGGTATCTAAATCACTCAAACATTCATCATCTATAACCTCTAATTCAACCCAATAGGTACCGTTGTTTAACCCTGTAATTGTTGTTGCTGCTGCACTTGAGTTATTGAGCATTAAGCTCGTTTCTTTGACGACTAAAGCATTCAAATAGCCATAATTAGCACCATCACCTTTGGTGATTTCAATATAAACTTCACCGTTAACATCGGCTTCAATCCAGTCTAAATGAACCGTGTTAGCCGAATTAAAAGCAGCATCTAAATGAACACTTTTATCTCCGATAGAGTATACTGTTGTTCGATTTCCGCCCCCAAATTTACTACCAAAGAACTCAAAGTTGTAAAGCTCGTTTGGATTTAATCCAAAGACACGTAGTTGGTGTGTACCTGTTTGAAACCAGTAAGCAACTTGAATGACAAGGTCGGGGAACACACCACTATTGTTACTTGTTGTCATACCACCTGTATTAATTCCTCCCCAGTCATCTAATAATTCTATGCCTATACTTGTACTATTTCCAAGAGAGTCTGTTAGGTTATTGATAATAGCTCCAGAAGTGGTTGTTCCATCACTATTGTTCCAAGGACTATTCGCTTGGTAACTGTTGTTTGTAAAATTGATAAAAGTCTTATTGGTAGTATGTTGAGGAGCAGTAATCAGATTCCATTGATAGTTTGTAATTTGTCCATTGTCTGAGCTAGCTGATCCGTCCAAAGGGCTAGAAGTTGCACTGGCAGATAATCCAATATCACTACCTGCATTGGCGATGGGAGCTTGGGGTTCTTCCAAAATGCAAAGCAGTACTGTATCTGTGTCAGTGAGACCACTAGTTGTTGTTGCGGTTAAAACGAAAGTATAAGCCCCTATTGTTGGGTTGATGCAAGATAGATACTGTGAGTTTTGACCATTTAAAGTTAAACTATTGCCTGTTATTTGTGTCCATTGATAATTACTAATAGTAACATTTGGGCTATAAGCATTTCCTTCAAATATAATCGTATCTATTGGGCTAAACTCGGATTGATCGGCACCTGCATCTACAACAAAACTATTGGAAGCCCCTTCCAATCCAATATTTTCAGTATAATAAAAACTGCCCATATCTAAGCGAACATCATCAGGTGGCAAATAACTCAAATTTCCTTTGTTGTTCCAAGTTAATAATTCCCAATAAGCATTTCCTTCTGTATCAGGTTCTTGAAGACTATGAGTTTGTAAGCATTTGTAAAATCTAGTGCGTCCATTGACATGATATTGTACTACATCTCCAACAGTATAAGTGACCGGCTGCCCTTTGTTGGTATTCGTAGATGGGAAAGCAGCCTCTTCGCCAATATTGGCTGTCCAGCGCATCCATTTTAGATAATTCAAGCCATCTGTTTCCTTTAGGAAATTTCTAAACTGTGGATTATCCAATGTTATTTGGCTGTTATTAGAAGCCGTGACTTGTACAGAGCCACTTCCCCAAAGTGTATAAAAACTACTTCGAGTAGCATCAAAACGGTTACCTGTAACGCTTGTCGTAATCGCTGAATTCTGGATGCCAATAGCTACAATATGAGGTTGATTAACAGCTGTTGTATATACTCTGTCCCAGTCAAAAAAGAACTTTCCTGCATAATTATCTTTCCACACCCAAGGCGTGACACCATCACTAGGTCCCCCTTGGTAGACACCTATACTACTACGACTACACCAAATTAAGTTTTTCTCTAAGGTAATAGGTAAGCCATTGGGAACAATACCTGTTTTGGGGCGGCTAAAAGCACTAAAGGCATTGCCCGCAGCGCCTAGTAAAATGTTATTTCGAATCGTAATATCGCCATTTCTGGCACCCAATTGAAATACATTGTCTTGCCATCTATTGAAAGGAGAAAGCCAATCAAAAGCTCCCCAAAGTACATTGTGCTCTACTAGGCAACCACCACTTTGTTGCCCAATCTGTATGGATTCACCACCCGTTCTTAAGATGGCACAGTGGTGAATGTGTAGATTATTAAAAACGTGCTGAGGGTCAGATTGAGTAGAACCAATGTACATTCCTTCAGAGCCGATGTCATGAATGTAGAGATGATGTAGTTCGACATCATCCATACTATGAATGTCCATATCATCGTATTTTAACATTAATCCAGAAAAACCACCATCAGAAATTTCAATATGATCAATTTCAAAACCTGTTGCAGTTCCAGAAACTCTTAATAAGTTAGTTCCTTCATCAATCCATTCTCTAGAAGCCCATATACCATAGTTTCCATTACTAAAACCAAAGTCAACTGTAGAGTTATTTTGATGACAACCTTCATAGTAGGCAGAGCCTAAGCCAAGACTTGGTTCATAAGCCCCTGTCAAACGCCAAAAACTGCCACCAGAGAAAAATAAATAGTGGGAGACGTAGACTTGCCCCATAAAATTACTAATTGGAATGCGTTGATTGTTATTGTTGCCATTGACTTGAGCACAATTAATAGAAATGGCTTGATAATGATCCCCCCGAATGAGTATTTTATTGGGATAACTAATGGTTGGAGAACCATTATTCTGAGCGTAAATAGCACTATTGTTTCCAACACCATTAAAGTAAATATAATCTCCTACATTCACTTGCGGGTATTTGTTGGCGAGGGCGGCATCTGCAATACCATTCTGGTCATATTTTCCTGTAACATCAGTTACATAGATATTGATGGATTTAATAAAGCTATTATTATCCGCATCCTTTGTTTTGATAAGAATCGTATAATTAGTTTGATTTTCAAAATTAAAACTAAAAAAAGAAAATAAGCTGTCTTCACGAATTCTAAAAAGCGGATTGTTTGCGGCTGCTTTTACTAAATGAAATTCATGTCCGTTTGTTTGGTTCGCATCAATGGCAGATAGTTTACCTATGAAGGTATATAAATCTTCATTTTCAGGGACATTATTATTGGAAAGTAGGACATCAGTAGGTGCTTGTGCAAGCATTAGGTTTCCCCATGAGAGCAATAGACAAAGGAGTACCTTTGTCACATGAAATTTGGATAACATAGACGTTTTTTTGAGGTGATAATAAAATGTTGAATGGATCTAGCGGGAATTAGATCTTGTTGAGATACCGATAGGAAAGGACGTTTGTTGTTTTTTGGGAATATGATTGTATAAATATCCTTGTCAAGTTCTACAAAAAAAGCTGAAAAACAAATAATTAGAACATGAAATTCATATAGCATGGAATAAAAAAAATCCTCTACGACGAATCGAGAGGATTATATATAATGTGCTTTATATGCTTTAAATAACTATCTAAATCTTGGCTTTTCGAATCATCATTGTTAGTCGACTAACACAAACAATTTTACCTTCTTCATTGGTAATGTCAATATGCCAAACATGTGTTTTTCTACCCAAATGAACAGGAGTAACCTTTGCTTGAACTTTCCCACCTTCAGGGACAG
>ENA-ORXM01005077-ORXM01005077.1-marine-metagenome-genome-assembly--contig:-NODE-5077-length-10811-cov-3.325321_pt1 | contig 10811 bp, 6 predicted proteins | sample MGYA00237867_ERZ511480 | MGnify/ENA primary metagenome ERZ511480 (study PRJEB26309, sample SAMN06266103) | marine metagenome | isolation source: Algal blade | place: United Kingdom:Sidmouth, United... | reverse complement strand
TGGGTTGATTACTTTTTTTTATCGGCGCAAGCGGTCGTTCTTTTTGATTTTAATACCTACGATTTTTGGGGCAGTTACGGCATTGATGGCTTTGGTGTTTTTGAAAGGAACGGTTTCATTAATTGCCATCGGAATTGGGTCAATTTTATTGGGCATTACGATTGACTATTCACTACATATTTTTACGCATTATCGAAGTATTGGGAATGTTGAGCGAGTAATTGACGATATTTCTAATCCCATTTTGATTAGTAGTTTGACAACGGCAGGGGCCTTTCTTTGTTTACTTTTTGTGCGGTCAGAAGCGTTGCATGATTTAGGGGTTTTTGCAGCAATTAGCGTTTTTAGTTCGGCAGTTTTTGCATTATTTATTTTACCTCATTTATTGAAGTTTTCCATAAAAACAGAAGCCGAAATCACGAATTCCAAACTAACCTTTTTCGACCATTTTGGTAGCTTTGAACCAGAAAAAATTAAATGGGTTTTTCCTATTGTTTTGGTTATTTCTATTATCTTTTATTTTACTGGAAACAAAGCCAATTTTGAGACTGACCTCAACGCCTTAAATTATATGTCGGAAGACTTGAAAAGGAGTGAAAAAAATCTGGAAAACATTAGTTCTGCTTCTATGCGAAGTATGTATTTGATGGCAGAAGGCAGCACATTAGAAGAGGTTTTATTAAAATCAGAAACTGCCATTCCATTATTGGATTCTTTGAAAAATGAAGGTTTGGTGAGAGCAGCAACGCCAATTAGCAATGCACTGATTTCTAAAGAATTGCAGCAAAAAAGAATTAATGATTGGAATGCCTTTTGGAATAATGAACGCAAAGAATTGGTAAAAAAAGAAATCACGGAAACAGCGCAAAATTTAAAATTCAAGCCCTCTGCATTTGACGATTTTTTTAAATTGTTAGATAAAAAACATCAACCCGCTGACCTTGAAGTTTTTGACCCATTCATTGACTTGTTTTTAAAAGAAAATATTTCTAAAAGAGACCAAAAGACATCTTTACTGACCATGCTACGGGTCAATGTGGAAGACAAACAAGCGGTTTATAATCGGCTGCAAAACAACGACCAAATAACGGTATTGGACAAACAATTAATGACGACTCGTTTTATTGATATTTTGAAAGCAGACTTTGAGAAATTTGTCGTTATCTCAATGGTTTTTGTTTTTCTGTTATTACTAATTTCTTATGGACGCATCGAATTGGCAATTATCACTTTTCTACCCTTAGGATTAAGCTGGATTTGGACACTTGGATTGATGAATTTATTCGGTATTCAATTTAATATTGTCAACATTATTATTACCACCTTTATTTTTGGTATCGGCATTGATTTCTCCATTTTCATCATGCGAGGTCTGCTACAAGAATGGCAATACGGCGAGCGCAATTTACATTCTTATAAAATCAGTATTTTGCTCTCCGTCATTACGACGTTGACTGGCATTGGTGTGATGATATTTGCCAGTCATCCAGCGTTGAAGTCGATAGCGGCGTTGTCGATTATTGGGATTTCGTCAGTGTTGTTGATAGCGTTGGTGGTTGAGCCAGTGCTGTTTCGGTGGTTGGTGTATCGGGGTGGTGTGACGAGTGCGCCCCCCCCGCCCCCTAAAGGGGGAGCTTCGCAAGTAAGTGAAAAGGAAGGAGCATTAAATGTTGAGATTAAGAAAGATTTGTCCAAAAAATCTCGCTCAGCCATCCTTTTAGGGGGCGGGGGGGGAACTATCTGGCAACCCCGCGAATATCCAATCACCCTCGCGGTCATACTACAAACTTTCTTCAATTTCCTTCAATTATTCCTTGGGTGCGTAGTGATGACAATCGTTTCATTAATACTGCTGTTGTGCTTTTTTATTCCTATGAAAACCCGAAAACGCTGGGTGAATTACGGCATTTACCTATTTAGCAAAATGTACATTCGCGCTAATTTCCCATTTAATGAAACCTATCTAAATCCATACAACGAAGATTTTTCTAAACCAAACATCGCCATAGCCAATCACCAAAGTTTAATAGATACGCCAATGATGTTTCGGTTAAGTCCGAAGTCGATGATTTTGACAAAAGATTGGGTACGGCAGTTTCCGTTGTTTAGTATAGTAACGCGGATGGCAGATTTTTATTCAGTGTCAGAAGGAGCAGAAGAATTATTGCCAAAATTGCAGGAGAAACTGGAGAATGATTATACTATTGCGGTATTCCCAGAAGGTTCGCGGTCGCCTGGTGACACGACGAAGCGGTTTCACAAAGGTTCATTTTATATGGCAGAAAAACTGGCAGCCGATATTGTTCCAGTGTATATTCACGGGACAGGGCGTTTTTTACGAAAGGGTAGTCCGTGGGGTAAATGGAATCCATTGACCATTAAAATAGGGGAACGAATTACGCCTGATGACCCACGGTTTTCAACCGATTATTCTGCAAGAACTAAAGCAATTTCTAAGCATTTTAAAGGAAATTTTGCAGCTTTGCGAGCGGAACGGGAGACGGTACATTATTGGCGAGAAAAATTGGTAGAAAATTATCTATACAAAGGCCCCGTTTTGGAATGGTATTTAAAAGTCAAGTCCAAAATGGAAAATAATTATGAATTGTTTGACCAATTAATTCCACAAAAAGGGATAATTACGAATCTTGGCTGCGGTTATGGTTTTTTGGATTATATGCTGTCGTTTCGGTCAAATGTACGGAATATTTTGGGCATTGATTATGATGAAGAAAAAGTGAAAACGGCGCAGAATTGTCATCATAAAACATCTAAGATTAATTTTCAAGTGGGCGATATTGCCAATTTGGAATTGAGGAAAAGTGATGTTTTTATCCTTGCGGATGTGCTGCATTATTTACCAAAAAGTAGCCAGTATCAGGTCTTAAATAATTGTGCGAAACAACTGAATGCTGGTGGAATGCTACTGATTAGAGATGGTGATTCAGACTTGAAAAATCGGCATGAAGGAACGATATGGACAGAGATTTTTTCAACCAAAATTTTTAATTTTAACAAAACAGCATGTGATTTGACATTTATTTCTGGTAAAGAATTAAGAAAATGGGCAGCAGAAAATAATTTTCAAGTTGAAACAATTGATGAGACAAAAAGAACGTCAAATGTAATTTTTGTACTTAAAAAGAGGGGATAGGGTTTTTTTAGGAATTAGGAGTCAAAGTTACGTCGTATCTCTGACTCCTGACCCCTGACTCCTGACCCCTAAAACCAAAATATGCAATACGATTACGTCATTATCGGTAGTGGTTTAGGAGGACTTGAATGTGCGTACATTCTGGCGAAAGAAGGAAATAGTGTGTGTGTGCTAGAAAAAAATCGACAGTTTGGGGGAAATTTGCAGATTTTCTCACGGGACAAATCCATTTTTGATACAGGGGTTCATTATATCGGTGGCTTGGATGAAGGTCAAAATTTACATCAATATTTCAAATATTTCAACATCATAGATAAGTTGAAATTGCGGCGAATGGACGAGAATGGTTTTGATAAAATTACGTTTGGAAACAATCCCAATGAATATCCACACGCAATGGGATACGATAATTTTGTAGAACAATTACTTACTTATTTTCCAAAAGAGAAGGCAGGGCTACGGCAGTATATGGATAAATTGGATGAAATTCGGCAAGCCTACCCGCTGTACAATGTTGAATATCGTAAAACAGAGCAATTTGACTTACCGTTTTTAAATGCGAATGCGAAAGATTTTATCGAAAGTTGTACTACGGACAAAACGCTGCAAAATGTGTTAGCAGGTACTAACTCTTTATACGCAGGACACGGGGAAAGTACGCCGTTGTATGTGCACGCACTCGTTTGCAATTCCTACATTGATAGTGCTTGGAAATGTGTGGATGGCGGTGGGCAAATTGCCAAATATTTAGTGGGAAACATCAAAGCAATGGGCGGCGTAGTTCGCAATTATTCTGAAGTTAAGCGGCTACAATTTGGAGAAGGAAAAGAAGCAACTTCCGTTGAATTAATCACTGGCGAAATCATCGAAGGTAAAACTTTTATCGCCAACAATCATCCTGCGCAATTAATGGATATGATTGAAGAAAAAGGCAGACTGCGAGGAGCTTATAAAAATCGAATTAAGAGTTTGAAGAATTCCATCGCTAATTTTACGGTGCATATTGTTTTTAAACCTGAAAGTTTTCCATATTTGAATCACAATTATTACCACCATGAAACGACAGATGCGTGGGAGACTTTAGAATATAAAGAAAAGGATTGGCCATCTGGTTATGCTGTATTTATTCCAGCTACTTCTAAGTCAAATAAATGGGCAGATTGCATGAATATGATGTCATACATGCGGATGTCAGAAGTAGAAAAATGGGCAAACACCTTTAATACCGTACCTAAAAATAAGAGTAATCGTAATGATGATTATCAAAAGTTTAAGACGGAACGAGCAGAGCAATTGTTAGATTTATTAGAACGACAATTTCCAGATATTCGCAAGCACATTCAATCTTATTATACGTCCACACCACTATCTTATCGCGATTACATCGGTACAAAAGATGGGTCAATGTACGGTATTATGAAAGATTCACGCGACCCGTTGAGCAGCTTCATTACCCCTCGAACGAAGATTCCTAATCTGTTTTTGACAGGGCAAAATATCAATCTTCACGGGGTTTTGGGAGTGACGTTGAGTTCAATAGTGACGTGTGGACAGTTTTTGGGGATGGAGTATTTGGTGAAAAAGGTGAAGGACGCGCAGTAATTTTTACACTAATAGTTTGCATAAGGAACTTTTAAAACCTAATTTTGCGTTCTGAAAATTGAGAGGGAATAATTTTTTCCTTTTAATTGAAATGGTCCTATAGCTCAGTTGGTTAGAGCAACTGACTCATTAAGGATAATTTTTTGAAATTTTTGATATGGATGTTAAGTACTGTGTAGTTTGTGAGACTCAACTATCAGGTCAGAAGCGGAAATTTTGCAGTAATGCATGTAAGCAGAAAGACCATTATCACCGAGTGAAATCTCAAACCAACACGTATTTTTCTCAAACGGTTAGGTCGCTTCGGCGGAAGTTAGACTTAATTGAGATGAAGGGCGGAAAATGTAGAATTTGCGGTTATCATAAAAATATAGCTGCGCTGCATTTCCACCATGAAGATTCTTCTGAAAAAGAATTTAAGCTAGATGCGAGAATGCTTTCTAATAGAAATTGGGAAGCAATTGAAGCAGAAGCGGAAAAGTGTACTTTATTGTGTGCCAATTGCCATTCAGAACTTCATAACCCGGAGCTTACTTTTGAAAAGGTACAAGAAATTGTCAACGGTGCCTCCTTTCGGAAACGATAGGATGAGCAGGGGGTTAACTCAGGGAAACCTTAATTTTCGATTTCGCAATTGTCGAAAACTGGCAATCCTGAGCCAAGCCTGGGAAAGGTCATAAAAGTACCCAGGAAGGTGCAGAGACTAGAGGGTGAGCAGACCATGCAATAAGCCCTCCACGAACGCCCCCCGCCTAAGTTCCATTTTTTTTGGAATATGGTGATGATATAGTCCTACCCCTTCACGAAAGTGTTGGAAGGTGAATCAGTAGGTCCAAGGTTCAAGCCCTTGTGGGACCACCAAAGCCGTAAATTCTTTTAGAGAGTTTGCGGCTTTTTTTATGGGAAATTTTTTAACTCAAAAATGCTTCCACCCTTGCGCCGTTATATCTACAATCCGACCGCCACCTTTCGTCACCATTTTCACTCCTTCTGATTTTTCTACAATTTCGCCCATGATATAAATGTCTGGCAAAAACTTCACTTTCTCCAAATCTTTCGGGCTGACCGTAAAAATTAATTCGTAATCTTCACCGCCACTCAATGCACAAGTTGCAGGGTCTAAGCCAAATTTTATCGCCATCATTTCCGTGTCTTGTTTCACTGGAATTCCACTTTCCTCTATCAACGCTCCTACGCCCGATTGATGACAAATATGAAAAATTTCGGAAGCCACACCATCGGAGACATCAATCATCGAAGTAGGAATCAACTCATTTTTGGCAAACAATTCAACCATCTCCTTGCGGGCTTCGGGTTTGAGTTGCCGCCCTACGAGGTAATCCGCTTTTTCCAAATCAGGCTGCACACCAGGGTTGGATAGATAAACTTGCTTCTCTCGTTCCAATAATTGCAACCCTAAATAAGCTGCCCCAACATCACCCGTTATACAAATTATATCGCCGACTTTCGCGGCATTTCGATAAACCACTTTGTCTTTTTCCTCCTGCCCAATCGCCGTCACACTCAACGCCAAACCTTTTTTTGACGACGTTGTATCTCCTCCAACTAAGTCAACATTGTAGTGTTTGCAAGCCAAATGCACGCCTTCGTACAGTTCATCAATTGCTTCTACTGAAAAACGATTGGAGAGTGCCATTGAGAAAGTCACCTGTTTTGGAGTAGCATTCATCGCATAAATATCCGACAAATTAACCACAATTGCTTTGTAACCGAGGTGTTTTAGTGGCGTATACATCAGGTCAAAATGAATGCCTTCCAGTAACATATCCGTTGAAACGACAGTCACCAAATTACCATTTTCAATCACCGCCGCATCATCACCCACGCCTTTGACAGAAGATTTATTTTGCAGTTTAATGTCTTTCGTTAGGTGTTCAATTAAGCCAAATTCGCCTAATTCATTCACATCCGTTCGTGTAGTTGAGTCTTGAGCCATTGTTTTTTTATTGAAATTTTGGTGCAAAAGTACGAAAGTTAGTCACGGTGAAAGAATAAAGTCTATAGTAGGCTTATTTTTTTACCGTGATTATAGTCACGTAGTTGTAGGTAGTGTTGTATTTTTGCGGTCGTTTTGAAATTTAGCTGTTTTTAAAACGTTGAAAGATAATAAATCCCCTTTAAACTAAACAATTCAGCAGTAAAGCAATTTAGCCATACGACCGTTTTTATGAAAAATATAATTACAACATTTCTAATCCTAATTGGGTTGAGTACTTTGGGTTTTTCTCAAATTTTGCCACCTGAATTTCTTTGTGTCAACTCTGATACTTTGATTTGGAATTTGCCGACCAATACTTGTGGGGCATTCAATGATTACGAAATTTATTTTAGTGCCAACGAAACTGGTCCTTACACTTTATTAACGAGTATTACCGACCCCAATCAAACAACTTATTTTCACGCAACTGCTGGTGGAAATGTTTGGTATTATTACTTTCTCAGTGATTTTGCTTGTCCTGGAGAGCCACAGATTTCGTCTGATACGTTGGACAATCAACCGCCTGAAGTCTCCGTCATTGAAGTGGCTTCCGTCGAAAATGGACAAGTTGAACTCTCTTGGTATCCGAGTCCGTCGCCCGAAGTCATTGGCTATATTATCTATCGAGAAACGAATATTGGAATTCTCCCAGTTGATACGGTTTTTGGTGGGACTTCCTATTTAGATTTGGATGCTTTACCCAACAGTGCCTCAGAATCGTACTTTGTCAATGCGCTTGACCAATGTGGGAATACTAGTATTTTTGATGATTTACATACGACTATTTATCTGGAAACGTCGGTTGATATTTGTAGTCAAACACTACTATTAAACTGGAATTTGTACCAAAATTGGCTCAATCCGACAGCAACTCATGAAATTTGGTTAAGCATCAACGGCGACCCTTTTCAAATGGTTGGAACGGCTGCGGGAGATACGGATTCTTTCCTTTTCGAAAATGCCAATGATAGCGACGAATATTGCTTTTTTGTGCAAGCCATTGAAGAAAATACGGACGTAGTTGCCAAGTCAAATATCTTTTGTCAAACGCTTGATATTATTCAACCTGTCCGAGAATTGTACATAAAAAATGTGAGCGTTTTGCCAACCAATGAAGTGGAAGTAACTTATAGTTTTGATACGGATGCAGAGATTAGCCAAATGGCAATATTTAGTAATTCATCAGGGGCTCTAACAGAAATTGCTACTGAACCTGCCCCGAATCCAATTCCTATTAATAACATTTTTACGGATGTAACTGCTACCGCAAATACGGGCGTTGTGACTTATCAAATTGCCACTACCGATAATTGCGATACGGTTGCTTTTTCCAATTTGGGTAAATCCATTTTTCTAAAAGGGCAAGCTGTCGGCGGCAATGTCAATCAAATCGTGTGGACACCTTTGGGCATTGAAAATACTTCGGACATTACTTATGATATTTTTAAAATTACGAATGGTGGAGAGTCACAAATTGGAACTGCGTTAGAAAGCGATTCCACCTTTTTTGACCCACTAACAGTCACCGTTGCCGAAGATGCCAATGCTTGTTATTATGTCGTTGCCAATGCCACTTTTACTCGTCCTAATGGAAGTACAGAAACGATTCAGTCGCGTTCGAATATCGTTTGTATTGACCAACCTGTGAAGCTTTGGATTCCTAATGCGTTTACGCCTCGTGGTGCCAATCCCATTTTTAAACCGCTCGTTGTTTTTGGTGAAAATGCCGATTATGAACTGCTTGTTTTTGACCGTTATGGGAAACAATTATTTGAAAGTCGAGATGTTGATATAGGCTGGAATGGTCAAACTAAAAATGACCGCGATGTGCCTGCGGGAGGCTATGTTTATTCCATTACTGTGACGCAATCGAATGGGGAAGTAGTGAAAGAGAATGGAGTGGTGGTGTTGATACGGTGACTCGAATTAAAATCATGGTGATTTTTAAAATCACCATGATTTAATCCTTAATTCCCAAAAATTCCCGAACTCAAATAACGGTCACCTCTATCGCAAATAATACAAACGACGACTGCATCTTCTTCCAACGTTTCTGCCAATTTCATCGCTGCGGTCACTGCGCCACCGCTACTCATACCCGCAAAAATGCTTTCCTCCTTTGCCAATCGTTGCATCATCTTGGTCGCTTCCAATTGCGATACGTCAATGATTTTATCAACCCGTTCTGGTTCGAATATTTTAGGTAAAAACTTCTCTGACCACCGTCGGATGCCTGGAATGCGCGAGCCATCTGTCGGTTGTACGCCAACGATTTGAATGTCAGGGTTTTGCTCTTTTAAAAATCGAGAAACGCCCATAATCGTTCCAGTCGTTCCCATAGAAGAAACGAAATGCGTAATTTTTTGCTGCGTATCGCGCCAAATTTCTGGTCCCGTCGTGCGATAGTGTGCGCCCCAATTGTCGGCATTGGCAAATTGATTGAGCATTTTATACCCTTTTTCTTCTACTAAAGAATCAGCATAATCACGACTGTATTCAATCGTTTTTTTGGCAGGCGTTAAAATAACTTCTGCGCCGTAAGATTGCATGGTTTGGATTCGTTCTTTGGTCGAGTTTTCGGGCATGATGAGCGTAATGGGAATATCAAATTGTGCTGCAATCATCGCCAATGCTATACCTGTATTTCCGCTCGTTGCTTCGACCAAACGGGTTTCTTTCGTAATTTCTCCACGGTCAATTGCGCCTTTAATCATGCCATACGCAGCACGGTCTTTGACGCTACCGCCAGGGTTTTGTCCTTCCAGTTTTCCAAAGATTTTTACGTTAGAAAACAGGTTTATTTTATCAATTTCGACTAAAGGTGTATTACCTACAAGATTTAAAATGGATGCCATGAGTTGGTGATTTAGTGAATGATAGACTTGCTAAGTTTATAAACTTAGTAAGTCTGGAATGATGTTTTCATTAATCATTATACTTGATATTTGCCTGATAATAAATGCGGGAATCAGCGGGAACACTTTTGGTCAACCACACATTACCGCCGATAATGCTGTTTTTCCCAATCACAGTTTTTCCTCCTAAAATGGTTGCGCCCGAATAAATAACCACATTGTTTTCAATCGTCGGATGTCGTTTGGTGAGTGCCAATTCTTTGCGGACACTCAATGCACCGAGGGTTACATTTTGATAAATTTTCACATTATTACCAATGATGCAAGTCCCTCCGATGACTAAACCTGTACCGTGGTCGATACAAAAATTTTCCCCAATTTGTGCCGCAGGATGAATATCAATGCCCGTTTCGCCATGCGCATATTCTGATAAAATGCGAGGGATTAGGGGCACTTCCAAAAGATGAAATTCGTGCGCCAACCGATGAATCGCCAAGGCATAAAAACCGGGATACGTTCGGATAACTTCCCGTGTATCTTGTGCCGCAGGGTCGCCCGCTGAAATCGCATTGGCATCTTTCATCAGCATTTCATAAACGGCGGGTAGTTTTTCAATAAACTTACTTTCAATTACTTCTGGCGTTAAGGGCAATTCTTCTTTTATCAATTCCAAAATTTTATTCAACTCCAATCGCAAGGTATCAAAGTGATTTTCAAACGCCCGATAACTTTCAAAACGTTGGTCTGCCAATTCTGGAAATAATAATTTCAGCAAACCGTTCAATACATTGCAAACTTGCTCAGGTGAGGGAATATCTCGCGATTGCCAGTGGGATTGATACAATTTTTCTAAAAAAGAGGCATTCATATATTTATAATTATTTAGGTAACTCGGATTTTCAATCCGAACAGGCATTTCTACTCATCCAATTTTAATTGTAGTTACCTGAGCATTTACCGTATTTTTACAAATTGATAAGGCAATTCCCAGTAAATAATTGTACGTTTTAACGCCGTTATTTTTTCTTGTAAAAAGTTTAAAAAATCAGCACATAGTCCTTTTACGTGCTTATTTTTTAAGGTTTTTAGAAGGAAAAAGAACAAGTTAAAATGTATTATTATTTATTAGGAGTGTACGAAGTTCTAATAATTGAAGCATTTGACTGATAACCCCCGACCCCTAAAGGGCAATGCCGTTGAA
>ENA-ORXM01005075-ORXM01005075.1-marine-metagenome-genome-assembly--contig:-NODE-5075-length-10815-cov-3.593313_pt1 | contig 10815 bp, 3 predicted proteins | sample MGYA00237867_ERZ511480 | MGnify/ENA primary metagenome ERZ511480 (study PRJEB26309, sample SAMN06266103) | marine metagenome | isolation source: Algal blade | place: United Kingdom:Sidmouth, United... | reverse complement strand
ATCTAGAAAGGGCGTATATAAAGATGAGCTAGGCGATGTTACTATCGAAGTGATTCTGGACAAAGAAGCTAAGACACTTACTATTAAGGATAGGGGTGTAGGTATGACGGAATCAGAAGTCAACAAATATTTGAACCAAGTTGCCTTCTCTAGTGCGCAAGACTTTTTAGAGAAGTATAAAAACGAGAGTTCTATTATTGGGCACTTTGGTCTTGGATTTTATTCTGCATTTATGGTAGCGGATAGAGTGCAGGTGATCACTCAGAGTCATAATCGCAAAGAGCGTACTGTAGAGTGGACTTGTGAAGGCGATCCTAAATACACTTTAGATAAGGTAGACAAAAGAGAGCGTGGATCTGACGTGATTTTACACATCAGCGACGATGCTACAGAATATCTGGAAGAAACAAGAATCCAAGAACTACTAGATAAGTATTGTAAATTCTTACCTGTAGAAATCAAATTTGGAACGAAGACGGAGAAGGTTTTTAAAGACGATGAAGATAAGGAAGGTACAGATGTAGTTACCGATAATATCGTCAACAATCCAAACCCAATATGGAAGAAGGCTGCAAACAAAATTAAGGAGGAAGAGTATAAGAGTTTTTACAATGAACTCTACCCTTATAGTCAGCCGCCTATGTTCTGGATTCATCTTAATATAGACTTCCCATTTAACTTGACTGGAGTACTGTATTTTCCTAAGATAAATAATTCTATGGAGGTGCAGAAAAACAAAATCCAGCTTTATAGTAATCAAGTCTACGTCACGGATGAGGTAAAAGAGATTGTACCAGAATTTTTGACGTTACTTCATGGTGTAATTGATTCTCCTGATATTCCATTGAATGTTTCTAGAAGTTATTTACAGAGTGATGCTAACGTGAAAAAAATCACAGGCTACATCACGAAGAAGGTAGCAGATAAATTAAACGAATTATTCAAAAAGGAAAGAGAAGAGTTTGAAAAACGTCAGTCTGAAATGTACTTGGAACACGCAAGTGCTTTAGGTACAGTTACTATCGATAATTCCATTGTAAAAGATGCTGATTACCAAAAACAAATTCAAAAAGAGGCTGATTTCAGCTTTTGGATGGACTACAACAACCTTATGCCCCCATTAGCTCAGATGCCAATGGAAGCAAGAGAACTAGTAGGTTCATTGTACGATCTTGTTGGTGGTATCAAATTGAGTGGCCATGGTTATGCAAAAAAAGGAGAAGGTGAATTCACAACTACCATGTATGCCAATGAATCCATGACACGTGTTTTTGATCAAGCATATAACCTAAGAATCAACAAAGATTTTTTTAAATATGTGGACAATACTAACTTAATGGGTATGTATACGCTTGCCATGAGCCCTAAAGGTTTTATGGATGCTTATAGCTCTGAAGTCTACAAAGCACTAAAGAAAAGCAAAGAAGGTACTTTGGTTACCAATATGTTCGATATTATGGATATCTTCATTGATGAAGAAGAAATCTATACTTTATTAAAAGGAGATATGTTATTTGCAGTGACTGACATTAAAGTGATGGATCGCAAATCTTCTGATTTTGAATATAACGAAGAAACAGATAAATGGGAAGAAATTACAACTACTGCTAAAGAGCCAATGCCTTTGGCTGTAATGATGTTCTCTTACGGTAGTGAGGAAAATATCATGAAATTTATTGCCTTGGGTTCTAATGCTGGTGTACTTTCTAAAAGAGCAGATGGTGTTTGGGCTGTTGGTGGTGTCAAAGAAGAAATTGGTGTAGATATGTTTATCATTGTTAAGGATGGTGTTCTTATGTTTACTAACGATGAAAATATTACTAAAAACATCAATGGACTACCTAAAAACAAGCAAATGCCTGCTAAAGCAATAAAAGATATCACATCGTTCATTCAATATGGTTTCTTAGATGCTGGCAAAATGATTGCTACTTCTAAAACAACTATGAAAGAAATGGGACAAGTTTTTCCTGAAGAATTGGCTACTGTAGAAGAAAATTTAAGCAAGTTTGAAATCAAAACATTTGCTCCTGAAGGCAATCAAATTAAGTCTGATATGCGCTTAATTTTCAAAGACAAAGAAGCTAACTCTTTACAAATCATGGTAGATGGTATGCTTAAAGTAATAGAAAACCAAACGAGTCGTAGCGAAGAGCCAATGTATGATGACCAAGAGGTTGAAGATGAAGATGGCACTAAAAAATTATAGTCTTTATTCATAATAATTCGTTGCACTGCTACTTCGTAGTCGTTGAATTATTTGTTTTGAGAAGGCCTGATTTCTATTGGAAATCAGGCGTTCTTTTTTTGTAGTTATAATAGTTGTGGTTGTTTGACAAAGCATCTTTTCCATTAACTTCTTAATGAATACTAAAAATTTTAATCTCGATTGTTTATCAATAGAAAGAGACCGTTAGAAGGTCTAACGGTCTCTCTATAAATCGGAAAAAATAGTTATTAGGACTTAGAAATGATTAACTTCTGAGCCGTTGATTTTTCTCCGATATTAAATTGAACTACGTATACTCCAGAAGGAAGTTTTGAAGTATTCAATTCAATTGTTTGATCTAAAACATTATCCAATGTTTCTTGAAGAATAATTTGCCCCATTACATTTGTTACTTGGATATTGACAGTTGCTTGTTCAATTAAATCTATTTTCACAAATGCATTATCGTGCGTAGGATTTGGAAACATCTTAATACTTGCGATATCATTAAGTGTGTTAACATTTAATACTACTGCTTGGAAAGAAACAACCTCTGTACAACCATTAGCATCTGTCACAACAACATAATAAACGTCTCCTGCAACCAAACCAGTTGCTGTAACTCCTGTTTGATTTCCTGTATTAGGACTCCATTGGTAAGTATATCCAGTAGTACCACCACTGGCACTTACTGTAGCAGTTCCATCGGTATGATCAACAACGGTCGCAGTCATAGCAGACGGCTCTGTTAAAGTTACAGAATCAATCATTTCACAACCAAAAGCATCTGTAACGGTAACTATATGTGTTCCAGCAACAGCATTCATTAGTGGATTGTTTGTTTGACCATTGCTCCATAAGTAAGAATAACTAGGAACACCACCTGTTACGGTCACCATACCAGAACCATTATTGCTATTATTACAATTCAAATCAGTTCCCACAGCAGTTAGTGACATAACTGGAGGATCTATCAAGGCAAGTGTTCCTACTTCAGAACATCCAATAGAATCAGTAACTGTTACCATATAGGTTCCTGCATTTAAGCCTGTTGCGATGCTTGTTGTTTGGTTATTAGCAGCAGAACTCCATTGATATGTATATGGATCAAAACCACCAGAACCAACAGCCAAAATTTGACCATTTGAGCTGCCTGTACAACCAACAGGGCTAGTAATTGTCATACTTGAATTTGTGTAGGATGTCCAAATTGTATCCATAGAAAGAGTATCATTTGATGCATTATTATCACCAGTAAAAGTAGTAATAACTTGAATCAAGGTAGCTCCTGTCGTAGTTGCGAAAATCGTATCTAGGGTAATTGTATCCATTTGATTACCAATCAAACTATCAATAGTGCTTGTTTCTGTCAAAACACCATTTACAAAAACGTTATAAGGAACATTACAAATAGTATTGGCTGTTATATTGTTAATAACAACAGAACCTCCGATGATCGGTGAATTACAATAAACAGAATCTGTATTTAGCAATGCTATTGGAGCAATGTCATCTGTTGGAATAGGTGCTGTTTGCACTAAAAAACTGTCGATAAAGACGTCATTATCTTCATTGGAAACAGTAGAAACAGTATAAAAACCAAATTTAACCACGCCAGTATAAGCAGCTAAATTAATAACGATGCGATCTCCTGTATTACTTGGTTCAGAACCAACTCCCCATTCTTGTAAAACATTTGCTTTTTCCCAAGTTGCTCCATTATCTGTAGAAATAACGACTGCAATAGTATCATCTGATCCTAAAACGGTTGCTGAAGCATTGTTCCAATCGGTCAATGCAATGTCAAACTCAAGTTGATAAACGGTAGAACCATTTCCCAAATTAATACTAGGACTAATCAACCACTCATCTCTAGTAGTTCCATAGAGATTAATTTTAGCAGAGCCAGTTGAACCATTGTTAGCAAAACCGTCTGAAGTCCAAGCAGAAGAAGTACCTGTTAGTATTGTACTGTTTGTTAAAATACCTTCCGCTTCTGACCAACAAGTAGGCAAGTAATTTGTAAATTCTTCCAAATAAGTTGGTGTATAAATTCCACAAGGAGTCGTAAAGTTAAATGGTCCTGTCCATGCGCTAGAATCTCCAACTCCACAGATTGCTCTTACATAAAAACTGTAATCTGTGCTTGATGTAAGACCTGTTACACTATAAGGATTTGCTCCAGTAACTATAGCCGTACCTGTTCCTTGTGCAAAACCTTGTGTGCCATATTCAATTTGCCAAGAAGTAGCAGAACCACTTTCTGTCCAGGCTAAATCTGCTGTTGTACCAGTAATATTATTCGCTGCTAATGCATTAGGAGCTGCACAGTTTGCTAAATTAGTTACCAAGAAATTATCAATAAAGACATCGTTATCTTCATTAGAAACGGTAGAAACAGTATAAAAACCGAATTTAACCATGCCTGTATAAGCAGACAAGTTAAGAACAATATGATCGCCCGTGTGACTAGGCTCAGAACCTACTACCCACGCTTGCAGAATATTTGCGTTTTCCCAAGTAAGTCCATTATCTGTAGAAATAACAACTGCAATGGTATCATCTGATCCTAAAACAGTTGAAGCGGTACTCCCAAAATCAGTTAGTGCTATATCAAATTCTAGTTGATAATCGGTGGCAACTGTTCCTAAATCAATACTGGGGCTAATCAACCACTCATCTCTAGACGTTCCATAGAGATTAACTTTAGCAGCCCCCGTTGAACCATTGTTTGCAAAGCCATCAGATGTCCAAGCTGAACTTGTTCCCGTTAATGTTGTACTAGTTACTAATCTTCCTTCTGCTTCTGACCAACAAGGATCTAAATAAGAGGTAAAATCTTGCAAGTAGGTAGGTACAAAAGCTACAGGACAAGGAGTAGAGAAATTAAATGGTCCGACCCAAATACTAGAATCTCCAACGTTACAGATTGAACGGACGTAAAAACTATAGTCTGTGTTAGGACTGAGACTAGTTACATTGTACGGATTTGTTCCTGCTACAACAGTTGTACCTGTTCCTTGAACAAAACCTTGTGCACCATATTCAATTTGCCAAGAAGTAGCAGAACCACTTTCTGTCCAACTCAAATCGGCAGTAGTACCTGTAATATTATTCGCTATTAATGAGGCACTGACTGGATGAACGCAGCTTGGCATTTGCATTACCGCAAGATCGTCAATCAATAAATCATTGTTATGATCTGAACTAGAGCCACCTGATTCGGCATGGAAGCGAACTTTCAAGCTATCTCCTCCTCCAAAAGTAAAACCAGTTACATTAAAACCATACAAATCCCAACCAAAAGGAGTATTCCCTTGAAGCGAAGTAACATTTACCCAGCTACTACCGTTCCATGCTTCTACATGTAGCAAATTAAAAGGCGTCAAGGTTCCCGTGTAGTGGCTTTCGTGATAAAAGGATAAATAAGGTGTTGTTAAACTAGAAACATCAATTGTTGGTGTTTCTAGCATAACGCTGTCGTCTGATCCTGAGAAATCAACCCAAGCGTAATTTCCACCATTTCCTGTATGGTCAAGGGTTGCTGATACATCGTAGTCAGCATTTGTGCTAAATTCCCAAGGACCTCCATTCGTAGAGGTATTGTTCCAACCTATCGGTGTTGTTCCTAGATCAAATGATTCTGTAAAAATCGTTTGTGCATAAGAGTAATTACTTAGCAGATAGCAGGCTAAGAATAATAAGATATTTTTTTGCATTTAAAAGTTAATTAGTTAATGAATGATAGGGACGATTCCATTTGAGCTGCCAAAGGTATAAAAGTTCTTTGTATAAAAATTTTGTTTCGATCTGTCGCGAAACAGCAATATTTAGGTAAACATTGAAAAGAAAATAGAAATTGTTTTAAATGAACAAATTAAGATTTAATTATAATTCACTTATAAATTATATTAATTTGAATGCATTTTTAAAAGGTCCTAACTTTAACATTTTCGTAATCTTTTTTTTTCAATTTTTTGAAAGGTATTGCTCATATACTACTTAAGATAATTCGAGAATTGTAAAAGAGAGATTGTTGTACGGCAAGCAGACAGTACCAACTATAAAATCCCTTTAACCATGTGAAAAAATCTTAGTTTTAAAATAAAAGTAAGTAGATCTACAAAAGGAATTAAGTACTCCACCAAATTTTCTCGAACATGAATTTTGGTATTTTCCTCTATCTTTTCGTTTAAAAGACTCCATTTAGCATTCCAAGTGAATTGCAGGGCTGTTAAGTTCTAGAAAAATGCTACTCAACCTTCATTGTCCGATTACTTTTGTCCAAGTACTAACCTTAAATTGGGAAACAATGCGTTGGGAAGAAACTTTTATACGATGAAGAATATTGACATTGCCGCTTTAGTTAAATAGTCTTTATTCGAACACTTCTTTTTGCGTCAAAATCGCCCCACAAAACTAAAAAAACAACCTATATGACAGCCCAAAAGTCATTTTGTCAGTCTATTTTTGGATGGAATACATTTTGTTAAGCAATTTATTATAATAAGTAATAGTTCGTTGGATTTTTTACTTTTTTGTTAAAAAAGCAAAAAACATTTCACTAATAGTCAACTTATTACAACTATCTAACGAACTATTGATTAAGCAAAAATGTAAATTATTAACTCAAAAAATAGATAAAATCATGCGAAAGGGCAGTATTTCTGTAGAAACGGAAAATATTTTTCCAATCATTAAGCAATTTTTGTATTCTGACCAAGAAATCTTCTTGCGTGAGCTAATTGCCAATGCAACAGATGCGACGAGCAAACTACTTACCTTAGCTAGACGTGGCGAAGTAGAACAAGAAGTTAACGATACTAGAATTCGTATTCATATTGATGCTGAAGCTAAGACATTGACCATTTCTGATCGAGGAATTGGTATGACAGAGGAGGAAGTACTAAAATACTTGAACCAAGTTGCTTTTTCTTCTGCAACAGAATTTGTAGAAAAATATAAGGAAGAAGCGTCTATTATTGGACATTTTGGTCTTGGTTTTTATTCTGCATTTATGGTAGCAGATAAAGTAGATGTTATCACAAAATCTTACAAAAAAGATAGTACGCCAGTAAAATGGTCTTGTACTGGTGATCCAGAGTATACCTTAGAAGATGTTGAAAAAGCAGAATACGGAACAGATATCGTCTTGCACATTAGCGAAGACAGTGAAGAGTTCTTACAAAATTATAGAATCAGTGAATTGTTGAACAAACACTGTAAATTCTTGCCGATTGAAATCGAATTTGGTACTCGTACAGAAGAGTTGGATGAAACCATTACCAAAGAAGATGGCACAGAGGAGAAAAAAACCATTGAGGTTCCTAATGTGATTAACAATCCTAATCCAGCTTGGAAAAAACAACCTGCTGAACTAACGGACGAAGAATACCGTAGTTTCTATAGTGAATTGTTGCCTTCTGGTGAACCACCAATGTTTTGGGTACACTTAAATATTGATTATCCTTTTAACTTAACGGGTATTTTATATTTCCCTAAATTGGGTAACCAATTAGAAATTCAACGCAACAAAATTCATTTGTACAGCAATCAGGTTTATGTAACAGATGAAGTAAAAGAAATCGTACCAGAATTCTTAACTTTGTTGCATGGTGTAATCGACTCTCCAGATATTCCTCTAAACGTTTCTCGTTCTTATTTACAAAGTGATCGTAATGTAAAGAAAATTACAGAATACATTACGCGTAAAGTAGCTGATCGTCTAGACGAAATGTTCCGCAAAGAACGTGAAGAGTTTGACAAGAACTGGGAAAACATGAGCGTATTTGTAAAATATGGTTATGTAACAGAAGAAAAATTCGCAGAAAAAGCACAAAAATTCATCTTGTTAGAAAACGTAGATGGAGAACGCTTTACTATTGAGGATTATCAAGAAAAAGTTGGCGTCAACCAAGTTGATAAAGACAACAGAACAGTTGTTTTATATACTAGTGACAAAGATGAGCACGATGCTTATATCCAAGGAGCAAAAGAAATGGGTTATGATGTATTGCATCTAGATACCATGATTGACGTACATTTCATTCAAGCATTGGAGCGCAAATTACAAAATGTGCACTTTGTTCGTGTAGATTCAGATACCGCGGCAAATGTCATTCCTAAGGATGAAAAAAGAGAATCTGTTTTGTCAGAAGATGAGCAAAAGAACTTGGAAGAAATCTTCAAAAAATGCGTTACAGAACAAGGTGCTACAGTTCAACTAGAAGCTTTGGCTCCTTCTGATTTACCAATCGTTATTACACGCCCTGAGTTTATGCGCCGTATGCAGGAAATGTCTGCTATGCAAGGTATGAGTATGAACATGGGAGATATGTACAATGTGGTAATTAATACCAATCATGAGATTGTCGGAAATGTTCTACAAGGAAATGACGAATCCAAAGCAAAACATCTTTATGATTTGGCTCGCCTACACAACGGTATGCTAAAAGGTGGTGAACTGACTACCTTCATCAAAAAGTCAGTAGACTTGATGAAGTAAGTAATTCATTATTTGTATAAAAATAAAATAAAATGCGTTTTTGGCTCCTTAGCTGAGAACGCATTTTTTATTTCAACTTCTCTAAAAGCCATTTTTTCTCTGCTTTTGTTCCTTCTACCTCCGTATAAAGTTTTCCTTTGGCTGCCTTGTCAAAAGGTGGCAGATTAATTAACTTCTGCATTATCCGGATAAAGTTCTTGTATATTTCCTGATGATAAGCCATAATGTCTTTTCTTCTTAGAAATACTTTAAAACTGTTAATAAATGATTCTAAGACATCATACTCATCTAATTCATAATAAACCTTCATAAGAAGTACTTTTGCATCAATTGTAATAAAGAGTTCTTTATAATCTACCTGTTGTAGGCGGATCATCGTTTCTTCATATTTACCTTGAGCAAAATAAAGCATAGAATAAGCATTGTGTACGTAGGATTCATGATACTTAGGCTCTACAAATTCTTTGTATTTTTTAATAAATGATTCTGTCCAATTAATTTTATCTAAGCGCAAGGCTAGTTTTGTAATGTTGTTAAATGTAAACGGGCTAAGTATTCCATTTCTTTCTAATAAAACCTTTAGTTCAAGTCCAACCTTGTAAAAATCAAAGAGCTCTAACTGATATTCATCTTTACCAATATTAATATTTTTTATACAATAATTTAAAGCAAATTTATATAAATCTTGTAGTTCACCATCCTCAAAAGCCTCATGAGAATTCAAAAAAATAGCCTTGAACTTTTGAAAGTGCACCTCTGCTTCTACTGTATCTAATGTTCTTGCTTGATAGTAATAATAATATAAAGAAATTGCAGGGTATTCTAATAATTCTGGAGTTTGCTCAATGTAGGGCAATACAACATCTAGTAGACCTAAGTTATATTTTTGCTTAAAAACTGCTTGATGTGCTAAAGCTAAACAAGCCATTTTTAATTTTTGAGATAAAAAATACAAATCTAACTTTGTATTAATCTCTTGTAAATTCTTGGAAGTATTCCTTTCTTGTAATGACAAAAACTGATAATGGTCTAATTCTATTCCCAGTGCTTTCTGATGATAATAAATATCCCTCAAAAGACTTTTTTCTTGATACTGTTCAGCTCTTATTAATGCTTGCAAATAATGCTTTGAGAGTCCTAATTTTCGATACTCCTCCATTAAAGCAATTTGTACATTAGTTTTGTTCTCTATTGCATTTTCATAAACCAAAAATTGCTCAATGACTTTAAACAGAAAAGACATCGTATAGTCCATTTGATCTGAGCTATATTTTTTTTTGCCAAATATCTTGGGATATGCTTTTTCTTTTCGCAGCGCGATTCGGTTTTCTAAAGGCGTTTTATACAAAAGTTCAAACAAAGCAACGACATCTTCTCGCTTATTATGATAAGGTGATCGGACAAATTTTCGAAGTCCTCGAAGCTGACTTTTCGACAAACGATAAAAAATATCGACTAATTTACTCGTATACATAACTTTTTTTTTTGGGAAATATGAGGTGTAAACCTTATGTAAAGGCTAAATTAAATTAAAAATATTAGAGAATTGAACTTTTTTGTCTTTTTTTCTCTGCTAATCTATGTAGATATTTGTATAAGAGAAGAAGCCAATACTGTTAAACAATAATTATTGAATAACAAGATTGGCAACAACTAGAAAAAGTTTAGTTGTCTTACTTTGGTTAGAACATGCGTAAAAACGTGTTCGTTAAATACAGAATTTGTTGGTTACTTCCATCTTAAATTTGAAAAGGGGTTTTTGAATTTTGATTTATTCAAGCAAGATGGAAGATTTATTAGAGAAATCTAGTAAAAAAATTAGGAGCTAAAGTTATTATTAAGTTGGGGAACGAAAAAAACTTTAGCTCCTTTTTCTAAAAAAAAAAACCGTCGTACGTTTTAGTAGTACGATTTTTGATACATTAAAAGAACCTATTATAATCTAGTACGGATTTATATGATTACATTGATCCAATTATTTATGTAATCACCACCACTATTAAAACCATAAATCCATTGAGGTGTTGAACCTACCAAATGTCCTAGTTCAACTGAGAGATTAGAAGAAAGAAAAAAAAAAAGAACAAATGGATAAATCTAA
>ENA-ORXM01005074-ORXM01005074.1-marine-metagenome-genome-assembly--contig:-NODE-5074-length-10816-cov-3.788155_pt1 | contig 10816 bp, 6 predicted proteins | sample MGYA00237867_ERZ511480 | MGnify/ENA primary metagenome ERZ511480 (study PRJEB26309, sample SAMN06266103) | marine metagenome | isolation source: Algal blade | place: United Kingdom:Sidmouth, United... | reverse complement strand
TAAACAAGCAAAAATACAAACGTGCCCAATTTTATCTCCCCAAGGTATCTGCTCTGTCAATTGAATAAAAGGATTATCAATACCCAAATCAGCATTGATAATAATCCAAATAATAAAAACAAAGCATAATAAAATAGGTAAGAACTGTAGCTTGTTCTTGCTAGTTGGAGTTTGTTTTTTCTGCTGAATGGGTTTCATGGAGTTGTTTTTCTTCTTGTTCTGCATGGCGTAATTCCATCAATTCACGTCCCAAAAAATAACCAATAGAAGTTCTGAGAATTACAATAATGCCTAAATTAATGAGGTCGTTAAATTCTGGTTTAATGACAGAATGTAGAATGTCAGAAATAATTAAAAAATCTAAAGAAAGTATAATGTACCAACCAAGTGTGCTTCGTAATGCCATGATATCATCGTAAATATCGCCACCTTTTAGATTGTCAATCTCCCATTTTATGAAGACAAAAATCCCTTTAATAAAACCAACAATTAAAATAGTAATTCCTACCAAATCAACCACAAATTCTACCCACTCTAAAAATTGAAAAATAAGGCTATCATGATGTCCTTCAGCAGGGTGAGTAGAGGAGGCGTGTTGACCAAATAAAACAGTTGGTACTAAAAAGGATAGTAATAAGATGGTAAAAATAACAATTGGACGAACGGCTTTCATGCTATGATTTTGAAAGTTAAAATACAAAAAGGATACAGCATACAAGATAGAAATAGGACTCAATAATTTAAAAAAAAGCATAAAAAAAAGCGTCTAAAAGTAATATTTTACCTGTAGACGCACTTCTATATTTAAGAATGAATCATTTTGCCCACCTACTTACTTCATAGTAAAATAGATGCTTTTTATTTTTCGATAGAAAACAAAACCTTGTATAAGCAATACAGCTAAATAAGCATGAACATAACGACCACGTAGTAGCAGCGCAGCTAACTAAATCCACGAAGTATTATTAATCAATATGTTCCATTTGAACAAACAGCGTGGCAATAGATTTGCCTTTTGCTTCTGCCTTGAAACTTATAGCACCATTATTAGAATTGTACTGTACTTCTTTATCCGTCATTAATTGACTGCCTAAAACACGTTGTACTTTTTCTTGAAAATTGTAACGACTACTTTGTCTACTAATAGATTTTTTGATGTCATCTAAGTTTAGTGGAAGCTTCGAGTAAATCACACAAAGGTAATCCGTTCCAACATTGCCATCCATTCTAATATGATGATCTTCACTAGGAATTGGAACACTATTTTTACTGTAATTTAGGGCAGGACTAACGCCTTTTTTATGTGGGAATACTTGATAAATTTTATTGCTATTATCAGAACCCAAAGCATAGACATAAGCAGGTTGGTTATTATTTAGGTAAATTCTAAAACGAGTGCCAGAACGATACGCTTTGTTTGTCTCATAATATTTATTTCCCTTAAGACTTGCTCTCATTTCTTGTCCTGTATCTTCCGTCAGTTTTAAAGAACCTGCCAATTGATTTTTTTCATCCTCTTTGGCAACAGAAGGCATTTTAAACATTTCTACAGCCTGATAAATAAATGCAGCAGCATCTTCATATTTTACCCAAATAAAGCCTTTGTCAGCCCAAGCTGAACCCCAGCTATTTTGTACTCTGAAAGCACCACCATCTTTTTCATCATCATAACCAATAATACACATCGCATGACGTCCGTGTGCGTGTCCTTGATCTCCATTGGCAAGATCTGTGCTCTTTTTGATCCAAGTTGGTCCTTTGCTATAGCAAAATGAGTTTGGAACATACATGGCAATAACTACAGGGTTTCCCTCATCAATACTTTTCTTAACAGATTGCACTCGTTCTTTTTCGGTCAAGGGATTCGCAGTGTTCCAAAGCGTTGCATAGCCATTCATCTTATAAGCTTCGGCTTTTCTATAGATGCTTTTGGGGATTTCTTTTTGTGGACAATCTTCGTCAAAATCACTTAGTTTAACAATACCAACTGTTTTGATGTTCTTGATACAATCAGATACAAAAGCACCATTACAACTAGTTTTTGGAGTCGTAACACGATAAATGAAACCAGGCGAAAAAGCATTCTCATTAATAATAGACTGTGAATCCCAGCCTTGGCGTTGTGCCTCTAAGATCGTTCGACCACAATAACCCGCCGCCCAAGCAGTACAGGTTCCATATTGCCCTTGACTTTTGGCAGAAGGCGCGTATTTTTCCAAAGAAGCTTTGGTATCTACTGCTCTATAACTAGCTCTAGTTAATTTTGCTTTAATTGGAAGATTATCATACGCTTCATCAGTACCTTCAGGAATGCCCATTCCAAATTTAAAATTATCAGGTTGCCCCCAAGCATTGATGCTCATCAAAAATCCAATGCCGATTAATGCTGCCTTGTATATCATATCGTTGCGTTATTTTTTAATGCTTAATATCGAATTTTTAATGTTGAATACTTGTAATCAAATTAAGCATTCAACACTAAAAATTCAAGATTAAAAGAGCTCTTTAATAAGCAATTTTAGGTTTAAAATAGTCTATCTCAAAAATGGAGTAACATGAATTATTAATAATATAGACAAAGTTAAAGCCAACTTATCGTTTTCTAAAAATAAAATTACCTCCTTCGTCTCCTGTCTGTGGCATCACACCAAATTGAGGAATATGATTGTTTGGACTGTTGTAAATAACAGCGGGTTTTACCTTAGAATAAAGTGTTTCCGCAGAAAGACAACTGGTATCATTTTCTTTCAGTTTTTTAATTAAATACTTAAAGAATACACTATTATCTGGCACAACGGTATTGGCGCCACTAGTCATTGCACGACGACTTGGGATTTTCTCCATTTCAGCACAGGCAAACTCGGTTACATCTCGGTAACCTCCTGTAAAGATAGAGCCACTAAAGCAAGCATCTGCAATTACTAAGGTATGTTGTGTTTGTATGCTATTCACATAATCTCTTAACTCTGAATTAGAGAACCACTTTAAACGATTGTCTTTTTTAGCATCAGAAGGCAACCAGTAACCAATTTCGTTTTTAACCATGCCATGACCAGAGTAAAAAATTAATAACTGATCTTGCTTGGTCAAGCGTTCTTGTAAGTAGATTAACTTTTCTAAAATAGCTTCTTTCGTTGGATTTTTTAGAACGTGCACATCACTTTTCTCAAAGGTGTAATCATTCACCAAGGTATTTTTCAACAACTCACAGTCGTCAATTGGTTTTTCTAAGTCATTGATGGAGAAATCATCGTAGTTTTCGACTCCAATCAGTAAGGCATGATAATGTCCGCTACCACTTGATTTGTATTCAATGACACGCTTTTCGGAGCGAACGGTATTGTAAGGTGTTTCTACGACAATTTCCAATTCATTCTTGCCATTTTGCAACTTAACAGATTCGTTCACACTTTCTGTACAGTCAGTGTCCACTCCAAAACCTCTAGAGGTAAACGTTTGACCGTTGAGGAAGAGCTTAATACTTTTGATTTCAGCATTCGAATGGATACAAGCTTTTACATTGTAGGTAGGTTCCGTACTAGAAACAAAAGCATTGTAAGGATAATCCCAAGTAATCTTTGGTTTTTCTGTTTCGCTTTGTTTCTTAAGTAATTTTGTTTTTTCTGTACGATATTTAGAACCGTTGCTCGCATCAGCTGCAATCGCTTTGTCATAATCTGCAATCGCATCTTCAACATTTCCTAGACAAACTCTAGCTTTTGCACGGTCTGCGTAATAATAGCCTTTTTTGCTGCTAGCAACATTGATGGTCGCATTAAAATCACTTAAGGCTTCTCTACAACGTCCTAAACAATTGTAAATCGCACCACGAGTATGATAACTATATTCTGTAGGAGATAGGTTGATGGATTTGTCGGCATCCCCCAAGGCTCCTAAACACTGACCACTAAGGTATTTAGCCCAAGCTCGATTATTGTAAGCCGTTGCATGATTAGGGTTTACTTTTAAGGCTTCTGTGTAGTAATAAATTGCAAGATCTTGATTGTTCTTATTTGCTGCTGCCAAACCTGCATTAAAATATTCGTCAAAAGACTTTGTTAAATCTCTTTCATAATTGTATAGAATTGCCTTGATGCGCTTCTTATTGTCCCATTGATATTGTATAAAATCTTTAGGAAACTCACCAGAAACCACATATCGCTCACTTTTAGTATTGCTATATTCAGACATCACTACCACCCAAAGCCCTTCTCCATAAGCTAAAGAAGTAATATGTTTGCCTTCTTTGTATTTTGCATTAACCCAATCGGTCGGAAACTCACTTCCCCAATTGTATACCTGTTTGTCATAATCTGCCCCTTTGGCTAAAATGGCAACCCATTCACCATTGCCAAAAGAAATATCAATAATATCTTTTCCATCATTCCATTTCCCCAAGATGAATTCCTTGATTTCCTTGAAACTACCTCGCTTCCCCCAACTTTCATTGGTCAAGCCAGCACCTTTAGACATAACAACAACCCATATATCAGAACCGTAGGCTACTTTGGTAATGTCAAAGCCCTCTTTCCATTTTTTCTCTACCCAATCTCCTGGAAATTTTTTGTCCTTATAATAGGCTTGTTGTGTATAAGAAGTCTTACTGGTGACAACATACCATTCTCCGTTACCGTAGGTAAGATCTGTAATATACTGCCCTTTGTCCCATTGTGCTTTTATAAAAGTTTTTGGAAATTCAGCACTATTATCATATGTCTGAGCATAGTTGCCTTCCATCAAAACCGCACACCAAGTATTATTTTGAGCTTGAACTGTCGTTAATTCCAAAAGAAACAACATTGGAAGTATTAAAAAAAGTTTCGTTTTCATAGAGGATAGATGTTTTGGAGATTATTAAAAACAAGATTGGATCAGCCATACTTCGTGTAAGATTTTTATTTAATTAATTATCAATTAAATAAAAGATATTTTTTTATTAATTAAGCTTGCGTCCTCACGAACATAAAGAGCTAAAAAACTAAACCTCGTAGAAGCAGAGCATCTAAGATACCCAACTTGTTGAAAACTTCCAATGTAACTTGGAAGGTGTAGCTAAACTTCACGATGTATTGATTAGAGTATCCATGAGAATAATTCCCAATGATTCAATGGATATACAATAATCTAGAACTATGCCAACCTGTTTGCATCAAATAAAAAGGGGAATAGAGTTTTGTGTAAAAAATAAGAGGATCGTATTCTAAATAAACTTTCTTTAAGGTAGATTTATTATACTTTTGTGAATGAAAGGACAACTCTTTTATTCAAGCTCTATTTTAATAAAGAAAATGAACGTTTTGTTACTGTTCTAAGCAAAGGTTTTCAAGACTTATAATCTATAGTCGCTTAAAACATTACAAACACTCATAAATGGACAAAATTGGGAGGATAAAAATATAAAAAGTAATTGAATCAATGAAAATGACACCAGAATATATTGAAGAATATGCACAACGACATACTAAAGTCTATGAATCGAGCGTATTAAATAGATTAGAACGCAAAACACATTTAGAAGTAATGCGTCCTCAAATGTTATCAGGTTACTTGCAAGGTCAATTTTTAGCCTTTTTTAGTAGAATGAAACAACCCAAGAGAATTTTAGAAATAGGAACCTACACTGGTTACTCTGCGATTTGTTTGGCACAAGGTTTGGTGGAGAAAGGAATGTTGCATACCATAGATATTAATAAGGAATTGGAAGCTATTGCCACTCAATTTATTCAAGAAGCTGGGCTGGCAGACTCTATTCAACAACATCAAGGAGATGCTATGACGATTGTTCCAAGTTTGAACGAAACTTGGGATTTAGTTTTCTTGGATGCAGATAAAATTAATTATACCAATTATTATGACTTATTAGTCCCCAATTTGAAGTCAGGTGCGGTTATTGTTGCAGATAATGTATTGTGGCACGGAAAGGTGCCTGAAGGTAGCCGAGAAAAAAGAGCAAGCGCATTAGCCCTCTTTAACCAAAAAGTAACAGATGATCCCCGCGTTAATAATGTCTTGCTTCCCCTGCGAGATGGTCTTATGTTAATTGAAATAATCTAAGACAAAAATAGAGTTAATAGGAGCGTTTTGAGAATAGAATATAATAGAGCAAAAAGCTTAGATTTAAGTCTCTATCTCAAAGCCTATAAACAAAACTTATTGTTGATCCTCAAAAAAATATTAAAGGAATTCAATTATTGAGCTTTTTATTTGTATTATTATGTTAATAAATTGATAAATAAAGGTTTATTTTTTTTATACAAAACAAAAACCTTCTTTTTTGACAAGAAAATTAGGCACTAAAAAACAATCACACTTAACTTTTTGTATTAAAGGGGTATAACATTTTATACAGTGAAATAAGCTTCTAGATATGTATCACTAACTTATTTAAAATACACTTATTTTTACCACCTGTTTTAAAAAAAAATCAGTTTAGCAATTATCTAATTTTAATGAATTACGTTCCATTATTCTTTATTCATTAAGAGCCATCAACTAGATTTATACAAGCAGGGTATGTATTTTATAGTAATCTTTTTTTTATAATTGCGGTATTTTTATTGGAATTATTAAATATATATATATCTTTGAGGTAGTTTTGCAAGTATATAAGGTATACTCACAACCTTCATTTTATTCAAATTAAAACTCTTATTCCTAGGTTTTACGGATTTTGATTTGAATGGTAAAGAAATCAATTAGAATGTTTTTTAAGAAAAGCAACTCTTAAAGGCTGATATTTAATTGGTTTTTTGCGCTTTGGCAAAATATAAAGGCGTATTTTTTTCTGATTACGCAAAACTTCTTTAGTTTTGTAGACGAACTTAGCAAAATATTATTTAGGATGACATTAAGACCAATTTTATTATTAGCAATTCCCATATTGCTTGTTAACACTGTAGTTGTAGGTGCCCCAACATCTCCAACCGATTTGTTAACCTCAGAAGATTACGCACCCCTTGCGGAAAAATATATAAAGGAACACTATAGTTTGGCTGTTTCAGAAATGGAACGAACTTCTATTCCTGCAAGTATCACACTAGCTCAAGGGATGTTAGAATCTGGATACGGAACAAGTGAACTGGCTAAAAATGCCAATAATCACTTTGGAATCAAGTGCCACAAAGGATGGGTAGGCGAAACATATACACATAAAAGTAGTGAAAACACAAACGGCTCTATGGTTGCTCGTAAGTCTTGTTTCCGTTCTTATGGAACGGTTGAAGAGTCTTATGCTGATCATTCTGACTTTTTAGCTTCACGTTCTAATTATTCCCAATTATTTCTAGCTAATACAACTGATTATAAGTTTTGGGCAGAAGGATTGCTGAAAGGCGGTTATGCAACAGATCCTACATATGCAAAAAAAATAATGACAACTATAGAAAACTATAGTTTGAATAAATATGACAAGCATACCACTACCATCTTAGCATTTAATAACTCTACGGAAGAATCAGAATATAAAGAAGATCTACACGCTTTAAAAAAGAGAATTCAAACATTGGAATCTATCTTGTCTCAAACAGAGCTATATAAGTTAGAATTAAAAGAATGTTTGAACACCAAACAACAAGAGGTTACAAATCTTAAAATCAAACAAGAAGATTTAAAGAGACAACTAAACGAAAAAATTTCTGTTTTAGACAATAATCTTGCTGTTCAATATGATATGATTGCAAGCTTACAGCGCCGATTACAACGGGTAGAAAATATTCAACAGGATATGATTAAATCAGATCCTTTGATGGGTTACTTTAATGCAGATGGTACTCCTAAAAATCAAGTACATGTATTTCCTGTTCGCCAACTGAATAACGAAGGCATTTTCTATCAAAGTGGTCGAAAAGCAACCATTGCTTCTGAGGATAGAAATCTATTTGAGATTGCTGAACAGTACAATATTTCTTTTAAAGACTTGTTGAAGTACAATGATCTGGAAGATGATTCTGATTTGCAAGAAGGATACTATGTATTTATTGAGCCTAAAGCAAATTATGTAAAGAATCAAACGGCTCCTCATCAAGTAGCTATTGGAGAAACAATTCATACCATTTCTCAACGTTATGGTATCAAAGCATCGAAACTATATCAACGTAATCATTTGAAAAAAGGAGATGAGCCTAAGTCTGGAGAATTTATTTTCTTGAACAAAACAAGTGATAAACAACCTGATTTGAAACAAACACCTACTCAAACAAATTTTGATTCAAAGTTTGGAGGTGGAGGAACTAGAGGAAAATAGTCTCAAAGAAACTATAAACAATCACAAGAAAAAGATGCAAAACTATAGTTTTGCATCTTTTTTTTATATTTTTAACTAATCTGAGATACCTATATAGTATAGCTAAAACGTTCTATTTTTATAAAAATAAAGTACATAGAGCATTTTTTAATACAAAAGTCGCTATTAAATTGATATCTCTAGCACTTATGGAAGTGTATTTTTTATATAAACTTTAGTACTTGCTGAGTAGTTGGCGATTTTTTATAAGAAAAATGCCACTATTCAAAGGCTATTATTATTATTAGGTGAAACCTATCAACTGCATGCAACGAAACACATATTTTATTATAGCTATTATAGCTAGTTTATCCAACTTTATTTTTGCTCAAGGTTTGGACAAAGGGGAACTAAGCGTTGATGATTATATTAGTAAATTTAAAGATATCGCGATCCAAGAAATGGAGCGTAGTGGTATTCCCGCAAGTATTACATTAGCGCAAGGAATTCATGAGTCTGCTTATGGAAATAGCCGACTGGCAAAATCTGCTAATAATCATTTTGGAATCAAGTGCACCAAGGATTGGGAAGGGAAAAAAGAATATAAATGGGATGATGAAGCTCGAAAATCTTGCTTTAGAGTCTACGTTTCTGCTGATGACTCTTATGTTGACCATACCGATTTCTTATTAAATCGAAAACACTATGCTTTTCTATTTGATTATGAAAGAAGTGACTACAAACGATGGGCAAAAGGGCTAAAAAAAGCAGGTTATGCAACGGATCCTAAGTATCCTGATAAACTAATTAAGACCATTGAAAAGTATAAATTAGCAAAATATGACAAGTCAACGGGTATATTGACTTACGATACTACAAATGTCAAGGGGATTAAGAATCTGCCAATTTATGCTTCATCGGGCAAACACAGAACAAAGCCTAGATCTTTTTTCTTTAAATCTTACAAACCTGGTTTTTTTAGAATAAATGGAGCTTCTTATGCCATTTCTAGAAAGGGAGAATCTGCGTTGGCAGTTGCCAAACGATTTGGAATTCCGTACAAGCGTTTTCTGAAATTTAATGACTTGGAAGATGGAGATAATTTAATGGATTATCAACCTGCTTATATTCAACCTAAAAGAGCTACTTATAAAGGAGAAGAAACTTTTTATAAGGTGGAACGAGATGTCACAATGTATGAAATTGCACAAGAGTTTGGGATAAAACTGTCTAATTTGTTAGAGTTTAACCTTTTGAAAGAAGGAGAAGAGCCGAAGAATGGAGAGCTAATTTTATTAAAAGAAAAAGCATTAACTAAACCTAAACTTAGACCAAAGGGGCATGTTGATTTATTACCCTCACCATATATTGACGACGAAAAAGCTAATAAATTGAAGTCTCCTGTAAAGTCAACGACAAAGCTACCCAATAAGGTTACAATTCCTAAAGTAGAACGTCCAAAACCTCAGGACATAGTGGTGAATACTCCCACTTATGACAATACAATTTATGCTGATACAGCGCATATTAACACGTCAAAGTCGAAGGATAAAACATTCTTAGATGTAAAGATTACTAATGGTGGAAATGTTAATAATAATAATAGTAGTAGTAGTAGTAATGGGACTTCATCTAACACCATTATTAGACGACCTAGACCAACCACGACAACAACAACTACTACAGACAAAACAAATCCTAACGCATTATTTCCGTCTACTACTACAAATACAAATAACACAACAAAGAATACAAGTACGACTACAACGACGACCAATCCACCTGTTTATAATGGAACCAATACGACTAATTATGGGAGTACCAAAGATTATAAAGACGGGGGAACCGTGACAAACACAACGAATAGTAATGTGACTCCACCTGTGAACAATGGTAATAGGTTTATCACTCATGTTGTTCAAAAGGGAGAAACACTTTATAGGCTGCATAAAAACTATAATGTTTCAGTAGAGTCTATTCAAGAGGCAAACAGCTTGACAAGTACGGTTCTAAATGTAGGGAGCACTTTGAAAATTCCTGTTAAATAATTAATAAATAGCAGCTTAGTTACTAGGTTGGAATACTATTGGAATTGATAAGTGTAGATGTGATTTTTAACCTATAGTTGATTTATTACTAGGTGTAAATATTCTTTTTAAGAATAAAAAATACATTTATTTTCTTAAATTAAATGATCAAAAATTACTTGAAATTTCTTCAAGAATTTTATAAAAATATCCTTTGAGGATGAAAAATTACAGAACCTTTATCGTTGGTACAATTTGCTTTATTTTATGGGTTGTCACAGCAAATGGACAAAATGAGAACAAGACGTTTATTGATATTCATGTGAATACAAGCAAAAAGCCCTTTAACTCCCGTTCTATAGGACTTCAATACGGTTTGTGGGAGCCAATGTATCACGAGTGTGGTTATGAAGAACAGCGTTCTAAGACCGTTATGCAAAACATAGGCGAGATTGTTCCCAAACAATCACAATCTCATTTGGAAGCTTTGGTAAAAGGCAATACACGTATTGCTTGCTTAAATTTGTCTCCAATCGAACAGCCTTTTATTGGAACTAATAGTGCCTTG
>ENA-ORXM01005068-ORXM01005068.1-marine-metagenome-genome-assembly--contig:-NODE-5068-length-10829-cov-2.693452_pt1 | contig 10829 bp, 10 predicted proteins | sample MGYA00237867_ERZ511480 | MGnify/ENA primary metagenome ERZ511480 (study PRJEB26309, sample SAMN06266103) | marine metagenome | isolation source: Algal blade | place: United Kingdom:Sidmouth, United... | reverse complement strand
ATTATCCTATACTCATTTTAAAGACAAAGCAATAAGTACATATTCTAATTATCTTGGAATGAGCGAAGATAAAATTGAGCAAATTTTTTCTTGTTTAACTCTTTCAAAAGAAAATTTCGACTATTATTTAGAGTATCCATCAACTCCTCCTCCAATGTATTTCCAAGTTTCTGATAATCTGACTATTCGTTCTATTGCTGGCTGTCTAAGTAATCCTTTTTCTTTATTGAATAGAGAACTTAAAAGGAAATTTCGAAGTGATTATGATAAAGCTGTGAATCGCAGAGAAGACAGATTTAGAAAAGAATTATTTGTGTTCTTCCCTGATAAAAGAATTATCAAAGTTCCGAGAGAAATAAACATTTCATTTAATGGAATTAAAACAGATATAGATGCTGTTGTTTTTGATAGTAAAACAGGAACTTTAGGAATATTTCAATTGAAGTGGCAAGACCCATTTGCTAAAGATATGACTGAAAGGTATAGTAGAATGAGTAATCTATTCCCAAAAGCAAATGAATGGGTTACTAAAATGAAATTTTGGGCGACAAATAATACAAGTAAAACAATTTTCAATTCTCTTCAAATCAACAGTCAATTGAAAGAGAGGATAGAAATAAAAGAAATTTGCTGTTTTGTTATCTCAAGAAATCAAATGAACTTTACGGGGATGGAAATCGCTGATGAATCTGTTGCTTGGAGTTCTTGGCATCAATTGATTGAATCCCAAGCCAAGATAAAAACTGATATTGACGACCCGATTAGAGAGATGTTTGTCAAAATAAAATCCTTTAGTCCGGAAAAAAGAAGTAATATGGAAGAACTACCACAGGCAGAAGATATAGATATTCAAATTGGGAAAATAAAGGTGTTTTACAAAAAATAAAGGGCGTTTATGCTAAATCGGAAGGTCTGTGTTTATTTACAAAGTCGGCAAAACTAAACGTATCGCCTATTACCTACAGACTAGAATATGGCCGCGTCCTACGCCTATTGTTTTGCCAAAATTCTCTTATACCGTTAAGCAAAAAACTCATTTATTTCTTTCAAGAACCATCATTTCTTTGTACAAGACTTGGTCAATAACATCTTTTATTTTTTGCTCTATTCCGGTCATCGTTGCGTGACGGAAAACACCTTCAACATAATTGGCGCCCTCTGTCAGTTCTATCAATTCTAATGGGTTATTTGAATAAAGTAAAATGTCGATGAAAGCTCCATTTTCTCTTAAAACCTCTATTATCTCTACTCCTTTTTGTCCGTTGCTTAGATTCAAATCTACCAGTGCCAGAGAGTACTTACCTTCGAAAAGCTTCACATCAAAATCAGCTGGATAATGGTCATGATCATCGTAATCTAATTCTCTGTCATGAAACTCTTTTAAGTGCGCATCGATATTTGGAATTATTTTATCAAAATTTTTAAGGTTATCCTCGAACCAAAGTAGATTAAATGTCATTTCTCTCTCCTATTTTAATTTTAAAACGAGCTCCGTATTTGCTTTCAATATACTCAATATTACCATTGTGCTCATCAACCAATATTTTTTTTATGTGATAGAGGCCTATTCCTGAGCCTTTTGTTGTGGATATTCCAAAGTCAAAAAGATTTGATTTGACTTGTTCAGGTACTCCGACCCCATTGTCTTGATAATCGATATTCAAGACTCTTTTTCCTGCAGAGAGTGAAATTACAACTTCAGTGGCATCCGCTTTGAAAGAATTATCCAATAAATTATCCAAAATTATATTAATTTCTAAAGGAACAAATTTAGTAAGAAAGGCATCGCCCTTCTTAACATTGACCTTTACTTCTTTAACCAATAACTTGTTAATTAGCCTAACATAATCTTTTGCATATACATTTTTCACATATTGCTTTATATATATGATTAAGTCTTCTGTTACAGTTGATGATAACAAGTCAAAATTTGCTTTTCGAATAAATTTGACCAGAGATGACATTTTTTTATTTTCAAGTGAAATTTTGTTTATAAGGTCTACGATTTGGACTTTATACTTGGGTATTTTACTTGCTATTTCAAATAAATCAACGACATGTTCATCAACCCGAAATGAAGCTTGGTTAATATGATGTTCAATTGTCATTAATTCAACAATCTCCACATTGGAAGTTTCTTTTAGAAGTTCAACTTCCTTTTCTTTAACCTCCAAGGCTTCAGCAGTTTTTTCAATTTCAACTCCAAGTGCCTGATTCTCAGCGGTAAGTTCCTCATTTACAGAATATACTTGAGAAAGTTTTTTTGCAGCTTTTTTAACCTGGGCAACTAGTTTTTTATCCGATGAAGTTCCTGCTATTTTATCTAAACCCTCAATGGTTTTCTCAACACTTTCATCATTACTAGCGGCTATTATGTTAAACAAATCGTTGGAGTACTCAAAATCTTGAACATCTTTTGTCTCTGAAATTTTTAATATAAATTCAAGAACCCTCTCTCTTAAACCAGCAGAATCGCCTGAATCGCCTTCTATGCTCAGTCCCCATTTCTGAACATCAACCACGTATTTTTCTAATCTCTTAAGCGAATCCCAAAAGTAACTTTCAAGCTCCAAATAGGTAGAGGTTTTGATTAAACCATCTCCTCGACTAGATGTTTCTTTCAATTGTTCTGAGTCTTTGACAATATCAATTTGACCCATTATCTCCCTGGTACCCAAATATCTGCTATGGCCCTGCCCTTTCCGTTTGTCAATTTTTAACGGGTCTTCTCCAGGTTCGCCATACGGATAAATTCGAAATCCATTTTTATAAAGAAATATGTGTCCATAATTAACACTACTAATTCCCATTCGCCGTGCAAACGTTAGCTTAGCAGATTGGTTTAAATAGTATAAATTAATGTCTATGCCAGCAAGAAGTTTGTATTTATTCGCTTCGGTTATTCTATAAATCAAAGTACCGCCATCGGTTAATTCTGTAATAACAGAATCCCCTTTTTCGTCAATAAATGATGCGATTTTTGTTGTTTTGAGCCCTAGAGTTTCAAAAATAAAATTGTTGACCTCCCCATTGACTTTTTCGTAGTATTCAGAAACTTTTTTGTCGTTATCGACCTCCTCATCAACATGAATAACAATTTTGAAGCTAGACTTATTTCTTTCATTAACATTTGGATTAATAAGTTTTGCTAGCGAATCTTTTAATTTAAGGAGTTTGGCTCTATCCCAATCACTTCTCAAATCACTAATTTCTAAAACTGTTCCGTGCTTTATTTTATAATCGCTTTTGCTTTTAGTTTCATGTAAGACACTTATATCAATAAAATTATCCTTAGTGTCTTTTTCAAACTTTTCCCATTGAGTATACAAGCTTTCAGTAAGAGCTTTTTTAGTTTTTTTAGTTGATTCTAGGTAAAGGGTTTTTCCTAATCTATCACAGGAAAAACGGCCTATCCCTTTAGCACCAGCAAAAGCTCTTTTGACGTAAATTTTATCTCTATAATCGAAGCTTTCATCCTCAGAACCATCTTTTTTGGCTGAATAGGCAACAAACAACCACTTTGATTTTATGTCTTCCAAACTCATCCCCTTGCCATTATCAACGATAATGATTTTCGGGGCTGAACCATAAATATCCTCAAAGTAGATATCTACCCTTGTTGCGTAAGCGTCAAAAGAGTTTTTCACAAGTTCAAACACCGCAATGAAATCATCCGTAATTAAATCTTTACCGATAATATCTTTTAAGGCAGAACTTACTTTAAATGTTAATTCATTTTTCATTTAATCGAGCATTGACTTTAAGACTAAGCCACTTTGCTCACCGAATAAGGGTGGAATTGCATTTCCAATCTGTGAATATCTTGGTACTTCCTGTGTTCGTCTTTTACCTCCTGTAGTATACTTTCCTCTAAACTGATACCAGTCGTTAAATGATTGAATTCTTGCATACTCACGAACTGTAAAAATCCTTGGTTCAGAATAATGTATATAATCGTCTGGCAAAGTAGTAATAGTTGCGGTAGGGGTCTTTCCTGAAAGAGGAATTAATGTTCTCTTATTTAACCCAAATCTATTCTTAATTTCTTCGCTAAGTGTTTTGTTCTTCTCAGCATGTTCTAAAATATACTTAAACTTCGCCAATGTGGTTTCTTGATGTTTGGCAAATCTATGACTATCGGGTATATTACTTTTTTTCACCCCTTGTCTCAAAAGTTTTTGATATTTTGATTCTACATTTCCATAAACCCCGGCTTTGAAGTTTGGGTTGTCGGGAGAAACTATTTCTTTATCGGTCTTTACTAAATCTGAAATAGCATCTTCGAGATTATTCGTCATGGCTATGCCCTTACTAATTAGAAAACCTTCCTTATTACTTTTTATTTTTTTAAAAAATGTTTTAGCACTTTTTAAATTCCCAATATCTTTTCTTATTCCTACTAAAATAAACCTTGTTCTTTTTTGTGGAATACCAAATTCAGAAAAATCAATCAGCTCACCATGAACATGATAACCGCAATATTCATTGTTCAAAGAATTTCGGCGAAGGGCAAATTTTACATATTCAGAATAAGCTTTGCCTTTAGTTTTATTTTTGTCAAATTTTTGGGTAAACCCTTTTACATTTTCAAAAAAAATAATTTTTGGTTGAACATTTCGAATGAACTTGATATAAGATTTTATTAAACCGTTTCGCAAATCACTTTCATTGCGCTTTCCAGCAGTAGAAAACCCTTGACATGGAGGCCCACCCACCACTAAATCAATATTTCCTCTTAAAGATTTTAATTCTGTTTTATGATTTTTTAAAACCTCATTAATATCAAGTGGTTGTTGTGGTAACCAATCTGGCCAATTAAAATGTCTATTATTTTTTATTAAATTGTGTTCAAGCGTTTTGAAAGCATCAGGACTTTTTTCAACTGCAAATAGACCCCGCCATAATCCAGAATTATAGAGACCCAGTGAAAGTCCTCCACAACCCGCAAATAAATCTATGTAAGTTGATTTTTGGTTAACCATATAAAACGCGTGTACTTAACCTACAAAATTATTAAAAAAAAATTACAAAAACTAATGTTTAACTAACTGAAAATCAGATAATTAGCAGACGCAAACTCATTTCACGCACATTGCCCTTCCTCTTTACGCCGGCAAGAAAATAAGTGTCCCGTTAACTTTTTAGAAGAAAAATGTTTGAAGTTCGTAGTCTCTTTTTCTCAACTCTTAACATTATGCCTTTTGACCATGATTTCAGGATTATAGATGAACTCCCTAAAATATAATCAAAAAAAGCCTCACTCTTTACAAAATCCGCTTTTTGCAAAGAGTACCCCGAAAGTGGGGTATATATACAATATCCCCGCAAGTTAAACTCGCAAAATGTTTCTCGGAAAAGGGACGGCATAAAGCCCACGCACCAGCCATCGCTTATTAATTCCGTTTCCTTCCCACTCCAAAATTTTGCTTTGCGTTTCCTTCTTGCTCAAATATTGTATAACTAAAATTTATTAATCATGGAATACGCAGGGCAAAATCTCAAAAACTTAAAAAAAGAAAAGTCGCTTCTTTTAGAACTAATCGAACAGGTAAAGCTCGATGGAAGATTATTGGTTCTCGATTTCCGGAAGAGAGATATGAACGAGGCAAATAATGCTTTGGTTGTAAAGGTTCTTGAGGAAAACGGATTAAAAGTCTATTTGAGGGATGACATTGACTTTATCGAGAAACCGACGGTACCAACACTTGAACTCTTGCAAGACGAGACTACGATGTCGTTTTTTTCAGACGAAGAAATTGAAAGCGAACTTAAGAAGATGATTGAGTGCTATAGAGAAGAAATTACGATTTACGAACAAGCTCAAAATAATGGTTTTGCTGATGGTATAATAATGAATCCTGACACCTACTGGTATATTGAACCACTCATTAAAGTACACAAGTATGCCAACTAAAAAGCACTTTCTGTACTCGTGAACTATGTCAGCTGAGAAGGTGGATAGTATTCATACAATATCCCCGCAATTTAAACTCGCAAAATATTTCTCGGAAAAGGGACGGCATAAAGCCTACGCCCCAGCCATCGCTTATTTATTCCGTTTCCTTTCCACTCCAAAATTTTGTCTTCCGTTTGGTTTCTGCTCAAATATTATATAACAAAATAACAGAAATCATGAAATGCAAAAACTGCCCGTCCACCAAAGCTGCAATTGACAACGACCCGATGTACAGTAGTTACCTCTGCTTGGACTGCGGATACTACTATTGGGAAAACGGTCGAGACGAAATCGAAGTTATGCCGTTCTGCTTGTTGATAGTCGACAATGCAATGTACCAACCCATTGCCTTTAGAAGAGCGCTGCTCAAAATATTACGGAAGTACAAAGCTGCGGAAGGGCGTTACAAAATCGAACTCAGAAAATATTTCACAGATAAATCAATTTTTGGGGAGAAAACTTTCTTCCTCTGATTTTGACTATGAGTTTTATAACTGGGGCCGATTCCAGAATTGGCCTCGGCATTGTTTAATCATGCCTGTCGAAAGATGGGTCTAAAATCATATAATTATGTATCTAAATCATTTACGACAAGATGAGATTTTCGTTCGATCGGAAATCAAACCATTAAGAGAATTTACAGGTATCGAATCCCGAAGAGGTCTTGAAAACGCCATTGTATCCAATGGTAAGATAGTCAATGTCGTGTCCAACCGTTATGGCCACATTCCGAATGAACTGTTTTTTGGGAAAGCTGAAAAGATGATGTCGGATTCCGGTCTGGAATATCTTAAACGAAGTATCAATCGGGCCGACCGCTCTTTCACAGTCGATTACATCATTCAAGATAAAAATCAATTCTCACTAAAGAACAAGAAGGATTTGATTCTACCGCTACTCCGTTTTACAAATTCCTATGACGGAAGCGAAAAGACTTCTGGCCATTTCGGTTTTTATCGTGAGACTTGCTCAAACGGCCTTCATGTTTCCTATTCGGAAATCGAGTTTTCCATCAGGCATACCAAAAAATCTGCTGTGATGATTATGCCAAGATTGAACAGCTTGTTCGAGAAATTTTTGGACAATGAATATTACGAGGTCATTGGAAAATTCGATGCGATGATCGATGTGAAGATTCCCGATACGGAGAAATTCGTGCAGGAAATTCTAGAGCGGACGAAGCTCTTCAAGTACACCAGCGGTAAAAATCGAAAACTTACCAATAATGCTTATAAGGTTCTTGAAATTATTGATAGTGAACCGTATCCAGAATATTCATCACAAAATCTCTGGTTGGGCTATAACGCTTTCAACTGGGTACTTCACAATAAATTGAAAAAGTCATTTTCACAACAGGAGCGGTTGGATAGACTTTTGTTCAAGGAAGTATATGCGATGGTATGATCGGTCAAAAGGTTCTCCAGTACCTAAAACTGGAGTTTTCAATTCAACTCTTTCGGCAGAATGCTGCTCAGCACATTGCCACTCCATTGCATTCCGGGCAAAGAGCTTCACTACAAATTATCTTGGACCCAATCCCAAAGTTTGGATTTCCATTACGCTACTCCCGCTGAAATACGCGGGAAGCTCCTTTCCCAATCAAAACTTCGAAATCAAGTCCGCTTGTACTAAAATTGATATTTAGTGTTTTGTTCCGCTTCATAGGAGTTTAATACTTCACAATTGAGGGTTTTGCCCTACTGCCCGAACCGCCACCGTTACCTTTTTTTGACGGCAAAAAAACAACATCCGTTCTTGGACGGCGGCATAAACCGCTACGCTGTGCTCCACTATTTATACGCCTTACCAAGCCCGGATATTGTATCAAATCAAGCAACAAAAAAAGGTAACAGCGTCGGCTCTATGGGAAGTAAATCTAAAACGAATCTTATGAAATCTTACAGAATCATCAAAAAGAAAGCGGGACTAAAGTTAAAAAAACAAAAAAAGGAAAACGCTCTGGATATAATAAGTAAATCACTTTTAAAAGGGTTGAAGGGTTCAGCCCATATATTAATTAACATTTAAACCTTGTATTATGAGTACTATCAGAAATCGAGTACAGCTAATCGGAAACTTGGGCGATGACCCAACGGTCACGAACCTTGAAAGCGGCAAGAAAGTAGCCCGTTTTTCATTGGCCACCAATGAGCATTACAAAGATGCCAAAGGGGAAAAACAAACAGAAACCGACTGGCATACCGTTGTTGCTTGGGGCAAGACCGCCGAGATCATCGAAAACTATGCCGGAAAAGGCAAAAAAGTAGGAGTTGTAGGTAAGTTGAAAACACGTACCTATACCACAGACGATGGAAACCAACGGTATGTAACCGAAGTAGTAGCCGACGAAATCCTGTTAATGGGTTCTAAGAACGGAAATACATCCGACAAGTAGAGCAAAAGAAAGAGGGCGATGCCATAGGAAGTCTCGCCCTCTTTTCATTATCAACTTCTAAATCGAAATTACAATGAAAGCGAAAGTTAACGAAATAAAGGAGAACCTGAAAAGATTCGGTGGCACCAATTTCTTTTACGAAATACCGATGATACGAACCCGATTTACGGACGGACTAAAATATTTGGCCAAGGTTGCCGAATGTTTTTGGCTGATAACCGATACTTCGGTCATCGCAAAAAGCCTGACGAATCGGAGCCGTTTTATTACGATAGACTTCAAAAGACTGTCAGAGGAAAAGCAGGACTTCTTGGGTTACGAAGCGGAAATCGTTTACAGCGATGGCGATGGAAATATATTTGAGACGCACCGATACAACGATACGGAGTTCCCATTGGACGAACTGCGATTGTATTTTGTAAACGATACGCTGATGCTGACAAGCGAATATTAAATCTTGAAATTATGATTTATATAAAATTTCTGGATCTAAGCCAAGAAGCCCAAGAAGAACTTTTGCAGGTTTCTAGGGAAGACGTAGAGCATCGGTTTGGGGCATCCATACGGAAATATGTCGATAAAACGGGCGCGGATTACGAACGATTGATAGACGAGGCATGTCCTGAGCGAAGCCGAAGGGAAACGATAAAAAATCTGTATTCCTACGATTATGCATTTAATATTTGAACCTAAAAATTTGACGAAATGGAAAATACATAGGATACCATAAATCCCAATGATTTGATTTCGGGGACTATCGAACACTATAAGTATTTTGTGTCCGAATACGAGCGGGTCAAAGGACTGGCGGAAAATGCCACAGGCGATTTGGCGGACGAACTCTATATGGAACTGGATGGGATCGTCATGATTTTGGAGGATTATGAGCCTTGACCATTCAAATAAGTTTCATCTACTACCAACGATTAGACCCCTGAAAATTCAGAGGTCTTTTTTTTGTTTCCATTTTTCGCACCGATTTTGGCACTTCCTTGAGGATAATTCAGCATCCCAAGATTTTAAATCTTAAAAAATCGAATCTCTTTTCCGACCTCGAAACGAGCCATTAAATTTCTGTTTAATGGTTTGATGATTTCTGCGCGCGCGCAGACAAAAGAGAAGCAAGAGGGTAACGGGCAGAGCCCCGTTACATGTTCGATTTAATTTTCAATTGACTGAAAATCAGTTATTTAAAATATCTCAGAAAGAAAATTAATACAATCGAAATCGATTTTTTAGAGTAAAAACGGGCGCAGCCCAATAAAATCAAGGAGTTTTTAGAGTAAAAATGGACAGGGGTTATGAAAAGGAGCAGTTTACGACGATAAGTTTTAAGCTTTCCATAGCAAAGAAATTTAGGTCATTCAGTAAGAAATTGGGCAAGTCGAACTCGATGGCCCTATCGATGATGGTAGATTTTTTCGAGCATAACCAAATATCCCCAAAGGAATCGATGGGACCCAATATGAAGACCTTGGAAAGCCTGATCAAAAAACGCAACAATGCGGTCATCGCGATCATGAAGAGCATCGAAAAGGACCAGACCAAACCTGCCATTACCATTTTGCAATCCCTATTGGAGGGAGGCGAGCCCAAAAAGAAACCGCTCATTTTGGAGAAGAAACAGACCATAGAAAAACGGGAAGCACGTTTCCGGGAAAAACAGAACAGGTTAAAAAAATAGCTATGTACATCACAATTACACCTCAGAATCTGGGCAAGAACTTTTCCCAAAGTTCGGCCGGGTTTGTCGAGTATCTGGAAAAGGAAAACCAAGGGTTGGAGCAAGAGGATATAGAACATTTTTTCAACCAACATGGAGACCAAATTTCAGCGGAACAGGTCGTAAACGAAATCGACGCCAATACCGCCAAGCTGGAAAAGAAAGAACCCAAATTTTATTCCATTACCGTCAATCCTTCCCCACGGGAATTGAGACGATTGGAAAGCAATCGTGAAGATTTGAAACGCTATACCCGTGAGCTGATGAAGGAATACGTTAAATGTTTCAATAGGGAAATCAATGGTAAACCGATAACCGTTGACGATATAAAGTACTTCGCCAAGATGGAGCACCAACGCACATTTAAGGGAATGGACAAACAGGTCCGGGAGAACCAACCCTATGCCACCAAAATCCTGAAGTTGAAACAAGAGGTACGGAAAATACAGCGGGGCGAGGCAAAAGGAAATATCGAAAAGCTGAAACTGAAAATTGGGAAAATGGAAAAACAGGCCCCGCACCAGCAGAACGGAAAACGGATCGTACAGGGAATGCAGAAGACCGGCAACCAGAGCCACGTTCATATCATCGTAAGCCGCAAGGATGCCTCCAACCGGTACAGCCTTTCCCCTGGGAGCAAGCACAAGGCATCCAAGGTGGAGTTGCACGGCAAAAATGTAAAACGTGGCTTTGACCGAAACGCATTCTTTGAACGGGCCGAAAAAGCTTTTGACAAGACTTTCAAATACGAGCGG
>ENA-ORXM01005066-ORXM01005066.1-marine-metagenome-genome-assembly--contig:-NODE-5066-length-10829-cov-18.818731_pt1 | contig 10829 bp, 9 predicted proteins | sample MGYA00237867_ERZ511480 | MGnify/ENA primary metagenome ERZ511480 (study PRJEB26309, sample SAMN06266103) | marine metagenome | isolation source: Algal blade | place: United Kingdom:Sidmouth, United... | reverse complement strand
CACTTTGTGTGCCTGGAAATCATGACTTGAAACTTCAAAAGAAACTTAATGGTAAGAATGTTCAATTAAAGCACGGGTTAGCTGAGACAATGGAACAATTAGAAAGCGAATCACCTGATTTCATAGCGGATGTCAAGGAGTTTTTGTACAGCCTAATAAGTCATTACATATTAGATGACGGTAAATTGGCAGTAGCTCATGCTGGGATTAAAGAAGAAATGCAAGGAAGAGGTTCAGGAGCAGTAAGAGCATTTTGCTTATATGGAGAGACTACAGGGGAAATTGATGAATTTGGCTTGCCAGTAAGATACAATTGGGCTTCCGAGTATCGAGGAAAAGCGAAAGTGGTGTATGGGCATACCCCAATACCTAAGGCAGAATGGCTCAATAAAACAATAGATATAGATACTGGTTGTGTATTCGGTGGTGAATTGACGGCATTACGCTACCCTGAAGAAGAATTAGTTTCTGTAAAAGCCGCTAAAGTTTACTCGGAACCTGTAAAGCCTTTAGAATTAGAGCAAGATTCTAATTTGAGTCATCAACAAGAATATGATGACCTACTCAATATTGACGATGTCATAGGGAAACGAATAGTTCAAACAAGGTTGAGAAACAATCTAACGATTAGAGAGGAAAACTCTATTGCTGCATTAGAGGTAATGAGTCGTTTTGCAATCAACCCTAAGTGGCTTATTTATTTACCACCAACAATGTCTCCTTGTGTAACAAGTGAACTGCCAAACTATTTAGAACACCCTGAACAAGCGATAAATTACTACAGAAAAAGAGGAGTTGAAAAGATTGTTTGTGAAGAAAAGCATATGGGTTCGCGAGCAGTTTTAGTTGTATGTAAGAATGAAGAAACTGTCCTAAATCGTTTTGGAATCAAAAACGAGGGAATTGGAATTTGCTACACAAGAACTGGACGAAACTTTTTCAATGATCGTAACTTAGAAAAGGAATTTCTGGATAGAGTTCAAATTGCATTAACCAAATCTGGATTTTGGGATAAATTTGAGACTGATTGGGTTTGTTTAGATGCAGAACTAATGCCTTGGTCTGCAAAAGCTCAATCATTGCTCAACGATCAATATGCCGCTGTTGGATCTTCTGCCAAAAATTCTTTATCCGCAGTAGTGCAAGCCTTACAAACAGCGAAGGACCGAGGAATTAGTGATCTTGAACCTATTTTAAAGAAGGTAAGCTACAAAAACAAGGCTGTTGCGAAATTTATCGATGCTTATAGAAACTATTGTTGGGATGTTAATTCTGTTGAAGACTATAAGTTAGCACCGTTCCACATACTTGCCACAGAAGGTTCAGTACATGTAGATAAAGATCATCATTGGCATATGGATAGTATCAAACAAATCTGTCTTGCGGATGAGAACATATTTAGGATTACTCCATACAAAATTATAGAGACCAATAACAAAGAAAGTGTAAAAGACGTCATAGATTGGTGGACAGAAATGACAGAACAAGGTGGAGAAGGCATGGTAGTAAAATCCTTTGACTTTATTTCATACGGTAAGGAAGGACTATTACAACCTGCGGTCAAGTGTAGGGGCAGTGAGTACTTAAGAATAATTTATGGCCCTGAATATGATATGCCGGAAAACATAAAAAGACTAAAGAATAGAGGTTTGTCAAGAAAACGATCTTTAGCTCTGAGAGAATTTGCTTTAGGAGTTGAAGGTTTAGAAAGGTTTGTAAGAAAAGAGCCTTTACGAAGAATTCACGAAAGTGTATTTGGAGTATTGGCATTAGAAAGTGAAGATGTTGATCCAAGACTATAAAAGCCAACGCAATTGTAGCACACTGCTATCCTCGTTCCTGCGGGCTACAGAGAGCTACAAGCCAACGCTGAACAAAACGAAAAAAGAAGTCAGCAGAGAACATTAGATATGACGCAAGTCTCCCTATGGTCGTCCTCCGCATACCATTATTCGTTCATAATACAGAAGAGTATTCCTGTCATCGTCACCAAATAATGCCTCGAGATATAGCCAAAAAGACCTTACCTGAGTATGATTCATATCAGGCAACAGACAAGCAATCAGAATAATGGGTAATAACCTCTGATCACTAAGAATATTGATACCCAACAATGAGCCGAAAATGCCAGTAAATGTGAATCCCCCCACCAGGTGATTAGGTGCATTCATACAAGACTTTATATGTAATGATGGGAGATCTAGTGGTTTTATGTCCACTAAGCTATAGTGGCTAGAGCCTAATTTTGCTTAAAGATGCAAGTGTACGCTGTATAGCGTAGCAGTATTTGCTAAGCGTATCTAACGGTTAAGGTACGCTTGATGGGGGAGGGGTGTAAATATAGAGTAGCAAAATCGAAATGCGACTAAATAATAGTTGCTAATTTAGAATAAAATATTTACCTTTATTGCAGATGAGTAAATATGACAAAGTATTATTGAAGCTGTTAAATAGAAGTTCAACAATTACCTATCAAGAAGTAAAATATCTACTTGGTAAACTTGGATATAAAGAAATTCAAAAGGGAAAAACTTCAGGATCAAGAGTTGCCTTTATTAGTAAGGAATCAAAGGGCATTATAAGTTTACATAGACCACATCCTGGAAACGAATTAAAAGACTACGTAAAAAAAGAAATTATTTCAGAGTTAAAAGATAAAAAACTGATATGACTGATAAATTATTATATAAAGAATTCATAGGAACAGTCCATTATTCAACTAAAGATTCAGTGTTTTACGGTAAAATTGAAGGAATAAATGATCTTGTAACTTTTGAAGGGGAGACTGTACAAGAGTTGAAAACATCTTTTGAGGAAGCAGTTGAAGATTATATTGAACTATGCAAAGAGGTTGATAAAGAACCCTTGAAATCGTTTAAAGGATCTTTTAACGTTAGAATTGCTCCTAAACTTCATTCAAAGGCGTTCAAATTTGCGTCGTTAAAAGGAACCTCATTAAATCAATTAGTCTCAGAAGCGATTGAAGAAAAAATAGCCTCTCTATAACATGCGATATGAAGATCATACACCGAAGATGTACTAATTCCGCTATATCGAATTAGAAATTAATTATGCCTAAGACAAAATTGAAAATAACTAAGAAATCTTTAAAAATTTCAAGAATACGTGGTGGAATATGGAGCGGTAACAGCTTTTTGACTGATTCCGGAGCTTCATTTGAAATTGGCTCTAGTTTAAACAAAAAAAACAAGCTGAATATCAATTTTGGATACAACTCAGATACTGAAAAAAGTTACTACAGAGACATCGAAATTGAGAGGTATCAGATAATTGAGCTTCGAGATCATTTGAATAGTGTTATAAACAGTTGTATTCCTGATGAACACTATTATTACATTTGTATTGATCCTAGAAGGCTATCTTATCTAGAATCTATAGCCATTAACAAAAAGTCAGAAACAGTAATTCTTAGAGGATATGCACTTGAAGTTTATGAAACTCGTACATCAAAAGTTGCTCGGAAAGAGAAAGAAATACTATTCAATATTATAACTACTGGAAATCAAGAAGACATACTAACATTGCCATTGCTCAAATTTAATAGAAAAGATAGAACTCATATTGAGAACATTTATGATTTAGGAGTTGATGAAAAATCTAAGTCTTATTTTATTGAAGAAATGGTTTTAAAGAATGATTCTAATGGCGAATTTATAGCTGGGGTTCATAAGTTATTTTACATAAGTATGAGCATTATTAAGTCAAAATTGACACCATTCGAACACAATGAATTTGAAAAATATTTCATGGACTATGGAATTTCTCATGATGAGGTGGCTAATAATCTGATAAATTTAATTGGTTAATAAGGTTAAAGGTATCAATAATTCGATATCATAATTCTCTATCGAGACAATATGATAGAATGAAACGAAACCGAATCCCCCTCATAACTTTTGCATTGCTCTTTGCACCGTCACCATGTCCAGCAGTAGATGACTCCCATACGCCAGCGCAAAGACCTAGGCAGTTTGGTCTCCCATACGCCAGCCCAAACACCTGATCAACCTTAATACTAGGGAAGAAATTAGACTGTATAATGCTAAGGATAACTGTCAGCCCCACTAGCGCCACCAGTGAATGTGTAATCGTCCGATGCCCATATCGCCTATTCAGTGCTCGAGAGATGGGTAGAAAGACCTTGCCTAAGTATGATCCATATCAGGCAATAGACAAGCAACCAGAATAATAGGCAATAACCCCTGATCACTTAGAATATTGATACCCAACAATGAGCCGAAAATGCCTGCAAATGTGAATCCCCCCACCAGATGATTAGGTGATGACATATGATACTTTAAGAGTAATGATGGGAGATATAGTGGTTTTATGTCCACTAAGTTGTAGTGGCTAGTGCCTAATTTGTCTTATTTTGCTTAAAGATGCAAGTATACCCTGTATAGTGTAGCAGTGTTTTGCTAAGCGTACCTAACGGTTAAGGTACGCGTAATGGGGGAGTGGTGTAGATATTAAGTAGTTACCTACAAGCAAAGGACGAAAAACACTTTGAACTAAAATCATAGTAGTAAAATCATAAGAGACTCTAAAGTGCAACCCTCAAAAAAAGCAAAGAGTCTTGCAGACACATTGCTTTTTCTGCCACCCGCAAACTATACCCACCCACCACCCTAAAGATGAAATGGAATTTGTATATTGCCAAAAAATGTCTAATCAACAAATGGATAGCTAATGTTTGGCAAGAAAATTCGAGAACTTCGAGAAAACAAAGGGCTAATACTTAGGAAAGTAGCGGCTCTATTGGATGTAGATACAGCTACGCTTTCAAAAATTGAATTGGGTGATAGGCAAGCTAAAAGAGAACATCTAAAGATATTATCTGATTTATACGATGTATCATATCAAGAATTAGAGAAGCTTTGGTTAGCGAACAAGATATATGAAGTAATTGAAGATGAAGCACAGGGCCTAAATGCTCTCAATGAAGCAAAGACGATATATAAAAGAAAAAACAAATGAACCTACTCGATCATATAAAATCTCTATTGGAACAAAACGAATCATTTTGCCAAGACGGTAGACTATTCAAAAACTCAGTAGTAGAAGCAGCTCTAAAGTTAGATCCTATATTACTCAAGCTCTTACTGTCTGATGACACGGCAAAAAAATACTTCTTTACAGATGTCGATGGTATTACAGTATTTGACAAAGTGAATTTTCAAAAGTTTGTATCCAACAAGGAGTTCCTACCAGATAGCTTCACAGCGTATAAGAATAAGATAGGGCTTACCGCTAATGGAGAATACCTTACCGAAGCCAATGAAGTAGTGCTTGACTTTCCATATAAGGATTGTGTACTCGAAGGTGGTCAGACCAAAGAAGAACAAAAGCGAAAAGAGATATTTTGGAATGAGACCTTAGCACCTGATGAGATAGATAGACTATTAGAGCCTAAGGCAATGTCGAACTGGAAGAGATATGATAAAGAGGGGGAGCATACCGTGGATAAAGTTTCTATAGAAGACAATCTAATACTTAAAGGAAATAATCTTCTGGCACTTCATTCATTATTACCAAAGTATAAAGGAAAAGTAAAGCTTATCTATATTGATCCTCCTTATAATACAGGTAGTGACGGCTTTGACTATAATGATAGTTTCAATCATTCGTCATGGTTAACTTTTATTCGTAAAAGATTAACAACAGCGAAACAGTTACTACATGACTCTGGTACAATTGCTATATCTATTGATCATAATGAACTTGCTTACTTAATTTTGTTAACTGATGAAATATTTGGGAAAGAAAATCTTAAAAACATCATTTCGGTGAAACGAGGATCTGTAACAGGTGCCAAGGTTATTAATCCTGGAGTAGTTAATATATCTGAATATGTATTGTTGTATGCAAAACAATCAAATAAATGGTCACCAAACAGAGTCTTTCGCTCTAAGGAAAGAGATGATAGATATAATAAGTTTATTATCAATTATGAAAAAGGAATAAGTAAGTGGAGGTTTGTCTCATTGTTAGACAAATTTTCAGAATACAAAAACATTGCTAAATCAAAGTTGAAAAAAGAATTAGGTGAAGCATATCCTATTGATCTTGAAAATTTTGTTATTGAAAATAAAGAGAAAGTAATTCGTTTTGCTTCATTAGATGACAAGGCAATTAGCAAAGATGCCTTGGCATTAAAAAAGAAATCTTTAACTAAAAAAGATAAAATATTAAAAATAGAACGAGATGGCAAAAGAGACTATCTAATTTATAATGGCGAATTACTATTATTTGCTGAAGATAGGCTTACTGAAGTTGATGGAGTAATAAGATTTGGAGAACTAATAACTGACATATGGGATGATGTATTACCAAATGATTTACACAATGAAGGCGGTGTTACACTTAGAAAGGGTAAGAAACCTGAAAAACTGATAGCTAGGCTTCTTGAGATTTGCACAAACGAAAAAGACTTAGTTTTAGATTTTTTTGTAGGATCAGGAACGACTGCATCAGTAGCACTAAAGTTGAATCGCAATTTTATAGTTTGTGAACAATTGGATTACACTGAATCCCTACCAGTAAATCGGATCATCAATACTATCAATGGAGAGCAATCTGGTGTTTCCAAAAGTGTAAATTGGAAAGGTGGCGGCTCATTTGTCTATGCCGAGCTTGCCCAGGACAATGCTGGATATATAGACAGCATTCAAGCTGCCAAAAAGAGCAAAGCTTTAATCAAGATATGGAATGAGATCAAGGATAAAGGTTTTATCAGCTATAAAGTATCTCCAAAGGATATAGACGATAGCATGACAGAGTTCTCAGAGCTAACCCTTGATGATCAGAAGAAGCTACTCCTCTCCATCTTAGATAAAAATCAGCTCTACGTAAACTATAGTGATATGGAAGATGCAGACCATCAGATCAGCAAGGAGGATCAGGCACTTAATCATCAATTCTATCAGTCATGAGCAAGCAACCACTTGAGCAACAATTGACAGCTGGTATCAATATGAATTTTATTTCTATTGATGTACCCTCATATATCATTAATAATATAAATCCTTCATTTGCTTTGAGACCTTATCAAGAAGAGGCATTTGCAAGGTTCAATTATTACACAACGACTTATCCTCAACGCATTAAACCATCACAGCTGCTATTTCATATGGCTACAGGTAGTGGAAAGACTTTGATCATGGCGGGGAGTATGCTCCACCTATATGAGCTGGGCTATCGCAACTTTATATTCTTTGTTCACAGTAAGAGCATCATCAATAAGACTAAAGATAATTTTCTAAATACCACATCTTCTAAGTACTTGTTCGCTGATACCATATCTATTGCCGACCAACAAATACAGATTAAGGAAGTAGAGAACTTTGAAGGAGTCAATGATGATGACATAAACATTGTATTCTCTACCATCCAAGGATTGCATGCAAGACTTAATACCCCACGTGAAAATAGCATTACATACGATGATTTTGAAGATAAAAAAATAGTATTGATATCAGACGAAGCTCATCATATCAATGCAGAAACTAAAAAGGGAAAACTCAATAAAGGAGAGCAAGATGCTATTGAAAGTTGGGAGAGTACCGTAACAAAGATATTCAATGCCAATTCTGACAATTACTTATTAGAGTTTACAGCAACAGCAGATCTACAAAATCCTGATATAGCTGAGAAGTACCATGACAAGTTGATATTTGATTATCCTCTCAAACAGTTCAGAGAAGATAAGTATTCGAAAGAGGTCAAAGTCTTACAAGCTGAGCTTGACCCATTACAGAGAGCATTGCAAGCAGTGATTTTAAGCCAATATAGACTTAAAGCATTTGCAGACCATCATTTACATATAAAGCCGGTAATCTTATTCAAGTCAAAGACAATAGCAGAAAGTCAACAAATCTACTTAGACTTTATAGAGTCAATAGAAAAATTAAAACCAGCGGATCTAAAAAAGATTGTATCAAGTAATACGACTAATATACTTTCAGTAGCGTTTAAATATTTCAAGGCTAATGACATTACAATACCTAACCTTATCTCAGAACTAAAGGAAGACTTCTCAGAAAATAAGTGTATCGCAGTAGATAGTAAATCTGATAGTGAAGAGAAGCAAATGATCGTCAATAGTCTTGAGGATGTCAGTAATGAATACAGAGCAATATTCGCGGTGAATCAACTCAATGAAGGATGGGATGTACTTAATCTATTTGATATTGTTCGACTCTATGATACTCGTGATGCTAAAGGTGGCAAAGTAGGTAAAACAACGATGTCAGAAGCCCAGCTCATAGGTAGAGGGGCAAGGTACTGTCCATTTGTTATATCAGATGATCAGCAGCTATATCAAAGAAAGTATGATGACGACTTGACACATTCTCTGCGAGTTTGTGAAGAACTCTATTATCATTCAGCATATAATCCTAAGTATATCTCCGAACTTAATAAAGCCCTGGAGCAAATAGGCATGAAGGATAGCAGAACGAGGGAACTTCCACTCTATGTAAAAGACGAATTTAAAAAGACAGATTTCTATAAAAGAGGGATAATGTATGTCAACAATCAGATCGCAAATGATCGACAAGACATATGGGAACTATCACCTGTGATTAGAAATAAAGAAAGAAAGGTAAGGCTTAATACGGGTCTGACGAAGGTGTCATCAGCATTCGAGTTTGAGATGGAAGCACAGCAAGGATTGCAAAACAAAACCTATAACCTTAGTGATATAAGCTATACCATAAAGAAGAAAGCTCTCAATAAATTAAAGTTCTACAGATTCAGTAATCTTAAAAAGTATTTTCCACACTTGGAAAGTACAAGTACTTTTATCTCAGACGATAAATATCTCAATTCAGTAAAAATAGTGTTCTCAGGCACAGCAGCTCAAGTATCTAATCCGAGTCCTGAGATGAAATTAGAAGCAACAGTAAAAGCATTACATGACATCTCGAAGGAAATACAATCAGGAGCAGTAGAATACAAAGGAACAAGGGCATTTACTCCGCAAGGAATCTCATATACGTTCAAGGATAAGTTATTAAATATAACCGTAGGAGAAGGAAGTGCTGAATATGGTATTGCTCAATCCGAAACTACAAACCGAGATTTACAATTAGATCTATCGACAGTAGACTGGTATGCCTTCAATGAGAATTACGGAACAGATCAGGAAAAGTACTTAGTGAAATATATCGAACAAGCCTATCAATCACTCCAGGTTAAGTACAATGATATCTACCTTCTGAGAAATGAAAAACACTTTAAGCTATATGCTTTTGAAGATGGAAAGCCAATCGAACCAGACTTTGTACTATTCCTTAAAGAACAGCAAACCAAGAAATCATTAATCTATCAAATCTTTATAGAACCTAAGGGGCAACAACTCTTAGCAACTGACCAATGGAAAGAAGATTTCTTAAAGCAAATAGAAAAAGACCATACGTTAGACACAGTATTCGAAAACAAAGAATTTAAGTTAATTGGCATGCCATTCTATAATGAGCAGGTGAAAAAAACAGAATTTGACGAAAAAATTAAATTAATATAGCATCAACCCAATTGGAGCACACTGCCATCCTCGTTCCTGCGGTGTCAGAGAGCTACAAGCCATCCCATTAAGTAAACTGATGAATGAAATTGAAATCGAAACTAAAAAGGAATGCCAGTAGGTAACAATAGATATCAGATCATAACTCTTCGTTCCTCAGAGTGACGATCGATATCATTATCCGTTACATAGAATAAAGAAAACAAAGTTTGAAGCAAGATCTAAAAGATATAATTCAGCAATTAAAATCAATTGAAATTTCGCAAAAACATCTTAGGAAACTACAAGAAGTTAGAGTTTTATATTGTGTTGAATTAGATGACTTAAAACGATCAATATCAAAGAGCAGTAGTTTTATTGAATCCTTAGATAGAGTAAGCTTCTATTCAATTTATTCTAAACTACTGAGAACAAGAGAAGCAAATCTTTCAATGCATAAAAGATACTTTCTTGAGCAAAGTTTAAAATATAATGAATTATTAAAAGCTTTAGAACTGTTAGATTTTGAAATTGAAATTCTTACTAATAAAGTATTGAAACTCAGTCAAATTAAAAAGAAGTTCAAGAAAATTATTGAAGAGCGAAATATTAAAATTAGAAATATAAATGTTATTAAATTTAGGAATTTAGTTACTAGTATAGATCGAAAGCTGATCTTAATAAAGGAAATTGAAGAAGCGATAGCTCAAGGTGTTACACTAAATAAGATATTGAATAAAACTATTAATCATCTTAAAAAGGAAGCGCACAGGATATTTAAAAGTTTTAAAAATGAGGAAATTTTGAAAGCATATGATATAAGTAAGCTTCAAAAATACCAACAAAATTTGGTTTCAATAAAACATGGTTTAATCAAATATGAAATTGAAATTGAAGACGTGTATAAGGAATTACTTAATTCTAGGGATTATGATAATTCACTTGTAAGTACTTTTGTCCAAGAATATCGTATAAATTTGCTCAATGACTTAACAAGTACAACTGAATTAAATTCAAGTTTTATATATTTAAAGAATTTTAAATCAGTGATTATGAGTCTAACCAGAAACTTGAGGAGTGATTTAAAAAAATTAAAAAAAGAACTTATAGAACTTGAACGCAATGAATTAGACATGTTACTAGAAATGGGAAAAGAATACTCTATGTAACAATGGCTATAACGATCATATCTCACTGCGTACCTTGTGAGAGACGACGCATAGCCTGAACCGTTATTCTTAATTGTTTCCAACCAGCGGTCAAAACTCAAATTCAGGGACGCAATAGGGATGAACAAAACCGAGGC
>ENA-ORXM01005063-ORXM01005063.1-marine-metagenome-genome-assembly--contig:-NODE-5063-length-10845-cov-5.930628_pt1 | contig 10845 bp, 9 predicted proteins | sample MGYA00237867_ERZ511480 | MGnify/ENA primary metagenome ERZ511480 (study PRJEB26309, sample SAMN06266103) | marine metagenome | isolation source: Algal blade | place: United Kingdom:Sidmouth, United... | reverse complement strand
CTATTAGCATTAGATCATGTGCCACTATTTTTCCAGTGTTATCATGAATTTCAAATACTTCGAACCTATATTTCTTGTCATCAAATTCCAACAAACAGGATTCATCCCAATATTGAAATTTGTAATCAGAGAAATTGGCTCCAGGAGTATCTACTTTTTTGTTGGCAATAATATACAAGCTATCTGCTCCTCTTTCATTTGGCCTGAAGGACCAAATAATGTCTCCTGGTAGAAGTTTAGGTTCTTTTTCCTGATCAGACATACTTTTGTAAACGTCTGATCCAAGTAGGGTCCACTCTCCCTTTAAGTTTTGTTTATCTGGATTAAAAACTTTGCTATAGGAAGGACGGGCATCGGTCGTTTGAATGGCTGGACTTATAGCTGTTTTATTCAATTTGCAAGAAATGAATAAGACACAACTCATCAGTATAATTAGAATTAGATTTTTCACATTAATTATTTTTAAGAAGGAAGATCATATTGAAACAGGCCGATCTCGAAAGACCGACCTGTCATCAATATGAAGTCAATTAATTGAAAATATTATTAGTTTACTACATAAAAAGTGTCTGTCATAAATTTGAACCCTTTGAGTTGACCTTTCTCTATAATTAAAGTAAATTTATCTCCTCCTGCATTTGTTTTATAAGCACAATCCCCTACGGTTGTATCTAAATAGTTACTTGCATACATTGGCTTTAATGCCCACTTTACATTGGCCTTGTTTTGCCACTGTAGATTACCATTAGCTAATTTCGTAAACGTACCTTCATGGTAATCGTTTGTTGCATTTGTTAGCTTAAAGGTTTTAGATAAAAGCGCGGATTCAATGTCACCACCTTTTACTGTTAGGTCTCCGCCACCATTGTTTGAATTTCCATCACCAGCAACATTACCACCACCTGGAATTGATTTGAAATGATACATTTTCCCATCATAACCTAATTTCTCAAGTTCTCCACGATGGGTAAAAATGTCAAAAGATTTTTCATCAGATGTTGTAAATTTCAGAAAAGCCCATTGTGGTTCTAAGGTAACTTCTTGTCCTGCACCATTTGTCCATATTAAATTTTCTCTTCCATCTCGTGTAAATGTCCCTGTAAGTTTTTTGTCAGAACTTCCATCGACCTTCCATATGTTTTTAGTCATCGTTTCATAAATTTCTTCAGGACAGAAGGTATGAATTTCAGCTTCACCTCTTTTTGCAAGATTTAATGTTAAATCAACTTCCCTTATAATAGACTTGCCTCCAGGAATTGGTTTTCTATCTTTATCAACTTCTTTATAGACAAGTTTAGGCTTAAAAGTAACTTTTGTAGGTGACAATTTCACTCGAGCTCCCCCCCAACATCCAGAATCAGGTGAAACATTAACTCCTGTTGCAAAGTCAGTAGTTTTTACAGTACCTTGAGTCTTTTCAGAACCAAGTGCGGTAGATAAACTAGTTTCAATAGCAACTTCATACTTCGGGCCAACAGTTCCTCCTAGTGAGCCTTCAGTACCTATCGTAACTGTGGTACTTATACCCATCGAAGTTTCCTGCCAATTGGATATTGACCATGATTCCTCTTCAGAACTCGCTAACTCTATGTTCATTGATGTTGTATTATTACTATTGTTAAATATAGCACTAGATATTGTACTTGTTTCATCCACGGCGCCAGGTATTTCCTTTATCTGTGGTCCTAAGTTAAATTCAAAAAGTTCATACTTTCCTCCTTCAACTTTCAAAGAAGATATTGCAGTAGCCAGGCCGTAATTTTCTAAATCGATCCACGTCCCTTTATTGTCATCCCGATTAGTATCAGTTAAAATGAGATTCTGGCCTGTTAAGTTTTCATCCGAATAAACAGTCACTTTATAAGCTCCTTTTATGAATGCAAATCTGAATTGGTCTTGTACGTCAATACTATTAATTTTATGATATTCCTTAAAATACTCTCCTGTTTGGTTTGGTCCATTATCACCTACGAAGCCTTGAGATCTATTCCAAATTGTTGCAGTAGCAGGGTTTCCATTTTCAAAAAACAATGCACAATTTTCAGGAATGCCTGTTCCATTAGGTGGATCTTGTATATCTTTAAAAACTTTCATAGAACTAATTTTATCGTTAGCCGTCCAAAGGTCAGGGTAATAACCACTTGAAAAGGTCCACTTAGGTCCAAAGAAACCTTTATGTTCGTAAAACTCAACATAATATCCCTGAGGAATAAAAAAAGCACTAATACGATCTTCTTTATCTATTGGTGATACTTCTAAACCATCTGATGCAGTATACATCGTAAAATTTGATAAATTTTCCCCATGTTTATCCTCATATAGGTATATAAATGGAAAATTGCCAACCATCTTGTCTGTTCCTACACTACTAAATAATTTTATATATTCCTTTGCGGAACCCTTAGCCTTAGCCATAGTTTCCTGCGCAATAGTACTTGTTGTAAATGCGAAAAAAATACAGCAAGTAAAAAAAGCTGTAAGCCAATCCATGGCTCTCTTAGATTTTAAATAATTTGATTTCATTATTGATAAAATTTTGGTTAAAAAAAATGTCTACTCTATTTAAGGTTTTCGACATTGCTCCTTTTGATTAAAAATTGATTTTGATTTTTTGTTGTATCAAATATTTGATGTGACAATATTGTGAAGAAATGTTCAAACTTGTATGTGAAAATGTCCGATTGACATGTATTTATGTCCGAATGGACGAAAATTAATGATGAGCTAAGTATTTGAAAAATAGCTTGTTAAGAGGATGTATTTCCTGTTAATAAATTGTTATACAGGACGAATGCCCGTTTTGAATACCCGAAATAGTATTTTCAATGTCCGAATAAAAATGAATTGCTAGGGTTTATCTCTAATATTTTTATACAACTAATTATCTTGGATAAAACCTAACAAATGAAGATTCATTACATTCTCACCATAGCGGTTTTGATCTTTCTTTTTATTTCAAATGAAACTTTATATGCTCAAAAGCTTCCAGTTGAAATTTTTAAATTCGAAGGTCATGCGCTAGAAGATGAAAGTGTCATGTCTATCTATATTGACAAAAATGGATTTTATTGGTTTGGCTGCTATGGTCAGGTCTTGTTAGGTGGGACGGTGTCAATGGAAATTCATTTACAAAAGATAGTATTTCATTAGCTGAAGGTAAACATGTTTACACATATTACAAGGATAAGATCGTGACTCATGAAAAAATTGGCGGTGAAGGTGAGTTTAGTGACACAGCATCAATACAAGGAATATTTTTTTAAATGTTCTTTTTTGCAGTTAGCTTGGGTGGCGTTTGAGGAGGGAATAAAAATAGTTTATTTTATTTCACTCCTGATAAAAAGATCATAAAAAATGAAATTAAAAGTGGTGTAGATAGACTAAAAAGGACTACGAATAATTATTTTATTGGAGCAAACAGCGAAGGCTTATTAGAAATTGAGATTACAAATAATGAATGGAAAATTAATTCCTATAACACTCAAAACGGCCTAGCCACAGCTAGAATACTTGGATTATATATACATAATGATAAGATTTGGTTGGGACACGAAGGTGGATTTGGCTTGAGGGTTAGCTGGGATTTGGTTTTCTCCATTATGCCATCCTGCGCCATAAAGAGTAGATGTTCCTGATTGGTTCACATATACTATGGAACCATCAAATCCATCATCGACCATTTTATATAGTTCTTCTTGAATTGAAGTTGGGATGTAAAATAAATCCTGAGTACAATTACTGAGAAAAAGAGGCAACTTAAAGAGTGCAATTATGATATTGAATTTTACAAACAGTTTCATAATAATTTATTTTATTATGGATTAATGTAATATTTCAGTTAGGCGAAGTAAGTGATGTAAACCACCCCTGAAGGTGATTTACATCAGCAAGAATAGAATTTTCTATTTCAAATACTCTTAGATACATATTATGTTCTAATGTCTTTGTTTGAATATTACAGGTAGCCAGTAAGACTCATTTAATTCAAGCTTACAATTCTCTATCTTCTCATAATTTAAGCTTGACTTTATTCTGCGATCAAACTCTTCATCATTTGTAGATAATACCAGTATCTCATTATATTCATTAATAATGAAATGAACCATTACTGTTTTCTTTCCCTCTAGATCTGAAATATCGATTTTTTCTAAATATTTCAATAACTGTTGCGAGGTAGTAGTAGGGTCTGAATTATATTCAGAGACTGGGGCTGCTATTGAGTTTGTAGTCATTAAACTTATGATGCACAAAGTCGTCAGCCAGTAAATAAAATTTTTCATTGTAATTGTTTTTATTGAGGTTAAAAAATATGTTTAAAAAAATGGGCTTTTTTACTTTTATAAAATCCACTACTTCGTTCTAAAAGTAAATTCGAAATATAAATCCTTAATGTATGGCAGCCTAATACCAATTAAATCCTAGTCCAACAGAGAGCATTACAGCTTCTCGATCTTTATCATTATTCAAATTACTCCATCCCATCAGCAGTTGGGTTTGAAGGTCTAGCGCAAAGTTTTTCTTTTGCACTAATTCATACCCTGTACTGAAGGCAACTGCGCCACCAAAATTCCAATCTTCATCCTTAATATTGTCTTCATAGATAGCTGGAAAATCCATAGCTAAACCTGCGCCGCCATTTACCCACCATCGGTCTTTTACCCAATATTGAACAGATGGCATAAATGCGTCAAAACTTCGATCTTTATCTTGGTATTCGTAGCTCATGCCAGAATACAATCCTAGAATAGCTAGACGATCATTGATCATCCAGCCCAATTTCAAATTAGGAAAACTGCTGCTACTTTGAGCTTCGTCGAAAGGTATTTCTTGATCGCTATCAGAGGTGCTGATGACACCGCCACCTATTCCAAATCCAATGACAAATCCTTTTCTTTCAATTTGATTGGTCTCATTTTGACCATAAGAGAGAAGCGTACAAAACATAAATAGAAAAATTAATAAGTTTTTCATTTTTAATATTTTTTATCTTTAAAAAAAAAGTAATTGATTTTACTTGTCAGACTATAGCTTAAAATTTCCACCCGATGTAAAGGTTTGGCTCAAAAAGAAAGTAGTTTCTCCATTTATCGTCCAACTGCTTAAATCCATCAGGAGAATTGTTATCAAACATCCATTGGTTACAATGAACTTGGGGTTCTATGAAAAATCGCTTTTTCTTTCCAAATGCGAGATGGTAGCCCAAATGAACCGAGTTATAAACTTTAAAACCATTTCCAATTTTATTACCGTCTAGATCCGTGTAGGTTTGAAATTGCGGGACAACTTCAACAGTTGCAAATAGTCCTTTCCATAGCATACGTTGGTATGTTATGCCTATTCCTGTTTCTCGCAAATATCCTGGATAGAATTCACTTTCTGTTTCTAACTTATCCAAAAGACCATCCCACCAGGTGATTCCCATAGGTTGAAACAGTCGCCAAGTGACAAACTTCACACCTACAATGTTCTTATTATCCAGGTTGCGTTTTACATGAAGCTCTATCATTTGGTTACTTGTTCGCTTGTTAAAGTCTGCTAGGATAAGATCTGACATGAGATAAGTAGTACTCACCCTGTACTTATGGGCTACTTCAGTTTCTTTATCTACGGGTGAGTTAGTTTGAGCAAAGGCACCCATTGTGCAAAAAATTAAAAGAATTGTAAATAGGTTTTTCATGATTATTATATTTTAGTTTTTTGAAAATTCAGATTACTTCAAAGCATCTCCTGTTATTGTTAGTACAATTATTATTTACTCGGATTTATCGATTTGACAATTCAAAGATGGAGTGAAAAGGAAGATGAATCGTTCTGAAATGTAATTCCGAACTTAATAGTGAAATTTGGAACTTTTAATCGGGCTTAATTTTCACTCGACCTCAAACAAGCGTTCGGTATTATTCCTTCGGTTTTTTTGAAGAAACTTTTAAATTCAGTTTTAGAATTAAGGTTTTTTTCATAAGCTACTGCCAAAAGGCTGTGGTGACTATCTGTTGGACTAAATGCAAGATGATTTCCCTTGATTTTTCTTTTAGTCTTTGGTTTTAAACTAATCCCAAACGCATTCCTCAGGATGGGGATTCTTTTAAGAATTTCATACAGAATGATGCATACTACTGCAGTGATTATAACGATAAGTATAAATTGAAGAAATGCCGGAATTTCTAGAGGTAAGACCAACCATGCAGCGCCATAAAGTACAAACATGTGTACAATATAAATGGGGTATACTGCTTTGCTAAAGTAAGCCAAAACTTTGCTTGGTCTATTTAAGTATTGGTAAGCGTATCCCAAAAGACTCATGATCCATAAGTTTGATTCTATGGCCATTAAGAAGTTAGGACCACCAGTTTGGTTCACGATCAATCGAACTGCAAACATTATAGTTGCGGCACACAGGTAAGCAGCTTTACATTTCTGTACAGTATTCCAAAAGGGTTGACCCGCATAAACCAAAATAAAACCAAAGAAGAAGGCTAAAAATCCCATGGCATAACCATGTAAAGTTTGAGCATAAAGCGAGAATATCTGTGGTTTAACAATCAATACTTCTAATACAAAGAATAAACTGATGACTGCAGGTCCTAAAGGGTTACCTAAAATTTTGATTAATGCCTTTCTAAATTTTCCATCTTGGTTTTTTAGCAAGTAGAAGAATACAGGAAAGAGAACAGAGATATAGATGACTAAGTTTCCTAAGAACCACAAGTGAGCTGGATGAGCAAAGTAAGTTAACTGTTGACCGTAGAAATTTTGAAAGATGAAAAAGTGCAGAGGAACTACTGCTACAATTCCGAAAAGGTAAGGCAGCAGAATCCTTTTGCCTCTTTCCAAAAGGAGTTGTTTCACATTTCTCTTTTGCATGGCAAAGTAAACTCCCATGCCAGAAACAAAGAACAATAAAGGGATTCTCCAAACATTCAATAAAGTCATTGGGTACCACAAACCATCCATTAGCTTAGTGCTTCTCATAAAGCCAATGAATACTGCCCATGGTTGGAAAATGATGGCAATGTGATAGGTGAGGAGTAAACCAATGGCTATTACTCTTAACCAATCGATGTCGTATCTTCTTTCTGTATGCATAATTTATAATTTTTTGCTTTATTAAGCTTGTATTATTTTAAGATTTCAGCCACTATTGGTCTATTTTTTTTAAGCTCAGAGAGGTCAAGTTTTAGACCTAAAGGACCTAACTGGGCTTGCATCATTTGGTATACTGGTTTTATATCAGCAAATGGACCACTAATGGTTTCCAAGGCAGTTGCTCCGTAGTTATTCTTCTTGCTTTGATCCACTTTAGCATCTACTAATAGCTGTACCATTTCAACTCTGCAGAAAAACGCGGCTACATGTAAGGCAGATGAGCCATCGTTATTTTGAATTTCAAGATCAGCTCCTGCTTCAATCAAAGCCTTAGCTATTTCCGGTTGATCGAAAGTAATGGCTGAGATTAAAGGAGTAGAACCTCCCATGGGCTCTTTAGTGTTTAAGTCAGTTCCAGCTGCAATGTATTGTTTCACCGCTTCAATATTTCCATATAATACTGCTGTATGAATGTCTACATCTGGCACTTGAGCAGTAGAGTTTATCTCAGTGCTTTTAGTTGGTTTTTTATTTTGTGAACAAGCAGGGATGAGCGTAGCGATTAAACATATACTTAAGAATGATTTTAGAGTTTTCATTTTTAAATTTTTCATGATTTATTTTTTTTGTTATTAATAGTAAATTATCTGAAGCAAATATATGAGAGGGCCATGTTGCATTGTAATTATTATGTTGCGGACCTTATAAGCTTTGAGGACAAGTCAAAAAATATGATGCAAGAGTATAAATTATGACGCAAGTCATGGGGTTTGCCCCCATTTTAGTGCATTAATTAGCCATTGGAAATAGAAGATTTTTATTTATCTTCGAAAGAAGTAATTCTCTTATGTCAGACTCCGATTCATTTAAAAAAACATTTATTGAAGAAGCTGAGGCGCTCATTTTATCAAATGTAGAAGATGAGAATTTTGGCGTCTCAGAATTGGCTGATGCGATGCACATGAGTCGTTCCAATTTGTTACGAAAGATCAAGAAAAGCACAAGCGTCTCCGCGAGTCAATTTATCCGACAGATAAGGTTAAATAAAGCCATGGAAATTCTAGGAGAGACTTCTTTGACCATTTCTGAAGTTTCCTTTCAAGTTGGTTTTGCAAGCACCTCATACTTTATCAAATGTTTTAGAGAGTATTATGGCTATCCACCCGGAGAAGTCGGTAAGCAAGCAGATGTTAAAGGGGGTATGGGAGATTCTAGTGGCAGGCAAAGACAGTTAGTAGCCATTATGTTTACAGATATTGTAGGTTATACTGCGTTGATGCAACAAGATGAGCAAAAAGCCATTGAGTATCGAGAACATCATCGAGAGGTGTTTGATAGTACGACTAAGAAGTACAAAGGAAGAATCTTACAATATTATGGTGACGGGACTTTAAGTACCTTTCCAAGTGCCATTGATGCGGTACATTGTGCATTGGAAATGCAAGTGGCATTTACCCAAAATGAGCCCAAACTTCCGATTCGAATTGGTATTCATTCTGGCGACATCATTGCAACGAATGAAGAGATTATCGGTGATGGTGTGAATGTAGCGTCTAGAATTGAATCTTTGGCGGCAGTTGGTACTGTTTACATCTCTGACAAAGTATACGATGAAATCAAAAATCAAGCAGAATTTATTACTGCATCTAGAGGAGTTCACAACCTTAAGAACGTGTCACGGCCCATTGAAGTGTATGCAGTTTCTAATCTTGTGCTTGGACCTATTGAAGAATTAGAAATCCAAGAAGTGGCTAAATCAAGTGGTACAACATCGTGGAAATGGATAGTGAGTGCGTTTGCTGTTTTCATTGCTTGCTTTGCGATCTACTACATCAATACCAATAACTTTGTTAAGACTGATCTTGATAAATCTATTGCGGTGTTGCCATTTAAGAATGAGAGTAGCGATTCTACGAATGCTTATTTTGTGAATGGCTTGATGGAATCCACCTTAAGTAAATTGCAGAAAATAAATGACTTGAAAGTAATTAGTAGAACCACTTCTGAAAAATATCGAAAAAGCCAAAAGAGTGTTCCTGAGATTGCTGAAGAATTGGAAGTCAATTATTTGGTAGAAGGAAGTGGTCAGAAGGTAGGTGACTTGGTTGTATTGAATATTCAACTTATTGAAGCAGTGAGCGATAAGCCCATTTGGTCGGAACAATACAAACGAAAATTTGAAGACATTTTTGAATTGCAAAACGAGATTGCACAAAAGATTTCTATTGCCATCAAGGCGATGGTAACTCCACAGGAGCTAAAGAATATTCTGAAAAAACCAACAGATAATCTTCAGGCTTATGATTATTTTCTACAAGCATTAGATCCATATTATAGTCGCACTCCTGAAGGGTTGAATAAAGCCATTGATTTGTTTAAAAAGGCCATTGAACAAGATGAGCAGTTTGCCTTAGCTTATGCCAATATTGCTATTTCGTATTATTTCCTTGATCGCTATCAAAGTGAGAAACAGTTTACTAAAGAAATCAATCGTTATTCTGACCAAGCCTTACTGTATGATTCAAAATCAGATATATGCTTAATTTCAAAAGCACTTTATTATATTGAAAACAAAGAATACCATGTAGCGCTACCACACTTGAATAAAGCGGTTGAGTACAATCCAAATTCTGCCCTTGCCTATCGTATGCTTGCAGATTTTTATGCCTATTATGAACCCAATACAAAGATGTATTTGCTGAACGCTTTGCATGGAGTTCAATTGGATGCCTCTGGTGGTGACTCAACATCTGTTTCTTATGGTTACCTTCAATTAAGCAACGCCTTAGTGCAAGCTGGTTTTTTTGAAGAAGCATTAAAGTATGTTAACCTTGCTTTAGACTATGATGCTAACAATTATTTTGCGCCCCATCTAAAAATATTTATACGTTTTGCCAAGGATAATAATTGGGTGGGTACCCAAAGACTTTTAACAGACTTATGGGAAAAGGACACAAGTCGTTTAGACATACTTCAAGATTTAGCGAAGATTTATTACGGCCAAGAAAAATACGATAGTGCATATTATTACTATGACAAGTTTATTCATGTAAGAGAAGCCCAAAAGCTCAATCTATACATTGATGAAAACGTGAAGATTGCTCGAGTCTATCAAATGGCAGGTAAGACTCAAATTGCAGATTCTTTGTTTGCCGATTACGTCACTTATGCAGATGAGGTACAATCCCCATATCGCAACGCAACTATCGCCATGAAGCATGCTTACTTAGGAGAAGTAGAAGAGGCAATTGAGCAATTAAAAGAATTTTCAAAACTGAATAACATTCAATACTGGTTTTTACTCATGCGCAAGGACCCAATAATGGAATCACTAAAAAGGCATCCAGAATTTGAAACAGTGATGAGGAAAATAGAAAACTCTTTTTGGGAAGATCATGCTGAATTGATGAATGAACTGATTGAAAAAGGGGTTATGTAATATTTAACGGCAACTCGTGAATTAACTGACCATATTTCATGCCGTCATCCTTTAATAAACTTTCACAAGGCTATTACTAATACTTTCCATTCAGGCATCAACAATCAACATCTCATAACTCATAACTCATAACTCCTCAAGAGCTAACACTGCATCAAAAGGTCTCAACATCAATAGAATTAATTCAGCGCCATCAACCCCATTTATATCTTATAATTCATAATTCCAAAAGCTAACGCGAAGCCAAATGGTTTCATTAATAAAAAAGTTAACCCCAGCGCCATCAACTCTATTCATATCTCATAATTTATAATTCCAAA
>ENA-ORXM01005062-ORXM01005062.1-marine-metagenome-genome-assembly--contig:-NODE-5062-length-10847-cov-3.109378_pt1 | contig 10847 bp, 8 predicted proteins | sample MGYA00237867_ERZ511480 | MGnify/ENA primary metagenome ERZ511480 (study PRJEB26309, sample SAMN06266103) | marine metagenome | isolation source: Algal blade | place: United Kingdom:Sidmouth, United... | reverse complement strand
TCATTAAACGTTGCATCTTGCATCACAAAATCACCCGTTCCGTTGGGGATTCTTGCACTCGCTACATTCGTTTCTTGCTCTTCGTAATTCAGCGAATCAATGAAAGTCCCATCTTCGTGCATTAAATAAAGCTGCTCGCCATCTTTCGATAATTTGAAATCTGCGTGGATGCCTTCTTCTTCCAAATCCTTATCTGCCCAAACAATTAAATAGGAATCAGGTTCTAAAAAAGTACCGAGGTCAAATTTCCAAAGCGTCAAGTCATCAGGGTCGTCGCTGAGAAAGTAACCACCTAAATCAATAACCTCATCTGTATTATTATAAATTTCAATCCAATCGGCATAGCTACCCGATGGGTCAGCAATACCGCCAACTTCCGCATTGGAAGCCATGAATTCATTGATAACCACATCGTGCCAACCAATTTGGGCAAACTGCGCATCACAATCATGTCCCGTTTCTGCCAAATCATCTTGTAAATTACTAATTCGTTCGGTGATAAAATATTTCAACGGCGGAATCGAAACGGGTTGGTCGCCTAATTCATTGGTTCGGTCATACTCAAAATAACTGGTGGAAAAAATATAATTAGGGTCTTCGTACACCGCTTCTTCTACCAAACCTGTATTATACTCAATGATTGGCGCAAGTCGTTCGAGGGTGAAATTATCCTCCAATAGCTGACACGCAATGTTCAAATATCGTTCTCTAAAATGTGGAACATCGAAGAGTCTGTTCACCAAAGTTTTTTGTGTACCATCTAATAGTAATGAAAAATCAGTAAAATTTGGTCCTCCTCCGCCAGGTCCACCACCCGTATTTCCAGCTTCAATTTCATCATATCGTTGCTGACAAAGTGCATCCCAATCATTTTCACAACAAAAATCATCTTGTGCAATAACTTGTATAAAAATCGGATCAGACCCATCATAAGGACTTGAACCGTTCTGTACCGTCAGGCAATCATTCGGGTCAAAAGAAAGGTCAATAAACTTGCAAATAGTTTTTACACAGGTAGAATCTCCTGCGGGAACGCTGACAGTCAGGCATACTTCAAAATTGTCTTCGGTAGCAAAAATATGCGTCGGATTTTGCTCCGTAGAAGTGGAATCGTCGCCAAAAGTCCACAACCAAGCCGTACCCAAAGAATCTGTTTCATCCGTAAAATCCAAGGTCAAACTGTCTCGGTTAAAGAAAAAATCTACTTCAAATTGACATATTGTATCAGAAGGAGAATCAGGTGATTCTTCACTGAAAAAATTACCGCCCATCGCTAAATTATAATCCCACGGAATCCACTGAAACGCATTGGTGGAAGAATCTTGATAGATGTACCAGTTGCGACCATGCTGAATATAGGAATCCCAATTGTCACTCGCTACGTCAACTGCCAGAATACGGAGATAGGCATCAACGTTGAAATAATCTTGGATTTGTTCCTCAAATTCCGTGTTGGCACTATTGTTTAACAAGTCCATAAATTCAATAAATCTATCCCAATCGTCAATGTCTTCATTGGTTTTTAACTCGAAAATTTCCTTGTAAGGATTTGCGTCTGCACCCAACCATTCCAGTTCTGACCAACTGATATTTTTAAATAAATTACCCTTGCCATTCGCAAAATTATTATCTAAAAACTCTCTATCCACTTGCTCAATCATGACATAAATTCCCCAATATGTATCATTGAGGTAAACCTTTGCATAAGCTACACGAGGCGCGATACCTCCTGCTTTTCGAATCATGTCAAAACACAAAAAATCTCGCTGCAAGGCTGGGTCTCCCACGCCATTATTGAGGTTGACTTTCCGCAAACCATCGTACCGTTTGCCAGGCACAAATTCATTGAAATCCAGCTTCAACGACTTTTTAAATTCATTAGAAGCAAAATAAGAAGAGAACCCTTTTTGACGTACTCCAATAGAATCAACTGCATTGCCATCAATTTCTACACTCCCCATCAAATACTCAATATTGCTACCACTATCCCCTTGTCCATCGGAATAATTTTGTGTCAATATATCCCAAAAGTCATCTTCTGCAAAGGTTATCCGAATTTCGTGGACAGCGTCATTGGTGAATAAATCGTCGCCACTTTGTGCGAAAGAAAACTGCATATTCAGGCAGAGTACCATTAGAGATAGTAGAAAATTTTTCATGTTAAATGCTTTTTTGCTGTAAATTTTATATGAAAACAAAGGTAGGTTATTCTATGGTTAGCAATTGACTGCCAGTAAGCAAATGCTTTTTTGAGAAGAGGGAAGAGATGAATTAATTGAAAATTGTCTTTCGTTGGGCATTTGGGAAATGGAACTTAAAAAAGAATTTGGGGATTGTGGGAATCTTCCAAACTCTTTTTTATTCAAGAAGTTTAATGTTTTTAGTTATCCGTAATGTCCATCAAATGGAAATTATGGGGGCAGTTTGCAGTTATAGCCTTTGTTGGCGATAGTATTCTTTCAATCTTTGGTGAGCTACTTTGATATGAAATGGTTTCATTATTTTTTTCTTTCTTTTTGTCCAATTACCTATTTGGGCAATCACTTTGTCTGTATCTTCAATATTTTCTTTTTTATAAATAAAATCGACTGTTGCAAGTAATTCTAAGCCATACGGAGATTCGAAACCTTCTGTAAGACTTTGAACTTCTTTTAATCGTTCCTTTTGCTCTACAGTTAAATTTTCTTGGTTGTATAATTCGACTTCATCAAGATTATTTAGATGGACAAGTGTACTTGGCTTTGTTTCTTCATGTTTGAAATTAAGGTAATATCCATTTAAGTATTTGATTAAATGTTGAAGTTTATGAGAGTATGGGCCATAATGCCCCTTCTCATATTCTAAATTCAAAGGCTCACCAAATCTTTGAAGAAAATAAGCTATTTTTTGGATAACTAATAAATTGATAGAGTATCCAAGTATTTGGTAATCTTTTAAAGCTGTTAATAACATTGCTCTTGCAGGAGTTAGTTTAATTTGTTTCTTGGGTTTAATTATTTGATTGTTGAAACCTGGTTCATAAATTATCACTTCGACGTTATTCGCTAAAACTTCCAAATTCTTTAGGATAATTGGTTTGACTTCTCTCCAGTTTAATCCTCCATTTCCACAACCTAAAGGTGGAATTGCAATTGATTTAATTTCTTTTAAATTGATTTCCTTCACTAATTCTTGCATACCTATCTCTACGAACTCAATTTTAGACCTTCCTCTCCAATGCTTTTTTGTTGGAAAATTAACAATAAATTTCGGAGTTAATTGACTCGTATTAGTTATTAATAAATCCCCAATATTAAATATTTTATCTTGACATACTTGCCTGTAAACTTTATAATTATTAGGAAAAGCTTTTCTAAAAGCTAAGGCTATACCTTTACCCATAACACCTACAGTATTAACCGTATTAACTAAAGCTTCTGTATCAGCTTCTAAGATATTTCCAGTTGTATATTTAATCATTTTAGTAGTATAAGTCTGGCTTTACAATGACATTACATATAAAATCATGTTCTGCAAATTTAGTTAAAATATTGGTTTTAGCAGCCTCATTATAAACGCCAACACCGACAATAGCAGATAAAGGCACTTCTTCATAAACAAGAAATTCTGCTTGTTTTCTTCTTTTTCTATCAGGGTCATGTTCTGTGTCATTCCACCGATTAGAGTTTACAGTATTCCAATCAACTTCATCTAAATCATCTTCTGCATTAAAGAACTGGGACATTAGGTGATAACCATGACCGTCAGAAAAAACACATTGACTTTCAGCCTCCTCAACATTCTTAAATGTGGTAACAAGATATATTATTGTTTCAGGACTTCTTTTCGTTACTCCATTGAATCCTTTCTGGATTGAATACAACATTGGAAACCTTGCCCTGAAATAGAATGCCACATAATTTGTAAAATTTCCATTTGGTTCAATATTAACTTCTTTTGAACTTCGACTGCTGATTAAAGTTGCATCTCCAATTCCTATATAATTTGGGTCACAATCAGGACTGCTTGGGCAAGTCAGTTTACCAGATTCCAAAATGAAATCCAAATTGTCAATATGGGTGATTCTGTATAAATAGATTCTATTGGGTTTCGCCATTTAGTTTGGTTTTCTCTTTTATTACCAACAACAAAATTTCTATATCACTACATGCTGTAAATGCTCAACCACACACATCCTAAACAAACCTATCCAAATGATACCCCACAACCGCCTGCAAAGCCTGCAAAGCCAAAGTCTTAGACTCCGCCGCCGAAAACCCCGCATCCATAAAATGGTCTTCCAACAAAACATACGACTGATAATAAACCACCTTCAACGCAACCTGCATATTGCCCAACATCGGGTCTTGAATCGCCCAACCTTCCAATCCTTTCCACAAAGTATCGTTCCATTCATTTAAGATTTTAGCATCTCTTTCACTTAATGATTTGGGAGCTAAATACAAGCGACTCAATGCACTCTGCGACATTGCCAAGGTATCTTTACTCATCAACTTTCTCACACTCAAATCTCGCGACATTGCTTGCAAAATTCGGATTTCTTCCCATTCATTAAATCCACCACAATTAGCCATCAAGAAATCATTTCCACCTCGTGTATCAAACGCCCGCAACGCTGCGCCCGGGTGTCGCTGAAACATCCAACAAGGCACTTTCACGTCCTCATCCGAGACTTCATGAATGTACCGCAAATGCAACAACAACTGGTCTAAATCATTGTACGCATAAGTTGCCTTGTAATCAAAACGAGGAATATTCACTACTTTTTTATTAGTAAAAGCCGTCTTAATTGCACCGTTCATCAAGTCATTTACCCGCTTATCAATTCCTTCATACACCATTAAAAAATACGCTTGATACGCCTTCCCCAACGGAGAATCACTCACGTCCAAACCCGCCATTGACAACTGCGGATTTGCCCAAAGGTTATTGATGTTTTCTTGCAATTCATTGCTTGTGTCACTGCTCGTATTGTTCATATATTCCGACAGTATTCGATACTTTTGAATCTGTCGATTGTTATTTTTTATTTCCTGATATGCCAGCGTCGTGCCTTTTCCGTAAAAACCATCCAAACTACTTTTATAAACGCCTTCTTCCTTCAAAATCGTCTGCAAAACATAAGCAGAATTTCGTTTAACATCTCCACGAATATCGGGCATACTCGCCTTTACTGCGGGTAATGAAACACTTTTAGGAACAATGATATTCGTTGAATTTGGAGGTGTCTGTGGCTGTGTTTTTGGTTGCTCTACTACGATATCTGGAGCAGGTGGCGTTACTATTTTACCTGTTGTTTCTTTAAAAGCAGGTGGAATACCTTTCTTCGGTGGCGTGGGAACGGAAGTTGATGGAGTCGTAGAGACCGTATTGGTTATACTTCCACCTTTTGCAACTACATCCGAAGTTTTTGGTGGGTCAGGACGACTAAAATCCAAAGGAATCAAGGGACGTTTTTCTCTGCCCAATTCAAAATCACCAACGGGATGCAATAGTACATTATTGACTTGCTTTGGAAAGGCTGTTGGGAAACCATTTGACCGTAAAACGGGTAATTGCGCCCGAGCTATTTCCATGTTTGGATACTGTCCAGTCATTATTTTTACTTGCCCGTTGTCGAGCGTAAAAAACAGCTGACCAGCAGATAAATAAGGTTGCCACGAAAAGGGTTTATTGGCTTGTTCTGTCCCCAATTGAATCATCGAAACCATTTGACCAGCGGCTACATTGACTGCCAAAACTTGCGCATTGTCGCCCGTCACTTGTCGGATATTGTTGGCAATCTCTGCGGCTTTTTCAGAACTGGAATAACCACCCATCCGAATTGCTGTCACATTGCCTGATGGCTGCGAATATATAAAACCCAAAGGTTGGACTTTCTCAAAATCCAGTGGTTTTGGATTTACAAAATTGCCAATATGAATGGTGAAATGTGACGCTACTTGCGCATTGGTCGTAAAGGAAAGCAAGGAAAAAAGGAGAAAAATACCGTTTTTCAAAAATTGCATATCTGCTCGTTTTAATCGTAAAATAGGTAACTAAATGCGTATATTTCTTAGTTTGGAATGTTCCAATTACCAATTAATTACACCTGTTCACTTACCTTTTTGGTGAAATAAAATCGGGTTTCTACAAACAGTGTGTTGTTCATAAAAATCCGTTTTTGCCGTCCGATTCTTTTTTCAAAAAAAATTCGGACTGCAATAACGAGCCATCTTAACTTTTTGCTATACACTTGTGTCCTTTTTTTTGAAAAAAGGTAAAATTATTTTTTTAGATAGTATCTGAAGGAGGATGTTTGTTGACTAAATTGAGTAAACCTCTCAAATTTACTAATCCCTCTCGGTTCATTTTTAGTGCTTCAATTGTTGCTCTACCAACTTCCGTTATTCCAATCACCAAGGTGGTATCCTCACTCCAACAAAAATGCTCTTTCCAAATATCTTTTCTTGGATGAAACAGGCGAACAGTTTCTCCATATTGAGGGTCAATCCATTCGGTTCGCGTTGATTTATAATTATTACACCCTCCGCAAGAAAAAGCTAAGTTTAATAAAATGGATAAACCTTTTTTTACCAAAGGAATGATGTGTTCCATGTGGAATGGGTCGTGGGAATATTCCAGTAAAATCTGGCAGTACTCACAACGACCTTGCGCTCTTTCCCGAACCTTCGTTCGATTCTTTTGACTAATTTTATCTCTTGACACGATAAGTTTGGTTAATTTCTAACTTTTCCATCAATTCATCTAAAGTCATTTTTTTCAAATTAGCTAACTCAATTAACGCTTTCAACCAAACGAAATTCCATTCTTCAAATTTAGTGGTCATTTGGAGAAGTTCCTCGTGTTCTGTCTTCGTCATCGTACCCTCGTTCATTCTATCTTTTATAGCATGGTAACGATTCCAAACTTCTTCTGGATATTTATAATTAATCGTCAACATCAATTCCGTTTCCCTTTTCGATAGTACAGGAGCTTTTTTCGCAGCTATCAAACGACCTACTTGAACTAAAAATCGTTCCATATCTGTAATGTCGAATTGCGCTACCATATTCAGCGCTTCATTCATTTGTCCACCAGAATTTTTATCAACATTAGCTGTAACCATTTTCTACTTTTTTTACAAAAATAACCCTTTTTCCATTAAGATGCTAATTCAAAAAGCATATTTAAAATCACAATTTAAACAACGCTTCTTCGACCTCGCCATTTATTTTACGATTTTTGAAAGAAATTTGCGTAAAATCTCCACCATTCTCCAATAAAATAACCTGTTCCAATTGATAACTTTTTTTATCAAAAAATACTTCAATTTTAGTCAAGTATTCCCGCATCTGCTCCGTTTCTGGTGTTAATTGAATGAGGTATAACTCTTCATTTTCAAACAAACTTGGCGTAAAATCTTTAGAATCTCCCCAGACCTTGCCCTGCATACTATTATTAATAGTCGCGTTGATTTCTTGAAACGTTTTATTGCCTTTCAAATCAATTTCATTGGTATGTCCCTCCTCATCTATGAGTAAATTACTACCATTCAAAATCACAATATAACTGAACGGTTGCTGATATTCCCAACGAATTTTTTGCTCTTTTTTGAAATAGAAATGCCCTTCAGAAATAATGGGTTCTTCCATGAAACTCAACTGCTTTTTCTGGATAAAATCACTGGAAATACTTTTGGTAGATAATGTAACGGTTTCTATTTTTTTTCTAAAATTAGATTCCTCTGTTACCTTTTTGAAACCCTCTTTTTGAGCAAATAAAGTCGTTGACAACAAGCCAAAGAGTACAATTAATGTTCCAACACTAAACATTTTATTTTTCATTAATTTGGATTTTTCTTGCAAAATAAAAATGTTTCACTTTATATTTGTGTCTCTAAAACAGGTTTGACATACTGTTAACCTTTCTTCTCAAATACCTACTACACTACAAGAGTTTCTCCCAATCTTTTTTACACAAATAGCAAATCTCTAATTTAGCTTTTGATGATTAAACCTCTAAAGCACCCACAAGATTCATACTTTTTTAACTAATTTTTTCACAAATCTCAATTTTTATTTTATGAAAACCTTTTTATTCAAACTTTTTGCAATCGTATTAATTTTCAGCTGTTCTTTAAATTCCGCACAAGCGCAAACGCCGTTTTCTACGGATTCTCACGTATTACACGGAGGTTTTGGACTCGGCGGCTATGGTATTGGTTTTGGAAATGGGATTAGTTCTACACCCATATTAACCGTCACTTATGACCAAGGAATTGTTGACGATTTGGGTATTGGCAACCTCGGAATTGGAGGTGGATTTGGTATCAAGTACTACAACTTTGACAATATTGATGCTAGTTTGACTCGTATGTTTGTTGGTGCACGAGGGACTTATCACTTTGATTTTGTCAATTCTGAAACCTTTGACTTTTATGCTGGTGTAATGATTGGTGCAGATTTTTATACAAGTAATATAGATGGATTTGAACCTAGCAGTTCTGGTCTTTTTGGTGGACCACTTGCTGGTATCAATTACTGGTTCAAACCTAATATTGGCGTATATGCAGAAGCAGGTTATGCCCTTGGTATTTTGAACGGAGGTATTGCTTTTAATTTCTAAAAAACGTCAAAATAAAATCTTTATAAAGATGCTATTCGTATTTACGGGTAGCATCTTTTTTTTTGAAAAATACAAAAATTTCGAAAACTTTTGTATGCTCATTTTCCACTGTTTAAAAATACTGCCCAAACCCCAAGACAAATCCACGTTCCTTCACATCCGTCAAGTCCACTCCATAATCCAATCGCAAAACCGCATCAAAAGCCTGTTTATAAATCACTCGAATGCCACCACCCGCAAAAGGTCGTATATTTTCACCTTCCAACAAATCTGTTAAACCGCCCCCCGGATTGCGCCAGGTTCCGGTATCCGAAAAGCCAACAACTTGTCCAGCAAATCGCTTTTTATCAAACACCGTATGCCGATATTCCAAATTGAGCACCAATACGCCCGTTCCTCGGTCAATGCGATTCCCCGCCCCTCGAATATTCACATGGCTATCCAATACAAACGGCGCAAACGGTGTATCATTATTCGTCGAAAGTCCAAGGCGTAAGCGACTGGCGAAATTCCCTTTTTTTCCAATTCTTTTAAAAAAACGGGTATCGTTTAGGACAATTTGAAACCAACTTTTATCATTCAAATTATAAACCGTCTGGAGATTAATCGTATTGTCAAAACCAGATAAATAAAAATAATGGTAGTTGATGCGGTTAAGCTTGTGTAGGAGTTTTATCAATGCTTTTGGTTGTTTCAAGTCTTGTGGACCGGGCGGATTTTCAATAGATTGATTTTTACTTTTTTCATAATTTTCAATAAAATAAGAGCCCCCAAATTCGAGATTGTGATTAAAACCCAATTCATAAATCACTGTTCCACCAAAGCTCAAATTGTCATAATCGTATAAGACTTCTCCTTCATCAAAATACAACGGTTCGCGTGAAGCCCATTTCAAAAAACTGAACGACGCACCCCATCTGCTTCCATTCAAATACGGAACTCGATAGTAAGCACTAAAATTATTTCGACCATCATTATTTTGATAAAACGTACTGAGTTGCATTCCTTTTCCCAACCAATTGAGGTCGGTAAATCCCAATTGAAACCAAAAATTCCCTTCAACACCTCCAAAATTAACAATCGGAAAGATAGTCAATGCTTCTTCTATTTGATAGATTATTTTTATTTGATTGCCCGTCGTATCTAATTGATAGTTGGCGTTAGCAACGGCATTCAAATTTTTTAGCTTTTGAACGCTTCTTTTCAATTTTTGCAAAGAAAAAGTAGCTCCAACTTCATTTTCTAAAAAACGTTGCAAATATACTTTCTTGGTCTTCTTTAATCCATCAAATTGGAATTCAGATACCGTTAGTTGAGCATTTAAATTGTTGAAAACCAGTAGTTTAAATGCGAAAAATATCAGCCACGTTATCTTGTTTTTATAAATCATTTTGCAAAGTAATAAAACGCAGAAAGGAGCGATAAATATATTTCAATTTATCACTCCTTCCCGACGAAATTTGTTTAGAATGTTTGGGGTTATGTAAAAAAGTGCGACTTGCTAAGTTTTTCAAACTTAGCAAGTTAGCATCCAAGGACACTTGCTTAAAACAGCGAAAATCGAAAACCAACATTATAAGTTGCCGCCGAACCATCATCTGCCCGCAAGGCGTTATCCGTAAATGCCGTGTACAACAATTCAATTTCGACATCTGGTGTAATTTGGTACTTCGCACCAACGCCCGCTTGTGCAAAATAATCCGAGTTGCCATCTTGCCATCTTGGCGTATAATTTCCCAATACATACAACGTCGCTTTGGGTGTTGGAAAATAACTCAAAATACCAATTGCGGAGGTAGAAAAACGGTCAAATCCACCAATCGCTTCAAAGGTGACATCTATTTCGGTAAATAAGGAAAAGTTGTCATTCAAGGTAAAATCATTGAAAAATTGCGTCAACCAAGTAGCATCATCCCAATCAATATAGGGTTGAGTTTGGCTACCTTCCAAATCACTACCAACGGGAATCCAAAACTGACTTTGTATCGAAAAGTTAGGCAATTTAGCCGTTGGTGCCCACCGAATCTTTGGGCCAACATTCGTAAATCCTGACCGGGTAGTAGCATCACTCGGAGACCCCAAAACATCAAACGGGGAGGACGGCAAACCACCAAAACTTACTCGACGATACCGCAAATCAAAACCCGCATTAAACCGATTGGTAACGCCATAAAGTACACTCACAGTCGTGGTAAAAAAATTAGCACGACTGTCTAATTCGCTATCTTTTCCACCGCTTC
>ENA-ORXM01005061-ORXM01005061.1-marine-metagenome-genome-assembly--contig:-NODE-5061-length-10850-cov-2.905690_pt1 | contig 10850 bp, 9 predicted proteins | sample MGYA00237867_ERZ511480 | MGnify/ENA primary metagenome ERZ511480 (study PRJEB26309, sample SAMN06266103) | marine metagenome | isolation source: Algal blade | place: United Kingdom:Sidmouth, United... | reverse complement strand
GGAAAACAATGCGCCGCCCTGAAACAATACCCCTGTTCGGTTATTCAGCGCCTGTCTCTCTTTCTCTGATAATTCGCCGCGCGGCGTACCGTAAAGATAGACTGTCCCCGCATTGGCTTTGCGCAATCCCAAAAGCGTATTAAGCAGCACGGATTTCCCTGTCCCCGAGCCGCCGACAAGGCCAACAATTTCGCCCTTGTGGATTTCAAGATCGAGATTTTCATGCACGACATTATCGCCAAATGCGGTCTTAATGCCTTTGGCCACAATCGGCATATCTGCGGGAATAGAGATGCTCATCTAATATCCCAACTGCAAGAAGAACATAGCAAATAAGGCGTCCAAAACGATGACAGCAAAAATAGCCTGAACCACAGATGATGTCGTGCGCTGCCCCAGCGACTCGACGCTGCCTGTGACGGCTAGTCCCTGACGGCAGCCAATAACGGCAATAATAAAGGCAAAGATTGGCGCCTTCACCATCCCGACAATAAAATGGGAGACATCGATATTACTGCCGATGCGCAAAAAGAAGGTGTTAAATGTGATGCCTTCAACAAATTTTGCCACAACTGCGCCGCCGATTATGCCGGATATCATCGCCGCCGCCGTTAAAATCGGCGCGCTGATAAGACAGGCCAGAGCGCGCGGAGCGACGAGCGTGCCGTCCGTATCAAGTCCTATGACTGTCATGGCATCGACTTCCTGGCGCATCACCATAGAGCCGATTGAGGCGGTAAAGGCCGAGTTAGATCGCGCTGCCATCATGATCGCCATAATTAGCACGGCAAATTCACGCAAAACCGCAAGGCCGACCAAGTCGACCATAAATATCTGTACGCCAAATGTTGCCAAAAGCTGCGCGCCCATAAAGGCGATCACGCAGCCAATAAAAAAGGACAGCACGACAACAATCGGTATAGCGTCGAGACACACCCGCTCGAGTAGCGAAACGACAGAGCGCCACCGCACTCGCCCGGGCTGGAATACTGATTTACCCAGAACCGCAGCGACCCGCCCGATAAAGGCAATCGTATCATATACCTCATTCATGCCGCGCACTGTAGCTTCGCCCAGACGGGAGAGCGCATCATACCAAGGCCGCGTGTTTCGAGGCGGATCACCACGCCGCGCCTCAGCGGCTGCAGTGAGAAGCTTCTTCTGCCCCTCGGTTGCGCCGATCGTATCAAAGACAATAATGTCGCCATCACTGCCCGATAAAGCCCGCGCGAGAACATAGGCCCCACTCGTATCAATGGCCTCAGTCTTAGAGAGATCGAACGTCACATATTCATGGTCATCAACCTGATAGGCCTCAGCCGCTTTATCAATTGCCCCAACCGTTTCATATGTCCACCGGCCAAGCACCTGCACCGTCATGCGCAAATTTTTGACTGTAACAATGAAGGCATCGCTGCCGATGTCTGTGCTTGAGTTCATATCGCCCACCGTGCAAACAAGGACTCGCCTCGTCAAGAAATGAATAACATGCAACGCAGTTTTGTAACCCAAAAAAGCTATCCCGTTAGAGGCGTTTTTCGCATCTCGCGCAGCGCCAAAACTCAAATCGATGTGATTGAAGTGACGGTGCAGGACGGCGCGCATTTCGGACGCGGGGAGTGCCGTCCCTATGCGCGCTATGATGAAACGCCCGAAAGCGTCCGTGATCAAATTGAGGCTTTGGGCAATATTGTCGAGAAGAACATTAGCCGTGATGAGCTTCAAAACATCATGCCTGCGGGCGCAGCCCGAAATGCCGTGGATTGCGCCCTCTGGGATCTGGAGGCTAAGCGGCAAAATCGGCGGGTTTATGAGATGGCAGGTCTACCCAAACCTGCGCCGCTTCGCACCGCCTTTACCTTGTCGCTGGACACACCAAACAACATGGCTCTGGCCGCGCAGCGGGCAAGAGCATTTAATTGCCTTAAAATCAAAGTCGCTGCCAAGGACGCAATAGATTGCGCCAAAGCCGTTATGAATGCGCGTCCGGACGCTGAGCTGATTATTGACGCCAATGAAGCCTTGCCTCCCAATAAATTGTTAGCCTTTCGCCGCGCCTTTGATGGCTGGCCTGTCCTATTGATTGAGCAGCCTTTTCACGCAGATAGGCCTAATCTCATTACGCAGCCGGATGCCTTGCCCATCATTTGCGCCGATGAAGCCTTGCATACAGCCGATGATCTTGAGCGGCTTTGGGCGCAGGGTTACCGAGCGGTGAATATCAAGCTCGATAAATGCGGTGGCCTGACCGCGGGAATGGCCTTGATGGCGCGGGCGCGCGAGATGGGGTTTGTGACAATGGCGGGATGCATGGTGGGGTCATCGCTGGCGCTAGCCCCTATGATGATGCTGGCTCAATTCGCTGACGTCATTGACCTCGACGGGCCGTCCCTCCTCGCGACAGACTACAAAAATGGACTGAGATATGACGGGCAGATTGTTCATCCGCCATCGCGTGACCTTTGGGGTTAAGACGCCCCGGCGCTGCTTCCGCGTAGGCGATCGCCATAAGCGTCGGTGACATCACGAAGATCATCCACGGAATCGGATAAACGCGACATCTCTGGATTATCGGCGCTCAAACCTCTTTCAACTAAAACCTTTTTAAACAAGACCTCAGCCTGACGCGCCGAAAGAAGGGCAGTCTCTAAATCTGACAATTCCCCGTCAACATCCGCAGCACTCGGATTATTTGCCAAGAACGTGCGGGCCTTTTGCGCCGTCGAAACAACATATTGATTTGCCCGATCAATGTCGGCAGCAATCATATCACTTTCGCTTCTGCGGGTAAGATAGTTACGAACAGGATCAATAACTTTGCCTGTCTTTTTCAAACCTCGCACCAGAATATTCACCGCTGATTGAGACTTCTCGCTTGGATTTATCCGTGACCAACCTTCAGTTGAGAACACGCTCGACAGTTTTCGCGCGCTAAGTTTTACGGCTGAACGATCTTGAATTTCGGATTGCGACATGAATGTGCCTGACTGAACAGGCGCCATTTCAACGGTCGCGCAAGCCGACATTGTCATAGCGATAATAAATCCGATAGCGAGGCGCTTCATGTTATTCCCTAATTCTCAGTCATCAAACCGAGTCTTACTTAATTCACGCTACAAATATCAAAACATGATTTATTTAACATGAATGCCCCGTTATTTATTAGCACCCCCGCACATCATGGCAAGGTTGTTAACCATTGGGTTACCAAAGATTAACGCAGCTGATTTTTAGACTGAGAAAACTACGTCGCCGGGGGACTCGGGAAAAATCCTGTGACGTAGCCATATATTGAAGACACCATGACGATACCCACAAATATCGGAGCAATGTACCGCGTCAGGAATATGATCGCACGGCCAAGACCGTTACCCGGGCCTGCAAGCTGCTCCTCAAGTATGGATTTCTTGACCCGCCACCCCACAAATAAAACGATAAGGAAGCCGGCCGTTGGAAGCATAACCTTACCCGTAAACCCATCAATTGCATCGAGCGCCGGAGTCACAAGCTGGTTTTTCTCATTCAATCCGACACCGAAAACGGAGATAAGTCCGATTAAGATCATAAGGGCGCCAACAATCCATGCAGCCTTAGATTTTGAAATATTCAATCGCTCACTCGCAAATGCGGCGGACGGTTCAAGCAAACTTGTAGATGACGTAATCGCCGCAAAGAAAGCTAAGAAAAAGAATGCAGCGCCTAAGATCGGGCCAATAGCGCCCATCGTTTCAAATGCATTCGGCAAGGTAATGAAGAGCAAAGACGGTCCTGCACTCTCGGATAAACCTGAGGCAAATACGATTGGGAAAATCGCGAGGCCTGCAATAAGGGCAACGAGCGTATCCATTATCGCGACGATAACCGCGGAATTAGGTAGCGACACGCCTTTGGGTATATATGAGCCATAGGTGATCATAATCGCGCTGCCCACACCCACAGAGAAGAACGCTTGTCCCAATGCCGCATTTGCTACGCTTCCGAAATTGGCAAACTTTGAAGCATCAGGGTTTTTGGTGAGCATCTCATTCACATCCGGAACATAAAGAAAGCTGAGCGCTTTTTGTGTCGCGCCGGACTCTAAACCTGCGAAAACAGAGTAGATCGCCAGGGCCAGAAGCAAGGCGAAAAACGCCGGCATTAATAAACGCGCGGCAAGTTCAATCCCTTTATTAACCCCCCGACTGACCAGCCATGTTGTGAGGAGCGCAAAAGCTAAGAACCACGGCAGAACTTGCATGGGTGAAGCGCCAAAATCGAAAAAGCTCTGCGCAACCGCATCAGGAGACATACCCGAGAAGGCGTCCGTCATCATAAGCCATACATATTTTACGACCCAGCCCGCGATCACACAATAAAAGGTGACAATCAAGAAGCCCGCAATCATTCCAACCCAACTGGCAAATTGCCACGCAGGACTACGTCCGGATTTTTCTGCAACTTCACTGAGGGAGTTAACCGCATTGGCGTATGATCCCGAGCGTCCAACTAAATACTCGCTCAAAAGAACAGGGACACAAACAAAAAACACGGCTGCAAGATAGACCATGATAAAGGCACCGCCGCCATTTGTTCCGGCCTCAGACGAAAAGCGCCAGAGATTACCGAGACCGACAGATGAGCCGACTGCGGCCATGATGAATGCGAAACGTGATGACCATTGCGCTGTGCTTTGCGTCGCCATAAATACCCCCTTTGTGTCTGCAAATGCAGATCAAAAATTTTCTTACAGTCTCAATTCAAAACAAACAAATCAAGGAAAAAGGAATGGGTGGATTATTTTAAAATGCACTTATAAGTTTACTTAATCATCATAATATTATTCTAAACTACGCTATCACGTGATGATGGACTGAATATGTTGGCGCGAAAATTCCAGAGTATAATTAGAAGCGAAACCAAAGATGATTTGCGCAGTCAGGCTAATACGGATCTCTCGGGGTCCGGCCGCAATTATTCTGCAGGCCGGAGAGCCTCGTCATTATGGCCAGCGGCATTAAACAGGCTCACTATTCTTTTAGTCGAAGACAATGAAACCAATCAAATTCTGACACAAACCACATTACAACGCGCCGGATGCAACGTCATGATTGCGCGTAACGGCCAAGAAGCGATTGACGCCTGCCGCATCCAAGCCTTCGATATTATCTTGATGGATATCGAGATGCCCCAAATAAATGGCATTGAAGCCACGCAATTTATCCGCACGCAAGCCGGGCCCAACCAAACCAGCACCATCATTGCTCTAACGGCTTATGGCTCGGCCTCTGAAAAATACATCTATCAACATAGCGGCGCGGATTATGTGATTACAAAGCCCTTTACGATGGAGGCTCTCGCCCCTGCCCTTGAGACGCAATTTGGCATCTCAATACCTGATGAGCCGCCTCGCCGGACTGAACTCCCTAATCAATCCACAGTAATTGATCCTGCAATTCTAAGCCGGATTGCTTGCGAGCACGATCTGGCCGATATTGAATATATCTTGCGCTCATTTTGGCGTGTGGCCGAAGGCCTATTTACCGATATTCAAACAGCGCAGCGCACGGATAATATTCATGAGCTGCGGCATTCAGCTCACGCGCTCAAAGGCGCAGCGGCGAATATCGGACTGCGTGAAATCGCATATCACGCCGCAAAAATTGGATCTGCGCCGCAAGCTAAAAAGGCGAGTATAGTAGTTGATATTGAGCGATCTATGCAGCGCGCCCGCAAAGCGCTCTCCGTCTTTGTGGAGGCAATGCGCTAAAGCAGCAAACCCGCCCCGCGCGGTAAATCAGACTCGCGATGCACATGGGCAGATAATATCAAACCAAAACCTGCCAAGACAACCAGCATGACTGTGCCGCCATATGAAATCAGCGGCAAAGGCACACCCACGACAGGCGCAAGCCCCATCACCATCGCCAGATTAATGTAAACATAAAGCATAAATGTTGCTGTAATCCCGGCGATCATCAATTTGGAAAACACATTTTTGACCCGCAGAGCAATGCTCATACAGAGCACCCCTACACCTAAATATAGCGCCATAATGCCTATGCCGCCGAGCAGGCCGAATTGCTCGCCAATAACGGTAAAGATGAAATCGGTGCGGTTCTCCGGGACATAATCCAGATTAGCCTGCGTCCCATTCATAAACCCTTTGCCGTTCACGCCGCCCGAGCCCAGCGCAATTTTCGATTGGGTAATGTGATAGCCAGCCCCTGACGGATCACGCGATGGGTCTAAAAATGTCCAAATACGTTCGCGCTGATAATCTTTAAGTCCAAATCGGTAAAATAGCGGAACAGCAATAGCCGCCGCAACAAAGCCCGTGCCGATGATACGCCATTTTACGCCGGCTAAAAATAAAATGATCAGACCGGGCGCAATGATGAGTAATGTTGTCCCCAGGTCAGGCTGGCGCAATACAAGCGCGGCCGGCAGCATGATGATAATTAAAGCCCCAATTATCCCCAGCGGTTTTGACACCCGCCAATCGGGCAAATCATGGTAATATCGCGCAAGCGCCAAAACCACGGCAAGCTTCATAATTTCCGAAGGCTGAATGCGGGTCACATATAAGTTAAGCCAGCGCTGAGAGCCATTTACGGACACGCCAAAAAATTCCACCAACACAAGCAAGAGCAGCGCCGCCAGATAAGCGGGATAGGCTAAACCGAACCAGAGCCTGAAATCCGTTACGGCAATTATAATCATAAGCACGCTGCCGATAAATAAGCGCGTAAGATGCTGCGTGGCGCCCGCGCCCCATACCCCTTTGGTGGATGAATAAATCATCGCTACGCCGATCAGGCCAATCACAAAGATTAGCATAGGCAAAAGCCAATCGATCTCGAATAGCTTTGCGCCTAGGCCGCCGCCTCTACGGCTGGATGCAATTTGCATCACCATCAGAGCTTCTCCGGCGCGGCGTCATCGCTGCGCTGAGCAAAGCCATCGGAGGCAAGCGCGCCGCGCAGCATGCCGCGTACCATCTCGGCCGCTTTACGCGCTCCCGATCCGCCATGTTCAACAAGGCAGCTCGCAGCAAATCGCGGATTATCATAAGGCGCATAGCCGACAAAAATTGAATGGTCGCGATATTTCCACGGCAGCTCTTCATTGCGGCGGACGCGCACAGCGCGCTCTGCAGCCGAGATACCTCTTACCTGACCCGTGCCTGTTTTACCGGCCATCTGAACACCGTCAAATCCAAGCGCGCCGGGTTTATATGCTGTTCCCCCGGGCTCTTCGCACACGCCGAACATGGCGTGCTGAACAATTTTTAAGTGATCTAAATTGACGTCCAGTTGCGCAAAATTAGGAGCATCATCGCCGATGACAATATGCGGCGTAACGGCCCGGCTCCCATTGGCTATCCGGGCGGCCATTACGGCGAGTTGCAGCGGCGTCGCCAGAACGAAGCCCTGCCCGATCGACGCATTATAGCTGTCCCCTGTACGCCACGCATCATTAAGGCGGGCGCGTTTCCACGCATCATCTGGCAAAAGTCCCGGAGTTTGACCCGAAATGCCAATGTCAAAAACCTGGCCGAGTCCCATGCGAAGACCCATGGATTTAACGCGGTCAATACCAATGCGCTCAATCATTTTATAGAAATATGTGTCACAGCTATTTTTAATCGCCTCGTGCAAATTCATCTGGCCGTGCCCCCTACGCTTCCAGCAATGGAAGGTACGCCGGCCAAGGTCAGTCTTGCCTGTGCACATAATCGTTTCTTGCGGCGCAATAAGACCGGCCTCCAGCCCCGCCATGGCCACGACCATTTTCAAGGTTGAGGCGGGTGGATAGCCTCCGCCGATGACCTTGTTAAATTGCGGACGTTTTTCATCCGAATTCATTTTGTCCATATCCGCCTGCGTGAGGCCGCTGACAAATAGGTTAGCGTCAAATGTTGGCATAGAGAGCAAGACGCGAAGCTCGCCCGTTATAACGTCCATAACGACGGCCCCGCCGGACTCATCGCCAAAGGCTTTTGCGGTTTCGCTCTGGAGTTTTGCGTCAATTGTCAGATAAACATCTTCGCCGGTTTTGGCGGCATCAGAATCGCTTGGAAATTCTCTTACAACACGCCCCAGGGCATTCACCTCAACTTTTAGTCGTCCGCTGCTTCCGCGTAGGCGTTTATCCTCATTGGCTTCAACGCCTGTCTTTCCGATTTGGAATGTTGGCTGACGCAATAGCGGGCTTTTATCTTCATCCAGCGCGGCCTGACCCGGCTTTCCGACATATCCTATAAGATGTGAAAACTCGCCGCTGGCCGGATATTGGCGCGTCTGGCCGGATTGCGGGATTACGCCCGGAAGTTCGGGCAAATCAAGATTGAGCGCCGCAAATTGCTCCCATGATAAATGGTCTTCAATGAGGATAGGCGTGAAACTTCGGTTGCGTTTAATATCGCGCTTTATGCGGGCTGTTTGCGCTTCGCTTATCGTGACATGCCGGCCAATCTCGGCCAAGGTTAGATCGATGTCTTCGACGCGCTCCGGAATCATCACAACGCGGTAGTCCAGACGGTTCGTCGCCAAAGGCTTACCATTGCGGTCCAGAATGCGGCCGCGATCCGGAACTAGAATTTGAAAATTGAATTGATTGTTTTCAGACAGCGTTCGATAGTCTGCGCCTTTTTTAACCTGTAAATGATGAAGCCGCGCCCCGAATACTCCAAACAGGCTAAGCCCGCCAATGCCCAAAATGACGGAGCGGCGGGAAAACTCTCTGTCTAAATCGCTACGCTCACTCATTGCCGTGACCTGCGCATATCCGGAAGAGACAGGGTCGCCTTAAAATAATCTCGGATCACGATAAGCCCGCTAAACATCACGACACTCAATACTCCGGATAAAATCAAGGACATAAAATTTGGAAAATGCCCAAGCGAGATGGCACTCAACACTCCCGTAAGCGCGATAAGACCTAAAACCCACAGCACAAAGATCGCCACATTGGCGCTCTTTCGTTTTGGCATCATTTGATGCGCGGGATTGGTCAGGGCATAGAGCACGGCATAACTAAGCGCGAACAGCCCAAGCGGGCCGCCCAGAGCCAAATCCTGATACAAACCGATCACCATCGCGCAGATAACGGATAAGCCGTAATCTGCGCGGTAAGGCCATAAATATATAGCGCCCGCAGGAATGAAAATCGCACTGATAACTCCACCCGGAAACTTGAAATCAACTCCCGCGAGGATAACCAGACAGAGGCCAATTGCCAGACCTTGCAAGGCATATGAGTAGGCCTGCATCAGGCTAATGCGCGCGCCGGCTATCATGGCTGAGCCTGCTCAGGCCCGGCCGCCTCAAGGTCCACTGACGCGCCCTCTTCTGGCGACGCGATTGGGGTGAAAGGCTGAACCCACATCCAATCGATTGCCTCTTTTACATTTAATGTGACGCGCAATTTATCCGGGGCGGCTCCGCTGACTTGTCCGATCGGCAGGCCGCGCGGTAAGATGCCGTCATCCCCGCTCGTTACGATCTCATCACCTGCGATCCAATCCCCATCGCCTACAAATTTAAGCGTCGGAGCCCCGCTGCTATTGCCCTGCATGATCGCGCGAGAGCGGCTGCGAAGATTCATAATCGGCACGCGGCTGTTTAAATCCCGAACAGATAGGACGCGGGCTGAGCCGCCTCCGGCGCGTATGACATGGCCATACATGCCTTCTGCGGTCAAAACGGCTTGGCCTTTTTTCACGCCGCGTTTCGTTCCCGCATTAATAAGGGCAGAATAAACAAATGGGCCATTTCGCTCACTCACAGCCCGCACGCCTATACGGGATGTGTAAAGATCAGTTTCAATTTGGGTTCCGAAGAGGTTTTTTAAATATTCAATCTCGCCCTTTGCCGCAATATATTCCTGCTCAATGACGCGTAGCCGCGCCATCTCGGCTTCGGCCTCGCGGTATTTATCGACGGTATCAAAATGATCGCCAATATCTGAGACGAGTTTCTCCCCCCCGCGTACGGGCATGTTCACGATATTCAAAATTTTCGCGGTTAAAGTTTCTGCAGGCTTTCGCGCGCCCTCTAACGGTTTGCGTCCGTTCAGCCCCAAGAGAAAAAGAATAAGGGCGATGAGTATGGCCAGCGGCGCAATTCGCCGCGCGAGGCGTTTCCCTGTTCGGGAGGATGGATCGCTGTCATATCGAGCCATAGCGCCGAGCTGCGCTGCGTTCTGCTATATCGTGGACGTTACATTCCAGCAGACAGCGCGCCCTTCCATTTTTTCAGATTTTCGACAACCGCGCCGCAGCCCGCCACAACACAAAAGAGCGGGTCTTCGGCAATGGATACGGGAAGGCCTGTGCGGTTGCGAAGCTCCGTGTCCAAATTACGCAGCAATGCGCCGCCCCCGGTCAGCATAATGCCTTTATCGACAATATCTGCGGCCAGTTCCGGCGGCGTCGCTTCGAGGGCATTTTTCACAGCTTCTACGATTTGTTCAACGGGCTCAGCGAGACTTTCTGCAATCATAGCTTCGGTAACGCGGATCTCGCGCGGCACGCCGTTCATCAGATCCCGGCCTTTGATAGTAACCGTCATGCCTTCATTATCGTCAGGCATCGTCGCAGAACCGATTTCTTTTTTAACCCGCTCAGCGCTCATTTCGCCGAGGAGCAAATTAGTCGTGCGGCGGACATATTGAATAATGGCATCATCCATCTTGTCACCGCCAACGCGAACGCTGCGTGAATATACAACGCCGTCCAGAGACAGAACCGCCACCTCAGTTGTGCCCCCACCAATATCGACAACCATAGAACCGGCCGGCTCGTGTATGGGAAGACCAGCCCCCAGCGCAGCAGCCGTCGGTTCAGGTATAAGATAAACATTGCGCGCGCC
>ENA-ORXM01005059-ORXM01005059.1-marine-metagenome-genome-assembly--contig:-NODE-5059-length-10856-cov-14.662492_pt1 | contig 10856 bp, 11 predicted proteins | sample MGYA00237867_ERZ511480 | MGnify/ENA primary metagenome ERZ511480 (study PRJEB26309, sample SAMN06266103) | marine metagenome | isolation source: Algal blade | place: United Kingdom:Sidmouth, United... | reverse complement strand
AATTTTTTCCATCTTAGAATTCTCTTGTATCAAAAAACAGAGCAACCACAGCACCAAGAACCAAGAACCAAGCACTATTAAAAGCTATCTTCTATCCCAACAATCCCCATACTCTCCGCTTTATCATAAAATCTATCACACTTAAAACTTTCATCCTCCTCTTCACACAACCTATTTCCATCACAATCAACTGGATAGCTTATCATATCAAGACAATGGTTTCCAAGCAAAAAGTATTCTTCATTCTTATAATGAAATAGTTCCAAGAAAGATTTGCAATCCAATTCTTGATCGGTATACTCAACCATTTCAAACTCCTCTAATTTAGAATTTAAACAAGATGTTTCAGGCTCTTCATCTTTGGTACAACTAACAGTCAAAATCATTGTTAGCATCATCAATATCATAAATTGTCTCATAGGATTATATTATTTACCTAAACAAACGCAGCGTCTATAAACAAGGTTGCCTCTAATCCCAAATCACCCCAAAACAACAATCTAAAAATCAACTTATATGACCTAAAACAAACTTAAATCACTTATATAGTTCAATCCCGAATCACCTTAAAACTACGAGTCCCCTCACAACTACGCAACTGATAAATATACACACCACGCTCCAAATCTCCCGTCTCCAAAGAAACGACAGACGTTCCCACAGGCAATGAATAATCCTCCAACAACGAGCCAACATAAGCCCCACGCAAATCATACACCGCCAAACTCACCTCACCAGCTTCTCGCAAATTCAAAGACAGTTGCGCCGAACTATTGTGGACAGTAGGAAACAAAGAAGCCTCACGAATCAAACCATTACAACCTTCTAAAACGCCACTTTCCAATATCGCCAAACCTGTCATATCTGGTGACATAGGAATTACCGCAGCACTACAACCATTGACATCATAAACAGTTGCTCCTAACTCATAGCCATTTGGAAACGCTCCAATGTGAAACACATCACTTTCTACATTTACTTCATAGAAATAATCGCTACCATCATGTCTGATAACGTAAGGAGGTTCACCACCACTCATTTCTAATTTAACCATATAAGAGAAATCATCGCCATTGTCTATATAAGTCGCATCTACCACAAAGTTCGTAGAATCTGCACATTCAGGCTCTTCAATCACACCAACTTTCACGCAAACAGGAGCAGCATCAATCTGTCCTACGCCTAAAACTTCGCCATCTTGACTCACCAACTCAATTCTCACGGTTGCATTCGTTCCGTCAGAAAAATCGACAATACCAAAACAATCATTTACACTAAAACAACCGTCATTGTTAAAATCACCACTCAAAGAATAAATGCTTATATCATCTTCAAATTCTTGTAACCACCAATAATCTGGCAAGGCAAAAATCAAGGTAAAAAATCCTTCATCATCACAATTCACTTGATATAAAAAAGGAATACAACGAGGACAATCTGGTCCACCACAATCCACTCGCAATTCTTCCTCCCCAAGATTACCATCCTCACAACCTTCTAACTCACTCAAATTTGCTGTCTCCACAAGACTCACAGCAACAATTAAATCTTTATCATGCTCCTCTTGAGCATTTACAAAAAAAGAATACAAACACAAAATCAATAAGCAATACTTCTTCATAACAAATAGTTGAAATCTTTAAATTAATCATATATCAAGCACAAAGATAAAACGAATCAACAAACCATGCACCTATCTTAAATATCTTAACACTTATATTTTAACACAACAGGAACATACTTATTCTCCTAAATATTGCCTTACGAGTATCTACACCAATACAAAAAGCAAAAATTCTCCTTAGATGTCCTTTTTTACATAAGGTTTAGCCACTACAAAGTTATTTTTCTTTATTAAACGATTGACTGTAAAACACCATCAAAGGTCACATAATCCATTAAAAAGAAACAAATTTTAAATTAGGAGCGAACGGTTAAATGCTTCGTCGTCACGTCAAGTCCTGCTATCCGTTCTTATGGCAAACCAAGCATCATAAAATCACAGCAGAACCGAACCACAGTACTAAGAACCAAGAACTACGGCACTTGGTTTGCCATACCACTCCTATCAGGGCTATTTTAAAAGGTCTGAACCACAAAAAAGAAAACCCATGAAAAACCTAATCTTATTTATATTCACTGCCTTTATTTTATTTAGTACTTCTTCTTGTAAGATGACACAACGAGCCATCAACGAAGGAAATTTTGAATATGCCATCAACCGCAATGTCGATAAGTTGCGTAAGAATAAAAAGAAGCAACGTCCAATCCTCGAATTAGAGGATGCTTATAAAAAAGCCAATTTACAAGATTTTAGCACCATTTCTTATCTAAAGTCAGAAGGAAATCCTGCAAATTATGTGCGTATTTATGATTTGTATGACCAATTAGCAGACCGCCAAAGAAAGGTAGAACCACTTTTACCTTTATACATCAAAAAAGAAGCCCGCAACGCCAATATTGAATTAAAAGATTATACCGCAAACATCATTCAATATAAAAACAAAGCGGCTGAATATTTATACGCTAAAGCACAGCAATTGTTAAAAACGGGTCATAAATATGATGCTCGTCAAGCCTATAGTTTGTTGGAAAAATTGGAAGATTTCTATCCTAACTTTAGAGACATTCGCTCTCAATTGGCACGAGCCAATACCATCGGAAGCAACCGTATTTTATTTGAATTAGACAATAAATCTGGGATGCTACTTCCTGCTAATTTTGAAGAAGAATTACACAAAATCAGCTTAAATGAATTGGATCAACTTTGGGCAGATTTTCATGTAAAGCCGATTCCTGGGATGCAGTATGATTACAAGGTAAAAATGAATGTCAATGTCGTAGATGTCAGTCCTGAACGAATTACAGAACGAATTTACACACAAGAAAAACGAATCGAAGATGGTTGGGAATATGTGTTGAATCAAAAAGGGAATGTCGCTAAGGATAGTTTGGGCAACGATATTAAAAGAACGGTTTATGCGAATGTATTTTGTGACATTATTGAGTTAAATCAAACCAAAGAAGCGCATATTTCAGGAACAGTAGATTTTGTAGATTTAAAAACAAATCAAATCATTGGACACTATCCTGTATCTGTCACAAACACTTTTAACAACCAACATGCACAGGTAAGAGGCGATAAAAGAGCGATGGACAAACACGCAAAAAGACTCCTTCAAAATCAACCATTACCGTTTCCTTCTGATATGGCAATGTTGATTGATGCAAGTCGCAAATTGAAGCCTGCGATTAAGGACATTATTTATGACAATGAAGATTTAGTGCTGAATTAGTCAAACAAATTAAATAATATTTTATATTCCGACTCTCTTTGATGATAAAGCCTGCCTTTTTTGGTGGGCTTTTTTTGGTTAACCCTATAAGTTATTTTAGTCTTTTGAAAGAAATATAAGCAAGCGGTTCTGTCCTTGCAAAATAGACCCAATAGTTACAACCATATAAGTTTTTTTTAAAAGCCTATATAAGCGGTTCTGTCCTTGCAAAATAGACCCGATAGAAGTGTTATACCAAAGCAGCGTTGGCTTTGTAGGGGCTGACCTATATGTCTGCCCAAAAAGGCATTTGGTATAGTAGCGGATAGCGGGACCTTGCTTTACGACGGAGTACTTTACCGTTCTCTCCTTTTTATCAATATTGTATTGGTTAGGTTTTGTTAATTTGCTGATTTATTACTTGAACACGGAGTAGGTTCTGCCTTGTAGTTGGTGGGGAAATTCTCCGACGTCTAAGGTGTTTTTGGGATCGGTGGGTTCGCAAAATACGTAGGTTTCGTTGTCGTAACGAATGCCGACGCCGATGACTTCTTCTAATTTTATGCCTACTGCAACGTGATCGGTATAATCCAATAAGATGGTTTTGATGTCTAAGAGTTCTTTGGTGAGGTAGGCGAATAAAATGGAACGGTCTTCGCAATCGGAATATGGATAAAATAGTGTTTCTTCTGGGAAGAAGGTAACATTGTCGTGCTTGTATATTTTGTCGTCTTGGTACTCAAAGGCGGTGCGGGTAAAGCTTAGTAAAAAACGAATCGCTTCTTGATTGCTTTTGCCTTTTAATAGGTTTTGAAGGGCTGGAATGACTGAATTATACGTGGTGTGAGACAGAGGCATATTTAGATGGTTCTTGATGCTTAGTTCTGGATATGTTGCTAAAATCTGCATCATCGTTTTGTCCAAAAAGAAGTTTAAACGATAGATTTTATGGTCGTGTTGAAATTGTAGGACTTTTCGCTCTTTTTCTGTATTACTTAGAACAGGTAGTTCTGTCATATCAAAAGAAAACGCTTTTTTGTTTTTGGGTAAGTAAAAACTTGGAAGGTCTTCGCTGAAAGTGATTTTGTGTGAATTGTGTAGGCTTGTTAGTTCTGCCATCCAACCCCATCCGTGTTTTTTTAAAGGAACATCATAGACCTTATTCATGGTATAAACAGACAATAGTAATTGTTCGGGGTGAAAATTGAGTTGGGCTTTGTAACCTGCTTCTGACAATAAGAGCCAACAAAAAAGTGTTTGGTATTGTGGGTCTTGCGTGGCATATATGGTTTTGGCTGTTTCCAAAACCAATAGGTAATACAACCAATCATTGAGGTGTAGTTTTTGCTTATAGGCAAGCAAATCTTGTACACTTTCAGCATACAAGGTTGGTTCAGTAGTATTGTAAAACGAGGAGATGCTTTTTGCGCTGATACCATCCATTATCCCATCAAATAGATTGGGTTGATAACGAATAGTAATATCTTCTGTAAAAAAATGAAAATTTACAGTGTCTGCTTTTATTATGTTGCTAATAAAGAAGCATACCACAAACATCCCAAACTTATATTGAATAAGATTTGGCATAAATCTAGCTTGGCAAATAATTAATTTTGAAGTCGTATAGACCTAAAGGGATATTAATTATCCTTTTTTGTTGATAAAGATAAAGAGGAGTTGGGTCTTTAAAATAGCTTGGGTGTCAAATAGTTGATAAATATAGAGCAAAAAAATGGTTGTGTCCAGTAATGCAAGCACTTTATTTTTCTGTGCGAGTCAAAAACGCCCACATTCTTTCACTTTCTGTACCGATTTCTTGCATAATCAACTCATTTTCAGTCAATTTTGCAATTTTGTAGCGTTCGACTTGTTCTATATCTCCAGCAGCATCTTTATTGTTCATATAGCCAACTTCTTTTGAAAATTCAAAGGTCAAAATACCTGTATCACTATCGGCACTCCAAGTTCCTTCTTTGGCAGAACCAAAACCGCAATTCTTTGGTCCATTAAAGCGTACGGTCTTGTCTTCATTGACCTCAAAAGAGACCCAACCGCCTCGTCTTAAAGCAGCAGGAATGACTTTGCCCGTTTCGTCTTCAATTTGTCCTTCAACCCATTGATTGACTAGGTTCTCAAAACTGTGGTTTCTTTGTCCATTTTTGAAAGGTGTACAAGACAATAAGACTAATGCTGCTGCTCCTAATAGTACAAAATATTTCATGATTTTATTTTTAATTGTATGAAAGGATGAGATTCTTTATCCTTCGTATTCCCTGTTCCACTGTATTTGACTTTTTTAAAGACAAAAGGTTACTTCAAATTTAAAGGTTTTCCTTGATAAAATTCTAAGATTTTGAGACGGAACAAATATTCGTATTTAGCGGAGTTGAGATTTAGTTTTGCAACAGCTAATTGATTTTGTGCGGTACTCAATTCTAAGGCATTGGCCAAACCTAACTCATACTTTTTTTCTATGTTGTTAAATGATAGTTGTAGCGATTCAATGTTCCTTTGATTGACTTCATAGGTTTTTGCAGCAGCAACGGCTGATTGATACGCTTGTTGAATGGTTTGTAGTAAATTGCGCTTGGTCAATTCCGACTGTAAAAGCGTATTTTCTTGTGATATTTTGGAACGGGTAATGTTGTTTTTGACTTGGTATCTATTGAAGATGGGAACGCTCAAGTTTAAGCCTGCATAGTAAGTAAAATTGCTATTAAATTGTGTGCCTAATGGTCTTACACCAGACTCTGTAACAACAGGCGCAACGTTATAAACCGTATCGAAAGCAGATGTAAATCCAATCGGGACTACTTCAAATCCATAATTTAAGGGGCCTTCTACACCTGCAAAGTTTGTAGATGCACCTCCCGATAAAGAAAGCGTGGGATATTTACCACTATTGGCGATTTCTACGTCTTTTTCGGCTATCTTTTTTTGTAGCTCCACTGATTGCATTTCGGGCAGTTTTTTGAGGGCTTGTGTGTAGATTTTATTGACGCTCAAAGTCGCTAAATCACTTTCAGAAGGTGGCTCTATATCTGGTTTTACGATGTTTATGGGTTTATCGTAATATTGCAAGGTTTGTGCCAAGTTCAATTTTGCCATTTCGACCATATTTTCGGCATTTACCAATGTCAATTCCTCATTGGCAATTTGTGCTTGAAGGTTCAAAATATCGCCTTGTGGCAAAACGCCCGCATTGATGAGCTTTTCGGTGCGTTCTTTCTGCTTTTGGGTAATGAGGCTTTGTTCTTTTAGGACGCTAATTTGCTCTTCCGACTTTAAAATCTCTAAATAGGCAGAGACAATCTGTAAATCCAAATTATTTTGACTGATTCGATACTGGACTTCGGCATTTTCTACTTGTAATTCGCTTTTTTCAATAGAACGAATATTTCTAAATCCCGTAAATAAATCAACACTACTACTCAAGCCTAATGAAGTTGTCGGGGTGCTTGTTGTTTCGACAAAAGCGTTGGTGGTTGGATTGACAAAACGCCCAAAATTGATGCGCTGTGATACATTTCCATTGAGGTTGGGATAGCGGTTAAAACGACTTTGTTGGAGGTCGAGTTCTGTTAATTTGGTATTGATTCGAGCTTGTTTTAACTCTAAGTTATTTTCTCTGGCATACCGTAGGCATTTTTCCAGTGTCCAGCTTTCTTGGGCAACAAGATTTTCGCTAAATAATCCGACAAATACTAATAAGATTATGGGCAACAACTTCTTCATATATTTATTTACGTATTTTAATGATAGTGGTTCAGACCTTTTAAAATAGCCCTGATAGGAGTGGTATGGCAAGTAGTTTTTGTGGTTTGTGTTGTTTATGTAGTTTTTGTGGTTCTCACCTTTTACCAAGACTACTTGCCATAAGAACGGATAGCAGGCCTTTCTGTCACGACGAAGCTGCTAACCTTTCGCTCCTGCAAATTTTATATTATTTACGTTAAGAAAGGTAAAAAGCAGCCAATAATTATATATTTTACGTCAAAATCTAAAAATTCAACACAAAAATATGCTAGAAAAACATAAAATGGATGAATATTTTATGCAACAAGCATTGAGACAGGCAGAATTAGCCGAAGAAAATGGCGAAATTCCTGTCGGTGCAATCGTTGTTTGCCAAAAAACCATCATCGCTAAGGCGCATAATCAGACGGAACAACTCAAGGATGCAACGGCTCATGCGGAGATGATTGCCATTACGTCAGCCGCCAATTATCTTAATAGCAAATATCTTCAAGAATGTACTTTATATGTTACGTTAGAGCCTTGTTTGATGTGTGCAACGGCGTCAATGTGGTCGCAAATAGGCAGAATTGTGTTTGGAGCAGCAGATTTGCAAAGAGGCTTTAAAAACTATGATATTCCCATACTACACCCCAAAACGGCTTGTGATAGTGGTGTTTTAGAAACTGATTGCGCCCACATCCTTACGAATTTTTTCAAAAAGAAACGCAGTTAGTTGTCAAAAATAAATAAGTATGACAAGGTGTCACTTTCTACAACCAAAATAGTCTAATTTTAAGAAGTCTAAATTCTAATTAATATTATATTGGTTTGGAGCGAAAGGTCAGCAGCTTCGTCGTTACAGAAAGTCCCGCTATCCATTACAATACCAAGCCTCGCAAAACCATTGGGCCAAGCACTTTGGTATTTTCATTACTATCGGGGCTAGGTCGTTATGGTCTCAACGGTATTAATCGCAGTCCACAATCAAACTCAAACAAAGTATAAACACATGAAATATCTATTACAAATATTCGCTGCCTTTATCATTATCACCGCCTTCAATTCTTGTGGGTACAACCAAATCGTAGAATTGGGAGAAGCCGCCAACAGCCAATGGGGAGCCGTTGAAGCCGTTTATCAAAGACGAGCGGATTTAGTCCCCAAATTGGTTCAATTGGCCCAACAATCAGGGGTAAGCCAAAGCAGCATCAACCAATTGGAAAATGCCCGTAAAGCTGCGGCCATTTCGCTAAAACCAGAAGAGCTTACCAGTGATAATATCTCAAAATACAACGAACTTCAAGGAAAACTGGGCAAAGCCCTTAACAATTTTACAGGTGAGGTAAGCAAACAAGCCAACTTTGATCAGCGTTCATTATCTGATTTTATGGCATTGGCAGAAGGCACAGAAAACCGCATTCGGGTAGAACGCAATAAGTTCAATTCGGCAGTCAGTAAATACAATGCTTACATCAAAAAAGTACCTCAAAACTTTACTTCTGGCATGATGGGATTTGATGAGAAGGCGTACTTTGAGGCGGAGAAAGGGGCTGGGTCTGTGAAGTAGTTGGATGAGGAGGAATCTCTTTGTGAAAACTCTGCGACTAACACTTTTACTATTTTCAAAAAATTATCTCGTCAAATTTTCTGAGATGCTTCGATGATGTTTATTTTTTTATTAGTAGCTATTAAAACATAAATACATAAAATTCAATTATGTTTTGCAGACTGATTTTTAGCATTTTACAAAAGTGCAGCAAGATAAAAATAAATTTTATAAAAAATAATACAATTTCTTTTATGCTATAAGAAGAACTGCTATATTTGGATTATGAAACTAGCATTAGACAAACATATTCATAGTTTGCTTCACAATAAATTAACCGCAATCGAAACCCATTTTGATGCTGATGTTTTAACATATTATGGTCCATTTGAGGGCAGTGCAAATAATTTTTTAAAAATTGTTGAAGAGCTTGCAACTGATAAAAATAAGAAAGATAAAATTTATATTATATTAACAACTGGAGGAGGAAGTGCTACAGTTGTAGAAAGATATGTGAATATACTGAGGCATCACTATAAAGAAGTAAATTTTATCGTTCCTGATTATGCTTATAGTGCTGGTACAATTTTCTGTATGAGTGGAAATAGTATTCATATGGATTACTTTTCTGTACTTGGTCCAATTGATCCACAAATTCAAAATAAAGAAGGAAAATTAGTTGCAGCATTAGGGTATTTAGATAAAATAAATGAGTTACTTGAAAAAGCTCAAAACAATTCTTTGTCTAAAGCCGAATTTGTAATTCTTAAAGATTTTGATCTTGCTGAACTCAGAGGATATGAACAAGCAAAAGATTTAACAATAGATTTGTTAGAAAAATGGTTAGTGAATTACAAATTCAAAAATTGGAATAAACACCGTACTAATCCAGCTTTAGTTGGACAGAAAGTTACAGAAGCTCAAAAGATTGAAAGAGCTAAGAAAATAGCTGATCATTTGAGTGATAATAATAAATGGAAATCCCATGGAAGACCAATAAATATTCAAGCATTGAAAGATTTAAGGTTAGAAATAGATGATTACAGCAACAATATTCCAAGGAGAACATTAATTAGAGATTATTACGAATTATCTTCGGAATATACTGTTTCTAATAGATTTCGTAATTTTATTCAAACAAGAAAATTTATATAATATGGAAAGTATAGAAATAAAAATTCAAGAAAATCTTGTTGAACTTGAGAAAAAATTTGAAGGAAGTAAGCATATAAAAGAATATAATGAAATTTCTAAGGTATTCAATGCCTTAGTACAAAGTGGAGTTACAAAAAAAAGAGGTTATAATTTACTTTCTGTAACTGATATTCATATTATGGATAGAATACGATTTAATATTCAAGAAAAATAATTGCTAACTACATATTAGGATAGAAAAGGCTTTCGATATATCGAAAGCCTTTTCTATTTTTGTTATAATATTGAAAAAACAGCTACTAACGTTCTCTATGCTTACACATTACGCTAACGCTCCATACGGCGCATAGAGTGTTCGTTATCTGTTATAAAGTCTATCGACCTTTCGGCATATATTTTGTAAAGAATAGAGAGAAGAGAGCCAATCGTTATTAAGAATCCTCACTTAGTATTTTAATCACATGCAGCATTTCTTGTATTTTTTACCGCTACCACAAGGGCAATACTCGTTTCTCCCTACTTTTCTGCCAAATTTGTTTTGGTTTTTTTGTGGTTTAGTGATTCTATTTTTATCATTTAAAAATTGTACGATGGGAATTGGATTCTCATCTATCCCAAGTTCTAAATGTTTTTTGTCTTCTGGAACTTTATCTAAATCTATCAAGCCAAGAATATCATATTTGAACTTGTTTTTTATTCTTAAGCCTGCTGTGATGGCTCGTTCAATAGTTTCTTGTTCAAACACAACAACAGGACAATTGTGACAGAAATGACCACCTGAAAGATTGCTCATAAATTGTCCTTCATCAATATCTGATTTGCCATAAAGCATTATCGTGCTTTTTTCTGCGACCAATACTTCATCACAATCTGGACAATTGGCAATTTCTTCTTTTGATTGAATATATTTTTTTCTTGGAATATATAATTCTTGCATTTTTTTAATTTTACAGGAGTGCCTAGATGCCTTTCCCTTTGATTAAGTATTAATCTTTCTTCACTAAATAGTTCTCATAAGGGCGACGGGTGGCGATGGAACGGGCAAGGGTTACTTCGTCTACGTATTGGAGTTCTCCTCCGAAGGCGACGCCTCTGGCAAGGGTGGTGATGGTGACGGGCTTTTCTGCGAGTTTTTTGGAAAG
>ENA-ORXM01005058-ORXM01005058.1-marine-metagenome-genome-assembly--contig:-NODE-5058-length-10863-cov-4.875765_pt1 | contig 10863 bp, 9 predicted proteins | sample MGYA00237867_ERZ511480 | MGnify/ENA primary metagenome ERZ511480 (study PRJEB26309, sample SAMN06266103) | marine metagenome | isolation source: Algal blade | place: United Kingdom:Sidmouth, United... | reverse complement strand
CAAATCATCAGACATTGTATATACGCTTACAAAAAAACATCAATTCATAATGTACATCTTTTATCACACATACCAATGTTATCTGATTATTTACATACACACATAAACCAACTCAAAATCAAAGATTACGAATTTCATGACTCTGCAAAAAAGTTAGAATACAAAGAACTATTTGATGAGACTTTAGATATGATAAAAGAATTTTGTATACAAGCAGATCAATCTGGACAAATAAATATATCTCATGATTTCGAATCAATTCTGAAACCATATATATCTGGCATTAGCGATAGTACAAAATTGGATTACCATCAGAACAATTTGGTAACACCAGCAATAGACCTAATTGCTGATAAATACATTCCAATTCCTCAAGCAAGATTTATTCAGACTAGATTACTTAAACTATTTCAAATTTTTGAACATATGAAACTTCAAAATAAAAAAGTAGCTCACGATTATTCTGAAAATTTCAATTATTTAGATGAAATAGATAAAGTATTAGAAAATGAATTGAAATTCATATATTCCAAAGAAATATAAAGCACAAAGAAAATAACAAAATCAAAATGGAGTATAAACCGAAGGTAGATAGTGAAAAAACTTGCTAGAATTAAAATTCACAATCAATTTCAAAAAGAACTTCGTAATCTTCAATCACAATTTTCAATTCATGTCAACAATAAAGACTATACTCCTTTAAAATTAGAGCAAAGAGCTATTCAATTATATTGGTATTTGGTATTTGATGAATGGATGACATGCAAGCATTTAGAAAACGATTTCTTAGAAGATCTCTGGGATAACTACTATAGAAAAGGTGCTCAACGGGCTCTGCAATTAATACCTTTTAAATCTTCATTAGATAATATGATCAAACAGGGGACTTCATTTTTCGATTTGAAAGACGAATTTTTGAACTCTTTCTATAACGAAAGGAGAAATGAATAAATACCAATTATTAACAATAATTGTACCCCATTTGTACATAAATATAATAACTAATTGATTATCAATGTCACTTACTTTCTGTATAGGAAAGTAACTAAGTAAAAGACATCAAAATAAGAACACAACAAAACCTACCAATATTACTGATTATCAATGACAATCAAATCCAGGTATTAACATATTGTCTTGTACTCAGTTTTTTTTGACATTTGTTTGAATCTCATTTGTATTTTGGGCTAAAATCTTCTATCGAGAAAAAAACAGGGGAGATGGTGAAACATAGTAAATCATTAGGAAAATAGTTAAGTATCAGGATACACAAAGACATTTAGTAGAGTGATGACATCATACATCAGATTAACTAAGGTTTGCCATTATTGTGAAAATGATTTTGGTGTTTTCCTAAAAGAGCTCAAAAAGCAAAAAATTAAACTTAGCTTATCAGAAGAAGCTGAATGGATGCAATTCTTCGAAGAGCAGAAGGCCAAAGCATTGGAGATGCAACAAAAGATAGACCAGACAGACCAAGAGATCGAACAGATGGTGTATGAACTGTATGGATTGACAGCAGAGGAGATACGGATTGTGGAGCAGGCGACAGCATAACATAAATCATGACAAACACTACTCAAAACCTAAACGACATAGAAAGCCTAAGCTTTGACAAAGACGATCAACAGCTATTCTATATTGACGATCTAAGATTGAAAGCAGATGCATTGCGGCATTCTGTATTACCAAAGCTTCAATTGATGATGAATCATGCTATCTCTAAGATCGATGAGATATATGGTGTGGATGTTTTTGAAGACTCGCATATCACTAAGTCACCAAATTTCAGGACCAAGAGAAAAGAGAAACTAAAGCAAGAGAAAAGAGAAACTAAAGATTGATTATGACTATAGCCTATGTGGGCTGGAAGGCAAACGAGTTAAGAATAAATGGTTCGGACTAAAAAGAAAAAACGGCAAGGAAGCACAAATAGCACCCTATAAGTTCGCTTTCGATTTAGACCAAAATGGGCTAAGAGCGTCAATGTGGATGAACCTCTTAAAACTTACAGATGACACTTACATCAAATATTTAGAACTGCTAGAAAGCAAATCAGACATTATTGGAAACTTTTGTTTTTACTCCAATTTCAAGTTTAATCTTCCTAGTATGATTCATTCAACTAAAGTCAACATTGATTGGATGAAAGAACACAAAGAGTATTACCATGATTTTACAAGTCCATATTTGAGCTATCCTATCACATCAAACAGCATAAAACTATTAATAGATGACTATGCCATTTTCTACTATTTATATGACTGTTAAATCAAGATTTCAAAAGGCGTAGAAATTGATCAAATTCTTTGGGAAAAACTGCATAAATGGTCTACTACTGAAAAGCCAAAAGAAAAATTAAAAAGTCCAATAATTGACATACAAAAAGCCAAAGAAGCAGCAGAACAAAAAACAAAGGTTATGCCTGCTATGCGTTGGCAAGTCTTCCAACGTGATGACTGGAAATGTGTTTCCTGTGGAAGATCGTCACATGATGATGTTATCTTAAATATGGACCATATTCTTCCCAGATCGAAAGGTGGTCCAGATAGGATAGATAATTTACAGACGCTTTGTTGGGAATGTAATATTGGGAAGAGCAATAGGGATGATACGGATTTGAGAAACTAAACTTTAAATAGTCAATTTTTATTAAAACTGTACTCAGTATGGAAAAACCAGAAGCTCCTCAAGAAAAAGGAAAAAGGAAAAGATTCCGTTACAAGCCACGATTCAAAAAAGCTATTTTATTTAGGTATACACATCCTAATTATGGACCTCATTAGACAATTGTTTTGAAAGACCAAAATTCACTTGACCACCAAGAATGTATTGCAGTTGGTAATTTTGTCAAGTATAAATACAACAAATGCATAAATTTGGCTCTCACATTAGATCCAAAAGGGAAGAAAGCGGAATGTTATTAAGACATCTTGCTGCCAAACTCGATATAGATACCGCCATGCTCAGTAAGATAGAACGTGGTGAACGTACAGCTAAACGAGATCATGTGGATGGATTAATCGATATTCTAAATCTTGATAAAAAAGATAAGATGTCACTTTGGCTTGCTGATCAAATATTCGAGTTAATCTCAAATGGAGAAGAAGCGATTCAAGCTCTCAATTTGAAAATGAAAGAATTATCAGAATCGGACAAATAGAAATAATGGCGAAGAAGAAAGAAAAGAAGCAAGAACCCATAGAGAAGCAACTCTGGAAAGCAGCGGATAAGCTCCGTAAGAATATAGATGCCGCAGAATACAAGCACATCGTTTTGGGCTTAATATTCCTTAAGTATATCTCTGACTCGTTCGAAGAACTCCACACTAAACTCAAGGCAGGAGAAGGCGAGTATGCAGGTGCAGACCCTGAAGACAGAGATGAGTATAAAGCAGAGAATGTATTCTTCGTGCCACCGTCTGCAAGATGGTCTTACCTTCAGAGCAGAGCCAAGCTACCAGAGATAGGAAAAGACATAGACAACTCTATGGATGCGATCGAGAGAGATAATGCTTCGCTTAAAGGTGTTCTACCAAAAGTGTATGCCAAAGAAAACTTAGACCCAGTGAGTTTAGGAGAACTCGTCGATTTGATTTCTAACATCGCTTTGGGTGATGCCAAAAGTAGAAGTGCCGATATCTTAGGTCATGTGTTTGAATACTTCTTAGGAGAATTTGCCTTGGCAGAAGGAAAGAAAGGTGGACAGTTCTATACCCCACGAAGTGTTGTAGAGCTTTTGGTAGAAATGTTACAACCATACAAAGGACGAGTCTTTGATCCATGCTGTGGTTCTGGTGGGATGTTCGTACAGTCAGAACAGTTTGTGGAAGATCACCAAGGAAAAGTCAACGACATCTCTATCTATGGTCAGGAAAGTAATCAAACCACTTGGAGACTATGTAAGATGAACTTGGCGATACGAGGTATAGATAGCTCACAAGTGAAGTGGAACAATGAAGGCTCATTTCTCAACAATGCCCACAAAGACCTCAAGGCAGATTACATCATAGCTAATCCACCATTTAATGTCAGTGATTGGAGTGGTGATCTATTACGTAATGATGCGAGATGGAAACACGGTATACCACCAACAGGAAATGCAAACTATGGCTGGGTGCAACACTTTATGTATCATTTAGCACCTGATGGTCAGGCAGGATTTGTATTGTCGAAAGGCTCATTGACCACTAAGACAGGAGGCGAAAACGATATTCGTCAAAAACTGATAGAAGATGGACTCATAGACTGTGTGGTCAATCTACCTGCCAAGTTATTCCTCAATACACAGATACCAGCTTGCCTTTGGTTTATGTCTCGTAAGACACCCTCCCTCGATCCCTCCCAAAAGGAGGGAAGTCATTATCGTGGTGGTTTTGATTTTTCGGGATTAGTAAAAGAAGCAAGGAGCCTAAGAAAAAATCAAACTAATGCTGAGGAGGTATTCTGGCAATTGGTCCGAAGCAAAAAATTTAACGACTTAAAGTTTAGAAGACAACACCAAATAGGAAGTTATATAGTTGACTTTTATTGCCACTCCGAAAAATTGGTGATTGAGCTTGATGGTGGCGTTCATTCAAAACTTGAACAAAAAGCAAAAGATACTAAAAGAGATAAATATCTTACAAGCCTTGGAAACAAGGTAATAAGATTTGAAAATAACAATCTACTCAATAATCCTGAGAATGTATTAAACGAAATCGCAAGCAGTCTCTCTCCCTCTGGGAGAGACGGAAGAGAGGGTGAAATCCTTTTCATAGATGCTCGTAACCTCGGACACCTCATCAATAGACGTACACGAGAACTATCGGCAGAAGATATACAACAGATAACCGACACCTACCATAATTGGAGAAATCATGATGGTGACTATGAAGATGTAGCGGGTTTCTGTATGGCAGCACCCATCAGTCGAGTAGCAGAACTGGATTATGTGTTGACACCAGGCAGATATGTAGGCTTAGAAGAGGAAGAAGATGATTTTGATTTTGCAGAACGCTTTACGGCTTTAAAAGCAGAGTTTGATACTCAGCTACAAGAAGAGGCAACCCTTAATAATCGAATTAATACGAACCTTTCAAAGATTAATGTGAATGGATAGTTGGAAGGAAGGATACTTATCAGAAATTACAGAGATAGTAATGGGTCAATCTCCATCAGGTTCAAATTGTAATAATAATGGAGAGGGAACACCATTACTAAATGGACCAACTGAGTTTACGAACCGCTATCCACTGCCCGTTCAGTACACAACTGATGTTAGAAAAGAGTCTCAAATAAATGATGTTCTTTTTTGTGTAAGAGGTTCAACTACGGGGAGGATGAACTGGTCAGACAGGCAATACGCAATAGGTCGAGGTCTTGCGGCAATTAGACATATAGAAGGAGTTGAGTATAAAAACTTCGTTAAGGGGATACTTGACTATAATCTTGGTTATCTATTACAAAGTGCAACCGGTTCCACATTTCCAAATGTTTCTAAAAACCAACTTCATAAACTTGAAATAGTTATCCCACCCCTTCCCGAACAAAAAGCCATAGCTGAAGTCTTCAGCAGCTTAGATGATAAAATAGACCTCCTCCACCGCCAAAACAAAACCTTAGAAGCAATGGCAGAAACGCTATTTAGGCAGTGGTTTGTGGAGGAAGCGGATGAGAGTTGGGAGGATGGGACTTTAGGAGATTTCGGTACAGTTATAACAGGTAAAACTCCGAGTAAAAAGAACCCTGAACATTGGGGTGAATCATTTGACTTTATTACACCTACTGATTTTAAATTCTTTGGAATGTTTACAGATAGAACTGGCAGGAAACTTTCAAATGATGGTTGGAATCGTTTTGTGAATATACAGCTACCAGTTAATTCCATTTTAGTTACTTGTATTGGATCTGACATGGGAAAAGTTGCCATCTCATCGAATAGTTGTGTCACCAACCAACAGCTTAATTCCATCATTTTAAATGACGTTTCTAATTTGGGCTATGTGTATCAACATATTAAAAGCAAATACAATGAAATAAGATCAATAGCTTTTGGTGGCACTACTATGCCTATCATCAATAAAGGAGATTTTTCTCAAATAGATATTCCTATACCGCCTAAAAAATTGATTGATAAATTCCAGAGTTATTGGTCATCATTGAGTGATAGGATTAGATTTAATCAAAAACAAATCCAAACCTTTAACAAGCTACGAGACACCTTACTTCCTAAGCTGATGAGTGGTGAGGTGAGAGTAAAAATGAATTGAGAATGATAAAACTAACGAAAGGCAAAAAATATACAGAGGAGGAATACATCGAACTATCGATTCAAGAGATGATGGAATCAAAATCCGAACATCAAGATCGGGAAGACCCCAAAGTAGGTGCTGTATTAGTGGATAAAAATGGAGCCTACTTTGACAAAGCACATCGTGGCGAACTGCGGCAAGGTGATCACGCTGAATATACTTTGCTGGAACGCAAATACCCAAATACAGATTTAACTGGCTTTACTTTATACACTACACTTGAACCTTGTGTCAAAAGAAAGTTTCCAAAGAAAGGTTGTTATAAAAGAGCAATCAATGCTCGGATAGGTAAAGTGGTGATCGGTCATCACGATCCGGACCCAACAGTAAGAGGTAATGGAATAAGACTACTAAAAGATGCAGATATTGAAGTTGCCTTTTATGACCGGAAATATGAAAAGCAGATTGCCGATGCGAACAAACAGTTTTTCGAAGAAGCAGAGCAAAGAGCAAAAGATGAAAAAACAGGTGAGATCAGATCAGCGATCAATCCTATAGAAAATGAATTGGTTGATTTTAATTTAACTGATCTTTCTGATCAAGCCCAACAGACTATGATCGATAAAATGGGTCTTAGTTATAAGTTGGGAACAGATGGATATAAATCCTACTTAAATAAAATGAACCTAATAGCTGTTGATCCAGAATCAGGAACTGGTCGTCCTACTGGATTGGGACTTTTACTTTTAGGTACATCTCCTCAGCAGCATTTTCCTCAAGTCAGAATCAAGTTTACAATTCGCAAAGAAGTTGAGGATACCAAGATTAAAGATTTTGAAGGGCCATTGGTTCTGCTCCCGGACCAGATCCAGGAGTACTTGGAGTTTATTTTTCCTAAAGGCTTCTCATCCAGGACCTCTTTTGACCGGTCCGAAAATGTTGATCCTTCTTCATCAGCATTGTTTGAGGTGATAATGAATGCGATTGTACATAGAGACTATACAATTGATGGAGCACGAATTATGGTAAATGTGGACGATGATAAAATAGAGGTGCTCAGTCCTGGCGAGCCGCTTTGCACTTTAGATAAGTTGAATTCCTTTACTGCACCTTCTGTAAGTCGAAATCCGAAGATTGCACATATTTTCTTCGATATGGGTTTAGTAGAAGAACGTGGTTTTGGATTAGAGGAACTGAGTAAAATGGAATCTTTAGGTCTAAAGAAGCCAACTTTTGAAATGGATGGTAACTTACTGAAAACGACTATTTATCGAAATGCTCAATCTTCAAGCTCTGAAACAGATGAATATCCAGGAGCTTCTGTTCTTAAAGAACACAAGTCTTTAACCACAAAGGCTTACAGCGAAATTACAGGCTTAAAGGAACGCCAATCACGTAATCATTTGACAGGACTTGTCGATAATGGACTGGCCAAGAAAGACGGAACAAAATACATATGGATAGAGTAATGAATTTGCCGTTTTTACATATTGATCGTATAGCTCATTACATTTTCGGCAGTTTATCAGTGCCGATTGCCGTTTTTATTGCCGTTTTAAGCGATGGTTTAGTGAGAATACTTCAAAACGGCAGTTTGTGGCATTGCCGAATTGCCGTTTTCATTGTTAAGCAATCATTTTCGGCATTCTTTATTTTGTCCTATAGAGATAGGTTTTTCAATAGCAATCTTCCTATGGGACATTCTATCGGACAATTTGTCCTTGATAGCCATTTAGCCTTAAAAAGACACTTCTATAGGACATTTTCAATATGGCACTTAGCCCAATCTTATTTGATGGGTATACTGAATAGCACAACGACATTTATCATAAATCACTGTAAGTCAACGTATTGTTTATTTGATGGTTATTTGATAGAAAGACCATACTATCCTTATAAAACACCGAAACCGCTTCGTCAGAGCGGCTTCTCTTCTCCTTTGCCTCATGGACAGCGAGATAGAGCAAAGGTAAGTAATACCGTACTTATATGAAAAAGATAACAGAAAACGACATAGAACTATATGCAATAGAAGAGTTAGAAAGCCTTGGATATACTTATATCTACGGTCCTGAGATAGCTCCAGACAGTGATCATTCGCTACGTACCAGCTATGACCAAGTAGTGCTTACCGATCATCTCAAGAATGCTATAGCTACCTTAAATCCAGACATTCCATCGACAGCCCATGAGGATGCAGTTAAGCAAGTCATGCGGATTGGCTCACCTGATCTATTGACTGACAATGAGACCTTCCATCGATTACTTACGGAAGGCGTAACAGTTACCTATCGAAAAGACGACAACCAGAGAGGTGACAAAATCAAATTAGTAGACTTCGATAATGTGGCCAATAATACCTTCCATGTCATCAATCAGTTCACAGTAATAGAAAACAACAACAATAAAAGACCTGATGTCATCCTCTTTGTCAATGGCCTACCCTTGGTCGTGATAGAACTCAAGAATGCTGTAGATGAAAATGCTACTATAAGATCAGCTTACAAGCAAATCCAAACTTATAAAGCCACTATTCCATGTCTATTTACTTTTAATGGTATCTGTGTCATATCAGATGGTAATGAAGCAAAGGCAGGTTCTTTGTCAGCAGGCTTTACAAGATATATGTCTTGGAAAACTTCAGATGGTAAATCAGAAGCCTCACATCTCATCCCTCAGATGGAAACATTGATCAATGGGATGCTCAATAAAGAAACGGCATTAGACCTAATACGTCACTTCATCGTATTTGAGAAATCAAAAAGAGAAGACTCAAAGACCGGAATAACCACCATAGAGACCATAAAGAAATTAGCAGCTTATCATCAGTACTATGCTGTAAACAAAGCTGTCATCAGTACTCAATTAGCAAGTGTAGAAAATGGAGATCGCAAAGGTGGTGTAGTATGGCATACACAGGGATCAGGAAAGTCATTGTCAATGGTATTCTATTCTGGTAAGATCGTACTCAACTTAAATAATCCTACCATATTAGTCATCACAGATAGAAACGACTTAGACGATCAACTCTTTGACACCTTCGCTTCATCTACCCAGCTCATCAGACAAAAGCCTGTCCAAGCTGAAAATAGACAGCATCTGAAAGACTTACTAAAGGTAGCATCAGGTGGTGTAGTGTTTGCCACAATCCAAAAATTTCAACCTGAAGAAGGAAACGTATTCGAGACATTATCAGAGCGAAAGAATATCGTGGTAGTAGCTGACGAGGCCCATAGAACTCAGTATGGATTCAAGGCAAAGAATATAGATGTTAAAGACGAAGCAGGTAACGTGATAGGAAGTAAGGTCGTCTATGGCTTTGCAAAGTATATGAGAGATGCCTTACCACATGCAACTTATTTAGGTTTCACTGGAACACCTATCGAGAGCACTGATGTAAATACTTCAGCAGTGTTTGGAGATTATATAGACATCTATGATATAGCACAAGCAGTAGAAGATGGAGCCACAGTAAGAATATTCTATGAAAGTAGATTAGCCAAAATAGCCTTATCAGAAGAGGGCAAAAAGATGGTAGAGGAATTAGACGAAGAACTATCAGAAATAGATCTTACGGAGACTCAAAAGTCAAAAGCTAAATGGACAAAATTAGAAGCCTTAGTAGGAAGTGAAGAAAGAGTAAAGAGAATAGCAGCAGATATAGTAAATCACTTTGATGCGAGACAAGAAGTATTTGAAGGTAAAGCAATGATCGTTGCAATGTCAAGAAGAATAGCTGCAGAATTGTATAAAGCAATAATCAAACTCAAACCAGAATGGCATAGTGGTGACTTAGACAAAGGAGCAATAAAAGTAATCATGACAGCCTCCTCTTCTGATGGCCCAGAAATGGCTAAACATCACACGTCAAAACAACAACGAAGAGACTTAGCAGACAGAATGAAAGATGCTAAAGATGAGTTGAAATTAGTGATCGTACGTGATATGTGGTTAACAGGTTTTGATGCTCCATCTATGCATACTCTATACATAGATAAGCCAATGAAAGGGCACAATCTGATGCAAGCTATCGCAAGAGTCAACCGAGTCTATAAGGACAAACCTGGAGGCTTAGTAGTTGATTATCTGGGCATAGCATCTGATCTAAAAAAAGCTCTTGCATTCTACTCTGATAGTGGAGGGAAAGGAGATCCGACAATAGCACAAGAGCAAGCAGTACAGTTGATGTTAGAAAAATTAGAAGTGGTCTCTCAAATGTTCTTAGAGAAGCCACAAGAAGGCTATTCTGAAGAATATACTTCGATAGCAGCTGATCCATCAGTACCATATCTATCTAAGCATAAGGAAGTTCTTTACGAAGAATATTTTACAGCTGATACTAAAACTAAGTTGAAGATAATTCTTGCAGCAGAGGAGCATATACTCAGCTTAGATGATGGCAAGAAAAGGTTCATAGATCAAGTCACGGCATTATCAAAGGCATTTGCTATAGCAATACCTCACGAGCAAGCCTTAGATGCTAAAGATGAGATAGGCTTCTTTCAAGCTGTTAAATCAAGATTGCAAAAATTTGATACTACTGGAACAGGCAAGTCTGATGACGAAATAGAATCTGCAATAAGACAAGTAATTGATAAGGCTTTAGTTTCTGAAGGAGTTATAGATGTATT
>ENA-ORXM01005056-ORXM01005056.1-marine-metagenome-genome-assembly--contig:-NODE-5056-length-10870-cov-2.972482_pt1 | contig 10870 bp, 11 predicted proteins | sample MGYA00237867_ERZ511480 | MGnify/ENA primary metagenome ERZ511480 (study PRJEB26309, sample SAMN06266103) | marine metagenome | isolation source: Algal blade | place: United Kingdom:Sidmouth, United... | reverse complement strand
TGACGTTTCGGCCCATTGGTCTTCACTCGGGAACCATAATACTGTCTTAGCCACAAGGGTCTAGTTATGAATTTTGTGACCAAGCCGCTCTCCGCTGGTTTGTATTTTGTGGCGACCCCGATCGGGTCTGCGCGCGATATGACGCTGCGCGGGCTGGACATACTGGCCTCTGCGGATGTGTTGGCAGCAGAGGATACACGTACAGCGCGAAAATTGATGGAAATTCACGGCGTACCATTGAATGGGCGTCAGATTGTTGCGTTTCATGATCACACAGGTGACGCTGCGGCCAAGCGGTTTGTGGATGCCATCGCACAGGGTAAATCCGTGGCCTATGTGTCAGAGGCGGGCACGCCGTTAATCGCAGATCCCGGCTATGAAATGGGGCGTGCAGTGATTGATGCAGGTTTGCCCGTGACCACGGCACCTGGTGCTTCGGCGGTTCTGGCGGCGTTGACAGTGTCGGGTTTACCGACGGACCGTTTTGCTTTCGTCGGGTTCCTGCCTGCCAGCAAACAACAGCGCGAGACGGAAATTGCGCAACTGCGCGATACACCGTTTACGCTTGTTTTCTACGAAAGCCCGAAACGCGTTAGTGCAATGTTAAATAGTCTGCGCGATGTTTTGGGTGGTGACCGGCAAGCGGTTGTTTGCCGTGAACTGACCAAGAAGTTTGAGGAAACGCAGCGCGGAACCTTGGACGATCTGGTCGCGGAATTCAGTGCGCGCACGGTCAAGGGCGAGCTTGTCGTGCTTGTGGGCCGTGCCGGCGCCGTTGAAATTGTGCAGGGCGATGTGGAAACCGCGTTGCGCGAGGCGATGAAAACGATGCGGGTCAAGGACGCGGCGACGCTTGTGGCGGGGGCGATGGGGCTGCCGCGCAGGCAGGTGTATCAAACGGCCTTGGGCCTTGGAGATGATGATTGACAGGATCAACGGGATATCACGCGGGCCGCGTTGCAGAAGACATCGTCGCGCGCGATTACACCGACCGTGACCATCAGTTTGCCGCAAAACGGTGGCGTGGCGCTGGAGGCGAGATTGATCTGATCATGCGCAACGGCGCACAGGTTATTTTTGTTGAAGTCAAAAAAAGCGCGAGCTTTGCGCGTGCGGCGACGCGGCTTGGACCCAAGCAGAGGAACAGGCTGGTCGCCGCCGGTTCTGAATTCTTGGCCACGGAACCGCGTGGACAGTTGACCGATGTGCGCTTTGATCTTGCGCTTGTGGATGGCACGGGTGCCGTACGGGTGATCGAAAATGCCTTTGGCGATGCCTAGGGGCGGTTGAACAGGGGCACCCGTTGCGCCATGTATCATGGACGCAATTCAACGAGGTCTGCCATGTCCCTAAAAGTCGCCATTCAAATGGATCCAATCGGTCCGATCAACATCGACGCCGATAGCACGTTCCGTATCATGGAAGAGGCGCAGGCGCGCGGACATACCCTGTTTTACTACACGCCTGACAAGCTGGCCTATCAAGAAGGGCGCGTCACAGCGCGCGGATGGCCAGTGACGGTGCGTCGTGTGCATGGCGATCACTATACGCTTGGCGATGAGGTCGAGGTTGATCTTTCGGACTTTGATGTTGTCTGGCTGCGCCAAGATCCGCCGTTTGATATGGGTTATATTACGACGACCCACATTCTCGATATGATCCACCCTGACACGCTGGTTGTGAACGATCCGACGTGGGTGCGCAATTATCCCGAGAAATTGTTGGTTCTGGATTTCCCTGATTTGACGCCGCCGACGATGATCGCGCGTGATCTTGACACACTGAAGGGTTTTCGCGCACGCCATGGCGACGTGATCTTGAAACCGCTTTACGGCAACGGCGGTGCGGGGGTGTTCAAGCTGCGCCAAGATGATAGTAATCTTGCGTCCCTTCACGAGATGTTTTCGGGCATCAATCGCGAACCGTTGATCATGCAAAAATTCCTGCCTGATGTGTCGAAAGGCGACAAACGGGTGATTTTGGTCGATGGTGAACCTGTTGGCGCGATCAACCGCGTTCCGGCCGAGGGTGAAACGCGGTCAAACATGCATGTTGGCGGGCGGCCTGAAAAGGTCGATCTGACGGCGCGCGACCTTGAAATTTGCGCAGCGATTGGTCCGCTATTGCGTGAAAAGGGTCAGATTTTTGTCGGCATCGACGTCATTGGTGATTGGCTGACCGAAATCAATGTGACCTCGCCTACGGGGCTGCAAGAGCTTGAGAAATTTGACGGCTCTAACGTGACCGCCAAAATTTGGGAAGCGATCGAGGCGCGGCGCTAGTCATCCTTTGACAATGCGAGGCGGAAACTGACGGCCTCGGCTATATGTGGCAGGCGCACGTCGGTTGATCCGTCGAGGTCGGCAATTGTGCGGGCCACACGCAACACGCGGTGGTATCCGCGCGCGGATAGCCCGAATTTATCGGCAACGCGGGTCAGCAAATCGCGCCCTTCTTGGTCTGGTTTGGCGATTTGTTCCAACACATGTCCTTCGGCATCGGCATTCACACGCATGTGCGGGACGTCTGCAAACCGCAGTGTTTGCGCGGCGCGCGCGGCCGCGACACGCGATGCGATCTGCGCAGATGTATCGCCGTCTTGTGGTAAATCCAGATCGGTAAAGGCCACAGGCGGGACCTCTACCCGTAAATCAAAACGGTCCATCAGCGGGCCGGAAATGCGGCCCATGTAATCCTCGCCGCAGATGGGCGCGCGCGAACAGGCGCGGCTTGCATCGGTCAGATACCCGCATTTGCAGGGATTGGCAGCGGCGATCAGCATGAATTGGCAGGGGTATTTGATATGCGCATTGGCGCGCGCCACGACGACCTCACCGGTTTCAATCGGTTGGCGCAGGGTCTCGAGCACGGTGCGCGCAAACTCCGGGAATTCATCCATAAAAAGCACGCCATTATGTGCAAGGCTGATTTCCCCCGGCTTGGCGCCGCGTCCGCCGCCAACGATCGCGGCCATTGATGCCGTGTGATGGGGTTCGCGGAACGGGCGTTCGCGGTTGATGCCGCCTTCGTTGAGCAGGCCGGAAATTGAGTGGATCATCGAAGTCTCGAGCGCCTCGGTCGGGGTTAACGGCGGCAGGATGCTTGGGATACGTGCCGCAAGCATGGATTTTCCAGATCCAGGTGGACCAACAAGCAGCATGTGGTGGCGTCCTGCGGCGGCGATTTCTAGTGCGCGTTTGGCGCGCTCTTGCCCCTTCACTTCTGACATGTCGCGGTGGGTTGCGCTGGCGTCGACTTCACCGGGGGTGGAGGGGGCAATCATGGACTGACCTGAAAAATGACGCACAACGTCAATGAGGGATTTGGCGGCGATCACTTTGGCATCGCCGACCCAAGCGGCCTCTGCTCCGCAATTGCGCGGACACAAGAGTTGCTTGTTTTCCGAGGCAGCCGCCATCGCGGCGGGCAATGCGCCGACGACGGGGACAAGCCCGCCATCAAGGGACAACTCGCCTAATGCGACGGTTTGTGCTGTGTCATCGGCAGGGATGATATCGATTGCAGCAAGTAACGCGAGCGCGATGGGCAGGTCGAAATGCGACCCGACCTTGGGCAGATCCGCTGGCGACAGGTTTACGGTGATCCGTTTGGACGGGAGTGCGATTGACATCGCACTGAGAGCGGCGCGGACACGTTCACGGGCCTCTGACACGGCCTTATCTGGCAACCCGACGATAGAGAACGCAGGGATGCCGGGGGACACGGCGCATTGCACCTCGACCATCCGCGCGTCAATGCCTTCAAATGCGACCGTATATGCCAAAGCTGTCATACAGCCCCCTCCGTTTACCTTGGTTAACGGGTAGGGGGTGCTGGTTTACGAATAGTTAACGACGGTCAAAGGAGCGCCATGAATTTCGGCCATGCGGTGGGGTCGGCCACGGTTTTATCGCGGCAGAATGCGTTGCAGAACCCGAATGTGCGACCTTGTGTTTCCAACAAATGCGCCACAGGATCGCCGGAATAAGGGCAGACGTCGTTTTCGGGTGTGCCTGTGGCGACGGGTTTTGCCGCGATGGGTGCAGGACCGCGCCAATCGACCGTTGGCAAGTCGTTTTCGAAGGCAGGCAGGGTTTGCTCCCCCGCGAGCGCCATGGCCCGCCACCGCCGCAATGCAGGGTCGGCCAAATGGGCTGCAACGTAGGCCTTTGTTGTGGGGCGTGTGTCAAATCCGTAGGTTGCAAGCCGCGTCGCCATCGGCGCAAAAACCGCATCGACAATGGAATATTCGCCGCAAAGCCACGGCGTGGTGGAGCCAGTGACGCGCCTTGCGTGCGACCAGATTTCTTCGAGCCGATCAAGCTCGGCATTGATGCTGTCGGGCGGGGTGAGGGTGGCATAGGCCACACGTAGGTTCACGGCCCAATCACTGCGCAAACCGCCAAAACCGGAGTGCATTTCGTTCGCCAAGGCGCGGGCAGTGCCACGGCCCAAGGGATCAGTTGGCCAAAACGCGATGTCGGGGTGACGGCTCGCGAGTTCTTCTGCGATGGCCATGCTGTCGTTCAGGACCGCCCCTTCGGGTGTGATCGCGGTCGGCAAGGTGCGCGCAGGCGCGAGATCGGCCATCATGGGGCGCAAGGCGGCCTCTGACTGCGGGCGCAAAACGGTTGTTTGGACCTGATCCGCGAGGCCGAAGCGGTGGAACATCAGGTAGGCCGCGATCGACCAGCTAAAATACAGGCGATTGCCGAGGTATAATTGATAAGTCATGCAGTATGTTTAGCAATCACGCGGCGTCCGCGCCAATGCAATTACGTGAGCGATCCCATCACGGGGTGTGATTAATCAGCGGCGCATGCCATGTCGTCCCCGTCGTGATTTTGGTCACGGACAGGTTGCTGATTCTATGGCCGAACGCGGCATAAGCATCGATGCCCAAGGCGCGCTGCACTTGGGTCAGGATCGCGCCGAAATGGGCGACGACGATGATGTCGTGGTGCGCCTTTGCGATGTAGCTATCGACGGCGCGGTCCACGCGGGCGCGCACGGTGTTCCAGCTTTCGCCATTGGGTGGTGCAACATCACCGGGTGTTTCCCAATATGCGCGCAGGGTAGCGGCGTCGCGGGCCTCGGCCTGCGCGAACGTCAGCCCGTCCCAGTCGCCAAAGTTGATTTCGCGCAAGGCCGGATCGTGTGGCAGGCGGGCCGTGGGCGATAGCGCGTCGGCGGTCGCAACCGCACGGATCAGGTCGGATGACACCACAGGCGCATCAGGCAAGGCGTCGCGCAGACGGGCGATGGATGCAGTATCAGTCAGGTCGGCAGGCAGATCGGTCCAGCCGATCATGGCCTTGGCGTGTGTCGGGCCGTGACGCACCATCCACAAGGTCGTCATACGGTGCCTTTTAGCGCGAGCGGCAGGCCAGCCATGACTGCGACAACAGTGTCTGCTTGTGCTGCGATGTCTTGGTTCAGGCGTCCTTGGGCGTTGCGAAAACGGCGTGACAGCGCGTTGTCGGGCACGATGCCTTGGCCGACCTCGTTTGATACGATCACAACAGGGGCGGGGCAGTCTGTGAGGCTTCTCAAAAGGGCTTTGGAGTGGGTGGCGACATCATGTTCGCCCAAGATCAAATTGGTGAGCCATAGGGTCGCGCAATCTATCAACACGACGTCGTTTTTGGTCGCTGTGGCAAGTGCGCCGCGCACATCAAGCGGGGTTTCAATCGTGGTCCAATTAGCACCGCGTTGATCCAGATGGCGCGCGACCTTGTCGGCCATTTCATCGTCGAAGACTTGGGCTGTGGCCACATAGATTTTTGCCAAACCGCTTTGTTCGCAAAGGGATTCTGCATATCCCGACTTGCCGCTTGCTGTGCCGCCTAGGACCAAAGTGAGTGAAGGCAAATATTTCATGAGATTATTTCTGATCCGGTCCAAGGCGCGCTCCGTATGAATAAGTAATTAACACGAAACAGGTTGTTCACAAGTCTAGGGAGACACTGCCATGGCTGCTGCATCGGGATTTTCTGACCAAACACTGTCACGCACCGCGATGAAGGCGGAACTGCTGGACGCAGAGACGGAGCTGGCACTTGCGTACGCGTGGCGCGACCAGCGTGACGAGCAGGCGCTGCACCGCCTGATCACAGCCTATATGCGTCTGGCGATTTCGATGGCGTCCAAGTTTCGCCGTTACGGCGCGCCGATGGGTGATTTGATCCAAGAGGGCGCAATCGGCTTGATGAAAGCGGCGGAGCGTTTTGATCCGGATCGCGGCGTCCGCTTCTCGACCTACGCGGTCTGGTGGATCAAGGCGTCCATTCAGGACCATGTCATGCGCAACTGGTCAATGGTGCGTACCGGGTCTACCTCGTCGCAAAAGTCGTTGTTTTTCAATATGCGCCGCGTGCAGGCCCGTCTGGAGCGTGAAGCAGCAGCAGAAGGCCGCAAAATCGAGCGGCACATTCTGTTGCAAGAAATCGCAACCGAGGTAGGCGTCCCGTTGCATGATGTGGAAATGATGGACGGACGTTTGTCTGGGTCCGATTTCTCGCTCAACGTGACGCAATCATCCGAGGATGAAGGGCGCGAATGGATTGATGCGTTACAAGATGACGGCCCGCAGGCCGAGGAAACTGTCACCAACAGCCATGATAATGATACGTTGCGCCAATGGCTTGTGACTGCGCTGACATCGCTCAACGACCGCGAGCAGTTCATCGTGCGCGAACGCAAAATGCGGGACGAGCCGCGGACGCTGGAAAGCCTCGGTGGTGAATTGGGCCTGTCCAAAGAACGTGTGCGCCAACTTGAGGCTGCGGCCTTTGGCAAGATGCGCAAGTCCTTGCAAGAGCAAAGCCCAGAGATAGCGACGTTCCTCACCTGACCCTACGCATTGTCATTGATGCATGTTCTGCCCTAGTGTCGCCTTCGGATTAACCGGAGGCGCGCTATGTTGGCTGGCAAACACATTCTCTTGATTATCGGCGGCGGGATTGCCGCGTTCAAATCGCTGGATTTGATCCGGCGCCTGCGCGAGCGCGGGGCCAAAGTGACGCCTGTCTTGACCAAGGCGGGGTCCGAATTTGTCACCCCGCTGAATGTATCCGCGCTTGCGGGTGAGAAAATATTCCAAGACCTCTTTGATCTGACATCCGAGGCCGAGATGGGGCATATTGAACTGTCCCGCGCCGCTGATCTGATCGTGGTGGCGCCTGCGACGGCGGACTTGCTGGCCAAGATGACCGCCGGATTGGCCAATGATCTGGCCTCCACTTTGCTGCTGGCCACGGATAAGCGGGTGCTGGTGGCCCCGTCCATGAATGTGCGAATGTGGGAACATCCGGCGACCCAGCGCAATCTGGCGCAGTTGGCGAACGATGGCATCGCGTTCGTCGGGCCGGGCGAAGGCGATATGGCTTGTGGTGAATACGGTCCTGGAAGGCTTGCTGAACCGCTCGAAATCGTCGCAGCGATTGATGCAGCTTTGGTGGATGGGCCGCTAAAGGGCAAGCATGTGCTTGTCACGTCTGGCCCGACCCACGAGCCGATTGATCCGGTGCGCTACATTGCCAACCGGTCATCGGGTGCGCAGGGCACTGCGATTGCGCGCGCACTGGCAGGACTTGGCGCCGACGTGACGTTTGTCACTGGCCCTGCTGACGTGCCACCGCCGCACGGTGTGAATGTGATCAAGGTCCAGACCGCGGCACAGATGTTGCAGGCCGTGCTGGATGCACCTGCCGCGGATGCGGGCATCTTTGCCGCGGCGGTCGCTGATTGGCACGTGGCCAATGCGGGTACATCCAAGATCAAGAAGGACGGGAATGGCCTGCCCGAACTGCAGTTTGCAGAGAACCCCGACATTCTGGCGACTGTGGCCAAGATGAAGGCAGGGCGACCCGCATTGGTCATTGGCTTTGCCGCCGAGACCGATGACGTGATCGCCAATGCCACGGTCAAGCGCAAGCGCAAGGGTTGCGACTGGATCGTGGCCAATGACGTGTCGCCTGGCACGGGTATTATGGGTGGATCTGAGAACGACGTGACGTTGATCACGCAAGACGGATCAGAAGACTGGCCACGCATGAGCAAGGACGCGGTCGCAGCCAAGCTGGCAGCGAAACTGGCTGAGGCACTGGCGTGATGATCCAGCTTGCGTGGGCTGACGGTGCCGACCGGACGATTGGGTTGCCTGCCTACGAGACCGCGGGCGCGGCGGGTGCCGACGTGCGGGCCAATTTGACGGATCAGGTAACTGTGACGCTGGATGTCGGTGCACGTGCACTGATCCCCACGGGCCTGCGTATGGCGATCCCGGCAGGGTTCGAAGTGCAGATCAGGCCGCGCTCTGGTCTGGCGCTTAAGCATGGGATCAGCATGGTCAACGCACCTGGCACAATTGACAGTGATTACCGTGGTCCGGTCGGTGTGATCTTGATCAATCATGGCGACGCGCCATTTGATGTGACACACGGGATGCGGATCGCGCAAATGGTGATGGCACCCGTCACAAAAGCGGAGTTTGCGATGACGGACGAATTGGATAACACGGCGCGCGGCGCGGCCGGATTCGGGTCCACGGGCATATGACCGTTGTCTTTGTGATGGCCGCCGTGCTGTGGGGCACGGGTATGGCGATGGGAACGCCGAAGCGCGCGCGCTGGACCATGATCGGCGTTCTGGTGGCCGCTGTTGTCGTGATCCAGCTTGCGCTGCCAGACGGTCATCCGCTGCGCGAGGCGACGGGGAGCGATGTGCGGCTTTGGGCGCTTTTGCTGGGGCTTGGCGTGGTGATCGCGGGATACCGCCAAGTGCTTGGTGCGGCGCGGCGCAAGGCACGCGGCACCGTGCCAGAGGCTGTAAACGCAGGCGGGTTTACCACGACCGAGCTTGACCGCTACGCCCGCCACATCATTTTGCGCGAAGTGGGCGGCGTTGGCCAAAAGGCGTTGCGCGATGCAAAGGTTCTGGTTGTCGGTGCAGGTGGCCTTGGGTCGCCCGCCCTGCAATATCTGGCAGCAGCCGGAGTTGGCACAATCGGTGTGATCGACGATGACGTGGTCGGTAACGCCAATTTGCAACGCCAAGTCATCCATTCCGATGACCGGATTGGCGACCCTAAGGTGCAATCAGCAGCGGATGCGATGACCGCGCTGAACCCGTTTATCACGGTGCGCCCCTATATGCGGCGCCTGACCAAGGCGGATGCGGCAGGGATCATCAAAGACTATGATCTGGTGCTGGATGGCACGGATAATTTCGCCACGCGGTATCTGGTAAATGCGACCTGTGCGGCGCTGGGCAAGCCGCTGATCGCGGCCGCTCTGACGCAGTGGGAAGGGCAGATCGGCCTGTATGATCCGGCGTCCGGCGCGCCCTGTTTCGCTTGCGTATTCCCCGACGCGCCTGACCCCGACTTGGTGCCAAGCTGCGCCGAGGCGGGTGTGATCGGGCCGCTTCCCGGGGTGGTCGGATCAATGATGGCGCTGGAAGCCGTCAAAGAGATCACAGGGGCGGGTGAGGGATTGCGCGGACGATTGTTGATCTATGACGGGCTTTATGCGCAAACGCGGGTGATTGGCGCGAAAAAGCGGGCGGATTGCGCGGTGTGCGGTGGCGAAAAGATGAGTATTTAGGACAAAGCGAGGACGGGGTTCTGGCAAATCACCTGATGCGGCCTTAGCTTGTGTAGGAACAGGAGATTTACCATGACAAACCCGCTGCTTGCTGACTGGACGACACCGTTTGGGTTGCCACCTTTTTCTGATATTTCCGACGATGATTTTGCCCCCGCTGTTGATGCCGCATTGGAGACAGCACGGGCGAATATATCCGCGATTGCAGATAATGCAGATGAGGCGACGTTTGAGAACACGATTGTCGCACTGGAATTGGCAGATGCGCAGCTAAGTCGCGTCTTGTCCGCGTTTTACGCCCTAGCAGGTGCCGACAGCAATGCGGCGCGCGAGGCGCTGCAGCGCAGTGGCCATCTTCTCCTGATCGGCCATGGTCTTGGGCTCGACCGCCACCGAGATCACCGGCTCGGGGAACTCCATGCGCTCCAGCGCGATCTGCGCCTTCTGGTCGCACAGCGTGTCGCCGGTGCCGACCTCCTTCAGGCCGACCGCGGCGGCGATGTCGCCGGCGTGCACCTCCTTGAGTTCCTCGCGGTTGTTGGCGTGCATCTGCAGCAGCCGGCCGATGCGCTCCTTCTTGCCGCGCAGCGGGTTGAACACCATGTCGCCCTGCTTGACCACCCCGGAATAGACCCGGAAGAAGGCCAGCGAGCCGACGAAGCTGTCGTTGGCGATCTTGAACACCAGGCCCGCGAACGGCGCATCGTCCGAGGCCGGCCGCGTGTCGATCTTGTCGCCGTGCACGATGCCCTCGACCGGCTTCACGTCGTCGGGGGCGGGCAGGTAATCGAGCATGGCGTCCAGCAACGGCTGCACGCCCTTGTTCTTGAACGCCGAGCCACACAGGATCGGAACGAAGTCAAAGGCCAGCGTGCCCTTGCGGATCGCGTCCTTGATGGTCTGCTCGGAGATCTCTTCGCCGCCGAGGTAGGCGTCCATGAGGGCCTCGTCCTGAGTGGCGATGCTTTCCATCATCTGCTCGCGGTACTCGTTGGCCTGGTCGACCATGTCGTCGGGGATGTCTTCGACCTCGAAGCTGGCGCCGAGGTCCTTCTCGTCGACGTTGCGCCAGACGAGCGCCTTCATCTTCACGATGTCGACGATGCCTTCGAAGGCCTTGACGGCTTCGGGGCCACCGGCGCCGATCGGCAGCTGGATGACGAGCGGGTTGGCCTGCAGGCGCTCGATGACCATGTCGACGGTGCGGTAGAAGTCGGCGCCGATGCGGTCCATCTTGTTGACGAAGCACATGCGGGGCACGTTGT
>ENA-ORXM01005054-ORXM01005054.1-marine-metagenome-genome-assembly--contig:-NODE-5054-length-10872-cov-1213.325151_pt1 | contig 10872 bp, 6 predicted proteins | sample MGYA00237867_ERZ511480 | MGnify/ENA primary metagenome ERZ511480 (study PRJEB26309, sample SAMN06266103) | marine metagenome | isolation source: Algal blade | place: United Kingdom:Sidmouth, United... | reverse complement strand
TAATTTCTTTCACTTACGTAGCTCGGCTATGCGCGTCAAATTTAGCCAAACATATAAAAAAAATAACCGCTTCATTTGCGGTAGATTATTTTCTTCCTCTTCCCTAAGAATAATATGGTGATTGAAGTTGCCTGTACAATACATTCCAATGAATATAAAAGAGCATTTTAAAAATAATTACGAGCAATATTCCAAGCATTTTTCGGAAAGTTGGCTCTGGAAACGCCTGATAAACAACGCGAAATCAATTGGTATCGGAGTCATCTATCCGGTGCTACTGTTGTTTTATGCGTTTAAGAGAAAGGACACGCCAGGATGGGCGAAAAAAGTTATCACGGGTGCTTTGGGTTACTTTTTATTACCTTTTGACCTCATTCCGGATCCGCTGATTCCAATAATTGGCTTTACAGATGACATCATTATACTGAGTGTGGCGATGATGGTCGTAACGGCTTATATTGATATAAATGTAGTCGAACAGGCTCGCGCCAAGTTGACCGATTGGTTTGGTACATACGACGCCGCAAAATTGGATGAAATCGAAAATACTGCTAAAAAAGGTAGTGGTAAGTGAAAGACTCACCACTCGATTTGTTAAAAACCAGTAATTTTAGTTCTATATTAAGATTTTAGGGATGAAAAACAATAAACATTACATCTTGACTTGTTTTTTTTCCTTTATACTTCACCAAATTTTCCTTAAATACAGTGAGTATTCGCGTCAAATTTGGTTCGTCTAAAGAAAAAATAACGACGCGAAGAATATACATTTATTTAATTCCTGATACTTATTACACTGTTTTATAAATTTATTTACATTTTTTGACGTTTATTTTGAAATGAATCGAATCAAAAATGACGCGAATACTCACTGTATTTAAGGATTTTTTGGTGAAGAGTCATTTTAAAAGAAATACTCAAAAAAGTAAATAAATTTGTGAAACAGTGTATTATTTACGATACCGGACTTTAGATATTAGGTTCAAAGCTCAGTAAACCATTGGATAGAATAGACTTTATTTAGGAATATTTTGTATGCATGGAACTTTTGTATTTTTTCGATAATCGAGCCCCATTTTGAGCCGCATACCCTACGGTACGGGGCGAAAAATAGGTGAAGAGTATCGGAAAAAGATAAAGTTAGCTGCATACAAAATTTTTCTAAATAAAGTCTAATAAGAAAAGGGGCAATTCAAAAATGAATTGCCCCTTTTGTATTTTGACAAAAATATGATTGGTTTGACCATATTTTTTCGTCTGTTGTTATTTAGAAAGTTTGATAAACCGTTCGGTAGCGTAGGTGTTGCTACCATATTGTAGTCGAATAATGTATACACCCGCAGGTAAGTGACCAATTTCGATACGCAGGTTGTCTGACTCTGCTGATAGGATTTGTTGACCGATAGGTCTGCCTGTCAAGTCATAGAGTTGAATCATACTCTTGTCGCGTGTATTTTGTAAACCTATCTCAATGAAATCATTCGCCGGATTCGGCTGAATGCGTATTGACGGACTTGCTAAAAGCTGGTCTTCATTACGCGGTAGGTTTATATCATAGTTCTGTGGTACGGTGCCTATATTGACGGTATAATCCTCTACTTCTCCATAGGTAAATGTACCACAGGGACTTGCCGGATCATTCCATTGCATTGCTACACGCATGCCCGTAAGTCCGGTTGAAGCACCATTAGGAATGGTGATATTACCGGAGAGTGTACCTGAACTTATACCAGAATAGACGGCTTCGCCCGCATCATTGAAATCACCATCTCTATTGAAATCTATCCAAACTCTCCATGTTTCGTCGTATGCAGTACCGGCAAACCCAGGTACGAGTCCCACTGGTACCACATCACCAAGTCCTACATTAGCAACTTGTGAAGTGAAGTCACCGTAGCCGCCGTTATTGCTCGAAGTATTGTTGATGTTAGCAAATATCACCTGTTGGATGTACTCGTAATCGCTATTGTCTGCGTTAGCAGTGCAGTAAGTGGGTGCACCATTGTCACAAGTATTAGTAGGGTCATTAGGACAAGGATCGTTGTCATTACAGATACCGTCGTTGTCTGCATCATTGCAGCCACCGCCGCCGTCGTTATCTGGATTATTGTATCTGACGATGAATAAACCTTGCTCTATATCACTGATAATGATATAGCCGCTTTCAAAATAAGGATAGTTACTCCACGCAGAATTGAAACTGGCAGAATTGCTGGAAGGATAGGTGTCAAAATAGGCAACTTCTTCCAAATTAGCATTTCCAACATTACTAACATCTACTATTCGTAATCCACTACGATAATTAGCCATATAAGCCAAATTACCTTTGATGTATAAATTATGGTCGATAGCACCTACAGCAGCTTGGTAATATCCCAAATAGCTTGGACTATCCAAATTACGTACATCCCACATGTGGGTACGGGTATTGTGTCCATTACCAGATTCGTCGAGTTCATCATTCATCAAGAAATATTCTTGGTCTTCTGTTAGCCAGCCCTGATGCGTATACCTCTGTCCGGCGTAACCCGTTCTTGAGATTTGCGTCATATCCGACTTATCGTTGACATCTACAATCGTCAAGGTGTTTTCATTAGAATTGAAACAGATTTCTCTGCCTACGTATTGACCATCAGGTCCGGTGTAGTTGACACATTGGGCATCGTGTGTGTAGCCATCCGAAGAGAAGCAACCTTGAAAAGTCGGTGAAGTTGGATTATTAATATTAATCACTGTCAATCCACCTGAACAAGTATTACTTCCTACAGTGTAAGCATAACCGGATTCTTCATTGATAACAATGTTGTGAGAATTACCCAAATTAACTCCCCCACCAAGATTGGTTAAGACAGCATCTGCACTGAAATTGACGGGAGGATTATTGACATTACGGAGTCGTTCGAGGTTAAAGACCTGCATACCGTGTCCGTCTGCCTCACTTACGATGAAAGCATGGTCGTCATAGACTTTCATATCACGCCATGTGCTAGATGTCGTATTAGTGGATAATGAACCAATTAACACAGGATTGGTCGGTGAGCTAATGTCGATAAAAGTAGTTCTATCAGTACAGCCAAAAATAGCATATTCTTTTCCGGTTAGTGGGTCAGTCCAACCCCATATATCATTGGCTCTTGAACAGCCCATCTGATTGTTTGGCATGAAACCCACCAAATCAACATTACTGCAAGGGTAGCCTCCTGAAGAACCATTGACGCATGGTGTTATAGCTTGTCCTATACAGTCGCAGTTGGCATCCAGCGTGTCTTGAATGGTATTTGGATTCCCGTCATCACAGCTTCCGCCTGATGTACAATCGTCGGTATCACAAAAGTCTGGTGTGCCATCGCCGTCAGTATCTATGTTGTCATTTCCGCCAGGACAAATATCATCTGCATTACAGACACCGTCGTTGTCATCATCTTGGAGTGTGCCGCCTGTACAGTTGCAAGTGTTATCGTAGGTTTCACCTGTGGTACAATCGTTGTTATCGTCGCAAACCGTACCTATTATGTTATCATTGACTCCCGGACAAACATCATCCGAATCGCAAACATTATCATTATCCGAATCAATTAATGTGCCGCCTATACAATTGCAGTTGGCATCGTAAGTTTCACCTGCGGTGCAATCATCCTTATCGTCGCAAGCTATGCCGGGTGTGCAAGGTGTACTTGACGCTATCGTGTAATCTTCGACTTCTCCGAATCCGAATGAGCCACAGGGCACAGGGGTGGCGTTCCAAGCCATCATTATACGCATGGTAGTTGTGCCCATTGCTAAAGAAGCATTGAATGTACCTGTCAATGCCGTGGTGTCTGAGCTTGTACCTATATATACCTGTTCGCCTGCATCATCAAAATCATTATCTTTGTTGAAGTCTATCCAGATGCTCCAGTTTTCTCCGCGAGAATTGCTTGTAAAACCGGGCGTGAGTGTAATCGTATTTGTAGTAGTGAGCGTAGCTAACGTTGTATCGGTATAATTGCCATAGCCTTCGTCGTTGCCGGAGTTATTGATTTGACCATTTAGTTCTACGGATTGTATAAATTCGTAGTTGCTATTTGTGCCTTGTGCATCGCAGTAATCGTCACTACAGTTATTGGTTGGGTCGTTGGGACAAGTATCGTTAGCATCACAAATACCGTCACTGTCTGCATCTTGAAATGTACCGCCTGAACAGTTACAATCAGTATCATAGGTTTCGCCTGTGGTACAGACATTACTATCGTTGCAGGCTGTTCCTATCAGATCATCATTGAAGTTTGGACAGACATCATTGGCATCACATGTGCCATCTCCATCTGTGTCTTGGAATGTACCGCCTACACAATCGCAATCGGCATTATATGTTTCGCCTGTAGTGCAAGGGTCACCATCGTCGCAGGTTGTTCCCTCATCGCCACAACCGCTATCAGTAAAACAGAAATTGGTTGACTCTGTACTATCAAAATCGGCACCTGAAGCGAGTACATTTCCATCGACATCTGTAACACTATATGAACCATTACCATAACCGCAGCAAATACCATCACCGTAAATATCATTAATGGTAAAAGTATAGCATTGCTCTGTGAGACAGTCGTCTACAACCACCGTTGAGCCGTTTGGTTGATTGTTATAAGTACCACCAGAGACTACTGTAGTGCCGTTTTCATCCTCAATTACCCAACTGGTTTCTTGAGGGTAATTATCTAAATTAATGGTGATGACTATTGGGTTGCCATCGCAAGGACAGGCGGGGCAAGAACCACCGCAATCGATGCCTGTTTCGCTACCGTTTTGAATATTATCATCACAGGTACCGGCTTCACCAAAATAAGTCCCTTCCAAAGAACTTACTCCTTCGCCAAGCCAGTCTTTCAGACGAGTAGCAGGTGTTCCACCTCCTTCCCAAGAAGATGCGATTTTACCATATTCGTCAAAGCCTCCGAGGTTCGTACAGGAGGCAGTGCCACAACAAAGTTGACCGATAATCAATTTATCTTGATTGAACAATGGTGAGCCGGAGGAGCCTGGTTCAGTTGTTCCGTCGTCCCAGTTGTCAACACTCCAAAAATTGCCTGCATCAGAAGCAGCATTGTTACTAAAAGAGATTTTTTTGACATCTGCTGCAGGGTGATGAATGCCTACGGTTGAGGTGGCTGCCTCATTTCTATTATCCCACCCTGAATAATAAACTGAATAACTGCTGGGCGGTAGCGAACTTAGTTCAAATAGTGCAAAGTCAGATTCCCCATTGTTAGCACGCAGTGTTCCTCCGACAATACTTTGTGAGAAGTTTCCATCAGGTCCGTTACAGGAAGGGCTTTGATAATTGAATGCAAAAGACCAATTGCCGCTAATACTAGTGCCGCAATGATTGGCACTCAGGAAGTAAGGAGTACCATCTTGTGCTGTGTTGTTCACGATTGCACCCGTACAAAATCCGGATCCATTTGAAATCATTATTGCTACCGAATTAATCTGGTCTTCCCAACCTGCGCTTTCAGAACAAGCAACATCGTTGTTGCAAGCCCCCGAATCACCATAGCCTTTCTCAAGAATTTCCTTTACAGTAGCGTGTAAATCACGATAAGCATGTACAACGTATGAAAGCTCTATTATACCTTGCCCTTCAACGGCAGCGGGTTCATAATATTCGAGACTAACGCTGCTACCATTTATTGGTGTAATGGCAAACATCCCGTCAGCTTTATTGTTAGACGTTGTAAATGCTCCTCGCACTTCAGACCTGTCGGTGTTGTAGGCATATAGTTCTGCCCCTTGTGGTATATAAAATTGACTAAATAGGAAGTTGAGCGAATGTGCTTTGGGTGAGTGAAAGGTTATGCGCCAGATACGATCTCCATTGGGCAGTTCTTCCCATGTCCCGTGATCGTTCGGAGTTACATTTACCAGATGTCGTTTACCAAAACGGGTTGGTCCCTCACCTTTCGCAACTACTGCATCTTCTTCAAGCATTGCTTTTATATCAAATTCGGGTAGCTCATATTGAGTTATGGGAGTCAACATATTTTCGTTAAAACTTGGTGGTACTTTTTTTGTCTCTATTTGAGCATGAGCAGAAAGTACAAGCAATGTAATAGATAAAATTGTAATTATTTTTCTCATAAGATAAAGATTAGTAAAAAATTAACACAAGTAGATAGGCTGGGTGCATCCCAAATTGTCGCATTTTTGTTTTATTAAAAAAAATGATTTTTTGATAAATGTAGTGGTAACTATTTGTTGAGTTGTTTATCTGTATTTTTTTTCTTTAAAATTAGAGAAAATAAACGGTAACTTGTTGATTATAAACCTATAAGGTTTTGAGTGAAATATCAATCCTCACATCAACTTAGTAATGCTTTTCACTTCTCTATATGCAACAATTTGAGAGATACCCGACAGGCTATAGAAAATTATTTAAATACAGCCTCTTCGTGAAGATAAAGTTAAATTCTTCAGATTTAACCAAATATAATTTTGTGTTCAAGGGCATTTAATTTTATTTATATAAGTATCAGGAACAAAATAAATGTATATTCTCGACTTGTTCTTTTTCCTTTATACTTCACCAAATTTTTTTTAAATACAGTGAGTATTCGCGTCAAATTTGGTTCGTCTAAAGAAAAAATAACGACGCGAAGAATGTACATTTATTTAATTCCTGATACTTAGTACACCGTCCAAAAATGTAAATAAATTTATAAAACAGTGTGCTAAGAGTGAATAACCGACACTTTTTATTTGTCGATTTTTTTTCATGTATAATTTCAATTAAAATACTCTTTATATGCAAATTTATCAATTTATTTGTAAAAAAGAAAAAAAATCACTATTTAATTTTTATTTCATAGAAGAAAATACTAATATTATTTGTACTCTAAGGTAATTCTTAAAAATAAAATATTGTGTCGTGCATAGATTTGGAGAGAAAAAGACTGCATTTTATGATATGAGTCCAGCAAGATATAGAACGCGAAATAAATAACTTTACCATCTTGACAGGATATTTTGCCCTCATTTGCACTTTGATGCCGATAGTTATCGGGAGAAAATATCAACATTTAGGGATGAATAGATAATAAGTGAAAAAAATTTATTTCGCGTTCCTATGTAAGTGGAAGTACAAGTTTAAGCGTAAGTTTAAGTTTAAGTAAATAATTCACTTTCAGTGAATTATGACGATTTAAAGTGTCGCTTAGTTTAGTCTTTTCACTTACTATGAGTCCAGTTATAGACAAACATTTGAATTTTAAAATCATCATACAAAATGTCTGACCAAAAAATATTTCGCCCCGGCTATCGTATACGCAAAGCCTATTGGACAACCTTTATTGTGATGATGAGCTATGTTTGGTTGTATACTAAGGCTAAATTTTTTGGTAAATCTTATGCAAAAAAACGCCTACTTGACCTTCATCTTCGCAATGCAGAACGGGTCAAAAAAACGATTTTGCACCTCCAGGGTTTATTCATCAAAGTCGGGCAAATGCTCTCCATCCTCACCAATTTTCTGCCCAAAGCTTTCCACGAACCACTCGAAGCACTCCAAGACCAAATTCCGCCCCGTCCCTATTCCGAAATCGAACAACAAATCGTCAGTGAATTGGGTGATTTGCCAAACAACGTCTTTGCGCATTTTGACAAAAAACCACTTGCTTCGGCTTCTATCGGACAAGTACATCGCGCCATCCTCACATCGGGCGAGCAAGTCGCTGTCAAAGTGCAACACCTTAATATTGAGCAAATTGCGGACGTTGATTTGCGTGTTATTGAGCGTATTGTCGGTATGGTTTCGTATTTTTTCGACATTAAAGGCATCGAACACACTTATACGCAAGTCAAAAAAATGATTGAGGAGGAATTGGATTTTGAGCAAGAAGCACAATCCATGCAAACTATTGCCGTAAACTTGAAAGACGAACCTGCGCTCGAAATTCCACATTTATTCTCAGGATATTCTACCAAAAAAATACTCGTTAGCAAATATTGCAAAGGCGTAAAAATCAGCAATACCGCACAAATCCAAGCATGGAATATTGACCAAACCGACCTTGCCAATCGCCTTGTACGTGCTTATTGCAAAATGGTTTTTGAAGATGGTTTTTATCATGCCGACCCACATCCGGGCAATATCATGGTGCAAGCCGATGGCACGATTATTTTTCTTGATTTTGGTGCGGTAGCACGCCTAAAGCCACAAACTCGAACAGGGTTTCTTGCCTTGATAGATGCGGCGGTAAAAAATGATAATGAAAAAATAATCGTGGCTTTACAGTCTATGGGCTTTATTGCCGACAGGCAAGATTCGGAAGAAGTTGCGGATAAAATCATTGATGCCCTCCGCCAATTCATTCAAAATGAAGTGCAGATAGAAGGTTTGAATTTTAAGGACATCAAAGTAAATCCTTTTGAGACCAGTATATTCAATCTTGTCCGCGAACTCGGCATCAGAGACCTCGCCAACGCCTTGCAAGTACCCAAAGAATTTGTACTACTCAATCGCATGGTTCCGCTACTCTTAGGTATCTGTAATACACTGGATTCTAATTTAAATCCTATCACTGTCGTACAACCTTATTTGAAAAAATATATGCTTGGTGAACAAGGTAATTTCGTCCAATTCATCACCGACCTCCTAAAAAGTAACCTCACGAGCGCAATCGCACTGCCCGCCGAACTTCAAAAAACAATTAAGAAAATTCAGCGTGGAGAGTTGCAAATTCAAGTCTCCGGCACTGATGAACGCAATCGACTGATATACATTTTGGGGCAACAATTTCTCTATACTATTTTACTCGTTGCCTCACTTGTTTCCACTTATACATTTCATAACGAAGGTAGTACGCAGTTCAAATTTTATTCAACGATAGCGAATGTGCTGTTTTTGTTTTTATTGTTTCGCTCAATGTGGAAAAATCGTAAAGCGCAGTTTTAACCGTAACATAGACATTCTTACCTGTGTTTTGGAAACCAGACAGGAATATCTGTGTTACGTTTTGACTTTTTTATCTCAAAATCTACGAGAAGTTGAGAATTTAACGCCCAAAGAACTATTTTTGCAATTCATTGTTACCGATAAATTAAATATCACAAGCGACTACGCAGCGCGAACGCACACACGACAACTCGCAACCCGTAACTCGCTAAGGCAATTCATACTATGTTAAGCGAACAGGAAATCGTCAGACGCGAAGCCTTAACCCAAATCAAAACACTCGGCATAGACCCATATCCGGCAGCTGCATTCCCCGTGAATGCTTATGCTACGGACATCAAGGCAAACTATAATAAAGCCGAAGAAGAAGCAGATCGCAACTACCAGGAAGTGGCGCTCGCGGGACGTATCATGATGAAACGTATCATGGGAAAAGCGTCTTTTGCCGAATTGCAAGATTCGACAGGGCGTATTCAGTTGTATATTGCGAGAGACACGATTTGTCCTGAAGAGAACAAAGACCTTTATAATAAGGTCTTCAAAAAGCTCTCTGATATTGGTGATTTTATTGGCATTAAAGGCAATACGTTTACCACAAAAACGGGCGAAATCAGTGTAAAAGTTACAGAATTTACGTTCCTGTCTAAGTCGCTGCGCCCATTGCCGATTGTGAAAGAAAAAGACGGCGAAGTGTATGATGCCGTGACCGATCCGGACTTCCGCTATCGTCAGCGATATGCCGATTTGGTGATTAATCCGGCAGTGAAGGAAACCTTCCGAAAGCGCACGCAAATATATTCTACGATGCGTAAATACCTCGACGAAAAAGGGTATTTGGAGGTGGAAACGCCGATTTTGCAGCCGATTTATGGCGGCGCAGCAGCGCGACCTTTCAAGACGCATCACAATACATTGGATATGACGCTTTATTTGCGAATTGCCAATGAACTTTATCTCAAACGCCTGATTGTGGGCGGCTTTGAGGGCGTGTATGAGTTTTCAAAGGATTTTCGAAATGAAGGCATGAGCCGTTTTCATAATCCCGAATTTACCCAAATCGAACTCTATGTATCGTACAAGGATTATAACTGGATGATGGATATGACGGAGGAAATGATTGAGGAAGTAGCGATGGCAACCAATGGTACAACAAAGGTGCAGGTCGGCGAAAATGTCATCGACTTCAAGCGTCCGTGGAAACGCTATACGATGTACGAAGCGATTGAACATTTTACAGGTATCGACATCGCGGAAATGGACGAAGATGGTGTACGAGAAACAGCGAAAAAGCTGCATGTTTCGGTAGACCCGTCGATGGGACGCGGTAAGTTGATTGATGAAATTTTTGGCGAAAAATGCGAAGGGCAACTCATACAACCGACTTTTATCACTGATTATCCGGTGGAAATGTCGCCGCTGGCAAAAAAGCATCGCGATAAGCCGGGTTTGGTGGAGCGTTTTGAGGGCATTTGTAATGGAAAAGAATTTTGTAATGCTTTTTCTGAGTTGAATGACCCCATTGACCAACGCGAACGTTTTGAAGCTCAATTGGAACTCGGAAAACGCGGTGACGAGGAAGCGATGACACTCGATGAAGATTTTCTTCGCGCACTCGAATACGGGATGCCGCCCACAGTAGGTATTGGTATCGGTATGGATAGGTTGGCGATGATTATGACCAATTCAAATTCGATTCAGGATGTGCTGTTTTTCCCGCAGATGAAGCCGGAAGCTAATCAAGGGGAAGAAACGAGTGAAGAGTAAGGGAAGACGAAAAAAATAATCTACCCGTCTGAATTGTTCTTTTTCTTATATGTTTCACTTATCCCGAATCAAGCACGGGACAGGCTGTCCCGAACCCCGATTCGAGATAAGGATTTCAAAGGATTCTTAGACGGAAAAAAGACGAGTATAATAGACTTTATTTAGGAATATTTTGTATGCAT
>ENA-ORXM01005051-ORXM01005051.1-marine-metagenome-genome-assembly--contig:-NODE-5051-length-10876-cov-8.604130_pt1:0-5000 | contig 10876 bp, 11 predicted proteins | sample MGYA00237867_ERZ511480 | MGnify/ENA primary metagenome ERZ511480 (study PRJEB26309, sample SAMN06266103) | marine metagenome | isolation source: Algal blade | place: United Kingdom:Sidmouth... | reverse complement strand
CTTGCTGGGTTTGCTGGGCGTTAACAGCTCAGGTGTGGACTTTCGGTGGGGTTTCGGGCGCAGGCGGCGCGCTCGAGGTGTGGACTTTCTGGGGGGCTCTTGGAAGTCAGGATGAACGTTCCTGTGGGGGCCGATGGACCCGGAGTGGGTGTGTACAAGTGTGGACTTTCTAGCAACCTTCAGCAGACCTGGGGGGACTTTGTCTGCCTGAGGTCCCCTAAAAGTCCACTGATTGGATGCTGAAAGTCTGCTCCCATTTTTCTAAGTGGTTCGGGGCCATGCAGACGTGCGGCGGGCGTCGCGGTGGGGGCAGAGGAGGGGCAGGTGCCGCCCATGTCACGGCCCAGTGTTCTTCATGCTGCTGCAGGCCGCTGTGGCAGACGACACGTGCAGGAGCCTATCAGCAGCCGTGCCGGCCGGGAGGGTGATGTCGCTGTGATCTTGCCCTCGGCAAGGTGTGCACCAGCTCCATGAGCACACCCCCCTCCCGCCGGCGCCGCTCGGCATGCTGCAGGGGCACTCACAGCGGTGGGCGTTGCTGCGTGTGCGATCATGACGGCTCAGTAGCCACGGGGGCCACATGGGCGTGCCACATGGCTTTGCTACGGGTGTGCATGGCAATCGCTGGCAGTGCGCGACGGGTCGCAGTGGCGCCGCTCGGGGCGCTGCTTGGGACCGGGGCGGCGGCGGCGGCGGCGGCGGGCGCCCCCGTGCCAACCTTCTGTCTGGCGTATTGCAAAGGTTGTTGCTTGCTCGGGACTACATGCTGTCAAATGAGTGCATGCGCTACCGCCACGCGCTGATGACTCGATTCAGGAACGCGTTGAGCCTGGTGAGTGCGGCGGCCTGGGCGTGCAGTGCAGTGCACAGGCGCACAGCTCCTCTTGTGGTTCCTCCCGTCCTGAGGTTCCTTTCGTCTGGATTCTGGTAGCGTGTAGGTGCATGTGCAAGGCAGCACAGGTGGAGGGACGTCTGGCCTGTGCATCGGGAGTGTGCTGAAGGCATTGCATGACGTGCTGCACACGTGCCACTCGAGCTGCCGCGGCCGGCCGCCTACCTGTGCCGTCCAGGACGAGCATGCTGTGGACCCTGTCCTTGTCCTTGTCGGCAGCGTGGCTGCGAAGAGCTGCATACGTGTGTGCTGCAAGGGTGCAGCTAGCTACAGGGTTGTGTCCAAACCCTGACCAAGATCAGCACCCGCGCAGATACCCTCCACCATGCCCGCTGGCCGCTGCATGAATCGGGCACAGCAGAGGTGCGTGGCAATGGTCCTACTACGCATTGTGTTGGGGTGTGCAGTTTGCAAGGATCCGGTCTTCTAGACTAGCTTGTATACACATGTGTACTGGAGGTGCACGCTCCACAGGTGCCTGTGCCCAAGCAAGCCGTCAACGTGCGACAGCTACCTACATGCTCATGTACATCGGCTGCAGATGCTGCTGGCATGCACATCACACACTCACCCCCACTCGCGGACTCGCAAGAAGGCTGAATGCATGTGTGCTGGCCGCCGCCTGGCAAGGTCACACGTGTTGTGGTGGCACCTACATGTGCACACTGCTTGCCCCCGGGCTGGTCCCCTTGCGGTCGTGCGCATGCTCGTTCTGTAACACACACTGCTTGCTTGCTCCTTGGTGATGATCACTTGCTGCTATGTAGTGCACAGCAGGTGTTGTGTACAGCAAGCACAGCAGCAAGTGCATACTCAGCAAGTGCATGCGCAGCACGTGGTGCATGTATGCGTGCACAGCAAGAACAGGTGGGGGGGTAAAGCAAGTGCAGCACAGCCTAGGGGTAGGTTGTGCACCGTGCAGCAGGTACAGCAAGAGCTGCAGATGCACATGCTGCATGGAATGTAGCAGGGCCAGGACCGCGGTGCAACATGTGCAGTAGTGGTTGTAAACGAGGGAGTGGTTGCAAGCGAGGGCAGTAGGTCAGGTCAGTACAGTAGGTGTGCACCATCAGCAGACTCGTGCAAACATGGCAACTAGAGCAGGCGCAGCAGGTGCACGTCGTGCTCGCTCCCCTGCTGCACGTCGTACTCCCGCACCCGCCCCCCCGGACCACTGTAACACTCCCGCACCCGCTGCGTCTGCTGCATGCACGGCACGCACCTGTTGCTCCTGCACATACAGCAAGTGCAGCAGCAGCACGTCGACAGTGCTGAGCAGCACGTGCAACACGGCTGTGCAATCGTGCATGGATGCGTGCCACACGGGTGCCCCTCCCCCAAGCCCCACCGCCTCAGCCGCCGCCGCAGCAAGGGTGCCACGGGCGGCGCCCTAACCCCGGTAGCCGCACGCTGCAATGCTGGTGCAGCAGGGCCCGCAGACGGCAGCCACGTCGCATGCGTCCTCCCCCTTCCACCCCCCTTGCCTTGCCAGCCCTCCAAAACACACACAGCTGAAAGAAACGCAGACACGCAGACACACAGCTCAGAGCGTGTGGCACGGCTCGGAGGCGGGGGCGGGTGGTGGCGGTGGCAAGGCGACGGTGGCGTCCTTCCCGGCGGTCGCCGTCGATGCGGCCGACGTGTCGGCCGTCCCGCGGGAGCAAGCGGCGATCCCTCGCGCGCTCTGCGGCGCCTTTTCGTACACGGCGCAGCTGAGCGCCGCGCCCGTCTTCCGCCGCAAGATGGACGACGTCAGCCGCAAACTCGGTCGTCTGCTGTCGGCGCTCAACGCGGGGGCGGTGGACGCGTCGGTCGTCACCCACCTGCTGCGTCTGGCAGGGGCGTTGGAGAAGGGGGATTATGACGAGGCGGCGGCAGTCGTGCAGGTGCTTACGCGGGAACACTGGGACGAACATGGGAGCTGGATCCAGGCGTTGCAGCGGCTGATCCAGAGCGCCCGCACGGGGCGGTAGGTCTGCTGCCAATCTGTGTTGTGTGTGTGCTTACGTGTGTTCGAGTGGTAGTTTTTTTTCTCGTCCGCGACCGTGTTGCAGGAACGTGCGGTTGCAAGGAACGACGTGTTCCGTGCTGTACTGTCTCTATCCTGTTTTGTACGCCCCAGTCATGCATCATGGTGATGTATACGTGAGAGGGAGTCCTCAATCGAGGGCGCACGTGAATGCCGCGTCTGCGCCGACCTTGTGATCCCGTCTCAAGAGAAACCTCTACTGTATCTTTCCTTCGACAACGCAGTATTTAGCGCACACCAGTTTGTTGCTAAAAATTCTCCGCCATGGGCGGGATCGTGAAGGATCGTCTAGCTCGACGAAATAGCAGCTTCGAACCACTACCGTCGACGCTCGGATGGCGCGAAAATTGGGGTCGATCCATGTTTGCGACGGGCGGAGCTGCGCCCGAGCTGCGCCCGACGCTTCGCATCGCGAGTGCGCCAACCCGCCGCCGCGGCGGCTGGCAGTCGCCGTCGGCCCCCCGCCACCGCCACAAGGCCACGGGGGGGCCGACCTGCCAGACAGACATGCAAAGCGTGATGCTGCCGCCACTGTGCCCAACGGCCGCGGGGGCGGGCTTGCCGCGCCACAGGCGATGGATCGCGACGGCGCAGCCGCCGGCGCAGGGGGCTACTGTCCTCCCCTGACCCCAAAATTCGGGCAGGCGATGCTGCTGCGCACGCGGCGCGCACGCGACGGAGGCGGAGACGCCCACACGGCCGCGGCCGGCAGGCACCTGCCTAGGCAGACACGCGGGACGGCTGCGCAGCGAAGCAGAGAGACACGAGATAAAACGCACAACATGGCACGACTGCCCGCAAGACGCGTTCCTGGGCGAGACGAATGGCGGTCTCGACCAACAGGAGGCGAAAAGGGAATAGAGGAAAAAGAACAGAAGCAGACGCTCTGATATCGAAACACACGCAGAACGGATGCAAGACGAGCGAGCCCCCGCAGGCTGACTTCGGCAAGCGACGAGTACAAGCGTCGCGAAAGAAAAAAACGCGAGCCCAGCAGGATACCAGACGCCAGCTACCCAAGCATTCCCCTGCAACCTCCCACCCCGAACCGACAAAGCGCACGGTGGCGGGGGGGGCGGTCTGCAACCGCCCACCAGGATCGCCTCACCTCGTCCGGCGGGCCGCCAGGGAAGTCACGTAGCGCGCAGGGACGCTCTTGACCACCGTCTCCGAGCCGCCGCCCTCCTCATCATCAAAATGAAGGAGGTAAGAGCCCGTCCGCGGGGCCGGCGGGACCTTGGCCCTACCCTCAACGTCCGAGACGGGCGACGATGGTGGACACGACAGGATGGTGGCGGGGTAGAAAGTGGTCGTGTCGGGGTACATGGCAAGCACCCGTGACCCCGCCGTGTGCGGCACCGGCGGCTCCGCCGACAAGATGGACAACTGCTTACGGGGCACGGCGTGGCGCCTGTTCAGAAGAAGGGAGAAAGACAATGTTCCGGGCAGGAGGAGAAAGAGAGCACCTGTCAGTCACCAGTTGCACAGTTCCGCAGCGTGGACAAGGACGAGACCACGGCCCCACAAAGAGCCCCAACTATGCAGGAACCACCTCCTCGCACGCCACCGTGAGGCTGTCCAACAAACGTACATGCCAGACATACGGCGCCGCGCCGACAGGTGGGCGTCTTCCAGCTTGCCCTCCTCAGTGCCCGTGTCGGCATCGCCATCCCCGTCGCCAGCCGCATCGGCGACGTAGTACTTCTTGACGTCGGGCGCATAGGACACGACGGTGCCGAGGATCCACGTCCACCCGCCGGGATAGCTGAGGTCCCGCACCCGGCACGCCACCTCCGTCGACGGCTGCACACGGCGTGACTCGTTGCTGCCCAGGACGCCCACGGGGCTGCCGCCGCCGCTCGCCTTCTTGGCCCTTTTCGGCGGAGGAGCGGCGGCCAAGAGGCCGTCGCGTCTGTCAACGGCCACGACACCAGTAGGACTCGACGCCCGAGGCGGCTGCGGCCGGCTCCGCTTCTTGACCGCAACTGGACGCGGTGCAGACGAGGCGCCGAGATCGGAAGAGCGTCGTGTAGGGAAAGAGTGTAGATCTCGGTGGTCGCCGTATCATTAAAAAAAAAA
>ENA-ORXM01005050-ORXM01005050.1-marine-metagenome-genome-assembly--contig:-NODE-5050-length-10882-cov-3.539565_pt1 | contig 10882 bp, 10 predicted proteins | sample MGYA00237867_ERZ511480 | MGnify/ENA primary metagenome ERZ511480 (study PRJEB26309, sample SAMN06266103) | marine metagenome | isolation source: Algal blade | place: United Kingdom:Sidmouth, United... | reverse complement strand
AGCGCCGTCACCGAAGGCACCGATGCACAGGCCACCGTGTCGGTCCGTATGGAAGAGGACGGCCGCATCGCCACAGGGCAGTCGGCTGATACCGACACCGTTGTGGCCAGCGCAAAGGCCTATATCAACGCGCTGAACCGTTTGCTGGTCCGGCGCGAACAGTCCGAACCGGGCTATGACACCAAAGGCGTCAGCTACAAGGACGTTACCTAAGCCAAAGCGAAAGACGGGGCCGAAATGTTGAAAAAGTATAATTTTGGCCTCGAATTCGTCGAATTGTTCGCCATTAGCGCGGAAAAGTGCAAGCGGCGAAATGGCGCTGAGCCTTGCAATTCAAGGGGTTTTAATCCCCTTGCGGCACCCTTTATAAGGCATAGGGCAACCTGCGACATCGAGTCGTGGGGCAATGCAATATTTTTAGACAGAAAGACGGCGCTATGGCCTTTTGGGGAAGTTTGTTTTCGTCGGATATGGCGATTGATCTCGGCACGGCGAATACGCTGGTTTATGTCAAAGGCAAGGGCATCATCTTGTCCGAACCTTCTGTGGTGGCCTATCACGTCAAGGACGGCGTGAAAAAGGTGCTCGCTGTTGGCGAAGATGCGAAGCTGATGCTGGGCCGCACACCCGGATCAATCGAGGCCATTCGCCCGATGCGCGATGGTGTGATTGCCGATTTTGATACTGCCGAAGAAATGATCAAGCACTTCATCCGTAAGGTCGCCAAACGGTCAACGTTTTCCAAGCCCAAGATTATTGTATGCGTCCCGCACGGCGCGACCCCTGTTGAAAAACGTGCGATCCGCCAGTCGGTTTTGTCCGCTGGTGCCCGCCGTGCCGGTCTGATTGCCGAACCGATCGCTGCTGCCATTGGCGCAGGGATGCCGATCACCGACCCAACCGGTAACATGGTGGTTGATATCGGCGGCGGAACAACCGAAGTGGCCGTTTTGTCGCTTGGCGACATCGTTTACGCACGCTCTGTGCGCGTCGGCGGCGACCGCATGGATGAAGCGATCATCAACTATCTGCGTCGTCAGCATAACCTGCTTGTGGGCGAAAGCACCGCCGAGCGGATCAAGACGTCCATCGGCACGGCGCGCATGCCCGACGATGGCCGCGGCCAGTCCATGATGATCCGTGGCCGCGATCTGCTGAACGGCGTGCCCAAGGAAACTGAAATTTCCCAAGCTCAAGTCGCCGAGGCATTGGCCGAACCTGTGCAACAAATCTGCGAGGCCGTCATGACAGCGCTTGAGGCAACGCCGCCAGATCTGGCCGCTGATATTGTTGACCGCGGCGTGATGCTGACGGGTGGCGGCGCGCTGCTTGGTCAGCTTGATCTGGCGCTACGCGAGCAGACCGGTCTGGCAATTTCTGTAGCCGATGAAAGCCTGAACTGCGTGGCCTTGGGCACGGGCAAGGCGCTCGAGTACGAGAAACAACTGCGTCACGTGATTGATTACGACAGCTAAAAAGGCGGCCAAGATTGGCACAAAACCGCGACAAAGAAGATTATTTTGGCCCGATCCGCAGACTGCTGGTCGGGCTGATTGTCTTTGCGCTTTTGGGTGTTTTCCTGATCTGGCGGATCGACAGCCCGCGCGTAGAAAGGTTCCGCCTTGCCGTGATTGACCGTGTGGTTCCGTCGTTTGATTGGGCCATGGCCCCTGTCACGGGGCTTGTTAATCTTGTGGGTGACTTCCAGTCCTATCAACAGTTGGCCGCACAAAACGGCGACCTGCGCCGCGAATTGCAGCAAATGAAAGCGTGGAAAGAGGCCGCACTTCAACTCGAACAAGAGAACGCAAAGCTGCTCGACCTTAACAATGTGCGCCTTGATGCCAAGCTCACATATGTCACAGGCGTTGTGATGACGGACAGCGGGTCACCGTTCCGGCAGTCGGTTTTGCTGAACGTGGGTGCGCGTGACGGGATTGTGGACGGCTGGCCGACGATGGACGGTATCGGTCTTGTCGGTCGTATCAGTGGTGTCGGCGATAAGACAGCGCGCGTCATCCTGCTCACTGACACGTCCAGTCGCATCCCCATTACAATCCAGCCATCGGGTCAACGCGCTATTTTGGGTGGCGACAACACGTTGAATCCGCCAATCGAATTTCTTGAAAACGCCGATCTCGTCCGCCCGGGCGACCGTGTTGTGACCTCTGGCGACGGCGGTGTGTTTCCTGCTGACCTGCTGGTTGGGCAAGTCGCGTTAGGCAATGACCGGCGGATGCGCGTGCGCCTGTCTGCTGATTACGAAAGGCTCGAATTCTTGCGGGTTCTGCGGTCACGGCCACACGAGGACATCTTTGATCCTGGCAGCTTGCTTGCGCCCCAAGACACGCCCGCGGCCGATCTTGCCGTGATTGAAGCCGATGGTTGAGGCACCAACCTCTCGGGTTTGGGTGGGGCGCCTGATTTTTTTGGCGATTGCGCTGGTGCTGATCTTTGCACGATTGCTTCCGCTTGATACCCGCCCGCCGATTTGGGCCGCCCCTGACTGGCTTTTGGCCGCGACGCTGGCTTGGGTCGTGCGCCGTCCCGATTATGCACCGGTATTCGTGATCGCGGGCTTGTTCTTGCTGACAGATATACTGTTTCAACGTCCACCGGGATTGGTCGCAGCCTTGGTTGTGATACTGACCGAGATGCTGCGGGCACGCGCGCTTAGCATTCGTGATATGCCCCTTGCCTTAGAATGGGGTTGGGTCGCGACAGGCATCATCGGCGTGACGTTGCTTGATCGACTGGTTCAAACGGTTGTGATGACACCCCAAGCCCCGCTTGGGCTAACATTGATCCAGATGATAATGACCATTATATTTTACCCGCTGGTCGTGGCGATTGCGCATTTCATTTTTGGCGTCACCCGACCCGCATTGGGACAAGTCGACAACCGAGGGCACCGCCTATGAAGCGTAACACCAGAGATGCAGATGACAGCGCGCGCCGCATCAGCCGCCGCGCCTTGGTCGTGGGTGCCGCACAGGTCGGTATCGTGGGCGCGCTTGGCTACCGGATGCAATCGCTTCAGATTGATCAAGCCGACCAGTTTCGCCTTTTGGCCGAGGAAAACCGGATCAATATCCGTCTTATTCCACCTGCACGTGGCCTGATCTTTGACCTCAACGGTCGCCCGCTTGCGTCCAATGAACAAAACTACCGCGTTGTCATGGTCCGCGAGGATGCGGGCGATGTAGGCGAGGTGCTCGAACGCCTCACTAAAATCGTCCCGCTTGATCCCGAAAACCTTGCGCGTGCGATGGAAGAGATGCGCCGCCGCTCGCCCTTTGTGCCTGTGACGATCGCAGACCGTTTAACGTGGGACGATGTGGCACGGGTCAATGTAAACTCGCCCGCGTTGCCCGGCATCACCGCAGAGGTGGGGCTATCGCGTGTCTATCCATGGGGGGCGGATCTGGGCCATGTCGTGGGTTACGTTGGTCCCGTATCGGATTTCGACCTAAGCCGGATCGACGACCAAGACCCGCTTTTGCAAATACCGAAATTTCAAATTGGTAAAACCGGCGCCGAGAACAAGCTGGAGCGGCGCTTGCGCGGAACAGCTGGTACCAAGCGGATCGAGGTGAATTCGATTGGCCGCGTGATGCGTGAACTGGACCGCAAAGAAGGTAACTCCGGTGCTGATATCCAGTTGACGGTTGACGCCCGCTTACAGTCCTATGTGCAGGCGCGGCTGGACAACGATTCCGCTGGCGCGGTTGTGCTTGACCTTGAAAATGGCGATTTGCGTGCTGTGGCATCGGCGCCCACATTCGATCCGAACATGTTTGTGCGTGGCATCTCTGTCGCCAACTGGCGCGACCTGAACGAAAATAAATACCGTCCGCTTGCCGCCAAAGCCGTGCAAGGCACCTACCCGCCCGGGTCAACATTCAAGATGGTCACTGCAATGGCAGCACTTGAGGATGGCAAAGTTACACCAGAAGAAACGATCCGCTGCAAAGGTTGGGTCGAGGTCTATGGAACCCGCTTTCACTGCTGGAAACGCGCAGGTCATGGCAACGTAAACCTTCACGAAAGCCTGAAGCAGTCGTGTGACTGTTATTATTACGAGATCAGCCAACGCGTTGGGATCGACAAAATCTCGGCCATGGCACGCAAGATGGGGTTGGGGATCAAGCATGATCTGCCATTGTCTGCTGTTGCCTCCGGTCTTGCACCCGACAAAGCATGGAAAAAGGACGTCCGCGAAGAGGACTGGCGTATCGGCGATACGGTCAATGCGTCGATCGGGCAAGGCTACGTGCTGTCGTCCCCGCTTCAACTTGCGATCATGACAGGCCGTCTGGCGACGGGCCGAGAGATTACGCCGCGCCTTGTGCGGGCTATTGATGGCGTTGAACAACCAAGCGGGTTGGGCGAGGATCTGGGCCTGAACCAGAATTATTTGCGCCGCATCCGCGATGCGATGGACGACGTTTCCAACCATTCACGCGGCACCGCCTACAAGACACGTATTAATGCCTCAGCAATGAAAATGGCAGGAAAAACCGGCACCAGTCAGGTACGCCGGATTACCGCCGAAGAACGCGCACGCGGTGTAACCCGAAACGCTGATTTGCCGTGGGAACGCCGTGATCACGCATTGTTCGTCAGCTTCGCGCCCATCGAAAACCCGCGTTTCGCCGTCGCTGTGATTGTGGAACACGGCGGAGGCGGTTCAACCGCCGCGGCCCCGATCGCACGCGATATCATGCTGCAGGCCCTTTATGACGGGCAACCCCCGCTAGAGGCATATCCATCCGCCGATCGTGGACGCATCGCAGATCTGCAACGAAAAATCCGCGACCGCGTGCCGCCCGGATCACGCGGACAGGACCGCGCATGAGCTATCTTGAATACAATGCCAAATACGTCCCAACAGGTTTTCGCAAACTGTTTTACCTGAATTGGCCCGTGATTATCTTGATCACAGCCGTCGCTGGCGCTGGCTTTATCATGCTCTATTCAGTCGCAGGCGGTTCTGCTGATCCGTGGATGTCCGCGCAGGTCAAACGCTTTGGTCTTGGCATGGTTCTTTTGATCGGCGTCGCCATGGTCCCGATCTGGTTCTGGCGCAACGTGTCTGCTGTCGCCTTTGGCGTTTCGCTGTTGCTGTTACTCGCGGTGGAGTTTTTCGGCTCCGTTGGCATGGGTGCCCAACGCTGGATCGATCTGGGGTTCATGCGCTTGCAGCCGTCCGAGATGACAAAAATCACACTGGTGATGGTTCTTGCAGCCTACTACGATTGGCTGCCCACAGACAAAACGTCCCGCCCTTTGTGGGTCATCCTTCCTGTCTTGATCATCTTGTTGCCGACATTTTTGGTATTGCGTCAACCCGACCTTGGAACCGCAATCTTGCTGCTAGTAGGCGGGGCCACGATTATGTTTCTGGCTGGTGTTCATTGGGCCTATTTTGCCTCTGTGATCGCTGCGGGTGTTGCCGGCATCGTTGCCGTGTTCGAAGGACGTGGGACAAGTTGGCAGCTTTTGAAAGACTACCAATATCGCCGAATTGATACGTTTATTGATCCGGCTAACGACCCTCTTGGTGCGGGCTATCACATCACACAGGCTAAAATCGCCCTTGGGTCTGGTGGCTGGACGGGGCGTGGTTTTATGCAAGGAACCCAAAGCCGCCTCAACTTCTTGCCAGAGAAACATACCGATTTCATCTTTACCACCTTGGCCGAAGAATTCGGTTTCGTTGGTGCGTTTGCCTTGCTCGTCCTTTACGTGCTGATCATTCTGTTCTGCGTCGCGTCTGCGATGACAAACAAAGATCGCTTTGCCTCCCTTCTTACACTTGGTGTGGCTATGACATTCTTTTTGTTTTTCTCCGTGAACATGGCGATGGTCACGGGGCTGGCCCCTGTCGTTGGTGTTCCGCTTCCTCTAGTCAGCTACGGCGGGTCCGCCATGCTTGTGCTGATGATCGCGTTCGGCTTGGTCCAAAGCGCCCATGTTCATAAGGTCCGCTAATGCTCAATGTTCTGTTTTCTGCCAAAGACCAAGCATGGGATGACTACCGCGTCCCGCTTGAAACTGCCTTTGCCGATGCAGGTTTGACGGTCAACCTGTCGCGTGACCATGCACCGGACGTCGTGGACTATATCGTCTTCGCCCCCAACGGTCCCGTTACTGATTTCAGCGCCTATGTGAACACCAAGGCGGTCATGAGCCTTTGGGCAGGCGTCGAAACGGTCGTCGACAACGAAACCTTGACGCAGCCGCTCGTACGGATGGTTGACGACAGCCTGACTGCCGGCATGGTCGAATGGGTCGTCGGCCACACCCTGCGCCACCATTTGGGGTTGGATAGGCATGTCGCAGGCCAAGACGGCATCTGGCGCGACGATGTGTATCCACCCATTGCGGCCCAGCGGCCAGTGACGATCCTTGGCCTTGGCGCGCTTGGCACCGCTTGCGGGCGCGCATTAACAGCCCTTGGTTTTCCCGTCACCGGCTGGAGCCGCAACCCGAAATCAGCCGGGGGCATGACATGCCTGCACGGCGCGGATGGCCTACGCCATGCACTCAAAGAGGCACAAATTGTCATCCTTTTGCTGCCGGGCACACCAGCCACAGAAAATACGTTGAATGCGCAAACGCTCGACCTTCTGGCGCGGGGCGCGTTCGTCATTAACCCCGGGCGCGGACCGCTGATCGACGATGACGCCTTGCTCGCGGCATTAGATAGCGGCCAGATCAAACACGCCACATTAGACGTCTTCCGCACGGAACCTTTGCCTGAAGGCCACGATTTTTGGACCCATCCGAATGTCACTGTGACGCCTCACATCGCATCCACAACGCGACCAGACACCGCATCAAAGATTATCGCAGCCACGATTGTGCGCGATCAATCGGGTCTTGCGCTCGACAATCTTGTGGACCGCAGCGCAGGTTACTGACCCGCCTCGCTTTGGTTGAAATACTCCCGCCGGAGGCCCGACATTTACCGCAAGCGCGGCGGCTTATCGGGATCCATCCCCGGCGCACCCGGTGCCTGCGGATCATGTAAAGCCGGCAGATCAAACCGCAATCCCACGCGGCTAAGGTGCGCGGTCAGTGGGTCGTCCCCACGCGCAAAAAGCACGTCCATCGTGCCCGCCGCGACGCCCGAAAACGTCAAAGCTTCGCCTGCCGCTTTTGCAAGCGCATCCTGTGATCCGGGAACTGCGTCAATAAACGCGAGCACATGTCCCTTCGCCCCGTCGTCATATGTTGCCGCCGCCAGATATGCAATTTTCGCCAGCCCTGCGGCAATCGCCAACTTACGATCCAGCCCTGTGACGACAGCCTCTGGCAGGCCGCGCGGGGCGGATACTTCGGTCAGTTTCGCCGTTGCTTCTTGTGGGATATTGCCAAGCGTTGCGTGTAACCAGTCAACCGCTTGCGCTGGGATCAGCATCGCTGATGGCGCGACCTCAAGGTTCAGGGCAAATCCGATGTTCTGACCAGTGACCATATCGCACAAAATGCGACCTGAAAGCCCTGCGTACGGCGCCTCTCGGCCCACGAACTGCGCCAACCGGTCCTCGCGGTCAAAAATCAGCACAAACTGCTGGTCTTCGATTTCAAACAGCTCCGGTGTGACCTGATCACCGTCAGCTTCCGCGCCCAGCAGCATGAACAACTCTGTGTCGGCCAGCCGCTCGTAGAACTGCAGCCGTTTGGTATCGTCTTCAGGGGCTGCATCCATAGCGGCATGGGCGGTATCAAGGTCGGTCATCATCTGTCCTGTCAGCGGTAATTACTGCGTCATCGCACGCGCAACCGCCCTGCGCAATGCAGGGATCAGATCGGTTTCAAACCATTGGTTTTTCTTGATCCATCCGGTGTTGCGCCATGACGGATGCGGCAGCGGGAACATGCGCGGCGCATGATCACGCCAACGCGCGACGCGATCAGCGACCGTCATCTTACCGCCCAAATGCCATTTTTGCGCATAACCCCCGACCAACAACGTGAGCGGCACATCGCCAATGTCGTCCATCGCTGGCTGTCGCCATGTTTTGGCACAAATCGGCGGTGGAGGCAGATCGCTTCCCGCCGCGTTATATCCCGGAAAACAGAATGCCATCGGCATGATCGACACCCGCGCGCGGTCATAGAATTCATCCTTCGAAAGTCCCATCCAGTCACGTAATCTGTCGCCAGACGGATCAGTGAATGGCTGTCCGCTCTGCTGGACGCGGGCGCCGGGGGCTTGGCCCGCAATCAATATTCGCGCGTTTGACCTAAACCAGACAACTGGGCGTGGGCTATGCGCCGTGGCCGTTGCCGCAAACCTATCGGCGCAGATCGTACAGGCCTCAATGTCGGATTGCAGGGTCATACAGCCCTTTTAATCCAATGCAGCAACGACACAAGCATCGGTGAAATTCCGCCAGATTGGTGTTTGTGCCTATATTTGGCCACATCAATCCGGCATAGTCACGTTAAAGGGAGCAGCCCGCCAAAGGGCTGTTAACCTATTGCCGTCATCAATGATGGTACCCACATAAGGGTAAAGAGCAGGTCGTACGTGTTAGAATTTGTGAATGTCAGTAAGTCCTATTGGACCGGAACACAGCGTAAGGTCATTCTTGACCGTGCATCGTTTCGCGTGGAATTAGGCAATTCACTTGGCATTCTGGCCCCCAACGGGACCGGTAAAACCACATTGATCAACATGATGGCCGGTCTGGAAAAGCCTGACGAGGGTCAGATTTATCGTGGATGCCGCATTTCGTTTCCGCTCGGGTTTATGGGCGGGGTCGTAAACCGGCACACCGCGAAGGAAAACTGCCGCTATATCGCGCGGCTTTACGGGCTTGACCCCGATTACGTCGAGGCATTTTGCCGTTGGCTTTGCGGGATCAAGGAATATTTTGACATGCCCATCGGGACTTATTCCCAAGGTATGCGCGCTCGATTTACGTTTTCGCTGATGCTGGCGCTGGACTTTGACATCTATCTTATCGACGAGGGAATGCCTTCGACGACGGATGCCGAATTTAACAAAAAGGCAGGCGAAATCCTGCGCGAGCGGCTCGAGAATACGACGGTGATCATTGTGTCACACCAAGCGGAAACGTTGGAACGGTTTGCCAAGTCAGCAGCGGTTCTAAAAGACGGCCGCATCCATATGTTTGACACGTTAGAAGAAGCGAAACAGCTGTATGACTACGAAACCCAAGGCTAAGAAATTCCGCATCCGCCGTGATGCGTCGATGGGCCAGGACCAACCTTCTGCGTCTGAGCAGACCGAGGCACCAGCCCCGGCTGGACCAAAGGTCGAGGGCGAGCTGGACGCGATCCGCCGCGAGGGCCTGACGGGGCGGCAGCTCCGCATGGCGCGGCGCGTGGCGCAAAAACAGGGGCTTGCTGTTACATCCGATTTTGACGCCGTGCGCCAATTGCGTGCTGCGGGCATTGACCCGTTCCAACGCAATACAATCCTTGAACTGGTCGCACCAGAAGGCGGCGTTCCGGGACAAGGCGGCCCCAAAGGTCAACAAGGTGCAGGCACCCAAGAGATTGGCCGCATTCAGTTGCCGCAAACTGTGCCGGACCCTGGATCGAACCTGCCCTCAACCGAACGTGTGGCGCCCGCCGACAACCGCGCCCGCGAGATTTACAAAATCCAACGCGACATCGCCAAACGTCGCCGCCGCAAGCTGGCGCTGCTGTTGTCGCGTCTGGCATTTTTCGTATTTTTGCCGACTGCTTTGGTCGGGTATTACTTTTACGCGATGGCGACGCCCATGTTTGCCACCAACTCCGAATTTGTGATCCAGCAGGCCGAACCGGCAGCAGGCGCGGGCGGCTTGGGTGGTATGTTTGCAGGCACGTCGATGGCGACCCAACAAGACAGTATCACCGTGCAGTCATTCCTCGCGTCGCGCGCCGCCCTTGGCCGCTTGAACGAAGAACACGGTTTCCAAGAGCATTTCAGCGATGAAAATATCGACGAAATCCAGCGTTTGCCAGAAGATGCCAGCAACGAACAGGTTTTCGACGTCTTCAAAAAGCGGGTCAAGATCAGCTATGACCCGACCGAAGGCATTTTGCGCATGGAAGTCATTGCAGCCACGCCAGAGGCTAGCCAGAAATTTTCCGAAGCGCTGATCGGTTACGCAGAAGAGCAGGTTGACCAGCTTACAAAACGCTTGCGCGAGGACCAGATGGCAGGTGCGCGTGCGTCATACGAGGCATCGGAATTCCGCCGCTCCGAGGCGTTAGCCGAATGGCTGCAAATTCAGCAAGACACCGCGATCTTGGATCCCGTCAGTGAATCCAGCGCGATCATCCAACAGGTATCAGCGCTCGAAACGCAACGCCAGCAGCTTGTCCTTGACCTTGCAGCCAAACAATCCGTGCGCCGCCCCAACGCCGCGCAGGTGGCTGGACTACAAGCGCAAATCAGCAGTCTTGAGGGGCTGATCGCCGAATTGCGCAACCAAATGACAGCCGTATCATCGACCAACGGGTCGCTTGCATCGCGCAACACGGAACTGCGGTTGGCCGAGGAAAACTATACCTTCCAGACCGTGATCGTGCAGCAGGCCCTTGCCCAGATGGAAGCCGCCCAGATCGAGGCCAACCGTCAGGTCCGCTATCTGTCGCTTGGCGTCGAACCTGTGGCCCCCGACGAGGCGACCTATCCGCGCGCATTTGAAAACACTATTCTCGCGTTTTTGATCTTTGCAGGGATTTACCTGATGATCTCGCTCACCTCGTCGATCCTGCGCGAGCAGGTGACAGCGTAATGATCGACGTCCGAATTGGTGACCTGACGGTCAGCAATAACGCACCGCTTTTGGTGATAGCGGGGCCGTGCCAACTCGAAAGCCTTGACCATGCGGTCATGATCGCAGGGCAA
>ENA-ORXM01005048-ORXM01005048.1-marine-metagenome-genome-assembly--contig:-NODE-5048-length-10886-cov-3.119067_pt1 | contig 10886 bp, 9 predicted proteins | sample MGYA00237867_ERZ511480 | MGnify/ENA primary metagenome ERZ511480 (study PRJEB26309, sample SAMN06266103) | marine metagenome | isolation source: Algal blade | place: United Kingdom:Sidmouth, United... | reverse complement strand
TCGGCTTTCCCTTGCCTGTCAATCTGCTACATCTGTCCCGCAAGACAAAGGATAGACCCATGAGCGATAATTTCCGCCTGACGATTGCGCAACTGAACCCCACCGTGGGCGATCTGGCTGGCAACGCGGCGCTTGCGCGTGATGCATGGGAAAACGCCCGTGCCGCAGGTGCGGACATGGTCGCACTCCCCGAAATGTTCATCACCGGCTATTCGACCCAGGATTTGGTCAAAAAACCTGCCTTTCATCTGGCTGCAATGGCCGCAGTTGATGCATTGGCCGCAGACTGTGCCGACGGCCCGACGCTGGCAATTGGTGGGCCGTACGCGCAGGACGGGCGTTTGTACAATGCCTATCATATTTGTCGTGGCGGTCAGGTCGTGTCGCGCCAGCTCAAGCACTTTTTGCCCAATTACAACGTCTTTGACGAGGTCCGCCAGTTTAACCGTGGTGATATTCAAGGGCCTTATGCGATTCCGAACGGCCCCCGCATCGGAAGCCCGATCTGCGAAGACGCATGGTATGAGGACGTCGCCGAGGCCATGGTGGAATCAGGCGCTGAAATCCTCGTGGTGCCCAATGGTTCACCGTATTTTCGCGGCAAATTTGATTATCGTATGAACGCCATGGTGGCGCGTGTCGTCGAAAATGACGTGCCGCTTGTTTACCTCAATATGGTTGGTGGCCAAGACGACCAAGCATTTGACGGCGGGTCATTCGTGCTGAACCGTGGGGGCGAACTGGCGCTGCAATTGCCGCTGTTCGATACGGCAATCGCGCATGTCGATTTCACACGTGGCCCTGACGGCTGGACCGCGGCACAAGGTGACAAGGTTCCGCTGCCGTCTGAATACGGCCAAGACTACCGCGCAATGGTGGAATCCCTGCGCGACTATTTTGGCAAAACCGGATTCAAGAAGTGCCTGCTTGGTCTGTCCGGCGGCATCGACAGTGCGATTGTCGCGACCATCGCCGCCGACGCGCTCGGCCCGCAAAATGTGCGCTGCGTGATGCTGCCGTCCGAATACACATCCCAAGCCTCGTTGGATGACGCGCAGGCCGTCGTCGATGCGCTGGGCTGCAATTACGACACGGTCAATATCGCTGGGCCGCGCGCCGCCGTGACCGAAGCCTTGGCACCGCTGTTTGCTGGCCTCGAGGAAGGGTTGACCGAGGAAAACATCCAAAGCCGGCTGCGCGGGCTGCTCTTGATGGCGCAATCGAATAAATTTGGTGAAATGCTGCTGACGACGGGCAACAAATCCGAAGTCGCAGTAGGCTATGCCACGATTTACGGCGACATGTCCGGCGGCTATAACCCGATCAAGGACATGTACAAAACACGCGTGTTTGAAACCTGCCGTTGGCGCAACGCCAACCACGCGGAGTGGATGTTGGCCCCTGCGGGTGAAATGATACCAGTGGCGATTATTGACAAGCCACCAACCGCCGAATTGCGCCCCGATCAAAAAGACAGCGATAGCCTACCGCCTTACGATATTCTTGATGGTATTCTCGAAATGCTGGTCGATGACGAGGCATCGGTCGCTGATTGCGTTGCACAAGGATATGACCGTGACACGGTAAAACGCGTGGAACACCTGCTGTATATTTCCGAATACAAGCGGTTCCAATCTGCGCCCGGCACACGGTTGTCGCGCCATGCATTCTGGCTCGATCGCCGCTACCCGATTGTGAACCGCTGGCGCGATCAGGGCTGATTGCGACGCTCGGCAAATACCATACGCAAATCATCCTTCGATCAACTACTGCTTTTGTGTTAACATCGGTGTCATGACACAGAACAAAACACACGAGACCGCCCAAGCTGTTACCGATTTTCTGGCAACTGTTGATCACCCGACACGCGCGGCCGATGCCCAAACACTGCTGCAATTGTTCAGCCGCGTGACAGGCCATGCGCCCAAAATGTGGGGGCCTACAATCATCGGTTTTGGGCAATATCATTATACATATGACAGCGGTCGCGAAGGCGATTGCTGCGCCACGGGGTTCAGTCCGCGCAAGGCGAACCTGTCGATCTACGTGATGCCCGGCTATGCGGATTACAGCGAAATTCTGTCTCGATTGGGCAAACATAAAATGGGTAAGGCTTGCCTTTACGTCAATAAGCTCGCGGATATTGACCTCGCCGTTCTGGAGGAACTGATCCGCACCGGCTTGGATGATCTGGGTAAAAAATGGCCGGTGACTGCCTAATCTAGACAAACCACGGCGGGCATGAGACATGAGGGGCAACCAAAGGATGACCCCATGACCACCACCCGTTTCGCCCCATCGCCAACTGGCTACCTGCATATCGGCAACCTGCGTGCTGCCCTGTTCAACTACGCCATCGCACGTCAGAACGGCGGCACATTCGTGCTGCGTATCGACGATACCGATCAGGAACGGTCCAAGGATGAATATATCCAAGGCATCAAGGACGACCTGACATGGCTTGGCCTTGAATGGGACCGCGTAGAGCATCAGTCCAAACGCATGGATATGTACCTAGCCGCAAAGCAGAAATTGATCGACATGGGGCGTCTTTACGAATGTTTTGAGACGCCGGTCGAGCTTGATCTCAAACGCAAGAAGCAACTCAATATGGGCAAGCCGCCGGTCTATGATCGCGCCGCGCTTGCCTTATCGGAGGAAGAAAAAGACACGTTGCGCGCCGAACGTGGATCACACTGGCGGTTTAAGCTCGATCTTGAACGTATTGAATGGGACGATGAAATCGTCGGCACCATTTCGATTGACGCGGCGTCTGTTTCTGATCCGGTCTTGTTCAAAAACGATGGTCAAATCTTGTATACGCTCGCGTCCGTCGTTGATGACACTGAAATGGGCATGACCAACGTGGTGCGCGGGTCCGACCATATCACCAACACAGCGACGCAAATCCAGATCATGCAAGCGCTGGGTGGTACGGTGCCGCGCTTTGCGCACCATTCGCTTTTGACGGGTCCACAAGGCGAGGCATTGTCAAAACGTCTCGGCACGCTGGCGCTGCGCGATTTGCGCGAAAAGGGTATCGCACCGCAGGCCATTTTGTCCCTGATGGCGCGCCTTGGCTCGTCCGATCCGGTTGAACTGCGCGCAACAGTGCAAGAGATCGTCGATGGTTTCGACATTAGCAAATTCGGCTCTGCGCCGACGAAGTTCGACGCAGAAGACCTCGGCCCGCTGACCGCGCGATACCTTGCGACGCTTACCGCTGCGGATGTGGCCGATGTTCTGACATCAATCCCCGCTGAAAAACGCGACGCATTCTGGAACGCAATCAAAGGCAATATCAGCAGCCTTGATGACGTCGCCGGATGGTGGGCGTTTTTCCAAAACGGGCCAGACGCGCCGCTGATCGAAGACGAAGACCGCGCCTTCATTACGCAAGCGTTCGATATGCTTGGCGCGCCGCCCTATGCAGACGACACATGGTCCAATTGGACGTCGGCCGTGAAAGAGGCAACAGGTCGCAAAGGCAAGGGTCTTTTCATGCCATTGCGTAAGGCCGTGACTGGCATGCAACGCGGGCCGGAAATGGCCGAAGTCATGCCGCTTTTGCAGACCAAGCCGAAACTGTAAACTATTCGCGCGCGCGCAATACTTGTGCGGGTTTCGCGCCAAGCGGACGCACCGCAAACGCCAAGCCCGCAATAAGTGATGCCATAACGCCGCCGCCGATGATCACAAATGCATTGGACCAGATCACAGTGTAATCGCCTTCCATGATGTACACTGTCACGGCCCAGCCGCCCAAGATCCCTGCGGCCAGAGCCACGGTGCCAGCCGCCAGTCCAAGCAGCGCAGCCCGCAGCGCGAAGCTTGCCATGATGCGTTTGCGCGATGCGCCGAGCGTTTTTAGCACTGCTGCCTCATAGGTCCGCGCACGTTCGCCAGCGGCAGCTGCCCCGATCAACACAAGAAAGCCTGTGATCAATGTGGCCAATGCCGCATAGCGGGTCGCGGTTGCAATGCCGCCAACGAGGTCTACGACCTGATCAATGGCGTCCCGAATACGTATGGCCGTTATGTTGGGAAATTGACCTGCAAGGTCGCGCAAAATCACGGCTTCTGCTTCTGGTTCCGCATAGACCGTCGAAATCCAGCTATGGGGTGCACCCGCCAGTGCGCTGGGGTTCATTGTCATGACAAAACCGATGCCTGCATCCTCCCAACTGACGTCTTGAAAACTGGCGATTGTCGCCGTGATATCGCGGCCGAGGATATTGACGGTCACGCTGTCGCCGATAGACAGGCCAATCTCGAGGGCCTCTTGGGTGGCAAAGCTCATGAGGGGTGGGCCGCTATAGTCGTCAGGCCACCATTCACCTTGTGTGATCTCGGCCCCTTCGGGTTGGGTGCCGCTATAGGTCACACCGCGATCGCCGCGCACGACCCAGTGACCGTCGGCAAAGTCGTCTGCCGATTGATCGTTAATACGGGTGATGATGCCACGCAACATCGGCGCAGTGTCGACCTTGCGCACCGCCGGATCGCTGCTCAGACGGTCGCGAAATCCCGCGATTTGGTCCGGCTGTATATCGACAAAGAAATAGCTTGGCGCGACCTGCGGTAGCTCGTCCGAAAAAGCGGCGCGCAGGTTGCCGTCGATCTGACCGACACATGAAAGTACGGTAAGGCCAAGACCCAAGGACAGCACGACCGATGTCGCCTCGCCATTGCGCGCACCGATTGCACCAAGCGCGAGGCGCAGCGCAGGGCGCCCGCGCGTGCGGCGGGTCAGGCGGCGAGTCGGGGCGAACAGGCCGCGCGCCCGTGTCCGATCGCTCGGCACCGTCACCGTCAGCGCGATCGGATCGATCACGAGCGACCCGCTCCGCTGGGGGAACAGCGCGAAGCGACGCTCGACGACCAGAGCCCGACGACCAAACGAGGGAACGACGCATGGCCCGCTACTCACGCCTCGGCTTCGCCGCCGCCTTCCAGCACGTGGGCCTGGCATACCTGGCCGCAGACCAGGGCGACGAGACCCAGGCCCGACACTGGCTGGCCGCGACGCGCGACGATATCGGAAGCCTTCGACTGTCGATGATCGAGCTCGACATCGAGATGTGCGAGGCCTGGCTCGCACGAAAACGCGACGAGTCGTCGCTCGACGAGTTGCATCGCGCCTTCGCGACCGCGCGCCGCGACGCGCGGCTGGCAAGCTGCTGGTGGACCCGGCCGATGCTCGCCGAACTGTGCGCCGTGGCACTCGAAGCGGACATCGAGGTCGCGCACGTGACACGGATCGTGCGCGCGCACGGCCTGAGCGCGCCGCAGCGCTATCGTCATCTCGCCTCGTGGCCGTGGCAGATCCGTCTGCATCTGACGGGACGCGTGCGGACCCTCGTCGACGACGAGCAACTGGCGGCCGACGGCGCGCGTGGCGCGCGGCCACTCGAACTCGTCCATGCCCTGGCCTCGCTGGGCGGCCGGGCCCGGGCGAGCGTGCTGGCGGATCTTCTCTGGCCCGACGCCGAGGGGGATGCCGCCATGGATGCCTTCAAGACGACGCTGTCGCGTGCCCGGCGTCGCCTCGGGATCGGTGGTGCACTGCCACTCGTGGACGGGCAGCTGTCCCTCGCGCCGAGCGTGGTGTGGTGCGACGTCGTCGAGCTCACCACGCTCGATCGCAGGGCCGCCGCCGCCGATGTCGACACGCAGCAGAGACGGTACGCGGACGAGGCCATCATCGCCCTGTACGGCGGCGAACTGTTGCCCGACGAGACGCGTCGCTGGGCCAGCGATGCACGGCGCCGACTGCGTGATCGCTGGTTGCGCGCCGTGATGCGTCGTGGCGATGCGCTTGCCGATGCCGGCCGACACGCCGCCGCGGCCACCGTCTTCGAAGGTGCACTGGAACTTGCCCCGGGCACCGAACCCTTGTACCGATGGGCGATGGCCGCTCACCTGCTGGCCGGCACGCCCGAAGCGGGGCTCCTGCTGTTCGAGCGCTGTTGTCTCGAGCTGCCCGATGCACCGGTGCGCGTTCCGGATGCGGCGACCGAATCGATTCACGAGGCGCTGACGGTCGCCGCTCGCGCCATCTGATCGTCCCGCGCCGCTCGACCTTGGTCGAGGAAACAACTCGGAAGGGGCATGCCACTCGACCTTCGGGCAGGGACGGTTCGTATTACCCCTCGTTCCGTTACCGACCTGTTCCCCCCTTGCAGCGAGGATTCCGACTCCTTCACACCATCGAGAGAGCCCCATGAGAGCACACGCCCCGCAATGCAAGCGCTACCCCACGAAGACCGCGATGGCCATCTGCCTGGCGATCGGACTCGTCGGCTGCGCCGACGGTGACGGCGATGGCGATCCCGACCCGCTACCCACTCCCGACGACGTCATCGAATCGCTGACGGGGTTGTCCGACACGCCGATGACCGGTCAGTTCGCTGACGACGAAGAGGATACCGATACTGATACTGATACTGATACTGATACCGATACTGGTACCGATACCGATACCGATACCGATACCGATACCGATACCGATGCTGACCCCAATACCGAAACCGCCGCGGAGTTCGTCGAGGAGGAGCAGCCGCCGATGCCGGCGCAACCGGCCGAGCGCTGGCGCACGGGTTACGAGGGTTCCATCTCTAACCGCTTCGCGCTCTCGGGAAACGGCGATCTGGCCGTGGCATTGAGCAGTGAACTGCGTGATCAAAGCTTCATGACCGCCGTATCCCCGGCAACGGGCGAGGAACTCTGGCGAGTCGCGGATGTCGCCAGCACGACCTGCCTCCCGGTCGTCCTCCGGAACGGCGATGTCGTCGGGCATCTCGACGCCGCGACCGTCACCGGCGGCGAAGACAGCTCGAACGATCTGGCGCTGATCGACGGCGTGACCGGTGCCGTCAAGGACACGTGGGAGCCCGGCAACGGTCGGCTACGCAACTGCAGCAGCCGCGGACTGCTCGAGACGGACAGCGGAATCGTGATCGTCACCCATCGGGGAGTCCAGACGGCGGTCTCGGTCGTGGACGACACGCTCGACGATGTCTGGACCCGGAGCTGGGGTCGGGACGCCGGGAGCGATCCCGTGTCGGCAGGCCGAAGCCCCTCCTTCTTCGATCCGGCGGCCGTGCTTGGCGAATACCTGTACATGGCCGCGACCGATGATCATGCCGACGGTTTCGAGAACGGCGTGACGCTCTACCGGATCGACGGGGCGACGGGCGCCGGCGTCAGTCGCAAGGAGCTGCCGCTTCGGGTGATGTCCGGCATCTTCGTCGTCGGACCCGACGAACTCCTGATCCTCGGTGCGGACAAGGATCGGAACGAGTCGACCGCCGTGCTGGTCAGCGGTGCAAGCACGGCGGCACCCGACGATGAACTGACGATCGATTGGGCGCGCACTTTCGACGGCGACGGCGATAACGTGACCCGAGCGCCGTCCAGCAGCTCTATCGCCGTGTCCGACGGCGCCTTCGCCAGTTGGTCGTCGACGGACGCCGGATCGACGGTCACCGAGTTCGACCTCGTGACCGGCCAGGCCAAATGGTCCGCCCTGACCTCGAGCTTCGAGAACAACGAGGCCATCGTCGCCTTGCCCGGCGGCGGCTACGCCGTCTTTCCCTTCGGTGGCAACTTCCTCGAGGCCTTCGACGAGAACGGTGATCCGCTCTGGGAAATCCAGACGGCGGAGCCGTCTTTCGGCCCGTCGGGCATGGCTGTGCTCGACGGAACGCTCGTGATGAGCGGTCGTACCGACGACGGCTGGGCGTTCATCGGTATCGGGCCGCTGCAATAGGGTCAGGCGTCGCCTCGCTCGATACGGGTCGGCCTCACCAGGGTCGACCCGTCCCTCCGGGACTGCCGAGGCGCTGCGTGGAACGGCCCGATTCTGCTTGCGACGCTCTCGATGCCCGATGGTTCGCGACCGGGAGTGCTACGGTTCCGTTCCGAGCACCGCGCAACGCGGTGCCACCACCGGCCGTCCCGGCACACGCATGAATGCCTCGGCATCGCTTCCTCCGGCAGACCGGCAGCGCCTGCGCGCCGCGGGCTCGATCACCGGCGCCGGCGCCTGTCATGTCCTGAGCGAGCTCCACCAGTCCGGTGGCGCCAAGATCCGCCTGCCGAGAAGCGGTCGTCAGGGTCTGTCGGCGGTGCTGCTGAACACCGCGGGCGGCCTGACCGGCGGAGATCGGATCGACTGGAGCGCCAGCGCCGATCGGGGCGCACGTGTCGTGGTCGCCAGTGCGGCAAGCGAGAAGGTCTACCGCACGCACGGACCCGACGCCGAGCAGAACACGACACTTCACGTCGGGCCCGACGCGAGGCTCGACTGGCTGCCGCAAGAGACGATCCTGTTCGATCGCTCTCGCCTGCGACGGACGCTGACGGCAACCCTTTCTCCGGATGCGTGCCTCCTCGTCGTCGAGGCCCTGGTACTCGGCCGACGGGCCTCCGGGGAAACGTTGCGCACCGCCGCCGTGCGCGACGACTGGCGCATCCATCGGGATGGACGCCTGCTCCACGCCGAGTCCCTGCGTATCGACACCGATGCCTGGCAGGCACTTGCACAAGGCACGGGCACGCTGCACGGCATCGGTGCGATCGCCACGATTCTCTGGTGCGCGCCAGACCGACGCGAATCGCTCCGATCGCTCGCCGCCGAGCTGCATGCGTCACTCGACGCACGCCGCACGAGTGTCGATGACCTCGGTGTTCGCCGCCTCGGAGGCGCCAGTGCGCTGGAGGGGCGCGTGGTCGTGCGCCTGGCCGCCAGCAGCGGGTTCGAACTACGAAAAATGCTGCTACCCTCGCTCTCGCGCCTGCAAGGCGACGCGCCGCTGCCGCGCGTCTGGCACGTCTGACACCTCGAAGCCGCGATGCAACTGACACCGAGAGAGAAGGACAAGCTGCTCGTGGCGATGGCGGCCGACGTCGCACGCCGTCGTCTCGTGCGCGGCGTGCGCCTCAACCATCCCGAGGCAATCGCGTTGATCAGCGACTTTGTCGTGGAAGGGGCTCGCGACGGTCGCAGCGTCAGCGAGCTGATGTCGGCCGGCGCGGACGTGCTCTCGGCCGACCAGGTCATGGACGGCATCGCCTCGATGATTCCCGAGATCCAGGTCGAGGCCACGTTTCCCGACGGCACCAAGCTCGTCACCGTTCATCGACCGATTCGATGACGACATCGCGTGCGGGGGTGCCGGCCGCCATCGGGTGGCGGGGCCGGGCTGGATCCGGGTTTCGGGAACGAGGCTCGGCCACCTCACCGACATCCGGCAACCTTCTCTCCCGATGGATACGCAGCACCCGATGATCCCCGGAGAGATACTCGTCGCCGATGGCGACATCGAGCTGAACGCCGGCCGGGAGACCACGGTGCTGCATGTCGCGAACACGGGCGACCGACCGATCCAGGTGGGCAGTCACTACCACTTCGCCGAAGCCAATCCGGCGCTCGATTTCGATCGGGCGGCGGCTCGCGGTCAGCGACTCGACATCGCCGCCGGCACCGCGGTGCGCTTCGAGCCCGGTCAATCGCGTGACGTCACACTCGTCCCCTACGACGGCGCGCGCCGTGTGACGGGCTTTCGTGGCGACGTGATGGGCACGCTGTAGACATGGCCGTTCGCATCGATCGCCAGAGCTACGCAGACATGTATGGTCCCTCGACCGGGGATCGGGTGCGTCTTGCCGATACCGACCTGTTCATCGAGGTCGAACGGGATCTGACGATCTACGGCGAGGAGGTCAAGTTCGGCGGTGGCAAGGTGATTCGCGACGGCATGGGTCAGTCGCAGGTCTCGCGTGCCGGCGGCGCCGTAGACACCGTGATCACCAACGCGCTCATCGTCGATCACACCGGCATCTACAAGGCCGACGTCGGGCTCCGCGACGGGCGCATCGAGCGTATCGGCAAGGCAGGGAATCCCGACACGCAACCGGGCGTGGATATCGTGATCGGCCCCGGAACCGAGGCCATCGCCGCCGAAGGGCGCATCCTGACGGCCGGCGCCTTCGATTCGCACATCCACTTCATCTGCCCGCAGCAGATCGACGATGCGCTGATGTCCGGCGTCACGACCCTGCTCGGCGGAGGCACCGGCCCCGCGCACGGGACACTCGCGACCACCTGCACACCCGGCCCCTGGCACCTCGCGCGGATGATCGAGGCGGCGGATGCGCTGCCCATGAATCTCGCGTTCGCCGGGAAGGGCAATGCGTCGGCACCGGCAGCGCTGGAGGAGATGGTCAAGGGCGGCGCGTGCGCGCTCAAGCTTCACGAGGACTGGGGCACGACACCCGCAGCGATCGACTGCTGCCTGCGCGTGGCCGATGCATTGGACGTGCAGGTGATGATCCACACCGACACGCTGAACGAGAGCGGGTTCGTCGAAAACACCATTGCAGCGATCAAGGAACGCACGATCCATGCCTTTCACACAGAAGGCGCAGGCGGCGGGCATGCGCCGGATATCATCAAAATTTGCGGCGAGGCGCATGTGCTGCCGTCTTCGACCAACCCGACGCGGCCCTTCACGGTCAACACGGTGGACGAGCATCTGGACATGCTGATGGTTTGCCACCACCTCGACAAGTCGATCCCCGAGGATGTCGCCTTCGCCGAAAGCCGCATCCGGCGGGAAACCATCGCGGCGGAAGACATCCTGCACGACATGGGCGCATTCTCGATCATCGCATCCGACAGTCAGGCAATGGGGCGCGTGGGCGAGGTTATCATCCGCACCTGGCAGACTGCCGACAAGATGAAGAAACAGCGCGGCGCGCTGGCCGAGGAGACCGGCGACAACGACAATTTCCGTGTTCGGCGCTATATCGCGAAGTACACCATCAACCCGGCGATTGCGCACGGTTTATCGCAGCACATCGGTTCTATCGAAGAAGGCAAG
>ENA-ORXM01005047-ORXM01005047.1-marine-metagenome-genome-assembly--contig:-NODE-5047-length-10890-cov-4.329881_pt1 | contig 10890 bp, 24 predicted proteins | sample MGYA00237867_ERZ511480 | MGnify/ENA primary metagenome ERZ511480 (study PRJEB26309, sample SAMN06266103) | marine metagenome | isolation source: Algal blade | place: United Kingdom:Sidmouth, United... | reverse complement strand
GAGATCGACGCGGACGGCCATGTGACAGCTGTCATGACGCCTGGTCCGGTCGTGCGATCCGGAGACGGCTACAGCGCGCCGCCGAAGCGGGTCTCGGTCTGCAACATCGACTCGGACCTGGCGCGCCCGCCGTTCGTCGCTGATGTGCCCTACAACCCCAACGCCTGACGAAGCTCCTAAGCCCCGCCCAGTGCAACAACAACGAGACACCGGAACATGCACACGACACTGACCGCTAACACCCGATTCCTCGACGGCGCCGCGACGCTGATCCGTTCCGGCGAGGGCGAGACCTACGCCGACGAGGAGTACACCGGCGCGCGCACGCTCAGAGCCGTCCGATCGCGGTTGACGCGCGAGCGGCGCAGCGGCGACCGGCACGCGCAAGCGCTCGTCCATATGCACAACACGCCGCACGGCGAGGGCGCTTATCTCGCGATCGACGGCGACGGTGAGTACGTCGCTGGGCCGACGAGCGAGCGGCGCGGCGCAGGCTTCGGAGCCGCGGCCTGATGTCGACCTCCGAAGCGCAGAAGCGAGCGTCGAACAACTACCGCCGGAGGCAGGTCGACGACGGACGCATGCGCCTCTCCGGTGGTCTCGTCCCGCCGGATGTCGCCGAGGCCCTGAAAGCGATTGTCGAGCGCGGAGACGCCGAGACTCCGACAGGGGCGATCTGGTACGCCGTGCGGCTCGTCGAGACAGGACGCACGCACTCAGAGTGACGGAGCGCGGCGAGGCTGTGCGCCGCTATCGTTGCTCCGGCCGACGCCCCGCTCGGAGGAACGGTCATCGGCTGCCGGCCCGTGGCACGAAGCCTCTCGCCATGCCGGCGGGAATGTGGAGCCGGCCGCTATCGGTAGTCCAGATGAAACTACCGTCGACCGACAGCTCCACGAGCGTGTTGCGCAGGGCCGAGACGCCCACTCGCAGACCAGCTTCGTCAAAGCTGACCGAGAGATGTCCACGAGGCCGTTCGGCGTAAATCGGCTTCCGATGCGTCATGCCTATGTTCATCGTCAGCTTCGGTGGCGCAGCGCACGCCCCCTGCTCGACCACCTCGAAGATATCCTCCCGCTTCGGCGGCGCGTAGTCGCTGCCGAGACCGTGGTGGGCGGCGTGCTCGGGCGGCGCCGGAGGGGGATCCTCGCACCGCTCCAGCTCTCCGAATCCTTCCTGCTCGGGCGCCATCCCCCAGGAGCGGATGCCGTGCTCTCGACGCGTCATGTGTACTCCCCACTCTCTCGCCCGTTGAGTAGCGCCATCATCTCCTCCGGCGTACGCACGATGTGCAGCGGACCGCCTCGCCAAGTCTCGGCTAGCTCAATCTGCGAGGGCTTCAGCCGGCCCGATTGCGTCTTGACCTCGACCATTATATTCCGCCCTTGCCAGCCCACGAGCAGATCGAACGGGTCCAGTGAGAGATAAGACGCGCCCACGTCTCGAAGCGCTTCGATGATGTCGGGCTCGTTCGCATCGCGCCGCTTAGCATAGCTCCGTCGCTTCAATTTGCCGCCCTCGTTCGCATAGCTTCCGCGCCGCGTTGCCGCGAGCGCGCTCGCGCCGTCGCCTCCATCCCGCGCGGGCGTGCCATGCCGGCGAGCGGCAGCGTGTCCGACGCCTCAGCCGCATACCGACGCGCCTTCGCCCGAGCCTGGCGCGTCGTTCGCGCGTACAGCGTCGTGGCGCAGCCGTTGACGACGACGGTCGCGCTACGGTGCGCCCGAAGCCAGTCAGTGACGGATTCCTCGCTCACAGCGACTCCTATCCGTCCTTTCCGCTTTCGGCCGAGCGCGACAACGATGCGCGCACCTTGATAGCAATCGCCGCTCGTTGCTTCGGCTCGGTCGCGTCTCTCAAGCGAATACGGGTCGAGATATCGGGCAGCCACCCTCCCGATGGGCGGTAAGGGGTGCCAAAAGAATATGGCCAATTCGAGATCCAAACCTCAACTTCGCCAAGAACGCACGTGTGTGCGTTGATTCCTTGTGGCTCGTGCTCATCCAAAAGGCCATTGAGTTGTTCGGACCACCGGGCGTCGGATTTCTGAAAATTCGGCAGACATAGAAGCCAAACTGACAGCCATCGCAATCTGTTGCGGCTCATAGGTTGCTCCTCTTTGCTTTCAATCGTCACCTCGAGAACGGTGCCTGTTTGCTGTTCGCGCTCACCGTCACTCGCCTCCGAGCACGGCAGAGACGGCAGCCGCCCAGCCGAGTGCAATCAGAGCGAAGAAGCGGAGCGTATCCACCGCCTCTCGCCACGGCGGGCGCCGAGGCGGAGGTGGCGGCAATCGAGGCGGGGGCGGTTCGGCGAGGCTCAACAGCTCCTCGGGCACCAGCTCCGGCACTTGCGTGACCGGCTCCCAGCGCTCCCTGTCGAGACTGACTCTATCCGCCACGCGCACACGGCCGAGGAGCACGAATCGACGCACCTCACGCTCCGAGAACGGACCGAGCACGCGCGTCCCTTTCTGGACGTACCAGACGAGCGACGCTTCGGGCTCGACGGGGCTCATGCCGATTTGCTCCACGCTGTATCGACGCGCTCGAGCGTCCACGCGAGTAGGTCCGCCTCCCGTCCGTACGCCGCTTCGAATCGCTGAACGCCGCCGTGCGGGCCGTGCCGCGATGGCCGCCCAGGAGTGCCGCGCTGGTGGTGCGCCGGGCAGAGACCGATGGCGACCATATGCCCGCGCCGTCGCTGTCCGTCGAGCAGGTGATGCACCTCTGGCGCAACGTAGCCGAGCCCCGCGCGCAGGCAGACCACGCAGCCGAGCCGGCGAAGCGCGTCGTGATACGCCCGCTCGATTTTCGTCGGCGCCGGGAGCGCGTGTGCGCGGCCGAGCTTCGGCGCCGGGGCGCACTCGACGCGAGATGGCACGGTGTTCCCCGCCACGCGACGCGCGGCCTCGTCGAAGATGACCGAGCGCACGGCCGCCTTCGCCGGGCTCTCGTCGACACATTCCGGGCATGTGGTCCACGGCATCGGACGTTCGTACGAATGCCCGCACTCGTCGCAGCGGACCGGAGATTTCCAGCGCTTCAAGATTCGACCTCCCGCGTGGGCCGCTGTCGCCGAACGCCGAGACGCCCTGCACGAACCCTGACCGCGATTCCTGTCCGTCCCGGCATCCTCAGCGCGTGTCCGAACCGGGGGTAGTCACGGCGAACGCGCTCGTCCTCCGCCGCTGTCCACAGGCTCGGCCTATGTCGAATGCCGCGCCGCCGTGCGCGCTCGCGAACGGCTGACGGAGAGCGCGTCGGCACTGCAGCCGTCCCCTTCGCCGGATAGTGCTTGCGAAGGGCTTCGTCTTCCTCGGCCGTCCATGCCGACTGATACGAGACTCCGAGATCCGAGGCGCGAGTGCGGACGGACGATGCGGAGCGGTACGGTAGAGCCCGAGCCCCGAGTTGCGGGTAGCGCTCGCGGAGAATCTGCTCCTCGTGAGTGGTCCACGGGCGCGGCCTCATGACTCCGCCTCATTCAGCTGCTCGGAAAGCAAGCTCCGCTGACGGGAAGAAAACCCGCCCGGTACGCGCTCGACGAAGCCGTGACGCACAAGGCGGAGAATCTGACAGACGGCGTGACGACGGTCACAGCGACGAGACACCAACTGAGACGGCCGCATGGGTCGCTCGCTCGAGAAGCGGTAGAGCAGCCGCATGGTGGCATCGGTCAACTCCGGCTCCTCACCAGCAGACAAACGGCGAACTTGCTCGTCAATGGTCATTAGCACAGCCCCTCCACGAAGTTGCTTGCCAGGCGGAAGACGAGAGCGTCATTCCATGACCCTCCGGTGTCGATGTAGATGTCTATCCACTCGTCGGCCCAGTCCTGCATTTCAGCGCCAGGCGGCGAATGCAAGTGAGAGTCGATAGCATCGAGAAATGTCAGAAATCCCGGAAATCTCGCGTCAAGGTCGTGCGCGGTCTCGCCTGCCATCGGCGGACGAAGGCGGTGCCACTCTGCTGCAGTCTCGACGCTCATGCGGTTTTCCTCTCGCCCGGCACGCGGCGGCTCTCCACGAGAAGCGCTCGCAAATCTGCCTTGCCCGCCTCCGACTGCTCGGCCCCGGCCTCTCTCAGCTCCTCCTGAGCCAGCGCGCCGTCCAGTCGCTCCACGAGCACGAAGTAGCGCCTCGCGAGCGCCGTGTAGTCGTCATGCAGGCGCTCCCACTGTGCTCGCTCGCTCATGCCGCGCACCCCTCGTCAATGGCCCTCACGCCGCCGCCCTCCCTGTCGCGTTCCAGTAGTCGAGCCAGTCGCCCGAACTCGGAGGCATCAACACTTCCGTCCGGGCCTGTCGCTTTCCCGACATGATTCTCGCCAGTTCGAACGCAGCGGCTTGGCCGGCATAGCTCTCGTCGTTGTCGGCGCCAATCCAGAGCGTCGTCGCGTCGGGGAACGCCTCGGGATCGGCGTGAAACTTCTGCAGATTCCCTGCGCTGATACAAGCCCACACGCACACCTCGGGATGCAGGAGCTTCAGCGCCAACGCCGTCTCGATACCCTCGGCTACGCAGAGCACCGCGTGCTCGTCGGTGAGCGTGTTCAGACGAACCGCACCGCCCGTCCACGGGCGCGATGGCGTCATGACTTTCCGCACCTGTGGCACGTCCGCCTTCTGCCCGTCCGGGGCAAGGTAGGTGCAGTGAATCGTTGCCGGGTGCCCGTCCGGCGTCTGCACCAACCCGAGCATGGCCGGGTACTCGCCGAACTTCACCGGCTTGTCGTCCTCGATGTGCCAGTACGGGAGCGCCGGGTGGTGGCGAAGATTCTCCAGCGTCCCATAGCGCAGCCCTTCGAGCCCGCGTCCGTGCAGGTATCGGTGGACTGGATCGAGGGGGGCGAGCGGCAAGGCTTCGGCCCACATGCGCCTGAGCTTCCCGCGCGTCTTCGCCACGTCCACACTTCGAGCGGGACGTGCCGTCGTGTCGCCGATCACGCTCCGAACGTCGGCGGCAACACCAGCGAAGTCCTTGCCGCTGAAGCGCATCAGGAACTCAAACCCGTCCGCTGCCTTTTCGACCGGTGCACAGGCGTTGCAGAGCCACAGGCCCCCGCCCAAGTGATCAGTGAAGCGGAAGCGATCACGGCCCGGCTCGGCGCAGAACGGGCACGGCTGGTTCCGCCCGTTCAGAAACTTCGCCGGTACGCCGAGGCGTTGCAGGATGTCGGGCCAGCGCCCCGAGCACAGCGCCTTGAGGTCGCCGCTCATCGGCTCGTCCCGCCATACACGTACACCGTCCGCCTTGCCCGCGTGAAGATCACGTAGGCGAGGCGCTGGCGCTCGATCGGGTCGCGGCACTTCGCCAGCTCATCGAGATTCACGAACACGTCGTCGTACGAACTTCCCTGGCTCTTGTGGCCCGTGGCAGCAGTCGCCGAGCGAAGGTCGGCAATCGCCTCGCGCTCGGCGAAAAAGTCCCGCCACGAGCCATCACGGCGCGCCTGAGCCGCACACCGCTCAAGGTGCCGGGCACGTGCCTGGTAGCTCCCGAAGGCGTCCAGCGTGATCGTGTCGCCGTCAAGCCTCACTTGCACCCGGTAGCGGTCGCCGTCTTGCCAGACAGCCTCAACGACCACCTCCTCGTTGTTCTCGATGGTGATGCTCGTCGTGTCCTTCCGGCCCTTGTCCTCGGCGCGGTCCCGAAGCACGCACCGCTCGTTCACGATCAATCGCTCACCGACGAGATACGGCGACTCATCCGCCGCCTCGCCGAACTGGCACCGTCGAATCGCACGAGCCGCCGCGTCCGTCGCCGCGTTCGTGAAGCCGAGATAGCGATTCTCCTCGTTCGGATTCGCGCACTTCTCGAGCAGCAGTTCAGCCCACGCGCGCTTGTTCTCCATGACGACGACGCCAGAGCCGTCCTCACGGCGCGCGGTCTCGAGAATCGGCAACGTCCCCTCGGGCGCGAGACGAATGGCCGTGGCGGCGGCGATGATGGGATTACCGACCGCCTGGCGGTGAATCGTCGTCAGCTCGTGCATAGGCCAGTCGCACCGCGTCTTGTCGACCGCCTTCGAGGGCTTCTCGTGGACGGGCGACAGCTGCGCGGCGTCACCGACGAACAGCACCTTCGCGCGCCTGCGTTTCGCCGCTTTCACCGCAGCTTCCACCAGCCGACTCGGCAGCATCGACGCCTCGTCCACGACCAGGAACGTCCGGCTGTCGAGCTTCGCACTGCCGAGCTTGATTTTCGTCTCGCCCGTCTCGTCGTCCTCGATAAGCTTCACGCCGAGGATTCGATGCGTGGTGTTCGCGTGCTTTCCTGTCGCGGCCCGAACCTGCGCAGCCGCCTTGTGGGTGCTGGCCGAGAGCCGAACGGTGTAGCGGCGCTTTCGGGCGAGCTTCACCACGCGATCTAGCAACCAGCTCTTGCCCGAGCCTGCCGGCCCGATCAGGCTGAAGCACGGCGCGTCCCGCTCTTGCAGCCACTCCGCGATTCGCTGCTCTGCCGTTTCCTGGTCAGGAGAGGGGGCGGCCCGGCGCGTCTTGCGTGGCTTGTCCTTGCCGGTGCCCGGCGCGCCCGAGCCTCGTGTGCTCGCGCCCACCCGGCCAGGACCACGAACGCTCGGCGTGTCGCTCCCGTACAGCTTGCCGAGCGCGTCGGCGTTCTCGAAGGCGGTCATGCCGCACCTCCGAGCCGGACGATCTGAGCGGGCAGGTCAGACGGGCCGTCAGAGCGGAGGGTGGCGTCAGCCGCCCTGTATTCCTGTTCCTGTTCCTGTTCCTGTACATCAAAAACTTTTCCTGATGGGGCTTCAAAAACTCCGAGAGGCTGATTCGACGCGGCTTTCAGCGTCTCTCGGTAGGGGTCGAAATAGGACGGCGAGACGACCGCCGCCGGAACCTCACAGGCTTCGACGAACGCGCTTTCCGCGACCCGCGCTTTCGGCACCTTAGAGCGCGCGTCATTCGCCCGGCAGTAGCGCATCAGGTGATGGAAGACGTGCCACTTCAGCTCGCAATCGCGAATGTCCCGCCATGTGCTTGACCAGCCCTTGATCGTCTTCTGACTAGGCACCGGGCAGTGCTTGGTCGCGTTCGGCAAGAAGATCAGGCCAGCCTTCCAGTCCGTGATAGCCATTTTCTGGCCGACGATCTGAGCGATAGCTACGTCGAACTCGTGCTCGCTCAACCAGTCGGAAACCGCCAGCATGTGCGGCTCCTTGCGGCCGGTGAGTACGCCGGGAAGGCTTGTTGTTTGCGGCCCGACGAGGAACGCCGTCCACACCGTGAGCGCCTGAATGCTGAAGCCGCGCACCTTCGCGTCATTGAGCATCCCGCCCGTGACCTGCCTGTATCGCATGGTCATCAGAACGGCACCTCGCTGTTGTCGATCTGAATCAGCGGCGTCACCACGCGATCCGCGTCAGGCACGTAGTTCTCGATGCGGTCCAGAAACTCGCCAGCCTCTTCGATCCACAGTCGATCAACTTCGGACCGGGCCGGGCGCTCCTCGACCTCGAAGCGGACGGGCCATGAGTCCGTCATCCGGATTCTTCTTACCATCCGCTTGGATGGTTCTTGGAGCCTCGATTGTGTGTTAAGCTTTGCTGGTCTACTGTTCATGCGCTTCCTCGGGTTTCTTCGTCGTTACTTCGCGGGAGTGAGTACCGGCGGCCTCGTTCGTAGCGGGGCCGTCGTCGTTTCTGGCTTCCTGATTTCGTCCCAGCCGGCTCCCTACCGGCCTCTCCTGGCGTCTGGCGACGGCAGGGGCTCTCTGCCTCAGCGTCGAGCACACGGGCATACGCGAGCTGCCACGCGGCCATCAGAGGGTCGTCCGGGCATCTCGCTGCGCTGTGTCTGAGCCAGCTCGCGCGCTCGCGCTTGTCGGCGGCGGTCAAACGAGCCACATCCACGTCACGACGCCGAGCGGCAGCCAGACGACGACGATGCCGAGCAGCACCGCTCGAGCGAGCACGCGCCAGTCCATGCCTGGCGGCTCGCTCGAGCGCCGGGCGGCCTCGGTCCACTGCTCCCGGCCGCTCATGCCGCCTCCGGCTCGGGGCCGTAGATGTCCGGCCGAATCGAATGCCGCGAGACGCCCGATAGTCTTTCCATCGCCAGCACTCGCGTCGGCGGAATCATGTCGTTATCCGACCACTGCCACACCGCGCGCCGGTTCAGCCCGAGGGTGTCGGCGACTTTGGTGTTTCCGCCGGCCGCCTCGATGACATCCCGAGCCCGCGCCCGTCCTGTGTCGTCCTCACCCATCTTTCGTCTAGTTCCGGTAAACAGTGACGCGTACCAATGCTAGACGATGTAGGATAGCTGCGCAAGCCGGGCGAGCGTGACGAGTTGCGCATGCCCGCCCGTCAGCCACAATCACGGGATGGAGCGCGTGAAGACGAAATTGAAGCAGCTACGTGAGGCTGCCGACCTCTCCCCGGCGGAAGTCGCGCGGGCTGTCGGCATTAGCCGAGGTGGGGTGTATCACTGGGAGGACATGACTCGTCCGACGATGCCTAGCATCTCGAACCTGCTAGCATTGTCCGCACTATATGGAGTGTCAGTCTCCGAAATACTCGGCCAGAAGGTCGGCCATTCGGACGGCGCACGCGTACCCCTAGTCACTCAGCATATGCTTGAACAGAAAGGCTTTCTCGATGATCTGAAAATCCCTTCCGGGAAGGCTGTTTTCGTCCCGTGTCCCTTCGACCACGGGTCGTTGACGTTCGCGCTTGAGATCACCTCCCCTGCCAACCAAGCGTCCGCGAGTAACAGTATCCCGGTCGGTTACACCGCCTACTTCGATCCGGAGAAACCGGCGAAGAACGGCGACATGGTCGCAGCCGAGTTGCCCGCTGGTGAGGTTGTCGTACGTCAGCTAGTGAGCGAGGGCGGCGAGCGCTTTCTTCGGGCGCTGAATCCCGAGTACCGACGCATCTCGATGCCGTTTCGCTGCGTAGCGACAATGCTCGGCGCCGTCCTGAGCACCGCCGATAGCAGCGCGTAAGCGCCGAACGGCAAAAACTGTAACGAAAAAAACTGTCTACTGGTGCTAGACACCGGCATGTTTCCTGTGTATGGTCTGCGTACTGCCGCTAGACATATTCCTAGCAACGCTGACACAGGAGCCAGCCCATGCACCATCCCCTCCCGCATCCGACAGGCCCTCGCCATCTCACGGGCCACGAGCTGCGCACTATCACCGGCGAGAACGGCATCCGGGGTCAGTCCGATGTTCTCGCTCGCCTCAGCATCCCGTTTCGGGTTCGCCGTGGCGCTGGAAACATGGCGCTCGGTATCGACGCGGACTACGGCGGCGCCGTCCGTGTCCTCGGAACCGACGACTGGACGGACCCGAGGGTAGAGAGCTTTCGCGCTACGGGGCTCGCGGCATGAACGACGAGCGCGACTTTTGGGGCCACGTCGCTGCGCCGTACATGATGCTCGTCGGCATCGGCCTCCTGCCCGTCTGCGTCTACGGGATGCTCGGGGGTTTCGCATGAGCGCCTTCGACAACATCGACCGCGCGCGAGAGGAGGCGGACGCGGCGGCATGGGACGGGTATCACGGCGAGCCCGAGAGGCCCGAGCCCGAGCCCGAGGCAGCGTTCGTGCCCTGGCACGAGCGTGAGGAGATGCGCAGCGCCGTGGCCGACGCGACCACAGTGTGGACGGGGTGCGTCGTCGGCGACGACAGCCTGGAAATCTGGAGCGTTGACTACTGGCTCGACGAGCATCTAGTCGGCTACTTCGAGGCCGAGTTCTACGACGAAGCGATCGTTCGTCTGCGAGAGATCGCGGACGGCGGACTGGCGGAGTCGGCGGCATGACGATCGCGGACAAGATCAAAGCGCACGCCGAGCGACTGTCGGCCGGCATCAATGACCCAGCACGTCGCCGAGCGCTCCGCGACAGGCTCGCGCTGGACGAGATGTCGATGCAGCTCTCCTCGCTCGAGGGTCGGCTGAGCGGCGGCGTCCCGGTGGACGTGGCGCTCGACGACGTGCGCCGGAGTGTCCAGCGCTGGGAAGACAGTCACGAGGCAGGGAAAGCCACGCTCGCGGCTGACAGGCGAGCACAAGCGAGGAGGGTTGCGTGATGGAGCGCCAGCAGAGCAGCGCTGTCCTTCGGCGCGGCGAGCACCTGCCGCTCCTCGGTGCGGCGTCGGAAGACACATCAGCACAAGCGCTCGCGGCGTTTGCCGCCGGCTTCACAGCGCGCGACTACACGCTCGAGGAATTCAGTCGCGTCGCGGCCGAATGCGGCGTCGAGCTTCCGACCGAGCGGCCGTCACGGGTCGTGAGAAAGCACGCGATGGGGCGAGGGCCGTGCAGCGCGGACATGCGGCGCTTGCTGCTCAGCGCGCGGGTACGAAGGGGATTCGCACGAGACCGACGACGACCGGCCGTGTGAAGGGACAAGACAACGTAGATGGAGATGAAAGTGAAAATTGATATGAGACGTTTGGCGAGTATCGAAGGGCTCGCCATCTCACACGGCGATCACGATAGCGCCGACGAGGGCACGTGTGCAATGGAGCTGGTCGCTCACCTCGCCGGCGAGCCTCACTCTGACCGCCCGCAATGCACTGACCCAGTTATCGCTGAGTTCGTGCGCACTTGGAACGACTCGCTGCCGAACGACGAGGAGAGGCAGCGGTGGCTTGGGCCGTTGCTCACGGAGATCGTCGGCACGCGAGACACCACGTTATCCGAGCCCCGATCCTTGATGTGCCTTGACTGGCTCGTGCGTGTGCATGCACCGGCATGGATGCGGCTGTCGCCGAGTCTCGCTGCCCATGCTGATGCCTTGGCATCACTGCCAGAGCTGATAGATGCCGAGACGATCAAAGCAGCAAGGCCAGCGATCGACGCAGCCAGGGACGCAGCCAGGGACGCAGCCAGGGACGCAGCCAGGGACGCAGCCAGGG
>ENA-ORXM01005046-ORXM01005046.1-marine-metagenome-genome-assembly--contig:-NODE-5046-length-10890-cov-10.158050_pt1 | contig 10890 bp, 8 predicted proteins | sample MGYA00237867_ERZ511480 | MGnify/ENA primary metagenome ERZ511480 (study PRJEB26309, sample SAMN06266103) | marine metagenome | isolation source: Algal blade | place: United Kingdom:Sidmouth, United... | reverse complement strand
TGCGGTCTTTGCGTCAAAATTCTTTGCGGTCTTTGCGTGAAAGAAAATTCCTGAACTGAATTAGGATTGCTATAGATATGACATTTCTTTGAGAAATATCATATCTGTGACGACTAAATTGCGAGTTTATTTCGTACCTATTCCTTACTTACTTATCTCAGTACACAAAACTAATTACCTGAAAAACAACAACCATGGTCTTGAAAAACTACTATCAAACACTAGCAATAGAGTGGAATGTAGGTTTAGAAAGAATTAAAGAGGCATATCAAGAACTGACCCATCAGTATCGAAATCAACCCGAAAGTAACTTTACAAAGGAACGATTAAGAGAAATTGAAGAAGCCTATAAAACACTCAGCCATTCCCACAAACGACAAAAGTATGACATAGAATACTTTTTGTACTTTGTGAAAGGCGAAGGGAATGAAGATATAGACAAATCCACCTTAGTACCCACAATGGTCGGAGACCGAAAAGGCGTCATCGACCTCACCACCAACAAAATCGAATTTGAAGAAGAAGCCCTCAAAGAAGTAGCAGCCACAGATACTTTTAGGTTGGTTCTACCCCTATTGGTCGTAGGGATCACCTCTTCCCTTGTGTACCTAAACGTACAAAACCACCAAAACGACAAAACAATCCTCACTGCCAAAACAGTCACAACCCAAGTATCCCAAATCCAAAACAAGCCCATTGAAAACAAAACAGAAAAAATCAACTATGATGAAATACTCGCCATGTCCAGCCCCGAACACAACGAACTAAACGACTACATTCTCCCCGTCAATAAACGCCAAACAAACGCAACACAAAAAACAAAACACACACAGCACCAAAACATCCAAAAACCACAGCACCACAGCACTACAGCACCGCAGCACCAAAAAACCATAGCACCACGACACCACAGCACTAACAAGCCAAAAACAGGCACAAGCCCCTACAAATCCCACTTCAAAACAGAACTAATAGACAAAGGCTCTTTCAACAAACTACACCTCAACAACACCGACAAAAACGACGCCGTAATCTGTTTAATTGAAAAACGAACAGAAGCCGTCGTCCGAAATATCTACGTCCGTTCTGAAGAAAAACACACCATCGACCACATCCCCAATGGCGATTACTACCTCAAAGTCTACTACGGCAAAAAATGGTCAGCCGACAAAACAGTAGCCAACGGCATCAAAGGCGGATTTACCGAAAAAGAAATTTTTGAAGTCTACAACGAAAAGCACAAAAGCTTCGAAATGACCCAATACATAGAAGACGCCAAAGTCCACTACACCCAATACCAAGTACAACTCGGTGGCAACGAAAAAACCTACAAAAACTACAACATCACCTCCAAAGATTTTTTCAAAAAATAAAACTCGAATTACCCATTCGTTGTAACAGAAAAGGTTGGACAAAATCACGTCCAGCCTTTTTTTATGCAATCACCCATTGTTGAACGGCACAGTTTTTGGAAACGGTCATTTCGACGAGTTGAGTCAAAATGGCTGCAAATAAAAAACATGCAGGTCAACAATTCTATCAACCTTTTATTTTTGCAAAAAAAATGCTTTTGTGGAGTTTTAATATATTGTTTTGTAACATAATTACGGATATATTTTGATTTGTAATGCTATGATAGTATATTGTAAATTTAATAAGCATATATGTCTGAAATAAACAAATTAGTGGAAATGTATATCAATTAACAAATGATAAATTTTTTAGCATTTTCAATATACTAATATATATGTTTTAGTAATTTAAAAATTTTTACAAAATGAACAAATTTATTTACTTATCCCTGATTGTAATGCTCTTTGCATCTTGTTCTACCTTACAAAATACGCAAGTTGCTTGTCCTGATTTTAAAAGTACTACCAGTAATCATGCGTCGAAAAAAACCTTAAAACAGCAAACAAGGCATCAAAAAAGCCGTACAAAACAAGTTACAACACTGACATCAACGAAAAAAAACACCCCTATCAACAAAATTAAAAAAATAGAAATTGCACAATTACCCTCTATTGCCATTGCTGCTAATTTATCAAACAAGGAAGTTAAGTTTTTTGAAGAATCATCCACTTTTCAGCACAACATTATTGGTGTGAAAACAAAACCTACTATAAATATTGTTGCTGAAACGTCTTTAAACACTAAACATAAATTTCAAAAGCCTATTCCTATTAGAAAAGTAGCTCATAAAATAACTCAAACATTCAAAAAAATTCAACATAAAGTTGAGCAGAAAAACAATGAAATTCGACAAGAAATACGCAATTATGATAATAAACAACTCAAACGCAATCAAGGTGCAAGTTGGGCTTTAGGATTTGGCATAGCAGGCTTGTTTATTGGTGGAATCATATTTGGAGCTTTAGCTATTTGGCTTGGGCAAAGAAGTTTAAAAAAAATAAGAAAAAATCCTAATATCTATATACAAAAAGAAGGAGCCGCAAAAGCAGCAATAATTATCGGAATCATTGATATCATAGGTGCTCTAATAGCAATCGCAATATTATAAATGAATAATCAAAATACAGACACTATGAAACATTTTTTTACTTTTTTTATAACTCTTCTATTTATAACTTCTTGTAGTTCAAATAAAAACCTTACTCAATGTCCCAGTTTTAAACAATTGAAGGAAAATAAAAGCATTGTTCATAAAAAAATGAAGGCTAAAAAAAAGCCTAAACAGGATAAGGTTGATAATCAAAAGATAGCCATAAACCCCTTAAAAAAAGCTATCCGTAAAATTGATAAGACGGTCATAGTAAAACTTGATCTTACTGAATTACTCAATTCACTGCAATTTGAAGAACAAAATATAATTACAAGCACTTTTAGAGAAATAAAAGGTTTAGAGAAATTACCATTCTTGAGCAAGAATGATAAATTGGGTCAAACTATTTTAGAAAATAGAGGTAAGGAGGCTAAGGAGATTTTGAACAAAATAGGAACAATTCAGCATGAGGATAGGAGTGAAATAAATCATCTAAGGACAACAACTAAAAAAATAGAATGGAGGGCTATTGCTTCAGTAGTTTTAGCAGTAATAGGATCATTTTTTATCTATATTGGTGGTAGTTTTATCGCAGCCTTACTTGGTACATTGCTATGTATCATATCTTTTAATCTTGGAGTTAGAAGTCTAAAGAAAATCAACAGAAGCAATAATTTAAAAGGTGAAGGATTGGCTATTACAGGCATTATACTTAGCGGAATAGCTCTCTTGCTTATGTTGCTTGTTTTTATAGTAATTACGGCACTTAATAACTAAATTTAAGTCAATTTTTAGTTTGTGGTTATACTTAGTATCTACTTAGTATAACTTCTTCATTCGTTAATCAAAATATAGACGCTATAAAAGGTTTTTTACAATTATCCTATTTGTAATACCTGTATCAGTAATAGGAAATATACATGATTTCTAATCCACATCATTTAGTTGATGTGGGTTTTTGTTGCAGCTTGGTTGGTACATAACGATAAAGGAGACAGAGGTAAAGACCACCCAAAATAGACCCGATAGCAGCGTTATACCAAAGCAGCGTTGGCTTGTAGGGGCAGTGTGTCTGCCCAAATAGCCTTTGGTATAGTAGCGTATAGCGGGCCTTTCCGTCACGATGAAAGATAAACCCTTCTCTCCAAAAAAATAAAAAGAAACATGTAGTTTTGCAAAAAAAACACAAAAATGCAAGACCTCATCATCATAGGCGCAGGTCCTATCGGACTCACATGCGGCATCGAAGCCCAAAAAGCCAACCTCAACTACCACATCATTGAAAAAGGCGTCCTCGTCAATTCCCTCTACAACTATCCCGCCAACATGACCTTCTTCTCCACCTCCGACAAACTCGAAATCGGAAACGTTCCCTTCATTTCACACAACCCCAAACCCACCAGATCCGAAGCCCTCGAATACTACAGAAGAGTTACAGAAAATTGGAATTTGAAAATTACTTTTTATAGCAAAGTAAATAGCATCATCAAAAATGATGAATTTTACGAGGTAAAAACAAAACACAAAACCTACCAAACCAAAGCCATCATCATTTCCACAGGATTCTACGACATCCCCAATCGCCTAAACATACCAGGCGAAGACTTACCCAAAGTCCTACACTACTACAAAGACGCCCATCCCTTCTACGGACAAAAAATCGCCATCATCGGTGCCGCCAATTCCGCCGTAGATGTCGCCTTAGAAACCTACCGAAAAGGCGCAGGCGAAGTCACCATGATTGTCTGGAAAGACCAAATCCGCCCAAGCGTCAAATATTGGGTCAAACCCGACATTGAGAACCGCCTAAAAGAAGGCAGCATCAAATCCTACTTCAACGCCCAAGTCACCGAAATAGGGGAGAAGCACCTCACTCTCCAAACCCCACAAGGCACAAAAACCATCGAAAACGACTTCGTACTCGCCATGACAGGCTACCGCCCCGACTTCCAATTCCTCCAAAAAGCAGGCATCACCCTCGGCACAGACAAGCACCAAACCCCCACCCACAACCCCGAAACCTACGAAACCAACCAACCCAATATCTACCTCGCAGGCGTCATCTGTGGAGGCTTAAAAACCAACACATGGTTTATCGAAAACTCCCGAATCCACGCCACCAAAATCATCCAAAACATCCTAAAGTAAAGACGCATTGCATGCGTCTCCACTTGCTCATGCCCACCAAAAAAAAAGGGCAAGCCAACAAAAAGTCAACTCGCCCAAAAAATATTTTAATTTAAAAAAACTAAGCACCAAGAACCAAGAACCAAGAACCAAGCACTAAAAAAAACTAAAACCGCCCCAACTTCTCTTTCACCCACTCAATCAACTTCTTCTGAGCATCCGCCTGCGCAATTTTATTCTCCTGATTAATCAAATTCTGCTCAATATCCACCTTTGCCTTCTCAATCGCCGCCTGCGCCTTCTCAATTGTAATCTCACTACGCTCAATCGACTTATGATACTGTCCATTATCCCGAATCAACTTCTGCTGTTCCCCCTCAATTTTTTTAAGGTTTTTCTCCTCCGCCCTCAATTCCTCCTCAATCAACTGCCGAGTGCAATGCTTCCCAAAACTCTGCAACATCCGTTCTGCTGCTGTATAAGCAGACTTATTGTCATCATAACTCACAAACTCACCACCCTCCACTTCCTCATAAAACGTCGTCATCTGCACCCCACTACCACTCTCCACAAAAGTCGCATACACATTGACCAAACCCGTACTAATCACAGGGATCATCATTTGTTCCGCCTTTATCTCGCCATCTCGAAGCTTATCAATCCGACTTTTGCCCAGCTTACGATTCGCCTTATATTCCTGTATATTTTCCTGCCAATACTTCGCCACCTCCTCAGGGGAAGCATCAGGAATATACATCGACTGTCCCGTATTCGCCCCCAAACTCATCCCCTTACTTTCCTCAATCACCTCATAAGACGGCATATTAAATTCAGGAAAATTCGTTTCCTCCGTCGTCGTCATCTCCGTCACCCTCATCCCATCACGCTCCAAAATGACCTTATTTCCATCCGTAACAGCCGCATCCTCCACCTTTTTCTCGACCTCCACAGCTTCACCGTCCCGTTCATCATCCCCATCCTCCACAATAATTTTCACCTTCACCTCTTTTTCCTCCTCCGTCGGCTTATCCGAATCCTGTGCATAAGCACCAACGCTCAACAAAGCACAAAGACCTAACACAAATATTTTCATTATATATAATTTTATTTAAAAATTTCAAAAGGAGAGAACCGTAAAGTCCTCCGTCGTCACGTTTTGGTCCCGCTATCCGCTACTATAGCCCAAGAATCTATCAAGGAAAGAACCGAATAACAACAAAAACTACTTAAACCACAAAAACCACTTAAACTAAGTAGGGCTATAACACTACTATCGGGTCTATTTTGCATGGTCTGTACCTTTATTCAAGGGATTTAGTGTATTGGTCAATTAGGAAATTGGTGTATTAGTCGGTCAGAAAATTAGTCTCTACACCTAACCAAGCACCAAAAAAAACTTATATGAACTAAAACAACTTATATGGTTCGGAATTAAATATAAAAGTTTTTTCTCGCAAAAAACACCTTTCAGCCAAAAAATGTTTCTAAAAAAAGGGCAAATTTGCGTCCCTTATAACAAAACACTCGTAAACATAAAAAAATGCCCTCAAAAAAGATTAGATTCAATAAGAATAAGATGGTTTATTTGTACTTTTAGGGTCTTAGGAAAAAACAACGAAATTTTAACCCACTCACCATCCAAAATAGACCCGATGGTAGTGGTATGGTGGCAGCGTAGGCAGTAGATGTAAGGCATCTTGAAGATGCCTTACATCTTGTGCGGAAGCCACCATAAGAACGAACAGCGGGCCCATGCGTCAAAACGAAGCATCCCCCCGTTCTCTCCAAAAAATAAATATATAGGAATCCTTAAAATAAAATCGTTGTCTTCCCTTTTTATAATAAATAACATTCTTGCTGTTAGAAGCAGCATAACTATATGAATTTTAGAGAACGATACCAATTTGATCCCAAAACAGACCTACTTGGCAAAGGAGGATTCTCAAAAGTATACAAAGCTTTTGATGCCATTAGAAAAAGGGAAGTCGCCTTGAAATTTTATCACGGCGTATGGTCTGAAAAATACGATGTCATCGGAGAAATCATCCGCATGGGCGATTTAGTACATCCCTACATCATCCGCTATTACGATGCCACCATCATCGAATCGACCAATGCCATTGGAGAAGTCGAAAAAATACAGGTGGGCATCTTAGAATACGCTAATTCAGGAGATGTGACAGACCTATTGCAAAATAAATCAGTAGAAGTCATCAAACCCATCATTAGAGGTGTGTTAGAAGGCTTGGTCTATCTCCACCAACATGACATCGCCCACCGAGATTTAAAACCCAAAAACCTCTTATTACACAGGGCAGAAGACGGCATCTTAGTACCAAAAATTGCGGATTTTGGAATCAGTAAGAAAATGAGCCTACCAGAAAGTGCCTCAACTCAGCTGTTGGGGAGTGTGGAGTATATGGCACCAGAACAGTTTAATCCCACAAAATATGGTATCAATGGCTCTTTGAGTACCAATATGGATTTGTGGTCATTAGGCATCATTATTTATGAGCTATTCACCCAAAACACCCCCTTTGGCAATCGGTCTACAGGATTGAGTAACGAAGAAATTCTAAGCAATATCTTGTTTAAAGATATTGTAATTGAGTACAACCAATTGGTAGAGCCTTTTAGAACAATGGTCAAAAAATGTTTGGTAAAACACGCCAAAGATAGAGTACAATCACCCCAAGAGCTACTAGACATTTTAGACGAAAAAATATCTGTAGAAACCGTCCAAAAAGAAGAAAATTTTGATGCCAATGCCACGCAAATTCTCCAAAAGCCCATTTTAGAGAAAAAGAATATAGAACCGCCTAAAAATGAGGGAATTCAGATTATTCAAAGAAGAACAACACCCCGAGTTCAACCCACAATCGAAACAACCCCAGAACCCAAAAACGAGCAACCTTCTACGCCCACAGTCGTACAACCATATCGAAAAAGCCAATTGCAAGATGAAACAAACTTTCAAAAATCCATAGAGCAACAAAGAAGGGTAGAACCACCCAAACTCATAGAACAACCTAAACCCAAACCTAAGCCAAAAGAACAGCCCAAACCAATCGTTCCAAGCCGTCCACAATCCACAGTTGCCAATCCACAAGCCGCCCAACACATTGGGGTAGGCAAAAATTACTTTAAAGAAGGAAACTATGTGGACAGTTATCGGTATTTGAGTCCGTATCAATATGCAAAGGAGTTTGATACAGAAGCCCGTTTTTTCTTAGGTTTTATGGTGTACAATGGCAAATGTGGAGGCACACACAGCTTTGAAGAAGGAAAAGAACTCATGGAACAAGCCAAAATAGAAAATCGCCCATTAGTCGGACAATTGATGACCCGATATATCTTGAATCGAAAGAAGTGAGAAATTAGTTTCAGTAGTTTATATAGTTGTGTATTTTGCATAACTAAGACTCAGATTTCTTTGTGGTCTTTGCGAAAAACTCTGCGACCTTTGCGTGAAATCACCTATTGCCAACAAGTAAAAGTAGAAATTAAATATATATTAAATAATCGACGAAAAAACCATGAAATACTCATCCATGTCACATTTATCCAGTCCCTTTACTTATAACTGTCATATACTGGCCTTTTTATACTAAATCCGCAATCAAAAGGTTTATATAATCGAACTATTTCCCATTTTTCTCCTAAATTGCAACATCAAAATTACTTATATCACTGGTAGTTACAGTGTCTAAGTCAAAAATTGTAAAAACTATGGCAAAAGTAGAATGTTTTAATTGCAAACGGACAACGCCCGTTGTGAGTCCTAAGTATAGATGCATTTATTGTAACTATCCTATGCACAAGTATACAGAAACCAAAGAAAAACAACCCGAAGAAAAAATCATTAAGGATTTTAAGCAAAACGATTATAGCCAGGATATTGTCGATAAAATCAAGCCAATTCTTAAGAGTGAACCTAAGATAGAGGAAGTACAAGAGCCCATCAAAGAAGAGTTCCAAGCAATCGCTGACCAAAACAAATCCAAACGAGAAGAAGCAATGCGTTCTTTAGAAAAACGCCTTGCAGAAATTCAAGCTAAAAACACAGGAACACCCAACGAATTGCCAAGTTTCTTGGATAATGGAGAACCTAAAGAAACAGTTAATGATATTTTAGATGTGAAGCCTGCAAAGACCATTAGTGAGCTTTTGTCAGAAAATGTGAAGGAAAAAGAAAATAAGTTAGAAGTAAACGATTTGTTTGATACCAATAAGGACGAACCAATCGTGGAAGTAGAGCCACCAGCAATTCCAATTGTAGAGCCAGAACCACCCAAAGCGGTTGAAGCAACCCCTGTACCTCAATTTATAGAACCACCCAAACCTAAAACAGAAGAAATTCTCTTCAGAAAAAACAGTAATCCCGAAAAAAGTGGTAAAATTGTGGCGGGTTGGTTGGTTGTACACACAGAGAATCGTTTGCCTGTTACCTATGAGCTTTTTGAAGGACACAATATCATCGGTAGACCTGATGGTCCACACCACGTAGATATAAAAATTGAGGATGATAAATACGTGAGTCGTACACATTGTACCATCGAAATCAAAAAGGATTTCATTCATAGATTTATCTACATCTTAAGAGATGGAACGTCCAAACAAAAAAGAAGTACAAACGGTACATACATCAATGGATTAGATGATAAATTATTGACAAATTCAATAGTCTATCTCAAAGATGAAGATACCGTTCAAGTAGGAGAAACAAAATTAGCTTTTAAAGACATCAACAGCGTCATCAATCAAGAAGAAGCCGCTTCCAGTGTCATCAATACAGACTATACAAAAACCGTCGTCCTAAACTTTAAACCAAAATAATTTTAAGTTTGAGTTGTTTAAGTCGTTTAAGTTGTTTAAGTCGTTATTGTTGAACGATAAAAACTACAAAAACCACAAAAACTACAAAAACCACAAAAACCACACATGAGAAGTCGTAGTAAAAATCTCCTTTTAGCCATAGCCATTTCTGTTGTATTGATTGGCATATTCGTTGCAGGGTTCAGTATTATTGAACAACCGACCATCAATCGAATTTTCCAAATATTTGGAGGGAACATGCCACAAGGCGTCATCCAATTATTGACCTTTATATTCTTCTTTTGGGGACTGCTTGAAATCAATGAACGCTCAAGTAGAGTCAAATACGAAAACCAATCATTTGGCTTAGATTTCCTACCTGAAAAAGAACATTGGGTGCTTTCGCCTGAAGATATTAATGATCTTAAGATTAAGATGATTGATTATGAAAAAAGCAATGGTAAGTTCTTGATGACGGATGTGATTCGCAAAGCAAGTACAAAATTTAGGGCCAACAATTCTATTTCAGATGTAATAGAAGTCGTTTCTAAACAAATCAAAATTAACCAAAATAAAGCCGAAGGAAAACAGTCCATCATTCGCTATTTAGCGTGGGCATTGCCGTCTATTGGCTTTATCGGAACGATTATGGGTATCGCCCAAGCATTGGGATTGGCAGACAGAGCCAGCGACCCCGAAGTCTTGGGGCAAATTACGGCAAATATGTACGTTGCCTTCGATACAACCTTAGTCGCCCTTATCCTCAGTATTTTCCTTATGTGGTTCTTCCACAATTTACAAGAACACGAAGACGAATTACACTCTGACATGGAGGAATACATTTTAGAAAATTTTGTAAACCGTATCCACGTAGAGTAAACTTGGGGAACGAGTGGCGTGTGACAAGTGGTGTGATGACAAGTAAAAAATAATTTCAACTAACCGTTCCTCGTCACCCATCACTAATCCCTCGTCACCCGTCACTAATCCCTCGTCACCCGTCACCCGTCACTAATCCCTTGTCACCCGTCACACAAAAACCAAAAAATGCCCACAAAATCAGAGATACTTAATGCGCTATCTTATGTAGATGATCCAGATTTAAAACAAGATTTGGTCAGTCTCAATATGATTAAAGAAATAGAGATAGACAACAACAACGTTGCCTTTACAGTAGAATTGACAACGCCTGCATGTCCCATGAAAGGGAAAATTGAAAGAGACTGTATTCAAGCAATTCACGACGTTGTAAGTAAAGACCTAAATGTAACCGTAACTTTTACGGCAAGTGTCACTTCTGCCCGTAAACAAAACGAAGCTGTCCTCACAGGAGTCAAAAATATCATTGCAGTAGCTTCTGGTAAAGGGGGCGTAGGAAAATCTACTGTTGCTGTAAATTTAGCCTTAGGATTGGCTAAAAAAGGCGCAAAGGTAGGCTTAATTGA
>ENA-ORXM01005044-ORXM01005044.1-marine-metagenome-genome-assembly--contig:-NODE-5044-length-10897-cov-4.205638_pt1 | contig 10897 bp, 12 predicted proteins | sample MGYA00237867_ERZ511480 | MGnify/ENA primary metagenome ERZ511480 (study PRJEB26309, sample SAMN06266103) | marine metagenome | isolation source: Algal blade | place: United Kingdom:Sidmouth, United... | reverse complement strand
AGGCTGGCGTGCTGGCGTGACACGCCCGAAACACGCCATAAAACACGCCCTGGGCGTGTCCGTGAACACGCCTTTGGTGTGTTGCACAACCCCAGGTCGGGGACTCGTTGTACTTCACGTTAAGCCTTGAAACCACATATCTATCCCATGTATTGCTGTCTTCCCAATTTTGTCCGATCCCGTCGATGTCAAGAGGGGTGATCAACAGTGTAAAGCAGCGTCTCAGCCATCCACTCAGCCGGAATAAGGTCGAATAACCAATGGGCAGTTGACCCAGACCCCTTCTTGACTTTGACCACATCGGCCAAAATTGGGAAGACAGCAATAAAGTCTTTCTCCAATGCTATCCACCCTTTTCTTCGCCTACCAGACCCTCAAGAAGCCCATTTTTTATGTACAGAAGATGGCAAAATCGCCCTTCATGCCAGTTAAATGATGTCTCGTTCCTATGCAGGGGTGCATATATAGAAAAGGAAGCTACATAAATGGAGAATGTCTGTATCGCACAAAAATCCCGCGACCAATTATATCAGGAGAACGTGTTGGAGCGGCGCCCCCCGCCGCCGCCGCTCCGCCGGTGCAGCTCGCCACCTTGCTGCCGGCCACCGCCGACGTCGCGGTGATGTCGCCCAACGGCGGCCAGCGGCGCCGAGGCACCGTCGCCAAGTCGCCGCCGCCGAGTCACCGCCCTTGTCGGCAGCCGCGGCGCCGCCCTGCGCGGCGGGTGCGGCGCCCGCGGGGGGCCACGGGGGACGCCCACCGGTCGCGCGCGGGCGGGGGCGGGGTGCCCCACCCCCGCCCGCGGTCGGCGGCAGACGCGCGCGCCGCCGCCCCCGTGTTTGGTCACCCATCATTGCCCAGCGGCGTCGGCGCTGCGACCCCACTCTCCGCAGTGTCAGGCCACCCGGACCAACTGGGGGAGCGGACCGAGACGCGCCCCAGGCGGTGGTGGTCGTGCGCTTGTGCACCCTTTGGCCCCCTCCCGGCACGAGGCCCACGTTGGATGGCGACCGCAACGTTGCGCGCCCCACGGATCGTCCTGCTCACTGGCTCGGACGGGGAGACGTGGCCCCGCCGCGCGCGAGGGGGTGTGTGTGCCTGAGCGGCGCGGTGAGCCCCTGGCGGCCAACCACCCCCCTTTGGACGTGGACCGCCGTGGCGGAGCTCCTCGAGCGGGGGCTCGACTGTGATGGCCGCAGGGGCAGCCACAGAGCCTGCGGCAGCCCGACGGCCGTCTGGGTTGTCGTCGCGGCGGCCGCGCCGTTGCGGGTGATCGGGCCCGGCACGCCAAGCACGCGCCGGCGAGCGAACAGCATGTCACCGCCGGGCCCTATTCGCCGGTGCTCGACGTTCGTCCCGGTACCCTCACCGTGATCTCCGGGCAGGCGGCGATCGACCCCGACGGCAGCGTCAGCTCCAGCGATTTCGCCGAGCAGTCGCACCACACGCTGCGCAACTGTCTCGATCAGCTCGCCGCCGCCGGCTGCACGGCCGCGGACGTGTTCAAGGTCAACGTCTACGTCACCGATCTGGCCAACTGGCCCGCCTTCAACGAGGTCTACCGCGACTACCTGCCCGAGCCCCGGCCGGTCCGCACGGCGGTGCAGACCGCTCTCCTCGAAGGTCTGCTGGTCGAGGTGGAGATGTGGGCGGTGCGCCCGTGAAGTGGGAGAAGCTGACCTCGGCCGAGATCGACGCGATCGATCGCGGCGTGCCGGTACTGCTGAACGTCGCGGCGATAGAGCAGCACGGACCACACCTGCCGCTCGATACCGACGCGGCGATCGGCCGCCACTTCACCGACCAGCTCGACGCCCGGGACCCCGAGGCCCAGCTGATCCTGCCGCAGATCAAGGTCTGCTGCTCGGCCCATCACATGGACTATCCGGGAACGTTGAGCGTCGGTCACCGGGTGCTGCTCGACTACGCGAGCGGCGTTCTTGACTCGGCGCGGCGCGCGGGCTTCTCGATCTTCTTGGTGCTCAACAGCCACGGCGGCAACCAGGCGATCGCCCAGGTCCTGCTCGAGGAGTTCGGCGCCATGCACACCGATTGCACGGTGGCGCTGGCGACCTGGTGGACGCTCGCGCGCGAGGAGCTCGCACGCATCAGCGAGAGCGGGCCGCAAGGCACCGGGCACGCCTGCGAGCTCGAGACGTCGCTGATGATGCACGCCGACGCGGTCCCGGCCGATCTCGAGCTGCCGGCGGGCGAGCGCTACGTGTCGCTGTTCGACTGGAACGACGGCTCCATGCTGCACGGGGCCAAGGCGGCGGTGTACCGCTCGATGCGCGAGATATCGGGTGGCTCCGGCGTGGTGGGACAGCCGGACGCGGCGAGTGCGGCCAAGGGGGAGCGCATCAGCGCGGCGGTGACCGATGCGCTCGCGCGCGTGGTCGAGGATCTGCGCCGCTCGGGCGCGGCATGAGCGGCGCCGTCCGGGTCGGGCACCCGGTCGCGGGCAAGTCCGGCGGCCCTCCACGAGTCTTCACCGCCTCGCTCGCCACCGAGACCAACACCTTCTCGCCGCTTCCGACCGACCTGGACTCGTTCCGGAGCGCCTTCCACGCTTCCCCCGGCACCCACCCCGACATCCCGACGCTGTGCTCCTCGCCGGTACCGATCCTGCGCCGGCGTGGCGCGGCCGAGGGCTTCACCGTCATCGAGGGTTCGTCGTCCTGGGCCGAGCCCGGTGGTCCGATCCGTCGCGACGTGTTCGAACGGCTGCGCGACGACATCCTCTCCCAGTTGCGCGCGGCGCTGCCGGTCGACGCCGTCGTGCTCGGTCTGCACGGCGCGATGGTCGCCCGGGGATACGACGACTGCGAGGGGGATCTGCTCGAGCGGGTTCGCGAAATCGTCGGGCCGGACGTGCTCGTGGCGAGCGAGTTCGATCCGCACAGTCACCTGACCGCCAAGCGCGTGGCCCAGCTCGATATCGCCGCCGCTTTCCTCGAATACCCGCACACCGATTTCGCCGAGCGCGGCGAACACGTGGTCGAGCTCGCCCTCCAGGCGCTGCGTGGCGAGATCGTGCCGCGTCTGTCGACGTTCGACTGCCGCATGATCGATCTGTACCCGACCAGCCGCGAACCGATGCGATCCTTCGTCGATCGGGCGCGCGCTCTCGAGGGCCGGAACGGCATCCTCTCGGTGTCGATCATCCACGGGTTCATGGCCGGCGACGTGCCGGAGATGGGTACGCGCATCCTCGTCGTCAGTGACGGGCGCCAGGCGGACGGCGACGCCCTGGCCCGACGGCTCGGACTGGAGCTGTACGCGCTGCGCGGCACTACCGCCATGTCGATACTGCCGCTCGAGCAAGGCCTCGACACCGCATCGGCCGTCCGGACCGCTCACCCCGACCGTCCCGTGACCGTCTCCGACATCTGGGACAACCCGGGCGGCGGCTGCGCCGGGGACGGCACGCACGTGCTGCGGGCGATGATGCGTCGCGACATCGGACGCGTGGGCGTCGCGGCGCTGTGGGATCCGCTCGCCGTCGCGCTGTGTCACGCGGCCGGCGAAGGCGCGCGGCTGCCGCTGCGCTTCGGCGGCAAGGTCGCCGTGGAGCCCGGCGCGCCGATCGACGCCGAAGTCGAGGTCGTGCGCGTGGCGGAGGAGTCGTGGCAGAGCTTTCGGCGGAGCCGCGTCACGCTCGGGCGCTCGGCGGTGGTGCGACCGGTCGGCAGCGAGATCGACATCATACTGATCAGCGCCCGTACGCAGACCTACGAGCCCGACATCTTCACCAATCTGGGGATCGATCCCATGGCGAAGGACTTCCTGCTGGTCAAGTCGACCAACCACTTCCACGCGGGCTTCGCGCCGATCTCCTCGGAGATCATCTACGTCGATGCCCCGTCGAACTTTCCGACCGATCCGCGCACGACTCGCTACCGCAAGATGCGGCGCGCGATCTGGCCGCTGGTCGACGATCCGATGGCCGGCGCGGTGGAGGCGGGCGACGCGGCCGAGTCGGCGACGGAAGGTGGTGCCGCATGAGCGGTGCGCAGCCGACGGGCGATCGGGGCGGCGGCAGGCACGGCCTGCGTGGCTCGTGCGGAACGCTGAGCCATCGCCTGAACGTCGCCGTCGAGGCGATCGTCGCGCTGCTGATGTTGTTGCTGTTGCTCGATGTCTGGCTTGGCGTGACCGATCGCTACGTTCTGGGTCTGCAGCTGCCCTGGCCGGAGACGCTGGCGCGCTACCTGATGATCTGGGCGGCGTTGCTGGCGGTCTCGAGCGGCATCGCGCGGCGCGAGCACATCGGGCTCGGCATGCTCGTCGAGCGTCTGCCGCGCCCGCTCCGGCGTGCGGCGCTGCTGTTCACCGACGCTCTGGCCCTGGCGCTGTTCTGCTACCTGTTCTACTACGGCGTGGGGTTCGGCGCGTCCGGCTTCGAGCGCGAGGCGATGATCTTCGGCATGTCGCTCGGCCCAGCCTACTCGGCGATACCCGCCGCCGCCTTCGTCTGCGCGTTGCAGATGCTGCTGGTGCTGATCCGCGACGCCGGCGAGCAGACGATGCGCGCCGACGCGGCGCTGACCATCGACGAGGCGCGCTCGTGAGAACGATCGCGCCGTCGGTCGTGGAGGCTCGACGGTGATCGTCGCCGCCTGCTTCGTCGCGCTGCTGCTGCTCGGCATGCCGATCGGGTTCGCGATCGGACTGGCTGGGCTGGCCGGACTGATCTCGACCAGCGGCACCGACTTCCTGCACATCGGCCCGTCGAAGGTCTTCAACGGTCTGAACATCTTCCCCTTCCTCGCCATGCCGTTCTTCATCCTCGCCGGCGAGGTCATGAACCACATCGGCATCACCGATCGGCTGGTGCGCCTCGCGAACGTGCTGGTCGGGCACTTCCGCGGCGGGCTCGCGCACACCAACATGCTCGCGTCGGTGTTCTTCGCGGGGCTGACCGGCGCGGCGACGGCCGACGCCGCCGCCTTCGGCAAGACGCTGGTGCCGGCGATGGTCAGGCAGGGATACCGACGCGACTACGCCTGCGCCGTCACGGCAGCCGGCTCGATCATCGGCCCGACCATTCCGCCCTCGGGACTGATGGTCGTGTACGGCTCGCTGATGGGTGTCTCGATCGGCGGTCTGTTCGCCGCGGGCATCCTGCCCGGGCTCATCATCTGTGGCATCTGCATGCTCGTGATCGGCATCGGGGCGAGTGCCAACGACCTGCCGAAGGCCGAGCGATTCGCCGGCACGAGAGCGGCGTGGCGGGTGCTGCGCGCTTCGTTCACCGCGCTGCTGATGCCGATCATCATCCTCGGCGGCATCCTCGGCGGCATCGTCACCCCGACCGAGGCGGCCGCCATCGCCGTCGCCTACGCGCTCTTCCTCGGCGTCTTCGTCTATCGCAACATCGGTCTCGCCGACTTCTACTGGATGCTGGTCCGCACCGCGCGAATCACCGGCGTGATCTTCGTCATCATCGCCTTCGCCGGCGTGCTCGGTTGGTGGTTGAGCTTCAACCGCGTGCCGCAGGAGATCGCCGCGAGCGTCATCGCCCTGTCGGACAACCGCTACGTCGTCATCAGCCTGATCATCGGCGTGTTGCTGGTCATCGGCATGGTCATGGACATCACCGCCATCCTGATCCTGCTCGCACCGGTACTGGTGCCGCTGACCGACCAGATCGGCATGGACCCGATCCATGCCGGCATCGTCTTCGTCATCGCACTCAACATCTCGCTGATGACGCCACCGGTCGGGGCGTGTCTGTTCGTGCTGTCGTCCGTGACGGGCGAGAAGATCGAACGTATTGCCGCGCGGCTGTGGCCCTTCCTCCTGGCCGAGGCGCTGGTGTTGTTCGCCTTCGCGTTCGCCGAGGACGTGGCGATGATGATCCCGCGCTATTTCGGGTTCGCCTGAGGTGCGCCTTCGGCGTGCCTTCCCACTCACTTGAACGGAGATTCACCATGAAGCCCCAACACTTGACGGTCGCATCCCTGGCCGTCGCGGCAACGCTCACGCTACCCGCCCACGGCGCCGGAAAGGCACTGAAGTTCGGACACGACAACGCGCCCGATCCGACCGACAACCCCGCGCACGCCTGCACGGCAGTATTCGCGAACATCGTCGGCGCCGACACCAACGGCGAGATCGAGGTAGAGGTCTTCCCGTCCAACCAGCTTGGCGGTGCGGGCGAGCACCTTCAGATGGTGCGCGACGGCGTCATCCAGGCATCGCTCATCTCGAGCGGCGCGATGGCGAGCTTCTACCCGCGCATCGACGTGCTGAACATGCCGTTCGCGTTCGATCACAACGCGGCTACCTACGACGTCTTCGACGGCCCGTTCGGCAAGGCGCTGGCCGCTGACATCGAGGCCGTGCTCGGTGACGTCAAGGTGCTCGGCTTCCCCGACACGGGCGGCTTCTTCGCCGTGACCAACTCGAAGCAGCCGATCACCACGACCGCGGACTTCGAGGGCATTCGCGTGCGCACGATGACCTTGCCGTCGCATCAGAAGATCGTGCAGGCCCTCGGGGCCGAGGCCTACCCTCTCGCCTGGGGGGAGGTCTACTCGGGGCTGCAGACGGGCGTCATCGACGGGCAGATGAACCCGATCCCGATCATCGCCTTCTCGAAGTTCTCCGAGGTCCAGAAGTACCTGACGCTGACCAACCACCTGTTCTCCCCGTATTCGCTGGTGGTCTCGAAGGCGTTCTGGGACGGTCTCGAGGAGAGCGAGCAGCGCACGCTGCGCTACGCCGCCGAGTCCTGCGTGACCGCGAGCCGCGGCATGGCGCGCATCATCGAAGCGTCCGATCGTGGACTCAGCGGGTTGCAGGAGAGCATGGAAGTGACGGCTCTCTCTGACGAGGAGCGGCAGAAGATGAAGGAGGCGACGCAGCCGGCGTTCGAGGAGCACGTGAGCGAGAACCTCGACGAGAAGGCCGGCGAGCTGCTCGAGCTGTTCGGCGACGAGGTGGACAAGGCCAACGCCAAGCCGTACATGAGCGACTGAGCGACCCGCTTCGATTCCCGCTCCTCGGTCTGCACTACAACTGTCACCCGCGAGCCCCTGCCGATGAACGCACCGTACACCGACGACGCCGAGCTCTTCACTCTGATGGAAACGGAGCTTTTCACGGCGGTGGTCGGAGACATCCTCGACGCGATGGGGTTCCGCCGGCAGTTCCTGCCGCCGGAGCTCAAGCCGATCTACCCCGAGATGCGGCTGATCGGACGGGCCATGCCGGTGATCGAAGCCGATGTCCATGCCGCCGACAACGGCGACACGGCCAATCCACTGCTGTCGAAATCGTTCGGACTCATGCTCGAGGCGCTCGACGACCTGAAACCGGGGGAGATCTACGTCGCCACCGGCTCGTCGCCGAGATACGCCCTGTGGGGCGAGCTGATGGCCACGCGCGCCGGCATTCTCGGCGCGCGTGGCGCTCTCGTGAACGGCTTTGCCCGCGACGCCGACGGCATCCGCGAGCTCGGCTTCCCGTGCTTCGCGACCGGAATCTATGCCCAGGACCAAGGGCCGCGTGGCAAGGTCATCGACTACCGCACCGCGGTGGAGATCGACGGGATACGGATCGAACCCGGCGCACTGCTGTTCGGCGACAAAGAGGGCGTGCTGGTGATCCCGACCGAGGTCGAGGGGGAGGTCATCGGCCGTTCGCTCGAGAAGGCCCGGGGCGAGAAGAAGGTGGGCGAGGCGATCGCCGGCGGAATGAGCGCGGTCGAGGCGTTCGCCACCTACGGCATCATGTAGGGCGCAAGGCGCGTGGCAACGTCTCGATGCGCCCTAGTACCGCGTCGAGCTCGTCCTCCGAAAGCGTCACCGGGTTGAGAAACATGCCCGAACCATCGGGCGGGCCGTTGACGAATACGCCCGGATCGCCCGCGAGCATGGCTTGGCTCAGCACCTCGAGGTTCATGCCCGCGACCGTCACGAGCGCGCGCGGTAGCGGCTGACCCGCCTCGTTGGGGAAGTGGCGCCGCGCGCTCACCCCAGGCATCGCGTCACATCCCGCCACCAGGCGCGCGACCATCTTCTCGCAGCGTTCGCGCTCCTGCTCGTCGCTCTCGCGCATGAACTGCTCCACGGCGCTCCACAGGGCGACGAGCTCCTCGCGACCGACCTTGAGCATCCGGCCGAAGCCGTAGTTCGGAAAGCCGTTCTGCCGCACACGGTCCATGTACGACGCACGTCCTAGCACCAGACCGCTGGACTGGGGTCCGCGAAGGCCCTTGCCGCCGCTGAAGACCACCGCGTCCGCTCCGGCTTGGGTAAAGCGACTGAAATTCTCTCGGGGCGGCAGCTGCGCGGCGCCGTCGACGAGGAGCCGCACGTTTGCCGCCCTGGCCACGTCGCGCACCGTCTCGAAGGGAAGCCCCCCCTCCGGAGCCCAGCCGCCGGGCGGTACGTGAGCGTAGAGAATCGCCACGGTACGCCCGTTGATCGCGTCGGCGATGTCGTCCGCCTCGATGGGGTAGATCTCGTTCGCGTAGCCCACCACGCGTAGACGAACCCCCAGCTGCTCGGCGGCGATGAAGTAGGGGTTCATGTGCGCAGCCATCACCAGTATCTCGCAATCGGAGATTTCCTCTCTCGAACACCGGTGCAACGGCTTACCGAACCGTTCGGACACCGCCGCGCCGATACACAGATACAGACCGGACGCGGCGCCAGGCGTGACGAAGGCGGCATCGTTTTTCGTCAGCTCAGCCAGCCGCTGGTGCACTCGCTCCTGCAGCTCGCGCAGCATGACGTGACTGCGAGCCGCGGCGGCCATGTCGCGCAAGGTCTCCTCGCTCATACGCGAGCCGCCCACGATGGTGTAGGTACCCGCAGCGTTGATCAGGGGACGTACGCCGAGCCGTTCGTGCAGTTCGGTGTCGGGTTTCATCAGATCGCGAACTTCCTGAGCGTGCGTGTCTCGAGCCACGTCACCAAGCGGGTCAGCGGGAAGGCGACCACGAAGTAGATCAGGGCGACGGTGGTGAGAATCTCGATCGGACGGGCCGTCATGTTGGAGATGTTCCGGCCCACGAAGAGCAGGTCCACCATGCCCACCGCCGAAACGATGGCGCTCTCCTTGAAGAGACTGACCACGTTGGACAGCAGCGACGGGACGGCGCGCAACAGGGTCTGAGGGAAGTTGAAGGTGAGCGTCGAGGACTCATTTGTCAACCATTCGAACCTCCCTCGCGACCTTTCCCGACCAATCTGGTCGACCCTCCTCTCCCCCTCAGGCGCGATACCCTGTCGCGCCGCCCGTTCCGGACCGATCGACGGAGGAGATTTCCGTAGGTGTTCCGGGTACCGTTCGACGACTCGACGCTCGTCCGTCATCATTCCAGCCATCTGATCGCTCTCCTTGCATTCACGCGCGTCGATTCTCCGATCGTCATGAGTTCGAGCGACGGTCTCCCTCCGTCCACATCCGAGCGGACATGACGGCCGACGAAATCTACCGAGTCCTGTTCGACGAACTGTGCAATGGGTCCATGCGCCCCGGTGACCGGCTGCCCAACGAGCGAACCCTGGCATCGCGGTTCGAGACAAGGCGTTCGGCGGTCAGGAAGGCGCTCGCGAAGCTGGAGCACGAAGGTCTCGTCTCGCGCCGCGTGGGAGATGGAACCTACGTTTCCGAGGGCGCCGCTCGGGCGATCGAGCTGCGCGAGATCGTCATGCAGCTACTTCGAGATCGTCGAGACACGAATGCTCCTCGAGCCGTGCGTGGCCGCCCTGGCGGCATCGCGAGCGAATCCCGACCAGCTGCAGCGGCTCTGGAGTCGGCTTGAGGCGATCCACGCGGCCGAGCGCTGGCTGGACTACAAGGAAGCGCTGTATCTGACGATCGGCGAGATCTACGCGCTGACCGGCAACGGCTTTCTCGCGGCGATCTTCGATGTCGTGCTGAGCGCGCGTCGCGAATCGAGGTTCGACGGACTCAATCCCGACGAGCCCGTATCGCTCATCGTCATCAACCACACGTACGAGGAGCTGAGAATCATGCTCGCGGCTGTCGAGAGCGGGGACCCGGGGCATGCGGAGAGGGCGATGCGAAATTTCGTGACTCGGATGTTCGCCCTATGAAGGCGAGACGATGTCGCTCGCGCTGCGTCTTCGACTCGCTTCTCGGGAGGGCTCCTCCCGACGTGTGCGGGTAGCAACGCGCCCGGGATCGCTCTCGCGGTGCGTGTGCGCGTGAGGTGGCGACCATCGACCAAGACGATACGTGTCTCCGCCAGCGGCGGTCGAGCTCAGCCCGAGCGAGATACGCTGGCATCGTGCAAGATCTCGTTGGCACGCTCGAGCTCACGCACCTCCTTCTCGAGTTCGACGAGGCGCATCCGCTCGGCGCTCGTCGTCCCGTCGCTTGGCGGACGCTCGGGCGGTTCGCCTCGTGCGGCCGAACGGGTGTCGAGCGGATACCGCATTCGGACTGACGAGCCCGCCATCGAGGTTCGCCCCAATATTCGGCACCGAGGCCGCGTGCTAGGTTGACTGCGCCATGCCTGCTCCACGAAGGAGATCCGTCGATGCACGTGCAACCTCGATCCCCGTCCGGCGCCACGGCGGTTCGCAACCGGCTACCGCCCGCCTCCGCCGACAGGGAACACACCGGAGCTGCGCTCGCCGCCGACGCCTTCGCGGAGCGACCGATGCACGACGGCTTGGCCTTGCTTCGGGTGCTCGACGATCGTGCCAGGGCGCAACCGAACGTGGCGGAGGCCGTCGCCACGACCGAAGCGCGGGAGGGGAAGTCGGAGAGGCGTACCGGCCCGGAGCGGACAGCGTTCGAGCGGCGCCTCGTCTCGCTCGCCGGCAATCGCGACGCGTTCCACGCCTTGATACGCGAGGTCTACGGCGAAGGTCACGACACCGCCGCGGCGGAGGGCCTGCGTCAGAGCGTGCTG
>ENA-ORXM01005042-ORXM01005042.1-marine-metagenome-genome-assembly--contig:-NODE-5042-length-10903-cov-12.463329_pt1 | contig 10903 bp, 11 predicted proteins | sample MGYA00237867_ERZ511480 | MGnify/ENA primary metagenome ERZ511480 (study PRJEB26309, sample SAMN06266103) | marine metagenome | isolation source: Algal blade | place: United Kingdom:Sidmouth, United... | reverse complement strand
TTGAGAGAAGAGTAAGCATTTAGACGGCAGAGAGATTTTTATATGTTCTTTGATAGACTTAAATAACTATTGATATACACATTGGAAATTAATAAAAGTCTAATAGCGTTTAAACCATGCAAAATAGCCTCGATAGCAGCGTTATACCAAAATAGTGTTGGCAAGCGTAGCGTAGGGGCAGATGTATCTGCCCAAATAGCCTTTTGGTATAGTAGCGTATAGCGAGACCCTGTGTTACGACGAAGCAATAAACCGTTCGCTCCAAAATAAGCGTATATCAATGATTCTCCAAAAACGCACTTAAATCCTTAATAAAAACATCAAAAACCTCACGATGCAAAAAATGACCAGCGTTTTCGTAGACAATGACTTTTGAACCTTCAGGCATTTTAGCCCTCATTTGTTTCACCATCTTCTTCGTCACACCCTTATCATTTTCTCCACCTAAATAAAGGACAGGTACTTTAGGAATTGCCCCATAAAAAGCAGTCAATTCTTCGTCCTTGCTCTTGCGTTCCTTAGACAACGACCAATAATAACCCAAAGTCGCCTCTAAACGCCCTTCTTCCTTAAATGTTTCTTTAATGGCATCACTGGATTCCTTATAATTCTTGAAATCAGGCGACCATCTTCGGTACAAAACGTCAATATATTCAAAATTATTTTTCTTGGAACGTTTAATTGCTCTGGAGGGTTTGTCAAAGACAATAAAATGACGACCTGCATACAGCAAAGCAGGAGAAAGGGCAAGACAGGAAGTATGTGGAATGGCGAGTGTCGCAATTTTTGTAACCTTTTCGGGAGCTAAATTAGCGACAGCGTAGCTAATAGATGCGCCCCAATCTTGACCAACGATTTTGTAGGTATCAATTCCCAATTTTTCCGCCAACGCCACAATATCACTGGCAATAGATTTGGTCGAATAATCGCCATTACTTGCCATATCAGTAGGGTAGTAACCCCTCAAAAATGGCGCAATGACCCGATAGTTTTTGGACAAAGCCGTAACGGTTTCATCCCAAGTATTTGCCATATCAGGGAAGCCATGCAATAGAAAAACGGCTTCGCCTTCCCCTTTGTCTATAAAGTAATATTGCAAATCATTGACTCGCTCTTTTTTAATGGGATGAACGCTTAATTTGGCAAGGTCTTGAGCAAAAACGCTCATAAAAGACAATAAAAAAATGGTTAGGTATAGTAAATATTTCATCCTCCAAAGATAGGAAAAAAATATAGAAGTGACGGGTGGCGAGTGGCGGGTGATTTATCACAAAACACACGTCCCTTCGCCCCATAACGTCCCTTATAAAAAAATCACCTTTTACGAATCACCTTCAAATAATGCACTTGCAAATCATTGATTTTAAGCGCAACGAAATAATGACCATTTGGCAGAGCGTGTGAAGGTTGCCAAGTCGCTTCATATTTTTGAGGAGGCAACGTACTTTCTTCTAAGTTCGCCACCAATCGACCCTGAGCATCATACACCAACAAACTCACTTGCGCTTTTTGAAAAACACCATATTGAATCAACACACTATCCGCAAACGGATTCGGCGTAACTTTATAAACCATCCCCTTATCCAAATGAACATTGTGGAGGCCATTCGTAATGCCATCCCCTGCAATAATAATATCCCAAGTTCCCTCAAATTTACCCTCACTATTTTCCGTCAAAGGAATGATCCGATTCGTCGCATCATTATCCCCTACATTAGAAGCAGCAGGATCCGCAGGAATATCCGTATCGCCTTCAAAGTAAAGCTGTGTCGTGAGCGTATCAAATCCAGGCGGCGTAATTTTGAAGTGAATATGCGACGGACGATAACTACCACCAGTCCCATATTTACCAGGCTTAATCGTCTCAAAAATATAGAATCCCTGTTCATTAGAAGTAACCTGCCCCCTCAAATTATAGCCCACATTATCATACTGTCCCGCATCATTCGCATGCCATATATCCACAATCGTATCGGGAATATACTCCGAACAATCCAAATTAAAGACACGCCCACTAATAATGATTGGCGTTCCTTCCTCCTCCGTACTCGCAAGTTTATTATCCGTCAAAACAGGCGGATTTTCCGTATAAAAAGGTCCTTGCCCATATAAATCCTCCGTCGTCTTCTCACAATCAAGGGAAACTTCCCCCTCCGTTTGCGGCGACCTCTTAGCCTTAGCCGTTTGCGACAACATGCCCAACGACAAAGCAGCCAAAGACGTATTTTTAAGGAACTGCCTACGATTATTAGGTTGATTTTTTTTCATTTTCTATCTGTTTTTTGTTCATAACAAAGATAACACAATAATAACGGATTCAATTTTTTATAGTATAGGATATTTACGACAAAGCATGGCACTTTTTTGAAATTTTTTAGGAGAGAACGGTAAATCGCTCCGTCGTGACGCACGGTCCCGCTATCCGCTACTATACCAAAAAGCCAAGTTAGGCCAACCACAAGGGATTGCCCCTACAATGCCCACGCTATTTTGGTATAACGCTACTATCGGGTCTATCTTAAAAGGACAGCACCGCAACTTATATGACCTTATATCCAACTTATATGGTAAAAATAAGAACAGCACCGCAACTTATATGGTAAAAAACCTATAGTTGACTTACTATAGTTTAGAAGTTGGCCCTTTTCAGTTGAATAATCCATACAATTTAGCTAAATTGGTACTTCACAAATGAGAAAATAGAATGACAAAGAACATAGACCAGAAAAAACTTGATTTGATTAAACAAATTGCTGATATAAATTCTGTCTTGGATATAGAACAACTTGAAAAGCAGGTCAAACTGATGAAAATGAAGGAAAAACATCAACACATTTTCAAAGATTTAAAAGAAAATATGACTGTTGAACAATTAAAACAAGAACAAAACTTTAAGGGAATTGACCGCAAAGAATTTGACAATTTAGTTCACCAGTTAGATATTCAAGAACCATTTGAGGAATTATTATTAATGTTAGATTAATGGATTACTTATTAGACACAAATATTATTCTTGCTTATATCAGAAAGTCTACCTTAGTATAGCAGTCCTATCTGAAAATAGAAAAAGTGTATCTCACGCAAAGGTCGCAGAGTTTTTCGCGAAGGTCGCAAAGAGATTGGTTTCTGTTGAGCTTTGCGGTCTTTGCGTCAAAATTCTTTGCGGTCTTTGCGTGAAAGAAAATTCCTGAACTGAATTAGGATTGCTATAGAAGTTATTGATAAAAAACATGCACCTCTTGAATCTCAAAATACACCTATAATTTCAGTTGTATCAATTGGTGAAATTGAATCATTAGCCATTCGCAATCAATGGGGTGATAAAAAGAAAGCATTATTACAAACTCTATTGCGAAAATTCGTAATTGCTGATATTAACTCAAATTCCATAATTAAAGATTATGCCAAGATTGATGCCTTTAGTCAAGGAAAACTAAGCAGTCTAAAATCGAATTTTACGGCAAGAAACATGGGCAAAAATGATATTTGGATTGCTGCTACTGCTTCTGTTCTACAAATAAAGTTGCTTACTACTGATAAAGATTTTAGTCATTCAAAAGATGTCTTTGTTGACTTAGAGATAATAGATTTGTGATAAAACAGCAAATAGCAGTCCAGACCATCCAACATAGACCCGATAGTAGCGTTATACCAAAATAGCGTTGGCATTGTAGGGGCAGACCCATGTGTCTGCCCCAAAAGGCATTTTGGTATAGTAGCGGATAGCGGGACTTTCCATCACGACGAAGCAACCCACCATTCTCTCCAAATTAAAAAAGACCCGGATATTTTGCCTATTTTTGGACATCATTAAAATCCAAAATATGTCCTTATCTCATCAAAAACATATGTTCTCCTTGCCCGACGACCTCATTTACCTAAATATGGCGTATATGTCTCCAAATTTAGTGAAAGTCGGTATGGCAGGCGTTGAAAGTGTGCTGCGTAAAAACAATCCGACCAGTATCAGCCAAGCCGATTTTTTTGAGCCAGTCGATGAAATAAGACGGCTTTTTAGCCAATTAATCAACAACGCCCACCCCGACAAAACCACGATTATTCCCTCCGTATCCTATGGAATCGCCAACGTCGCCCAAAATGTACCTTTAGAAGAAGGCGAAGAAATCATCATTGTAGGCGAGCAATTCCCAAGCAACTACTATGTGTGGGAACGGATCGCCAACGAAGCGAAAGCGCACATAACCACCATCGCCGCCAATAATGCCCATCCCAATCGGGGAGCCGACTGGAATCAGCGCATTTTGGACGCCATCACCCCCAAAACAAAGGTCGTAACCATGCCCATCGTGCATTGGGCAGATGGAACGTTATTCGATTTGAAAGCGATACGGGCGAAAACATCGGCTTGTGATGCCTTATTGGTCATAGATGGCACACAATCCATCGGCGCATTGCCCTTTGATCTCCAAGAAATCCCCGTCGATGCCTTGATTTGTGCCGCCTATAAATGGCTTTTGGGACCCTATTCGATAGGCGTGGCATATTATGGCGATTTTTTCAAGGATGGAACGCCCATCGAAGATAGTTGGATGAATCACGAAAACAGCGATGATTTTGCGAACTTAGTCGCTTATAATTCCGTTTATCGGTCAGGAGCAAGACGGTATGAGGTGGGAGAAGCGAGTAATTTTACATTATTGCCTATGTTTAAGGCGGCATTAGAGCAGGTATTGCAGTGGCAACCCCAATATATCCAAGACTATTGCCGTTCTATTACAGAAAAACCGTTGGCGCATTTGGTCGAAAAGGGCTTTAAAGTGGAGGCTACCCAATGGCGTTCGCATCATTTATTTGGTATTCGTTTGGCGGAAGGTATGGATATGGAACAGGTCAAAAAAAGGCTAAAGGCTAAAAATATCTTTGTCTCATATCGGGGTGATGCAATTCGAGTCGCTCCGCATTTGTACAATGTTGAGGGAGATTTGGAGGCTTTGGCTCTTGCTTTAGTTTAAGTGGTTTTTGTAGTTTTTATGGTTTTGCAGAAAAAAATCCCTGTAATCCCAAAAATCAAAAGGCTATGAAGATGGGCAAAAATCAGCAGACAAGTAAAAAGTAATTTTCACAGAACGAGATATAACTACAAAAACGACATAAACCACAAAAACTAAAAAAAAAATGAATTATATATACATTAGTTTAATCTTGATAATGAACACATTTATGTCTGTGCAAGAAAAACCGACTCGACTTATTTATGTGGGCGACCCCATGTGTTCTTGGTGTTATGGCTTTGCGCCCGAATTGGATGAAATTCAAAAATCATACCCCGACCTTGAATTTAAAGTGATTTTGGGCGGATTGCGTCCGTATGGAACAGAAACAATGAGCGACTTAAATGGGTTTTTGGAACACCATTGGGAAGATGTGGCAAAAGCATCGGGACAGCCATTTTCATACGAAATTTTGAAGGACGCCGAATTTATTTATGATACAGAACCTGCATCAAGAGCCGTCGTTGTCGCTCGTTGTATGAATGCAGATATTGAATTTGAATTTTTTAAAGCCGTACAACATGCATTTTATGCAGAAAATGAAAATACAACAGAACTCAAAACATTTTTGGGCATCGCAAAATCCTTTGATTTGGACGAAAATATGTTTGCTGCTTTGTACGAATCTTCGGAGGTCATCAACGAAGTAAAAGCCGATTTTCAAATGTCTCAAAAAATGGGCATTCGTGGATTTCCTGCATTAGTTTTACAAGACAACGAAGGCTACACCTTGATTAGTAAAGGCTATATGAAGGCGAAGTATATAAATGAAATGATTGGGGAAAATCTTTGATTTAGTTTATGTGGTTTTTGTGGTTGGTGCTGTTAGTGCTGTGGTTCTTCATTTCGACTTTGCTCAATGAAAAGAATGAACAGTAAATCAACTTAAACGCAAGAGGCGGAAAGGTTGCGCAAGGTGAAATTTCGTTCTAATTCGTTGCGAACTTTGCGTAAAACTTTGCGATCTTTGCGGTTAAAGAATAATGTGGAGGCAAAAATAAAAAAATACCCACCTAAATCCCCTTTTTCAAGGCACTTCTAAAACTTTTTCGTAAAAAATACACAAATTCGGGAACTAATACTTTCATTTTTGGTGTTTCTATGTTATATTTGTGTAGAAGTTACGCATAATAAGTATTCCAAAGATTCTCTAACAGAATTTTTGAGCGCATTTATATTATTAGCGTTGTGAAAAAAATAGATTATGGTTAAAAAAAAAGAACGTCATGATTTGCTTTTTGATAAATTTAAAGAAGAAATTCTAGATAAATTTATTGAAACTAATCATCTTGATAAAAGCTATATGGGAAGTCCTGATTATAGAAGTTATACATCTTTAAATTTTTGTTCCTGTAATTCACATTATAAGGAGAGTATTTTTTACTATAAAAAAGAAAAAAAATTCATTCATTTTACAAGTTTAGAAAAATTGAAATTGATTCTAGACTCAAATACATTAAGATTACATAATTTAGTAAATCAAAATGATCCTAATGAATTTAAGTATAGTGCAAATTTTTTAGGAATTGAGGAACAGACTGCCAGAGAAGAGAAACAAAATTTATTTATTTTATCTATGTGCGAATATCATATGAAAGATGATTTAACAATGTGGAGACTGTACGGTGATAAAACAAAAGGAGTTGGAATAGTCATTGATTTTGAAGATGATTTAATTGAATGGATTGATTTTCATTTAAGTTCAGTTTTTTATAAAGAAGTAGAAATAATAACAAATTATCTTAAAGAAAAAGATGAATTTGAAAAAAATAATGATTTTAAATTTTTCTTGCCTTTGAATAGATTTTTGAGCTTTTTTAAGCCACCAGATTTTACTGTTGAAAATGAAATAAGATTATTATACTATTATAGAAAAGATGAATTATTGGAGCAAGGTAGAGATAGAATTAAGAATTATAATAGTCAAAAATACCTTGAATTACAATTGAGTAATAAGTTGGGTGTAAAATATAAAAATGAAAATTACTTATACAAACAAAGTCCAAAACCTAAAATTAATACAGTAATTCTTGGTCCAAATTTGGACAATTTCAATTTATTAAACAACATAAAAAAAGATCATATTGAAGTTAAGTTTCAAGAATCAAGTCTGAGAAATAAATTTAGAGTTTAATATGGTTAGTTTTAAATATACATAGTTTTTTTGGTAAAGTCTACCCCAAGACACACAAATCCCAACTTAATTTTTTTTGAATTTTAAGATAAGTTGGCAAAAGTATGTTAAATTAATTTTGTGTAAAATTAACGCAATTAATTGAAAAGCATTTATTGAAAAATAGCTTAACAGGGGACGTACATCTAAACTTGTATGAGTATTTAATCATTTCTAAAACACCACTATTATGAAGAAATTAAGTATAAAATATCTCGGAGAACAACTAAAAAAACGATTGGCAAAACTTCAAAAACCACTGCCCGTAGTCGTTCCATCTAGAATTACAGACCCTGCAAGTATTACAGAAGATATACTTTTTTTGCCATCTCTTTTAAAATAAAATAAATAACCATGAAAGATAAACCTATACCAACCGAAGGAGCATTTTTAGAATCCTTGAAACGAAACAACAAAAAAATTAGAGCTGATAGAGCCAAAGCCCTTTCAGAAGATACGGAACTGATGTACAGACGTAAAGTCGAGGACTTAGAACTTTGTGTAAGACGGTTAAAAAGAGAACAAGAAAATATGCTGGATTTGAGTCCAACACATGCAGACAGTCTTGTTTTAGCGAGCGATTTTAATGCAAGCAATTACGTTACCAAAGACCTTGATTTAGGCGTGAAGATTAGAAATTTAGAAATCAAATTGACCATCGCTCAAAAGCGATACGAGTATTTATTCAACAAGTAAAAGATGAAAAGTTATTATTTTTTCTTTTACTAAAAAATAAAAAATTATGGGACACGGAAAATATTCAAAAATAGCACACAAAAGACTTAGAAAAAGCAAAGGGTACGATACAAAATCTCGTTCACAGATTTTTACCTCAGCGAAAATTGATCCAGAAATGGATCCAACCAAAATCGTTATGCGAGAATGCAGAGATTCAGAAGAACATCCAGAATCTTTAGCGATCATCGTCGGTTTAGATGTTACAGGCAGCATGGGATTTGTACCCGAAGACATCGTAAAAAACACCTTACCCGATTTAGTAGACTCCATCATACAAGCAGGTTTCAAAGATCCTCAAATTTTATTTTTGGGTTTAGGCGACTTTATTTATGACCGAGCACCTTTACAAGCAGGACAATTCGAGTCCTCCGCCCAACTCTTAGATCGTTGGTTAACCAAAGTCTATTTAGAAGGCGGTGGCGGTGGCAACAATGGCGAAGCCTACAACTTAGCCTATCTTTTTGGCGCACGACACACCAGTATTGACTGTTGGGAAAAACGCAAACAACGAGGCTTTTTATTCACGATAGGCGACGAACCTTGCCTACCCAATATCCCAGCCTCAACCATCACAAATTTGACGACAGCCGCACAAGCATCGACTGTCAGCACCCAAGAAATTTTGCAAGAAGCCCAAGAAAAGTACAAAGTGTATCACCTACATTTAGAACACAATAACTCTGCTCGCACCGACGGAAGAAAACAAGGATGGAAAGAACTCTTAGGGCAAAATTTCCAAATAATTCCAGACTACAAACGAGTTGCCAAAACCATAGCGCAAATCGTCATCAACGATATGGACAAATCCACAAATACCACCAGCAATATTGATACTGAAGAAGAAATGTTATAAAAATATGTGTGTATTTTAGGAGACAGCGGGATCAGCTTCGTAGCGAAGCAGGGTCCCGCTATCCGTTACTATAGCAGCCCTCGCAAAACTATTAGCCCCACACAGCTATAACACTACTATCGGGTCTAGCTCGTTAAGGACAGAACGCTTGCATAAAGGATGATTTGAAATCAGAAAAATGTGTCTTTGTAGAAAAATGTACTCATATGGTTCAAAGAAAAAAACTTATATGTTCTTATATTGAGCGCAGCGAAATAAACTCATATGGTTCAAAACAAAAATATGCAGCAACTAAAAAACATCATAAAAGAAGCATACGCAAAGGAAAAGCGAAATCTCTTCACCTTCTTAACAGGCGCAGGCATTTCCGTAGATAGCGGGATTCCGACCTATAGAGGCTCCGACGGAATTTGGGTGAAGGGAACGAAATTTCATAAGCCACAAGAGTTTGGAACGTATCGGTATTTCTTGGAGCATCCCGAAGAGGTATGGCAGTATTCGCTGTTTCGCAAAAAAATGATTGAAGAGGCTAAACCCAATAAGGGGCACTTTTTTGTGGCAGAAATAGAACAGCTTTTGGGCGAGCGTTTTCAGTTGATTACGCAAAATATTGATAACCTACATCGAAGGGCAGGCAGTGAGCGTATTTACGAGATTCATGGGAATTATAGAGAGGTGAAATGTTCAGGAGGTTGTAAAGAGATTTTGCCGATGCCGCCCCTGAAAGGTAAGGACTTAACGGAGGATTTGACACAGAATGATATAGATGCTTTGAAATGTCCGTCTTGTGGGAAGTGGGTGCGCCCGAATGTGTTGTGGTTTGATGAAGTTTATGATGAAAAGACGAATAAATTGCATAGTTCCTTGAAGGTCGCTAAAACTTCTGGCGTTTTGTTTGTGATTGGTACGTCTGGTGCGACGACTTTGCCGATGCGTATTGCTCAAACGACGTATCGGTATGGTGGACACGTCATTGATATTAATCTGGAAGACAATGCTTTTACAGGTTTGACGGAGAAAAAACAAGGGATGATTATAAGAGAAAAAAGTACGGTTATTTTGGAGCAAATAAAGGATATAATTGTGGAGGTGACGAGTGATGTTTAGGGCGTATTGACAAGGCTATTGTTACTTGCTTTTGAAATTTTTTAGAAGGCTAAATACTACAAATCTATTGTCAAGCGTTTTTTTATCATTTACCCCATAATAATTAATACTATGAAGAAGTCATGTTTTTTACTTTTTTGTTTAGGTTTCCTTTTGTTGCCATTGCTGTCTGTTCATTCCCAAACTACAAAGGAGAACGTGAAAGAAACTTCGATGAAATCTAATCGCTTTTTGATTAGTTTTGATGGGAATTTTCAACACTTTAAACCTAATTTTGAAACGACCATACAAAAGGAAAGAATGGCAGCCACATTCGGCTATTTCTTAAATGAAAAAACGATGCTTGGTTTGGGTATTCAATTTTCTCAAGAGGACGATTTTCTAAATATTGTAAATAATTTTGGGTTTGGAGCGAGAACCAATCAAATTAATAAAAGGAAGTTCCAGCCATTTGTAAGAAGGTATGTGTATCGTAAAAATAATTTCAATATTTTTTCTGATTTAAGCTTTAATGTTGCATCAGAAGCGTTTACGCAGTCAATAGACTATTATGGAGTACCAAACAATCCCAATCCATCTGAAAATTTTGACTATATGACGATTGGAGCGCATTTAGGAATTGGATTAGAGTATAATCTAAATGAAAAATGGGTTGCTTTCGGCTTTTGGGAAGCACTTCGTTATCAAAGAGAGTTGAATGTCGAAGAATCTAATAGTAACAATATTGTGCTTGATGATCTTGTCAATATGAGTGTGTTCAAAGATGTAAGGGTTGGTTTGGGATATTATTTTTAAGCGTCAACAATAAGGTATCTGTGTAAAGTATGTCTACATTTAGCACTATTTCAAACCAAAGTTTACTATTGCTACGAAGCGAGGAACATTTTTCCCAAGGCAAATGGGCATTTATAAACCCTTTAGACGCGGCCGTTTTTTCAAATATTGACAATCCGGAGCTTATTGGCCTTCATCAATACCATCATCACTATAGTGAATGCCTTAGAAACGCTAATCAAAAAC
>ENA-ORXM01005041-ORXM01005041.1-marine-metagenome-genome-assembly--contig:-NODE-5041-length-10904-cov-2.891106_pt1 | contig 10904 bp, 6 predicted proteins | sample MGYA00237867_ERZ511480 | MGnify/ENA primary metagenome ERZ511480 (study PRJEB26309, sample SAMN06266103) | marine metagenome | isolation source: Algal blade | place: United Kingdom:Sidmouth, United... | reverse complement strand
GGGTTGCGCTGTTTATTGGCTTTGGGGAGTTATTCATTCGTTGGAGCGCGGCAAGTGACGAACAAAGCCAGCTTAATCGTGGCTATCTGCCCACCGACGATCGGCAGCTAGACATCGATATGCTGGGAAAGATTAAAGACAGCATCACCAATCGCCGTTTCGCCAAAGACGCTTTTCTACCGCGTATGATTACCCGCACGATTGACCAATACCGCGTGTCGGGAAAAGAAGACCAAGCCATCTCTGTTCTAAACTCCTCGCTAGAGCTTTATATGCATGAGATTGATTTGCGTTATTCCATATTGCGTTATCTGACATGGCTTATCCCGTCTCTTGGGTTTATCGGCACCGTTATGGGGATTATGTTTGCGCTGCAATATGCCGGCGTTCCGGCCAATGCAGAAAGCGAGAGTTTTCTCTATGAAGTCACGCAGCGTCTCGGCGTCGCCTTTACGACAACATTATTGGCTTTGATCATGTCTGCCGTGCTTGTTTTAATCCAATCTATCATCCAATCCAAAGAAGAGCGCGCACTCAATGAAGCCGGGCAATATTGTCTGGATAATTTAATCTTGCGCCTCAAAGACGCAGAATAGCCCGACACACGATTAGGACCTTTCCATGAGCCGCGTAAAAACAAATCTTTATTATCTTCTCATCTTTCTGGGTGTTTCGATTTTTGGCTACGCAATAGTCATCGCGGTTCAGCTTGTCAGTGGATTTATTATCCCGGGAAATGGCCTGATCATTGCGGCGCTCGCCGCACTGGTCGCCGGCTCGCAATTTAAGCAATTTGAAGCCCGAAAAGCACACGCTTCCGAGCGCAGCAGACTGATTCATTACAGCTTATTGATCACAATTATATTAAATATCGTATTAATTATTGCGGCGGCGGCGAGCGGTGTGTTTACCCAACTCACAGTCCTTGCCCCTGATATAAACCCGGTCATATGGGGCGCTCTCGCCGGCTTCGTTATCGCGATTTATTCCGCGCTCCAATATGTGGCCATTCGTATAGGATATAAAAACATTAAGATTAAAAAGGGCGAAACCGTCACATCCTCCGGCAAGACGTTTTTTGACGATATTGCCGGCCCATCTGAGGAGGCGCAGCCCGTAACATCCGCCGCCGCGCAAAAGCCTGCTGATGACAATGACGGGTGGCAACCCGTGAATGAAGCCCGGCTTCACGCCATGCGCGACGAGCGCGCGCCGTGGGGACGATGGGTCATGAGCGGTATTGCGATTGCCGCTATTGGTTTTGGCGCAATCTGGCTTGCGTCAAAAGTTGTCGTGCCAAAAGATATTCCGGTCGATATTGTGAGCGAAGAAATCACCCCTGATGATGAGCCGCAGCCGCAGCCCGTCGATAAGGAATTGACCGATGATGAGGCGTGGGTCCGCGCCTTGGAGAAAGACACGCTCGAGGGTTACCGTGAATATCTTGCAGCCTTCCCGCAGGGGCGGCACAAAGACGACGCGCAGGCCCGAATTGACGCCTATGACAATGCCGATTGGGCCACCGCCGAACAGCGCGACACGATTGCGGGCTATGAAGATTATCTGGAAAGCTGGCCCGAAGGCCTCCACGCCGCCAAAGCAAAAGAGCGCATTGCGCAAATAAAAGCGGCTGCCGAAGCGCGCCGTAAAGACGCCGAAGAGCGCGCCCGTCAGGATGAAGCCGATTGGGAAAACGCCGCGCGCAATAATACTGTCCCGTCCTATGAAGGCTATCTGTCCAAACATCCGACAGGGAAATATGAAGCCGAAGCCCGCACGCGCATTGCGGCGCTAAACGCCACCGCAGCAGATAATGCAGCTTGGGAGGCAGCCAAGGCGGTTAATCGCGCCGATAGCTATCAGCAATATCTGACCAGCTTTCCGCAAGGCGCCCATGTGCCCAAAGCCATTGCGGCGCTGGAGCAGTTAACGCCAAAAATCGGCCGAGAGTTTCAGGACTGCGCGAGCTGCCCAACTATGGTCACACTGGCCAGCGGCAACGCGCAGCTGGGCGCGGGCGATAATGAAACCGATGCCCGCCCGAATGAGAAACCCCGCCGCCCTGTCACCATAAGCAATATGTTCGCCATTGGCGTGACCGAAGTGACCTTTGCTGAGTATGATGCCTGCGTCGCAGCAGGCGGATGCTCCGGGCGACCGTCCGATAATGGCTGGGGACGCGGCTCTCGCCCGGTCATCAATGTCAGCTGGGATGACGCTCAGAAATATGTGACGTGGCTGTCCTCAACCAGCGGACAGTCCTATTCCCTGCCCTCCGAAGCGCAGTGGGAATATGCCGCGCGCGCAGGCGATAGCGGCGTATATGCCGGAGGCTCACTGGCCGCGATATGCGCTTTTGCCAATGGCGCGGCGCAGGAAAGCGGTCTGCGCTGGGCCAACTCAGCCTGTAGCGATCTGTCCAGTGACAGAACCCTGCCTGCGGGTAATCTGAGCAAGAATAAGTTCGGACTGCGCGATATGATCGGAAATGTTGGCGAATGGACGCTGGATTGTAACACGCTCAATTTGCGCGACGCGCCGACGGACGGTAGCGCCGATCAGCGCGGAAGCTGTAATCAGCGCGTTGTGCGCGGCGGATCATGGTTCTCCGGCCCCGCTGACCTGCGTTACGCCTCGCGTTTGATGCAGCGGCGCGGCGACAGCAATGACTTCACCGGCTTTCGGGTTGTCCGCAAAATCAGCAATTAAGGCTCATTCATGCGATAGTCAGGTGGAATCGGCTATATATTGGGCATGATAAAGTCATTGATTATAGCTCTGTGCCTCTCAACAGCCGCCACGGCGGTGCTGTCTGCGCCCGCTTACGCGCAAACGACAACGGAAACGGATAAGTCCGAGGAAGATTGGCGGAAGTCGAAAAAGAAGACCGGCACAGATGAAATCAGTGAGGATCTGAAGAATATTCTGGGTATAGGCAGCAGCGGTCTGCAGACAGGGCCATTCACGCCCTATGATGGCCTCCCTGAGGAGTCCAAACGTCATCTGTCCAAGGAGCGCGCCAAAGCGCTGGCGAGATCCCAGCCCGGACAGCCTGTCGATGCCGCCTATGAGCCAAGCGAAGAGGCGAAATCGGATGCGGACCTTGCGGAGCAGGAAAAGCAGGCCTGGTCAGAGATGCTTGACGAAATGAACGGCACGGGCAGTTCCGCTGGCGGTCAAGCGGGACAAGGCAACGGACAACAAGGCCAAGGTCAGGGTCAGGGTCAGGGTCAACAAGGTCAGGGCCAGCAGGGTCAGGGACAATCCGGATCTGCCTCTCAACAAGGCCAGTCTGGCTCATCCAAGCCCCGCTCGACATCTGTCATGCGCGGCGGATCATCGGCCAGTGTCTCTGATATTTTAGCCCAGATTAAAGGCACTGCCCCGAGCGGACAGCAAGGCACGGGAAGCGCGCCTAAGGGCACGTCGCAATCCGGACAAGGACAACGCCCGACCGGACAGGCGCAAGGTCAAGGACAGCAGCAAGGACAGCAGCAAGGACAGCAAGGACAGCAAGGTCAGCAAGGTCAGCAAGGTCAGCAAGGTCAGGGTCAGCAAGATCAGGGTCAGGCTCAAGGTCAACCTCAACAGCAGGCCGAGGCTCAAGCCCAAAATGCTGCGGCCGAGGCTGCCGCTAAAGCGCAACAGGCTGCCGACGCACAATCTAAGGCCAATGACGCAGCGCAGGCTCTGGCTGAAGCGCAAGCTCAAAGTGACGCAGCGGCTAAGGCGCAGGCACAGGCCGAAGCGCAGGCGGCTGCGAAAGCCGCTGAGCAGGCTCAAGCTGAGGCCGAGGCTGCAGCGCAGGCTGCCGCTGAGGCAAAAGCCGAGGCACAGGCCGCCGCAGCTCAGGCGCAAGCCGAAGCAGACGCCGCCGCCGCGCAAGCTGCAGCTGAGCGCCAAGAGGCCCGTGAAAATGCCGTTAGCCCGCTGGAGCGCATCAAGCGTGACCGCGAGGGAGACGGCTCCGGCGCTCGCACAAGCGCGTCAGACTTTTTGAAAAAATCTCAAGGGAATTGATTAAGCGCTTGGACATCGCGAGGATGCACTAAGCGCTCTAACGAACGCGGCCTTGTTCGACTGAAATCCCCCCTGCAAATTCCATAAACTTTCCAACTGTGGGTGAACACTCGGCGTTAACTCTGTATTTGGATTTATGTCCCATCTTGCTCTCCGAATAGGGGGCTTCGGGAAGATGTTCAAAACGAAATCAAATAATCCGCAAATGATGGCGGATATTCTGTCTACTGATATAGGCGTTGGCTATATCTATTTTGACCCCAAGGGTGATTTAAGCCGCGTATCAGATACATTTAAAGAGATCGCAGGCTTTGCAGGTGACGATCTCCCGCTTGGCCTTAATATTTTTAAATTTGCAGAACTGTCGCTGCGCAAAGCAGATTTACCGCAGCAGATTGCCTCTAAAATAAGCAAAAGTCTGCACGATAAATATGTGAAATACGCGGCCAAAGGCATTGAGCATCGTGAGGAAGAAATCTTTCTCATGGGCGATGGAAAACATGTCAAAGCCATCCATCACTATATGGATAGCGGCGCTCTGTTAATTGCGATCGAAGATGTAACTGCCGACGAAAAAGACCGTAATTTATTTAGAATGGGACTGGAGCTTGGGTCGTCCGGATTTTGGTCCTTGGACTTTGAGACAGGAGAATTTCAGTTCTCCGACTATATTTCTGAGCGCTTAACGCAAACCGAACTTGAGCGTATTCACGCCAAAGGTTTGTTTGCAATAATCCATCCCGATGACCTACCCAATATTATGGATGTATGGGGCAAAGCTCTTGCCTCCGATGAGAAAGTGGAATTTACTTTCCGCGTTGTTTTGGAAAAGCACGGCGAAATGTATTTACGCAATGTCGGCGCGACGCAAATTGACCAAAATGGCAAAAAAATCGGGTTTACGGCATTCGTAACCGACATCACCGATGATATTAAGATGAGGCGCGAACTCGACGCGGTCAAAGATGCTTCCGAGGCGAAGGGGCGCTTTCTCGCGCAGATATCTCACGAAATTAAGACGCCGCTAAACGCAATTATCGGCATGAGTGATGCCTTGCTTGATGACTCCCTTCCCGAGGAAACCAAGGAGTCTCTGAAATATATTTTAAGATCAGCAGAGGGACTTGATGGTCTCCTCTCAAACACATTGGACCATGCCCGTATGAACGCACAAGATAATAATGCCTATTATGAAGACGTGAACCTGAAGGATATTCTGAGGCATATGGTTCATAGCTGGACGGCCAAGGCCAAGGAAAACAGTGTCAAACTTGACCTGAGACTGTCTCCAAATTTACCCGATACGCTTAAATTAGATGAAGACCGCGTCAAGCAAACCCTTCACAATTTAATATCTAATGCGATTAAATTCTCCACCGGCGGACATGTCATTATTGGCGCGACACTTAAGGATGACGCCTTATGTTTGGTCGTCAAGGACGATGGCATTGGTATGGATAAGGCTTCACTCGCCACGCTGTTCGAGCCCTATGTTCAAGGCGATAATACGATTAAGCGTCGTTTCGGCGGCACAGGTTTAGGCATGTCGATCGTTAAGCAACTGCTCGATATTATGGACGCAAAGATAAAGGTACATAGCAAGCCGGGCAAAGGGACCGCCTTTGTTGTCAGTCTGCCTCTCAACGTCAAAACATCTCCGAAGGCAGAACGCATCACGCGCGAGGCGAGTCAGATTTCTGAAAATCCGACTCCTGCCGCGTCTCCGCCTCCCCCCGCTCCGGCGCCTGCAGATGAGCCTCTTGCTCCCGTTTCACAGGTCACCGTCACAGCCGCTCAGCTGGACTTGGACGCAAAAGACCTGTTCACAGGTTTGCGGGTTCTGTGCGTTGAGGATAATCCGGTCAATCAAACTCTGGTCAAGAAACTCCTCGAGAAAAGCATTGGCGCTCTAACCTTTGCCAATAATGGACAAGAAGCCTTGGACATCCTTCACACTCAAGCCTTTGACGTCATTTTGATGGACATTCATATGCCGGTAAAGGATGGCATAGAGACGACCATCGCCATCCGAAACAGTGAAAAAGATTGGGCGGATGTCGTTATTATCGCCCTCACCGCAGATCCCGATTATCAGCAATTACGCATTTGCAGAAATATTGGTATGGACGGGACATTGGGCAAACCGGTAAAGCGGCGCGAAATTATGCAAGTCATTGAGGATGTGCTGCTCAGCTCTGACAGATCCAACGAAAGTGAAGTGGCCGCTTAGCAGCCTAATTTACGGCTGTGAGTCTTTTAACAGCTCGTAAAACCGCTTCGGCATTAGTTTATTAGCGCGAATTTCTTCTTCGCTACATCCCAAAAGCTCGTGCGGGAAAACCGTCCACGCATCTGTCTCATGGATATAAAAATCCGGCACGCGAGGCGTTTTGTTACGCTTTGGCTTATAATAAACCGTCGCGACACGTATATCTTTCGGTATCAAGCCTTGGCAACTTTGTGTCATCGCGGTGATTAAGGCGTCAATACTGCGGCCGCTGTCAAAGATATCATCGACAATTAAGAGCTTATCCCGGGGCTGAAGTAAATCGACGACATGCTGAAGCCCCATGATTTTGATATCATCAGCTTGCTGCCCGCTACGGTCATAGGATGAGGTGCGGACAGAAAAATGATCTGCGGTGCAATTCAGCATCTCTAAAATTTCTTGAACCGCAATGCCGACCGGCGCGCCGCCGCGCCAAACGCCAATAATGAATGTCGGCCGAAATCCGCTGTCATATATCCGTAGTCCAAGTTCATAAGAATCACGCAAAAGCTGCTCTGCGCTGACAAATTGTTTCTCCCCTGCCATCAGGTTTGGTTCTGTCATCATTATTTCGCAGCGGCCGGCGCATTGATATGCTTGTCGCGCCAATGTTTGCGGCACAATGTGATGTACCGCTCATTCCCGCCGACTTCGATCTGCTCGCCCTGCGTCACGGCCTGCCCCGAAGCATCGACGCGCATATTCATTGTCGCTTTTTTACCGCACCAACACAAAGTTCGAATTTCGCGAATATCATCCGCCAGCGCAAGCAGGGCCGCGCTCCCCGGGAAAAGCTGTCCGAGAAAATCTGTCCGCAGACCGTAACACATGATCGGAATACGGTGATCGTCACTGACGCGAGAGAGCTGCCAGACTTGCTCATGCGTTAGAAATTGCGCTTCATCGAGCAGAACGCAATTTATCGGCTTTTCGCTATGTGCGGCCAAGATATGGGCCTCTAAATCATCCTCATCCGTGAATAAATCCGCCTTGGCCTCCAGCCCGATACGCGAGGTAATCAGCTCTGTCTTATCATCGCGATTATCGAGCGCTGGCTTAAGCAACAATGTATGCATGCCGCGTTCGTAATAATTATAGGAGGACTGAAGCAAAATCGTTGATTTGCCGGCATTCATCGCTGAAAAATTGAAATATAATTTAGCCATGACCCGCCATATCGTAGAAATTTGATAAAACCCTACCGAGAGTCGGACGAGCGGAGCAACTAAATATAGCGGGTTAAACCGGCGCTTTCTAAACTTTGGCGGGATTAGTAAATTGTTCGTCTTTTATTGTCATAAAATGACACGGCGGGGAAGCGCCGGTGCAAACGGTGTGGGATAGCCGTGGGGTATTATGACAGACAACATAGATTCAACGCCATCTAAGGCCAAAGCGGATATAGATAGCTGCGGCTGTGACACATCTCTTGCCAAGCTTATTCATCCTCTTGGCGAAGCCTTGAACACGGGTATTTTAATTTTAGACAAGAACCTGAATGTCTTAACCCATAATGCGGCAGCTGTCAGACATTCCAGTGTTCCGGCAGATCTGTATAAAACAGGCCGAAGCGCGAGAGGCATCCTTGAGCATGCTATAAAGCGCGGTGATTATGGACCGGACGCCAATATTGAGGACTTTTGGAGCCATGTTCTTGAAAAATGCGCCGAGCCCAATCTTTCTGCCGAAGACATCATTCGCACCTCTACTGACGGTCGTGTTATCCATGCCAAACGCACATATTGCGAAGATGGCAGCATCATCGTCTTATCCGAAGACATAACGGAGCAAACCCAACAAGATCAGCTCATGGATTTGGCCATCAACAGCGCCGGGGCCGGAACGTGGCAATTCTCTCTTTTGACCGGAGAATTCACATTCAGTGAGACAATACGAGAATATCTCTCAGACGCGGAGCTGGAGCGCATAAATCAAGACGGGTTTTGGCCCCTTATTCATCACGACGACCTCGCTAAGGCGCGGGCAAGTTGGGACGAAGCCTTCAAATCAAAAACAATATTGGATTTCTCCTTCCGTCTTGTTCTGGATAAGACGGGAATAATCTACAAACGCAATATCGGCATTCCGGTCTTTGCAGAAAACGGTAAAATTATTGGTGTGAACTGCCTGGTTCTGGATCACACGAAAGACCGTGAGACGATCCACGTCCTAGAACGCAGAGCCGATGATGCAGAGCGCATTTCCAAAGCCCAGAACGAATATTTAGCTAATATGAGCCACGAAATCCGGACGCCTATGAATGGCGTGTTGGGCATGACCGAAGCCTTGCTGCACAATGAAGCCGCCGCCGGTTTCAAACACGAACTGAATGTAATTCGCGATAGCGCAAATATGATGCTCAAGATGATGGATGATACATTGGACCACGCCAAGATCGCCGCAGATAAAGTTAAGATTGTGCCTGAGCTGACAGTGCCGCGAAAAATGCTGACAACAATAAAAGCTCTTTGGGTTGATAAGGCAGAGAAAAATGCGACCACGCTGAATTTAAAAGTTATGGACAGCGTGCCCGCAACTTTGATCATTGACCCGCTACGCTACCATCAATGCCTCAATAACCTCCTGTCTAACGCCATTAAATTCACTAAAAACGGCCGAGTTGATATAATCAGCACCATTGTTGAGCGCGGCGGCAAACCTCTATTTGTCACAGCTGTGCGTGACACCGGTATTGGTATGACCCCGGAACAATTGGCGGGCGTTTTCACACCCTATCAACAGGCGACAGACAGCACGACGGCCGATTATGGCGGCACGGGTCTGGGCATGACCATCGTAAAACGCCTCGCCGAATTAATGGGCGGAAAAGTCACCGCGAAAAGCGAGCCGGGCAAAGGCACCACATTTGCATTATCCTTACCGCTCAAACGCCGCGAAGGGGAGCGCCGGGCCATCCCCCGCGCAACGCCCGTGCGGCGCGAAAGCATGAGCGACTTATATCACCAAGAGACGCCTGTCGCGACAGAGCCCCCCGTTACCATCGCGCCGGCCAAGGCTGTATCTGCGCCTGTGGTAAAGCCTGCTGCGCAGGGTGAGCCCGAGCCTGAAGTTACGACTCCCCCCCAGGCGGTCTCTAATATATTCGCGGAGGCCCCCGCCAAATTTGATCTCAGCAAATTGACGGTCCTTGTCGCCGAAGACAACCAAATCAATCAATTGGTCGTGCGATCTCTATTGGAGCCGCGTATAAAAGAAATTATCATTACGGATAATGGAAAAGACGCTCTTGACGTTTTGCGGAGCCGAACTGTCGATGTGATTTTGATGGATATTCATATGCCCGTTATGGACGGCATTGAAGCAACCATCGCCATTCGAAACAGCAAAACCGAATGGGCGAATACGAAAATTGTCGCTTTGACGGCCGACCCGGAATATCAACAAATTCGGATTTGCAGAAATATAGGAATGAATTACGCGCTTCCCAAACCGCTCAATTTCTCCGATTTGATCGCGGCGCTCGAAACCGTTTTTGAGGATGAAAACCAGCCTGCCCTATTGGCCGCCGGGCAATAAAACACTTTCGCCGCGTGTAATCTGCTTCTACTAAGGGGCATGATATTATATTCTTTGCCTAAGCGCACCGCCCTCGCCTTTACATTAATTTGCCTAAGCGCCTGCGCGCCATCGGGCCAAGACACATCCGAAAAATCACCTGTCGCTGATCTTTATATCACCGCAGATGGGATTTATTCCGGCAACTCGGCCACGGCGGATTTAAAAGATATTGCCATTTTGGACGGCAAGATTATCTGCGTCAGCGATACCTTATCCTGCATCGGGCATACCCGCGAGACGACACAAACAATAGATTTTGACGGCTATGTCTATCCCGGCTTCACCGATGCCCACGCGCATTTGCTCGGCATAGGTCAGCGCGAAATGACGCTTAATCTCGAGGGCACATCATCCGTTACGGACCTCAAAGGCCGCGTGCAGAGCTATATGGACGGGCTCCCCGAAGGCGAGCCTGTTATTGGGCGCGGCTGGATTGAGACGCACTGGCCGGAAAGCCGCTTCCCCACACGCGAGGATTTGGACGCGGTTAGCACGGAGCGCGTCATCATTCTTTCACGCGCGGATGGTCATGCCAGTGTGGTGAATTCCAAGGCGCTAGAGCTGTCCGGCATTACAGCGGAGACCGAGAGCCCCTTTGGCGGTGATATTCTGCGCGGACGAAATGAGCAGCCGACAGGCATGCTTATTGACACAGCGCAAGACTTGGTCGCTGACCTCATCCCGGCCCAAACGGCGGAGCGTAACCGCGAAGCCTATATCAAGGCCGGTGAGGTCTATAGCGGCTATGGCTGGACGGGTCTTCATAATATGAGCGTTGCGCCCGGCGATGTCGCCGTTATGCAAAGCCTGTCCGATAACGGGCAGATGCCTTTGCGTATTTATAATTCGCTAAATTACGACGCAACGACAGCCGAAGTCATTGGAGCAGATAGCCGGGAGCGCGACCATCAAGTAACGACCCGCTCTATCAAGCTCTACATTGACGGCGCGCTGGGATCGCGCGGTGCGGCCCTGCTGGAGCCCTATGATGATGAACCCGGTAATCGCGGACTTATCCTGCTCAAAAAAGATGAAG
>ENA-ORXM01005040-ORXM01005040.1-marine-metagenome-genome-assembly--contig:-NODE-5040-length-10906-cov-6.932404_pt1 | contig 10906 bp, 11 predicted proteins | sample MGYA00237867_ERZ511480 | MGnify/ENA primary metagenome ERZ511480 (study PRJEB26309, sample SAMN06266103) | marine metagenome | isolation source: Algal blade | place: United Kingdom:Sidmouth, United... | reverse complement strand
TCTTGTAGAACTTTTATAGATGCTTTAATGAGTTCTATAAAGTTGTGAGGCATAATCTTAGTCGAGAGTCCTACTGCGATACCTTCTACACCCTGTGCAAGAACGAGAGGAAACTTCATCGGCAGATCTATAGGCTCTTGGTTACGGCCATCATATGACATCTGCCATGCTGTCGTCTTAGGGTTAAATGCGACTTCAAGTGCAAACTTTGTTAGTCTTGCTTCTATATATCTTGCTGCTGCTGCAGAATCTCCAGTTCTATAATCTCCCCAGTTTCCTTGAGTATCTATAAGTAGATCTTTCTGACCCAGATTAACGAGTGCTGCACCTATAGCGGCATCACCGTGTGGGTGGAATTGCATCGTCTGACCGATAATGTTAGCGACCTTATGATATCGGCCGTCGTCCATACGCTTCATGCTATGGAGGATTCTTCTCTGCACTGGCTTAAGCCCATCTACGATACTCGGCACGGCACGTTCTAGTATCACATAAGACGCATAGTCTAAGAAGTACTCCTTATACATACTGCCCAGTCCGCCACCGTCAGGATTCGATTCGAGATCTATCGATTTTACTTTACTCATGTATTCTGTAGAATGTATGTTATCAAGATACAAGTATATTATGATAAAAGGATATATCTATATACTTGATTATGATGCAAATATACTGAGTAGAAATTTGTTATTTGAGGATATGTATATGATAATCTTATAAAATTTTTTAGGTATGTGTATCAAAGCGTATTCTACTATTAGTGATTATAAACATATTGTAGTATGATTATTATCACAAAGCATTTACTTATTTAAGCCCAACTTAGCATACTTAATTTGTATTTAATTATTTTAAAAGGTATTGTTACAACAATTAGAGTATATGTAATACGATCTTGAATAAGTACAATTAAAGTGTAGTACGTGAGAATAATTACATCATAATTTTTTTTTAGAATACAATAATGGAGTATACTTTAAAAGCAATATCAACATCAGGTAGTAATGGAGAGATCCAATTAAATCATCATCTTATTCCTTTTGGAATTACTGTAGAAAATGATGAAGAGAATCCTATACCTGTTGATTTTTTTAATGCGAGTCTTGGTGCTTGTGTGCTTAAGAATGTAGAGCGATTATCAAGTATTATGAATTTTGACTATACCAAAGCAGAAATAGAACTTACAGCAAATAGAATTAATAAACCGACTAATATTAGTAGTATTCGGTATAAATTAAAAGTATATAGTTCTGATACAATCAATCTGAATTTACTAAAAAAGAACATAGAAAATCACGGCACGATATACAATACAGTAAAGCAAGTATGCAAAATATCTGGAAATATTGAATTGATAAATAGCACTATCCTATGAGTCAAGTATTGCCACATTTGCTGGGAGGATTAGGCTTGTTTCTTTTTGCAATTTTTAAGCTTTCCGAAGTTCTGCAATCCATTTTTACAGATAAGGCAACGGAATTAATAGGAAAGTATACTTCTAATATCTTTCTGTCAATATTCATTGGTACTGTGATGACAGTCCTGCTAGGATCATCCTCTGCGGGTATTATAATTGTCATTGTATTTATTAACTCAAAAATTTTGACTTTAAGGCAATCTATGGGCTTAATTCTTGGAGCTAATTTTGGTACCACATTTTCTAGTAAAATTATTGCAATGGATATAGGGGAGTATAGTGTAATTCCTCTGTTAGTAGGATTGTTTGTGATGCTTTTGGCAAAGAACTTACGTATAAAAAGAATTGCAACTGTTATCATGTATTTTGGAATATTATTTTTTGGGTTATTCACGATAGAACAATCTGTATTACCATTGCATGATAGTGAGTTGTTCGTTTCTTGGATGCAAAGCATAGAGTCCAACGCATTTAAAGGTGCTATTTTTGGTGGATTTATAACATTAATTATACAATCTTCAAGTGCTACAGTTGGTATGGCCATTATTTTAGCAAATCAGAATATCCTTAACCTCTTAGGCGGATTATCGATTATGTTAGGAGCGGAATTAGGAACGTGTTCTGATACACTTATGGCAACAGTAGGTGGAAGTAGAGAAGCGCTTAAAGCAGCGCTATTCCATTTGATTTTTAGTTTGCTATCTATAGCAATTGCGCTTATATTTTTTACTCCTTTTGTCAATTTGGTTACTGCAATTTCCAGAAGTCAAGATATTGGAAATCAGATCGCTAATGGGCATGTGTTATTCAATGTTCTTGGAGTAATATTATGCCTACCATTTTTAGGTGTTTTCGAGAAAGCCTTGAATAAGATTCTGCCATAACACGTATTAATTTTACATACTTATACTTCAGATTTATTGTAATAATGAAGAGGCATATCATTGTAATAATAATTATTTCAGGTCTCATTTTTCAGATCTCAATAAAAGTTCCACATGAATTGATTGTAGATCGTGCTGAATTTTGTCGTGAGATAAGAGTGTCATAGTCTGCTATAGTAAGTGAGAAACTTTATGACAATAGAAATTGTTTCTACATTAAATAACATTGATGAAATCAGTTGATCTACATACACATTCCATATTCTCAGATGGTCGAGCTAATCTCCATCAGATAGAAGAAAAGTGCCTAACAGATAATTTCTCAATCGTGCTGACTGATCATAATGAGATAAGAGGCAGCATTAAGTTATATGAGAGAGGGAGAATTATAACCCTGCCTGCATTAGAGGCAGGAACTAAGGAAGGTCTTGAGTTTTTGATTTATTTCCAATCAGTTGAGGATATTGAGTCATTCTATAAGCGTGCCATAGAACCTTATAAGCGAGAGAGATTTATGGTACAGATAGATGTGCCAGCAGAGACTTTACTGAATATTGCTAAAGATTATGATTGTTTTATTTCTCTTGCTCATCCATTTGGATTTAGAAAAAAATCAATAAAATTCCATAAGTCTAATGCTAAATTGCAAGATCTTATATTCGATAATATAGATGCCTTAGAGACATATAACGGTAACTTATCAGAGATACATAACTCTCGATCTCTACAGCTGTATAATTCTATATCCTCACTTAAATCTACAGTAGGATCAGATGGTCACAACTTAGATTCTTTGGGTCAAGTCACTGCAGACTTCAGCATAGATGATGATCTATTTAATACCCACACACTATATGAATCCTTAACTAAAGGTGAGTTCTTAGAAAACACTCATAACACGATTTCTAAAATTAATACTGCTCTTCATATTTCGATGAGTCATACGAGATATTATTTTGATAAAGGTACAGGTCTTGAGAAGAGGGTAGAAAATTCTTAGGTTTCTTCATGTTCTTTAATAGGGTATTATCCTCAGGCATTTATATTGCTATGGCTTCTTAAGGGCACTTAGGAGCCATAGGATTACTTACTGTTATTGTTATTATTATTTAAGGACTGTATGATACAATAGATCGTCTCAAGCCATTATTATTACTGTGATAAGGAACATCTGATATTATGATATTCGTCATTTAATATTTACAATAATAGTATCAAATTGTATATCAGTATGGAAATCTTAAAACTCACAGATACTAACATTAATGAAGAACATATATGCTGCGCTATAAGCGACAAAAAAAGTATCGACGGATATGAAAAAAAGAAAGGCTGGCTAAAAAAAGAATTCAAAAATGGTTATTCTTTTAAGAAGTTAGATGTACGGGGAAAAGTATTCATTGAGTATGTACCGATAGAGCATTCGTGGTTGCCGATAGATGGAAGCAACTTTATGGTTATTAATTGCTTTTGGGTCTCAGGTCAATACAAAGGAAAAGGAAATGGTAAGAGGTTGTTAGAGCAGTGCATTGCTGATGCAAAAGGAATGGATGGAATAGTTGCAATTTCAAGTGATAAGAAGAGACCGTTTATGACAGACCCTAAATTTTTACAATATCAAGGTTTTGAAATCATAGATGAAGCAGCACCATTTTTTAAACTGTGGGGTTTAAAAAATAATGCGAAAGCAACTTACCCTAAAATAAAAAAGACGGCGAAATCTGGAACATGTCCTAATAAAAAAGGCATAACCGCTTACTATTCTGACACTTGTCCATTTACAGATTACTATACTAATCAACGTCTAAGAGAATATGCAAAAGAGAAGAATGTTACCTTAAATATTGTGCACATAAAAAATAAGAAAGATGGTCAAAAAATGCCAATTCCTTGGATCATTAATAGTGTATTCTATAATGGAAAATTTGTAACCTTAGAGATGAAATCAGAGAGACATTTAGAATTATTGATAAATTAAAAGGAAAGGTAATTAGAGATGTTATAGCTGACGTGTTACGTAAAAACTATTTGTAAAATGACAAAATGAACATACTTGAGTACTTAAAAGATTGGATGGATGAACACACGTTCACAACGAGTATAATGCAATATGTTTTTTGGGTAGTACTTATAATATTGATAATATCATTAATCAGGAAATATTTAAAAATAAGACTACCTGATAACTCCATCAGGTACAAGTCACAAAAAGGAATCGAGGTTATAGGCTACGTGCTAATCATTTTTTTGACCATATCCTATTTTACTGGAAATATAAAAGATGTTACACTTGCAATTGGCTTGTTGACAGCTGGAATTACAATTACGCTTCAGGAGTTGATATTGAGTATTGCAGGGTCTTTTTATATCTTCTTCGTTAAAGTTTATAAGCCTGGTGATAGAATTGAAATCAATGGTATAAAAGGAGATGTCATCGACATTGATAGTATATATACAAGTATGATGGAAATAGGAGAATGGGTATCGAGTGACAACTATAGTGGCCGGATTGTCAAGCTAAGTAATTCGTTTGTTTTTAAGGGGCCGATTTATAATTACTCTCAAGACTTTCCTTTTGTTTGGGACGAATTTAATCTTCCGATCAGATACGGCTCTGATGTTGAACTGGCAAAGTCTATCGTCGTAAAAATCGCTGGTGAACTATTATCTGACTATGTCTCGCAATCCCTTTCAAAATGGAAGGAAGTAGTAAAAAAATACTATATCGAGAATGCAGTAGTAGAACCAACCTTGGCGATTACGATGACAGATAACTGGATTCAATTTAATATTAGATACATCGTTGACTATAAAAAAAGAAGACATACTAAACACTTGCTAAATGAAAAAATAGGCAGAGCCATTATAGAAACTAATGGCAAGGTCAATCTGGCTTCAGCTACCTTTGAGATAGTAAAAATTCCGAATATCAACATTGAAGATGGAGGTAAGGTCTAATACTAAAAAAGCCCCTTTTTTTAAGTTTAACATTTCGGAAAGAATAAGGGTCTGGATCAGAATGGACTAACTATTAAGTCAGCTGTAGAATTTTATAAAAAAAAACTAAATACTAATTTATGGCATTTGTAGATTATTATAAGATATTAAATATATCTAAAGGTGCAACGGAGAAGGAAATTAAATCTGCCTATAGGAAACTTGCACGTAAGTATCATCCTGATATTAATCCTGATAATAAGGATGCAGAAAAAAAATTTAAAGAAATTAACGAAGCTAACGAAGTTCTTAGTGATCCTGAAAAACGTAAAAAGTACGATAAGTATGGTCAAAACTGGGAACATGGAGAAGAGTATGAAAAAGCACGACGCCAACAGCAGCAGCAACAGAAACGGACTAAGTATCAATATAGTCAGCAAGGAAGTTCTGATAATGATTTCTCAGATTTCTTTGAATCTATGTTTGGTGGAGAAAAAACATCTTATCGTGATAGGCGTCAACCAAAATTTAAGGGCCAAGATTACAATGCAGAATTACACCTTACTCTAAAGGATCTATACACTACACAAAAACAAGTCCTTACTGTCAATAATAAAAAAATAAGATTGACAATTCCTGCAGGTGTACATAACGGTCAAGTAATTAAAATAAAAGGAAAGGGTGGGGACGGAGTCAATAATGGACCTAGCGGGGATTTGTATATCAAATTCATTATAACCAATAAATCAAAGTTCAAACGTGTCGATAACAATTTGCATCAGACTATTCACTTAGATCTCTATACAGCGATTTTAGGTGGAGAGATTACTGTTCCTACATTTGACGGGAAAGTCAAATTGCAGATTAAACCTGAAACTAAAAATGAAACAAAAATTAAGTTGAAAGGCAAAGGGTTTCCTATCTATAAAAAGGAAGGACAATATGGTGATATGATAATTACTTATCGTATAGAGACACCTACTGATCTGACAGTAAAAGAAATTGAGCTATTTAAGCAACTACAAAAAATTAAAAATAATGGCTGATAATTATTTGATATCTACACAGAAGCTTTGCCTGCATTATAATTTAGAATTATCCTTCGTAAATGCTTTAAGTAAATTTGGTCTTATAGAAGTCAAAATTATTGATCAGATGCACTTTATACACCAAGATCAGATTAGTGATATAGAAAAAATAATAAGACTTCACTATGAGTTAAATATAAACCTGGAAGGCATTGATATTATATTTAACCTACTCCAAAAGCAAAGAGAAATGCGCAATGAATTGATAGATCTTAAAAACAGATTATCGTTCTATGAGGGGGATTATATGTTATGATATAATATTTACAAAAATCTTCATATCTCATTTAATCATATAATAGATAACGGTATATATAAATATGATTTCTTAACTTATACACCGTCCAGCATTATAGATTTGTTATATACATAGATGCTATCCCTAAAAGGAATCTATATCAACTACTGGTATGATTCTAATCATATTATGAGAGGATAACCGGCTTTACCTTTATTAGTATTAATTACAGATACTTAAAATTCATAAATATGATAAAGGAAGTTAAGGGAGATATACTATTGACAGGTGCACAGGCGATTGCACATGGAGTGGCTCCACATGATCACTTTGATAGAGGATTGGCATTAAGTCTAAGAAAAAATTATCCTGCTATGGCCAAAGATTTTAGACACTATTGTAGATTGACTAATCCACCTGCTGGAGAAGTTTGGATGTGGGGGACAGTAGATCGTTTTAGAATCTTTAATTTGATGACACAAGAGCCTGCAGAAACACATGATGGTCGACCTGGCCGTGCAACGGTCCAGAATGTTAATCACTGCCTTAAGAATCTCGAAAAAATGATCAAGGAAGAAGGTATCACAAGTCTCGCAATGCCTAAGCTTGCAACAGGCTATGGTGCATTAGAATGGGAAGATGTACTGCCTGAGATCAAGAGTCGATTGGGAAATTTAGATATTCCAATCTATATATACTCCACTTTTGTTAAGGATATAAAAGCTGATGAGTCTTAGGCGATATGGGATAGACTTTTAAGTCTAAGTATCAATAAATATTTCTTTTATAATCCATTAAATATTGAGATGATGAAATATTGCCTCTTATCTATCATCACATTCACACTGCTAATCAGTTGTAATAGTAGAAATGAAAATGAGAGAGTAAAACCAAGTATCAGAGATATATCAGAATTAGTGTATGCTTCTGCCAATGTTGTCTCTCATAATAAATATAATTGTAAGCCATCTAAGTCAGGAATAATACGAGAGGTATTAGTACAGAAGGGAGATCATGTCATAGAAGGTCAATCTTTATTTATTATAGATGCTTCTGCTGATCTAAAAAATAGATTAGATAATGCTAATGTGTCATTAAGAGAAGTAAAGAATAATCTGTACGGTAACAATAGTAAGCTGTTAACAGTAGACTTAGAATTACAAAGACTCAAGGAGCAAAACCTCATCGACTCGATTAATTATGAGAGGAGAAAAAGACTTTGGAGTCAAGATATCGGAAGTAAGAATGAATTAGAACACGCTCTACTTAAGTATCAGAATTCTTCTAATAAAATACGTGCACTTAGACTCGACTACGAGCAACTTAGAATGAGTCTTGAGAGCAATTATGAGAAGGCTAAGAATCATGTCTCTACAGAGCAGACTCTCTTAGGCGAACTGATAGTTAAGTCCACTATCAATGGTGAAGTCTTTAATGTCTTTAAGGAAGTCGGAGAATATATAAGCCCTCAAGAAGTTTTTGCTGTGATAGGCAGTACAGATAATTATATTATAGAAATGAATATTGATGAAGTCGATATATCAAAAATAGAATTGGGTGATACTGCTATAATTGCATTAGAAGCATATCCTGATAAGGTCTATACTTCTACTCTAAGTTATATATCCAATAACAAAGATGAACCTACACAAACTTTTATAGTCGAAAGCGTTTTTTTAGACAGTCCTACTAAGCTTTTTCATGGCTTAGCAGGAGAAGTTAATATACTCATCGAAAGAAGAGAGAACGCTAAAGTCATTCCCTCAGAATACATAATAAAAGGAAATAGAGTATTGACTGAGGACGGTGAAATAAGTGTCAGAACAGGAGTCAAAAATCTGGACTTCGTAGAAATATTAGATGGGATTGATACATCTGTAACTTTGTTAAGGCCTGATATATAATGAGAGAAACCAGATTGATGTTAGAGATAGCTATCACACACTTAACCTCTAAGATTAAGCAGAGTGGCATTGCTGCTCTTGGTGTAATGTTCGGTATAGGTACATACATCATTATGATGAGTTTCATGACTGGTTTGAATCTGCTATTAGATGGACTGGTCCTTAATCGTACACCTCATATCCAAATCTATAATAAAACTGAACCGACAGAGGTGCAACCAGCTAATCGCTACAATGACCTTAAGGAAGAGCTTCTTGTTATACATTCTATAAAGCCTAAGAGCAGAAAAGGTAGAATTCATAATGCATTACCGCTAATATCTGATCTACAAGACGACAGTAGAATAAAGGGGGCTACTCCACAAGTTACGTGCAGGGTTTTCTACCTTGCTGGCACTAATAATCTCAATGGCGTCATCAATGGTATAAATGTCACTAACGAATTGCGACTGTTTAATTTTGAAGATTACATTGTAGATGGCGACGCTTCCAGTCTGGATAGAGTCAAGAATAGTATCCTTCTCGGTGCTGGCATAGCCAAGAAACTTTCGCTTTCAGTAGGAGATTATCTTCAAGTTATCAGTACAGATGGTATCACATTTTCACTAAGAATAGGAGGCATATTCCAGAGTGGATTGGCCGAAGTAGATGATGCGCAAAGTTATGTAAGCCTAAAAATGGCACAACAAATTATGGGAGCAGGATCTAATTATATTACAAGAATACATGTAAAGCTCCATAATATAGATAATGCCATACCCATATCTAAGACCATAGAAAGCCTGTACGATGTTAAAGCATTAGATATAATGAAAGCTAATGCTCAATTTGATACAGGGTCAGATATCCGAACGTTGATTTCTTATGCCGTATCTATTACCTTATTAATAGTGGCAGGGTTTGGTATTTATAATATTCTCAATATGTTGATATATGAGAAGATGGATGATATTGCAATACTCAAAGCCACTGGATTCTCAGGTCGCAATATCATGTTTATTTTTATCATACAAGCATTGACGATAGGTATCATAGGTGGGATATTAGGTATAGGTTTGGGGTATGGTGTTTCGCTGATAATAGATGGTATTCCTTTTGTTACAGAAGCACTTCCTACCATAAAGACCTATCCTATTAATTATGATCCGATGTTCTATATCGGTGGATTGCTATTTGCATTGATATGTACTTTTCTTGCAGGATACCTTCCAGCACTTAAAGCAGCACGTATTGATCCAGTCGAAATTATCAGAGGAAAATAAGCTGCTAATGACGCCTATATTAGAAACAATTAATATCAATAAGTATTTTCTCGAACCTGTCAAGTTTCATGTTCTTAAAAATATATCGCTTAGACTTCATGAAGGAGAATTTGTCTCTATCATGGGAAAGTCTGGTTGTGGTAAGTCAACTTTACTTTATATCCTCTCTACTATGGATACGCAGTATGAAGGTCAATTATTGATAGGTGGACAGAATATGTCTGAATTAGATAGCACGGCTTTGTCCAGGATCCGTAACGAAAAAATTGGTTTTATTTTTCAATTTCACTATCTCCTTCCTGAGTTTTCAGTACTTAAAAATGTCATGCTTCCAGCCCTAAAGCTTGGAAAAGAAAGTGAGACAATTATTAAAAAGAAGGCAATGGAAAAATTAGAAATGCTTGGTGTGGCATCACAAGCTTATAAGAAGGCATCTAAGATATCAGGAGGACAAAAACAGAGAGTATCTATAGCAAGAGCCTTAATTAATGATCCCAAAATCATAATGGGTGACGAACCTACAGGAAATTTAGATAGTGTAAATGCTAATAATGTTTTCAATATATTGAGAGAGCTTAGTGATACTCAAAAGATGTCACTACTCATAGTTACCCACGACATTGATTTTGCTAATAAGACAGATAGAATAATAGAAATGGGTGATGGTATAATATTATAGATGAGACAAATGATATTATCTGTAACATTATTATCTCACTTTAAGATGATCATCCTTCCTAATAGGATGTTTCAAGCCTTAGATGTCATTTCGTAAGAACCTTTATAATTACAGCAACAATTTATAATAATATCTACTTAAGGGGTAGGAGGCGTATAGCTTATAAGATTTTTCAAAGAAAAAATATAATGTAACATAAAGATTATCAGTATGTTATAAGTTTTTGAATTCTTTAATACGACAGGATGTATGTCCTAAGTCACTTATTAGTTACTATTTTAAAATAACTTTAAGTGATAGCAGCAATATCGGTTAAACTATCGTTATACAGGTGCAAATTATCTTTATACTCACTAATCATGAGCTAATTTAGCTCTCATGGAATTGACAATAAATATCCAACAAGCGGAAACCAACTTCATCAATGCTTGCATTTCACAAGAGGAATGGGCACAAAAGAAGATATACGAGGATCATTATTCGATGATGTATCCTGT
>ENA-ORXM01005039-ORXM01005039.1-marine-metagenome-genome-assembly--contig:-NODE-5039-length-10911-cov-18.905575_pt1 | contig 10911 bp, 7 predicted proteins | sample MGYA00237867_ERZ511480 | MGnify/ENA primary metagenome ERZ511480 (study PRJEB26309, sample SAMN06266103) | marine metagenome | isolation source: Algal blade | place: United Kingdom:Sidmouth, United... | reverse complement strand
AGACCTGTGTGTCTGCCCGCAGCGCAGGCAAGCCACCATAAGAACGGACAGCAGGACTACAAGCAACTACGAAGCTCTTGGCCTTTCTCTCCTTAAAAAAAATGTTATTTTTAACAAAAAAACCTCGAATTAGTAATGGATAAATAAGGAGGTATCAATTTATGGCAAAGAGATTTTTCGATAGATGATTGGATCGCCGAAGCGGGCAAAAACGTAGACATAGCATGGTTATGACGAGGCTTTTTAACGAAATATATCGGAAAATATTGAAGCCAGAAATGATAGGTTATTCTTTTTTCATTACTTAACAACTTAGCCATCTATGAACCCCATAATATTAGCCCGAATATTTATTCCATTGATTGTATTAATTACACCACTACTAATGTATGAAGCGGCGATGGATCAAGTCATGCACCCTCGTTTTTTATACCTTTCTTGTGTAATAAGTTTGGGGTTAATTGCCATTTTCGCTGTTATAGATAAGGAAATACGCCCTAAATTAACGGGCTTGGATGGGTTCTTTGGATTGTTTTATGCAGTCAATTTGCTTTCTATCATTGTCGCATCGAACCGAGCGGAAGCGATATTTGAGACACAAAAACTATTTTTGATGTTGAGCATATATGGCATCTTACGGTATTTTTTATCTTTAAAAAGCCCTAAAATAGCCGAAAACGACGAAAAAGGATCAGAAGAAAGCCCAATGGTATCTTACTTACTTACGATATTGGCTATATTAAGTACTGTAATTTGTATGTACAGCATCTTCATCTTAGTCGATATTTATCAGGAATTTGGAGCGTTGTATCACTCGTCTGTTTATGCTATCAAAGGACTGTTTGCCCACAAAAATCTGCTGTCTGCCTTTCTTGTTATTTTGTTGCCTTTTAGTGTTTGGGGAGCTTTTCGGCTTCAATCCATTTTCAAATGGCTTTGTTATGTCAACATTGCCATGATAATAGGCTTGGTTTTTCTATTACAAACTCGTGCAGCGTATGTCGGTATCTTTTTGTTGATTGTGATATTGGGCATTGGCTTGTTGAGCAATAAGAAAATGCGCTCACAACTGCCCTTAAAATCCGTTGCTTTGGGTGGATTAGGCATCATCATTGCATCTATGAGTATTTTGGCGGTAACGGGCAATATTGCTGCGCCTTTTAAAAGGTTGTTGTCATTTGGCAAAACAAATTCGGTTCAAGAAAGACAGGTCTTGTGGCAAAAAAGCTTAGAACTGATAAAGGACTTTCCTATTTTGGGCGTAGGCAATGGGAACTGGAAACTCATGTATCCTAAAAATAGCGTTACGGGATTGAAAAGAGCCGAAATCGGCGATATACAATTTATAAGACCTCACAATGACTTTTTGTGGATTTGGTCTGAAAATGGCACAGTCGGCTTTCTTTTGTTTATGAGTATATTTGGTTGGATTGTATGGACTTTGTTTCGAAGTATTCGGAAGGCTGACACCTTAGAGGAAACAATTGCGCTGTGGTCATTACTGTCAGGTATCATTGCATATCTTGCCATTTCCTTCTTCGATTTTCCTCGGGAACGATTAGAGCATCAAATGATTTTAGCTTGTTACTTTGCATTTACAGCACATTTGAGTAGTGTCTATGGTACTGCTCGCCCAATAAATCTGCCTATTAGTGGTAAATTGCTGCTCATTCCTGTTATTGGACTTGCTTTGATAACAAGCTATATCGGCTACAGTCGATTACAGTCAGAATTAATTGTAAAAGAACTTCTTACCAATACCAAACGAGGAAAGTGGAGTAAATTAAAACAACATGCCATTAATGCCCATACGCCATTTTTCAATATGGATTTGTTGACCAATCCGTTACCCTGGTGGGAAGCAATTGCAGATTATCGGAATAAGGATTATAAAGAAGCCAATAAAAACTTTGAAATAGCCATCTCTATACATCCTTATAGCCACAAAGTCTACAATAACTTAGGTTCTAGTCATTATATCTTAAAGGAATATGATAAAGCTTTAGAATATTACGAACGTTCCCTTGCCATTAATCCAAGATATGAAGAGACTTTAGCGAATATGGCACAACTGTATATAGTAAAAAAACAGAAAGACAGAGCTTTACTATACATCAATAAGATTGAAAAAAACGTAGATCGCAAAAATAAACTATTAGAAATGCTCAAATAAGCAAAAGGTTTGATTAAGAGGAAAATAAACATAGTAAAACTATATATCTTTTTCAAACTAAAAATTAAATAATGTTTTGAATTTAAACAAATTCAAAGTAATTTTCTCAAATATTGTTACTTTTTTTGTTACTTATAGTCATTCCTAAACGTCAAAATAAAGATTAAATGTCTAAATATCAACTATTTAGATTATACAATATAGATATTTATAGAAAAATACAGATATTTCTAATGAATGAAAGATTGCTTATATTTATGACCTAAAAAAGTTCATTTACATATTTTTTAAGTAGCTATGAAAAAGGGAGAAATTTTATACAACTTAATAAAACGTTTAAGCAAATCCGAAAAACGTTATTTTAAGCGTTTTGCTCAACTAGTAGGTAGTAAAGATGAAAAAGATTACTTAGTTGTCTTTGACTTATTAGAAAAACAAAAAATTTATAATGAAAAGGGATTAAGAAATAAACTAGGAGAGTTAAAAGTCAAACGCCCCATAGCAAACATAGAAAGTTATTTATTAGATAAGCTACTAAACGCTTTAAGCCAATACCATAGAAACACCAATTCAATTATTAGTTATCGTTCTGAAGTCGAAAAAGCCTACATTTTATTGTGTAAAGGGCTATACAGTGCCTCTTATGAATCCTTGACTAAGGTAGGTAAGTTACCCGAAGGTAAAAAACCACTTTACAGCTCCTATATGTATGCACTCCTATATGAATCCATTTCTTATGCAAAAGCAACTACCCCTGAATGCAATGTAGAATTAGAAGCGATTACAGATTCTTGGCTTAAACATATAGAAGCTCAAAAAGCCCATATAACTTACCTAAACTTACTAGCAAAAGCTCAAAAAATATTTTACCTTCAAGACCATAATCATAAGGAAGAAAAAATTAAGAAATTTCAAAAGCTTTTAGCCCATCCCTATATTGTAAATGATGAACATTGTTTAACATTTACATGTAAAGTGAATAGACTCTACTGCCTTTTTTATAGCTATAGTTATTTAAAAAATTATACCGCCTTATACCAACAATCAAAAGAATTATTGGAGCAAGCATTTGAAGAATTACCCAACAAAGGCTTGATTCATTTAGAAATATGGGGTACTTATCTTGAAGCTTGTATTTATAACAAAGACGAAAAAACGTTTATTCAAGAAGCAACTATTTTTGATGAATATGCACAGATAAATCCTGCTTTGGAAGCAAGACATGCTTATCTCAAAGACTATTACTATACGCTTGCAGCCATTCATTATAACAATCCTATGTTGGTTTTATCTAAGAAAGAGCAAATACAAAATACATTGGCAACGTATCCCAATCAAATCAATGAGTATCAAGCTCAGGTTATCTATCTAAATGTGGGGATTTCCTATTTAGTCAATGAGCAATATGACCAAGGCTTACAATGGCTGAATCAATGGCTACTTAACAAAAAGCGTCCTTTAGAAAATCAGTATTTCTTCCCATTTATTTTGCTATATATTATTATGAATATGGCTAATGAAAACTATTATTTAGCCAATCGTATGATAGATTTAAGAAAACGACAACTCAAGAAAAAAGAAAACTATCCTGAGTCTTTAAAGAAGATATTTGAGTACCTTAAACGTATTAACAATATACAACTCAAATCAACCATCTCTACACAAAATAGACTTGATAAAACAGCTTATACTTACAATAACTTGCTACAATACTTAGATGATTTAGAGCAGGGTTTGTTATATGATTTACTCAAACAACTGTCAAAACCTTTTTATAAGTGGGTACAGTCCAATGTAGAGGAAACACAAACTTCATCTACTCAAGCTAAAAAAAATTATAAGGTAGATTAAACCATACTTATTGTCCTGAGCGGATGGCTCTTCCTTTTTCAATCGAAAAAAAGAAGCAAAATTATTACGGTTCTTCGCTGTAAGCCTACACTTCGCCACCGTCATTGAGTTAGCCAACCCTTCTTTTTCTCCATGATTATTGGCTCAAGCTATTTTTTCGTTTCACTTAATCATTTTGAACATCAAATTATTTGGCACTTTTTTGGAAACACATTATATATAAAGATTTATAAGAAAAAATACTATATTTGCTCCGCTTTGCTGCACAAACCTTCAAATAAGTGGAAGATTTAGTGAAGAGTCCTATCGTATATAATTATTTTTTGTGTGGCAAAGCTTTTTAAAGGAGAGAAAGGTCTATCGCTTCGTCGTTACATCTGGTCCCGCTGTCCGTTCTTATGGCAAACAGAGAATCATAAATCACAGTAGAACCGAACCACAGCACTAAGAACCAAGAACTACGGCACTCGGTTTGCCATACCACTACCATCGGGTCTATTTTGCACGGTTTCAACGCTTACCTACCCACAATCATTAAGATTCTCCGACACAATTTTACCATTCCTGTCAAATAGCAGTGTCCGTATACAATCCTTTTGTTCTAAAGTAATGATGTAATGCACAATTTGACTATCCTTACTACAACGCTGTCCCTCTCTAAAAGTAGCATTTCCATAGCACATATCTAAAGTACACTGCAATTCTTGAGGAATTTCTGAGCTAAAAAAGTCTTCACATTCTAATGCTGTTGAAGAAACTTCTTCAACAATAAAAATCTCTTTTTCACAAGATGCAAAAACCAATGACAAAGCGAATAATATGGGGATTCGTCGCATTTTGAAAGTTTTTAGTGAGTAAATCTTTTTGAAGATACACTTAAAAACGTAGAGTTAGCAGCAATGCACTATTTTTAACACTTAGAGCTTGTTGGGACTTTCAGATTTAACAGGAACGCCTGCCAGTCAAAATGCGTCTTTTTCACCTGAATTTCGCCTTTTTTTCAGCACTGTAGCCCTGCTACGAACTGGGTCGCCAGTCCGACTGGTGTGCCAGCCCAGCAAAAAAATGCTTCATTCAGTCAAAAAATCCATCATTTTTACTAGTCTCAACAAGCTCTTAACCTCATTGTTGTCCAGTACAATTATTGAGTGTCCTCTGCAATATTCCTTTCAACGCAAAGGCGCAAAAATCACGCAAAGTTCGCAATGAATTAAAACGAAATTTTCACTTTGTGTTCCTTGCGCAACCTTTGCGAACCTTGCGGTTAATACGATATGCACCGCTCCTAAAAAACCGTACCAATCAACAATAGGTTGTTAGGGAATAGGTATGAAATAAACTCGTCACAGATATGACATTTCTCAGAGAAATGTCATATCTAATCTAAGAACTTATTTCGTGCACGTTCCTAAGTGAGTGGAATCAAACTTAACATGCCAAAAATCTCTTTGCTCATTTATTTCTACAACAAATCTTAAAAGGAATCAGTAGCAAAAAATACCTCAAAGCTAAAAACCATGCAAAATAGCCCTGATAGAAGTGGTATGGCAAAATCGTTTAAGTCGTTTAGAATGTTGGGACAAGGCATGCCTTGTCCATACAGCTCTGTTTGGTTGTCCTATGATAGATACGTTATATTTGCCATAAGAACGGATAGCAGGACTGAATGTCACGACGAAGCACCTGACAGTTCGCTCCAAATAAAATAAAAAAAGCCGTATCGCTACTCGCAATACGGCTTTTTAGAAAGAAGTGAATATGTCCACTTATTATGTTTGTATATCTCTCTTAAAAGAAAATTCCCAGTTGTAAAGCAACGTGATCGGCTGTTGCTCTATCTGTATTTTTGATAGCGTTTATCAAACCACGATTGAAAGAGAGTCCTACCATCGCAGTAGATTCTTCGCTTAATTCGTACTCTACCCCAAAACCATAAGAAAGAGAAAAGTTAAAGAAACGAACTTCTTTGTTGAATTTCACATTTTGAACACCTTCAACTTCTCCTCTGGCTTTTCCACGAAATCCAGCAGCCCAACCGAAGTGACCATATCCTACAAATTTTTCTTTGATAGGATTGGTACGCAAACGAAGGATTAAAGGAATTTCCCAGTAACGAATCTTTAAGTCTACTTCAGATCCGAAATCTAAATTCCCGCCATTTAAGTCTTCAAATTCTTCTAATGCATCAGGAAAAGCAACATCGCCCAATGTTTGGAGTGTACCTCCTTTATTGACAATACTTAAACCTGTAGAGAATGCATATCTTTTTTGATTGCCTAAGTATTTATCCAAGATAATACCATAAGACCAACCACTTCTTGTTCCTTCTGCATCTAAAAAATCTAATGCATCAAAACTCCCAAAAGTAGGGCTAAGGTGAATTCCAAAACGAAAACCGTCTCCAAAGCTTCTAACATCCGTAAAGTTAAAAGACTTGATTTTTCCAAAGACTGTATCAATTTTGGTTTCTGTTTCTTGTGCTTGAGCATTGAATCCGATAAGACCAAAGAAGAACAAAACAATAATAAACTTTATATTTTTTGCCATAACATTTTTTCTATTAATTATTTAGTGCAAACTAAAAACAAGAGTCTGTTTGGAATAAATTCCAAACACACTCTATAAGTAAGTAGTCAGACTACTTAACAAAGCTTAAAGCTTATATTTACTCTTCTTCTCTTTCCGCCTCTGTTGGTGGAGCGTCACCATATGTATTGATGTAAGTTACATTACAGTTGTCATCTACATTGAACTCATAGAAACGAGCCTTTTGGCAAGTCTCCGAGCAACCATCATAAGCAACTTCATAAGTTACTTTGTATAAGTCGTTAGCTCCAAGAATATCAACAACGATGTCATCGCCATCACCTGTACCATCAGAAGGAACAGTTGCTTCAGATACACCATCAACACTAGCAAATTTAACTGCCAATTCTGTTGTATTAATCAATTCTTCAGAAGTAATTGTTACGCCTAAGAAATTAGCATACTGTACTGTTTGTGTAACCTCTAAATCGTAAGTTGTTAATAACTGGTCGATTGAAGGCTCTCCTGTCAAGTACTCACCATTGATCCAACCTTCTGCCCAAGCAGCACTATTATCAACCAATAAGCTTACTTGAGTTAAGGAGCTTAAAGCGTTAATGTGTACTTCATATACATTGGTTACTGAATCAGCAGCAGAAAACTCACTTGCGTGAATTGCCGTCAAGATATTTGACATGCGCTCTACTAATGCAGGTGGAATGATAATAGATGGATCAATTACACTCTCAGAACTATTTAATGATCTAATTGCTAAACGAACCGCATCATCTGCATAACTGTCTACTAAAGAATTACTAGCTTCTCCACATTTTGATGCTTCCTCTTCGTCATCACCACCTGTGATAGAATTGTCTGTTTCACAAGCAGAGAATAACATCACAACGCAAAGTAAAAATGCGTTTATAGGATACAAAACTTTTTTCATTATTTATTTATTTTTTAGAATTGTAGAATATTTTTATTTAATTATTTGAATAGTCACTAACTGATTGGTATCAGTGCTACCTCCTGCAATAGGAGCTGTCTTGATTTGGTAAGTAAATTTGCTTGCATCTACGCCATAGTCTTCAGCTAAGATTTGAGCAAGTTTTACAACGATAGTATTTGTTTTGCTTTCGTTGGCTTTAGTCGTTGTTGCTTGGAATACGATTTTTCCATCAGATTTTTTCGCATTTTTAGCAATACCTTTCAATTTCTTTTTCAATTTAGAATTGACTTCAATTGTTTCGCCTTCAAAGTTAAACTGGTAAGAATCAATGTTTACAGAACCATCATCAGATGTTTTTGTAAGTTTGTCTCCCAACTTTTCTATCATATTCTTATCTTCTTTCTCGTCTTTCTCATCTTCTTTATTCTTCTTCTTATCTTTCTTACCAAAGATTTTCTTCAAACCTTTTTTCTCTTCTTTCTCCTCTTCCATCTCCGCTGTTTTACCAGACATATCTTCTACTACATCATATCCACCTGCATTCCCTGTGCTGTTATTTTGGTTATTGTTAGGATTATTGTTATAATTTGGGTTGTTGTTTCCGCCCATATTGTTGTTATAACCTGAGTTACCACCGCCATTATTGTTGTTGTTGTAACCTGAGTTACCACCGCTATTATTGTTGTTGTAACCTAAGTTACCACTGCCGTTATTGTTGTTGTAACCTGAGTTACCACCGCCATTATTGTTGTTGTAACCTGAGTTGCCACCACCGTTATTGTTGTAACCATTGTTACCACCATTACCACCGCCACGCAACATGTTTTGCAAATCGTTGATTTGGTTTTGTAACTGATCTATTTTCATATCAGATTTCTCTGCACGTAAACGATCAACTTCCAACTTGTACATTTCAACAACAGGGTCATAGCCACCGCCACCATTACCACCACGATTATAATTATTGTTAGCAGGAGGATTAGGCATTCCTTGAGGTTGTCCCATTCCATTTTGAGATTCATTCATCTGAACTTCTTCTTCTGCCTCTTTTTCCATTTCTGCTGCTTCTTCCGCTTCTTTTGCTTTGCTTTCTTCAAGCGCAGCTTGTACCATTGCAGCAATATCTTCTTGTGCTACCGACCCTTGCGCTTCTCCTGACTCACCAGTTTCTCCTGATTTAGCAGAAGCATCTGTATCATCATTTTTGCTACCTTTCTTACCGCTTCTTGTTTCTTCTGTTGCCGTTTCTTCCATTTTATCTTCTTCCATTTCAACCTCAACACCAGATAAATCAGCATTCATTGAAGGTGGGAAAATAGGTGGAATGAAAGTATTTTTCTTTTTCTTTTTTCCAAAAGAATAACGCAAAGAAACACTTGTAAAAGCATAAATATCATTTTTGATACCATCGCTTTTACCTCTTCCATCTCCTGTATAAGCAGGATTTGGCTGAGAAGCATATGCCTGAACTGAATTAGTATATGTATCACGGTAATCACCAGACACGTCATCCAAATAATCAGTGAACATATACTTAATATCTGTTTGGGCATTTAAGCTCCAGTTTCTACCAGCACTAATGCGAATACCTACACCAAAAGGAATATTCATAATCCTGTTTTTGTAGTCTTTCTCCACATTCAACGCATCAAGATCTGTTTCAAAAATACCATCTTGTGGTACTCCTTCAGGATAAGTATACAAATTTCCTTGTTCGTCTTTCAAATCACCAAATACCTCAAATTGAGTTACACCAACACCCACAAAGAAATAAGGCGCAAAGAATCCTTTTGATCCTAAGAGACCTTTCTTATCAGAACGGAATATATGTGTTAAGCTCAAATCTTGAACCTCTGTATAAAAGTTTAAAGAACGATTTCTGTAGGTTGAATCAACAGCAGTAAGATCATTAGCAGTCAGTGAGCCTCGATTGTAATTGATAACAAAACTATTACCATTTTTAGTACGTTTTGATAACCAAACGCCTGTAGCAAATTCACGATCATTAGGTGCAAACTTATAGTGTGCTTTCACCTCATCTCCCAACTTAGGAGTAAGATCTCCAAAATAGTGCATATAACCTGTACCTACACCAATGCTCCAGTCGTAAAGATTTTGTGCAGACATATCCTTATTACTAAATATCAGAAGAAAAAGCAATATGGCTGCGGTTTTTATAGAAAATTTCATAAAATGAAATATATTTTAGTTTTTTAAAATAATTAATTAAGGTATATAAAAAAGGATTCACTCCATTTCATATGTCTTAATCTAATTTTCCTGAAAATTTGATTTGTACACTCAATCCAACAAAAGGACGAACACGCACATTGCTAAGGTTCAAATCAAGACCTGTTGTAGAACGATTTTGTAAGAGTACACCACCTACATCTAATTTGATAAATTTGATGAAAGAGTAGCCCAATCCAACATAAAGAGGACGACCAACAATAGGTCCGCTGATTGCTTCACCATTAACATCTTCAAAGTTGTTAATAAAAACACCTGCGTTTACTGATCCATTTTGGATGAACTTAGGGGCAAAAGCTGGCTTTCCTAAAGGCAATACAACTCCTGCATACATTCCTTGTACATATTGTGCATTGTTTAATTTACCACTCATATAGATTAAACCGTAACCACCTTTTAACGTAATATAATTTACAGTGTTTTCTGTTTCTGCATCTTTTATCACTCTTTGAGTGCCTAAAACATAAGCATCTTGAGAAACATAAGGTGAGCTTTCATTGTGTAAAAGCGTTTTTAACTCGCTCAATAATTTTTGAGCATATTTGCGACGAGCGTCAGCATTTTTTTCTTTTTTTGCTTTCTTTACATTAATCTTAGCATCTGATAATTTAACTCTGTTGATTTGATTAATTTTGTAACGAACAATATCAGAGTATCCAGGAAACTTAAACTGTGTAACTGGCTCATAATACACCAATGATTGACTAACGAGCTGGTACAAATCATCCATAATCTCATTAGTTCCTTTACTAAAACCAATCTTGTTTGAGCTAATATCGACCGTACCATCTACATAGCCATCTAAAGCCGTAAATAGTTGCGATTTGATAGATGCTTTGTCTGCTTTGCTTGTTAAACGGTGAAAATTAAGCGCAATATCATAAAGCGTATTGCTTCTCAGATTAAATTTAACAGGAACCGAAAAAGTGCTTGATTGATTACCTCCACCACGAGTCCATTCTGTTGTGTATACTGCTTTGTCTTTACCCGCTTTGTAAATAGCGACTTCCACACGCCCCACATTTGCAGGCAAATTGCCGTTTATGTTAAAATAAGTCTCGGCTGGAATCGATCCACCTTGGTTGAAACTGTTATTTTCATAATCGTAAACGACAGCAGGGTATTGAGCCTTCAGTGCGAAACTTAACGATAGAAAAATAAC